>Ga0247609_10000103_pt1 | contig 115947 bp, 168 predicted proteins | sample 172DNAGHGlowgp2_FD_193487 | JGI IMG/M metagenome (GOLD analysis project Ga0247609, IMG submission 193487) | Sheep rumen microbial communities from Palmerston North, Manawatu-Wanganui, New Zealand - 1728 DNA GHGlow gp2 | ecosystem: Host-associated > Mammals > Digestive system > Stomach > Rumen...
TTATACGGGAAACTCAATACACACAACAGTGCGCCCTATATTTCAATAAAACCCACTTGGTCTCGGAGGGAGGACGGTAACACCTCCACCACCTACCCACTACACCCTGCCAAGACCTGCCAAACTGACATGACAAACCGACATTGTGTCATACTGACAAATTGTCAGCGACAAGTGACATTGTGTCATGTGGCATGACAATATATGTTTGGCATGGTGTTTGCATATTATATGGTGAGCAATTAAAATTTAGAATTATTATGACACAAAAAGAAAAAGAATTGTTACTCCAAGTCATTTGCACAATGTTGCCGTATGGAGTTAGAGTTAAACTTAATGGGCGTAGAGAAACATCAAATAAATTAACAATTGATTGGCTTTATGCATATTCAAGACACATTGAAGATATTAAGCCATATCTTCGTCCAATGTCAAGTATGACAGAAGAGGAAAAGGTAGAATATGACCAGTTGTGTTATAATTGCCAAGAGCAAGATAGCGTTGATTACAATATAACCCAACTTGATAGGACACAACTTATATATGTTATTGATTGGCTTAACGCCCATCATTTTGACTACCGTGGTTTAATCCCTATGGGATTGGCATTAGAAGCACCAGAAGATATGTATGCAACGAAATCAAAATCAACAACAACAAAACAATTGTGATTATGTTGGCAGCAATAATATTGATAGGCAGTTTCGGTGCAGTGGTTTATTCCTGCATTGGAAAATAGTGACACCAATACGCAGATGCGTACACATATTTGGCACGATAATTGTATAAACGATATGTGGGTCAAGGTGCGCCACCCGAATCAAAGTGCGCACCGCAACAATTAAAATTAGAATTATGGAACAGACAAAAGAACAAAAAGTTTATGTACTCACGACACAATGGAGTTTGGATTATGAGCAAGGCAGCAATGTAGGTGTGTATGCCACAAAGGAACTTGCCCAAAAGGAGATGAAACGTGACTATGAGTATATGTGTGAGGAATATCCCGATTGGGTTAGAAGTATTGATGATAATTGTGCTGAAATGCAGGAAGAGGGTGATTATACCCGAAATCATTGCGATTGGCAGATAAAGGAAATGAAAGTAATCACCGAATAAAAAACAAGTATCATGGATGAGATTATCAATATGCTAACCAAACCTTTCGTTACGGGAGAGTATGTCTATTTTTGGCGGTTGGAATGGTGGAAATGGTTTATAGTAGAACCACCAAACCGAAAGCACCTCATCGGGAAGCTATATTGGAGGTGCAAGTAAAGTGAATTGGCACGCTTTTTGCATATATCGCAACACAATTAACAAGTTTTATTCACAATTAAAATTTAGATTATCATGGAAAAACAAGCAGTCATTTCATTCAGCGTTGCAACAACAATAAGCGGAAATTCTATCGCTGAAATCAAGCGTAAATTTGAAAATATGAATATTCCGTTTGAGTTCATTGAATTGTTGTCCGTAGAGGATGCGAAGACAAGAGATGACTTGATGGAGGTTTGGAATGATGACCGACCACTCTGTGAGTTGGAGGATGAATTGAGAGAACAATTTGATGATTTTGACACCGATACATTTTGTATTGATGATTATGGCATCAAACACAATGGTGCTTTAATCACCCACATTACAAAGCCCAACGATGCGGATATTTGCTTTTGGAGTTGTAGTAGAACTCCGTATTGTGATAAGGATGCCGAAGAAATCCAAATCACAGACTACGACCAAAGAAGAGAAATCATTATTGAAATCCTGCAAAATTTGTAAACAATTAAAATTCAGATTATCATGGCAAAAATCAGTAAAGAAGAAATCAAGAACCTCAACGGAAAAAAATATGAGTTTGAGCAGGCGGTATATTGGAACGGAGATGGTTGGGCGAGCGTGTGCGGATATTTCACCGAAAAAGGTGTTGTCCGTTTCGCGGGGACACCGATGGAAACCATAGAAACCTATGATGAAATTGACGATTACATCCTGCAAGTCTGCATTGACAATATCGTTGATAACGATTAAGACGAGACATTATAATAATTAAAATTAGCAAAACAATCATTAATTAAAATTTCATTAAAAAAAGTATTATGAAGAAGATTTTATTTGTATTAACAATGGTTTTAATGAGCGTATGCTCTTTTGGTCAAGAATACAAAACAATTGATATTCCTTTGTCGGTGGAATATGGTCTTGTCCCGAAACAAGAAGTAATCAAAAGTTTTGACACCATTGAAAAATCGTATCAAGTTAAAGAATTGGTTACATCAAAAATTTCCAATCGTGGTTTTAAGACCGATTCGGATGGCTCAATATTGACAATTCTAACCCTTGAAGATGGACATATCGTCACACTTTCAGTCGCAAACAATCTAACCATCGCAGGAGATATTATTGGTAGTGATTATAGTTATTACATTACACGAACCAAATGTTATCCGTATTATAAAGAAAAATACGATACCATCTATGTTAAGGTGAATGCTCCGAAATATGTAAACCTCGCTTTGTTAAAAGTGAAGTCGGAAATGTATATTGACAACAAAACCCATTATTCAGCAAAAATCTATTCCTATTCACTTGATAAGGCATTTTGGATTGAAACCGACAATTATTTTTATAAAAAGCACGAAAACGACAAGCGTATTACAAAAAGAAAAGCAAGATTGAACAAATACTATATGGAATATTCCGATTACAAGATGTTTTTGAATTTCGTATATACCGCATTTAGAATTAAAAATTATAATTTCATTGAAACACCATCCAATTAGATAATCAAAATATTCGTGTCATGCCGATGAGGTTTGGCACGATTTTTGTTTATATGGAGATGTATTAGTAACAATTAAAATTACGATATTATGAAAATCACATTAAAAGAAATTACAATCGGAGAAGTTGCAAAAGGTTTTGTTGATAACAACGAACAAGGTGTTGTCGGTTATGACGGATTGTTGAATATCCGACCCGCATACCAAAGGGAATTTGTCTATAAGGACAAACAACGCAATGCGGTCATTGACACGATTATGAAAGGTTTTCCGCTTAATGTTATGTATTGGGCGAAAAATGCAAATGGCACTTATGAACTCCTTGATGGTCAGCAAAGAACAATATCTTTCTGCCAATTTGTCAGCGGTTGGTTCTCCGTGACTGACACAAATGGCAATCCGAAGTATTTTCAAAACATGACTGAAAAGGAGCAATCCGATTTCCTTTCATACAAATTGTTCATCTATGTTTGTGATGGGGCAGACAACGAGCGTCTTGATTGGTTTCGCACTATCAATATAGCAGGCGAAAAACTGACCGACCAAGAACTTTTGAACGCTAATTATGTCGGTGCTTGGTTGAGCAGCGCAAAACAAAGGTTTTCAAAGACAAATTGTGTGGCATACCATATTGGCAACAAATATGTCAATGGCAGTCCGATTCGGCAGGAATACCTTGAAACCGCTATTAAATGGGTTTCCGATGGCAAGGTTGCTGAATACATGGCAGCGCATCAATTTGATGAAAATTCCGATGAATTATACAATCACTACCGCAATGTGATTGATTGGATTGAAAAAACATTCACCACATACCGAAAGGAAATGAAAGGTTTGGATTGGGGTAAATTGTATAAAACCTATCACAAAAACGAATATGATAGTGAAAAACTTGAAGAACAAGTGAAAGAGTTGATGATGAACGATGAGGTCACCGACAAGAAAGGCATCTATGAATATGTGTTGAGTGGAAAGGATGAGTATATCGCACGCAAATTGTCAAAACGGACTTTCTCCAATGCTGACAAACGAACTGCCTATGAAAGACAAAATGGCATTTGCCCTAAATGCGGTCAGCATCACGAATTTTCCGAAATGGATGGAGACCACATTGTCGCTTGGTGGAGAGGAGGCAAAACAACACTTGACAACCTTCAAATGCTCTGCAAAAAGTGCAATGGTGTGAAAAGCGGAAAGACTGAATAACTTTGGCATACTTTTTGCATATATGGGAATGTCAGTATATTTATAGAAACAACAATTAAAATTATAATTACTATGGCAAATAACAATTCAAACCTGCACAATGCAAAAACCGCAAAAAACGATGAGTTTTACACCCAACTTTCCGACATTGAGAAAGAACTGAACAACTACAAGGACTTTTTCAATGGAAAAATCGTTTATTGCAATTGTGATGACCCAAGAGAATCCAATTTTTTCAAATTCTTCTCATTGAACTTTGAGAGACTTGGCTTGAAAAAACTCATCACTACGGGGTATAAGAAAGACGGACACGGGGTTGTTTTTGTCTATGAGGGTGACAAGAACGGAAATAGAATGGTTGATGATGATGAGGTTGTTGTGACCGAATTGAAAGGCAATGGTAGTTATGATTCCGAAGAGTGCATTGAATTTCTAAAAGAATGCGATGTTGTTGTGACCAACCCACCATTTAGTTTGTTCCGTGATTATGTGAAACAACTGATGGACTACAATAAGAAATTTTTAATCATTGGAAGCCAAAATGCTATCACATACAAGGAGATTTTCCCTTACATCAAAAATAACCAACTTTGGTTAGGAATGAATTGGGTGAAAGAGTTTATCCAACCTAACAAGGAAATAAAAAAATTTGGAAACATTTGTTGGTTTACCAATGTGGAAAACAAAAAGAGAAACAAACCTTTGGATTTGTATAGAAAATACAATCCAACTGACTATCCGAAATACGACAACTATGATGCTATTGAGGTCAGCAAAGTAACTGATATTCCCGAAGATTACAACAGAGTGATGGGTGTACCTATTACTTTCCTTGACAAATATTGTCCTACACAATTTCAAATTGTAGGAATTGACCGCTATGTTGAAGATAATCCAAATTATGGACATCGTTTCAACATCAATGGAAAAGAATGTTACGCACGAATTTTAATTAGGAAACTCGCTTAATCAATAATCTTTTATAAACACCCTTTCCATTGATTTCAAATTGACCAAGTGATGCTCCATTTCCATCAATATCGTGTTCGTGACCTACAATTTGAAATTGTGTACAATTAACGAAAAAAATATGACATTTATTGCATAATCCTAATTTTAATTGTAATGACAATGTGTCACCTTTAACTGACAAGGTGGCACATTTTTTATGACAATATGTCAGTTGAGGTTTTGGCATGGTATTTGCATAATGGTAAATGTATAACAATTAAAAATTTAGTGCTATGAGCGAAAATATTGAAAAAATCATTAAGAACGCAAAAGATAATAACTATAACACAATGGATATGGTTATTGCCGCCAACTCAATTATGGTGGAAGAATTGAAAAACAAAATCAAAGAAAACGGAGGTAGCATTTCATTCACCAAACAATTCTCAAATCCATTTATGGTATATTGTGGAACTGAGGTGAGCGAGGTCAAGGTGACCAAAGTTTATTTTGATGAAAATGAAGAAATTAAAATTGACGGGCAAATTGTTTATGGTGATGATACCATTTATACATTCGATATTGACGAATTTGTGATGGGGCAGATATACAACATTCTCATAGTGATATAACAAATTGGCACACTATTTGCATATAGGGAAATGTAACAATTAAAATTAGAATTATGGCAACATCAAGAGAAATCAAAGAAAAAGCAATCCAAAGTTTAATAGAAATTATTTCCTCTTGTGTCAAGAGGAGTGGTGGAAAAATAACAACCCGTGTCAATATTGGGGAGGCAAGAACACACAACGAAGTGTTCACCCGAACCATTAGGGATGTGTTTGATTACAAACACTCAAACAAAGACGCTTTACGAAATTCCGAATACGATTTGTATTATAGCGAAGATTGTTGCCACGATGCACCGATTGAAGAATTGGGATTCTATCAATTGTTTGAGATTGCATACCAATGTGAAAATATTAACAATTAAGATTACAAGATTATGAATAGCATTGAAACCTTACCAATCAGCATTGAGCGCAAAGGTGGCATATATACATTAGATGTATATGTTACCGCATGGAACAAGTTGTGCGTATCTTATAGAAACATTGTGGTCCCTGCTGACAAGTATTGTTCGGTAGTGATTGAGCCCGACAATTATTCATCAAAACCAAACATTGAAAATGAATCAATTGGGAATGCCCGAAATCTTGACGATGCGGTGGAAATGATTAAAGAATATATTGAAAACAATTAATTATGAATACCGAGAGAAAAAATTATATTTGTGAAAATGAGGATGAGTACAAGGAATTGCTATCATCCTTTGTGGCAACCAAAGCGTATGCCAAAATCAAGGAACACAACCTAAATGAAAATCAATCGTGGAAATTGATGGAATGGGCAATCAATTATTCCATCAATCTATATGAGAAAAGTGAAACGCTAAACTATTATGTGATGGATTTGGATTTTGAAAAATACATCATTGAAAATTTGGCATAGTATTTGCATATTGCATAATGTCAATTTAATTTATTCACCAATTAAAATTTGAATTATGGCAAAGAAACAAAAAACCTATCGTGTGAGTTTATCATGTGTCTATAACGGATATATGAATGTAAAGGCGGACAATGAAGACGATGCTCTTCGCAAGGCAAATGAAATGCTTAACTGCGAAACCTTGTCGGAATTTCCCCAATATGTGGATATGCCTTATGGAGAATTTCAATTTGGTGAGGCAACTGCCGATTTCATTGAAGAAACCTATGAGGATGATGACAATATGTCACCCGATTCTGACATTGTGTCAGACCAATGCGCAAGCGGTGTTGTCCGTGAGTATGGTGTGATGTTTTGTGATGAGGGTATTTTCGGGGATGATGAAGAACACGAATACGATGTTGATTGTGCCGATGGTGCTGCCGTTGCACACGCAAAGAACGAAAAAGACCCACAAACATTAGTACTGACCTATCCGAAGATGGCGGAGGTTGTCAAAAATGTGAAGATGGTAGATGATATTGGTGATTATCGTGGATTGCTCTATAACGAAAAAATCCACTACGCTGATGTTATGATGTATTGTGGCAAGATTGTCGCACGGATGTAAGGTGGAATTTTAATTGTTGTCAGCGTGCCATGCTTTTATGAGTTTGGCACGCTTTTTGCGTATAGTAATATGTAAACGGATTGTCTAACTTAAACCACCGACAATGAAACCACCTTAATAGCATAGGACATAAAAACCAATAAGGCATGGGTTATGCCGAAAAGGGCTGAACATTTAGTAGTGTAGTAGGAGAGTGTACTCCGTCACACGAAAAGCGTTTAGGAGAGTGTACTCCAACCTACCCTTTATTTTTTTATAGGGACACATTGTCAGTCCTGCCATGACACTTTGTCAGTATGACATTTTTGTCATGTGTGTCATGCCACATTGTCAGTATGTGTGACAAACAAGTTTGGCATGATTATTGCATGATGTATGGAGAATAATTAAAATTTCCGATTATGAGCAACAATACAAACAAAGAAAAAGCAAAGGAGTTATTTTACAATTTTTGCAAAGAGAAATCTTGTGATGGTAGAGTTATATGCACATTTTGTCCAAGAGCAAAGGCATTAGCACCATTGATTGAAATGGCAGAGTGGAAAGAAAAACAAATGATTGAGAGGGCGCAAGATTTTATTGCCACTTGGTTTTATGAACATCCGCATGAACAAAAATTTATATGCTCCGATGAATTTGGAAGTATTGACCAATTGCTTGAAAAGTTGAAAAAAGCAATGGAAGAATAAAATTCCCGAATATGAATTTTAGTTTGGCACACTTTTTGCATATAGTAGTGTGCAGTAATAACAATTAAAATTAGAATTATGAAACAAGCGACAAAATTGGTAGCAGCGAAAAAAGAAATCGGAAGAGTAATGCAGATTGCTGAAACGATAAGAACACAAATCAAATACCCGAACAAATATGTGTTTTGCTCTTGGGGAGCACACAACTTCCAATTTGCGGTCACGGATGACAATAACTACCCTGCATTGCGTTTCAAGGTGAACGGAATGAAATTCAAGGGTTATGTGCATATCATCTACAACCCTATGGATTACTATGAGATTGAGTTTGTCAGCACTCATGGCAATTTGAAGAAGAGAGTGGAAATGTGCTATTTTGACAATTTGCAGGAAATCATTGACAATTATGTTGAGAAAATTCCCGAATATGAATTTTAGTTTGGCACGGTAATTGCGGATAATCAAGTACAATTAACAATATCATTAACAAACAAAAACAACACAATTATGAAAAAATCACAAAACAACAACGCTGAAACTGAAACTCTTTTTGGTATTACCACATTTACCGATAAAGCAAATGAGTTGTGGTTGGTAACCGACCCAACCGACTATGATGATGAACTCATCGGAACATATCAAGTGGAATATGATGTCATTGACAAACTCGCCACAAAAGATGAAGCGGTCAAGTATTTGGTTGAAGAGGGCGATGATGGGGAAGATTTGTTGGGCGAAACCGACAATCTTGATGTGGATAAGATGAAAGAAGACGGCTATCTTGGGTATTATTATGATATGGGAGATAGTGTATTGATGGTTTGTCTATTTGACAAGTCTATGGCGAAAAAGATTGACGGAGAAGAGGCAAGGTTTGATGACGATGGAAAAAAATTATATCGTTACCCAATAACTTGGTCGGAAGAGGATGGCGGTTGGTTGGTTGTGTATGCTCATTCTTACGAGGAGGCAGAACAACTCTATGATGACGGAGAGTATGAAGTTGAAGCCTCCGAAGAGGACAAAGAGTATGTTTGGGTGTATTCATCATCCTTTGAGAACGGAGCAAAATTCAAAAACGAATGGGGTGTAAAACTCTTCAAGAATCGTTCTGCTGCGGAAAAATGTTTGAAAGAAGATGCGGAGATTAAGAAATGTATGTTCTGTGATGTGTATAACGATGGTGTTATCATTGAAAAAGAAACGGACAAAGTAACAATCTCCACAAAAAACGATGGTTGTGTTGATGATGAATGGAAAGGAATGATAACCAAAATGTCAGTCAGCAAGGCAAAATAAGTTTGGCACGATAATTGCATATAGTATAATCGGTCAAGGTCTCACACCGACATTAAGCGGAGACCACAATTAAAATTTCAATAGTATTATGGCAACAAACAAAATGAATCAAATTGTAAACAACACGAACCTTGAAATCTACAAGGCGAAAGCGAGAACCATTTTTGCGGAGGCGAAGAACGCATTGGTGAACGATGAAATCACCATGAGCGATTTGCTGAAATTGGACTTGGAATTTGACAAGGCGGTCATGGGTGTTGTTGAATGTGAGAAGAAAAAGGCGAAACTGAACAATGAGGAGGTTAAGAACAAGAGATTGCTTGACATTGCGAGAGACATCGTGTATGGCGAAGATGATGAGTGCGATGAGGAATGTGAAAACGAAGAAGATGATACCGATGACAATTCCCATGTGAATGAAGTCTTCGGGATGGTGTTCGGAGCATTTGGATTCTAACGATTGGCAACATGGTGGCGGGGTTGTGTTTGCAATCTTGTCATCGTTTGTTTTATCACGAAACAATAATACGCAACTGCGTACATACATTTTGGCATGATTATTGCATATAGGTGAATGACAAATTAAGTAATAACAATTAAAATTCACAATTATGATTACATTTACTATACCATCATTTATTTCCTACACAATCTTCGTGATTGTATTGTCATTCTTAATGTTCATTTCGCTCCACTACATCATTGATGATATAAAAAGCAATAAGAAGTCAAAAAAGAAAATGGTCAAATCGCCTTTGAAGATTGGTGGAATATATGGAAGAAGACCATTGTATGGTAATGATAATGACCCATTTTCCCCTATTCGTGAGTATGATTATTATGTGGCAATCCTTGACATAAAACCATCAAGGGATGGAGATTGTGAATACTGCCAATATGTCTTTCTAAATGACAAAATGTCACCATATAGCACTTATTGTAACACTACAATTTTGAGCGAAAAAACCAATTACTTTGATGGTTGGGAATATATAAAGGATATTGACTTGAACACCATAAAAATTTCATAATCTTAATTTTAATTGTTGTCAGCGTGCCACTCCTAATAAGTTTGGCACGCTTTTTGCATATAGCATAATACAATTTAGTATTAACAAATTAAACAAATAGGCAATATGATAATTATACACATGGACACGCAGCAGGACACACATGTCCTTGATGTGCTTTACAAAGGATTTTCCGAATCGGACAACATCATCATGGTCAATCCGACAAGGGTTGAGGTTGAGGCAACTCTTAACAAATATCCCAATGAAAATGTCATGTTGATTGGTCATGGCGATTATTTTGGGTTATGGGCAAGTGATAACGACTTTTACAATCCAACGATGTATGTCATTGACGGGCATAATGTGGACTTGCTGAAAAATAGGGAAATCATTGGTATTTGGTGCTATGCGAGTTATTTTGCAAAAAAGCACAAATTGAGAGGTTTTTTCACCTATATGTTTGTGTCAAACCCATCGGAGGCGAAAATGCTCAATTTCGGAGAATATTCCGAAAAATATTGTAATGAGCAGAATGTGAAGTTCTGCAACCAAATCAACCAACTGATAACCGAGAATGTCAATATGGCAGATTGGACTGACAAACTGACACACGATGATGTCAATTTTGTCAATTACAATTATAAGCATCTTGAATATTTGTACGGATATTAAAACAATCACTTTGGCACGATAATTGCACATAGTATAGTGACAATTTAGTAATAACAATTAAAATTAGAAATTTTATGAAAAAGAACGAAATCACAAAGCAAATCAGCAAGGTCATGGATATGCAGGCGGAGGTTGCCGCAAAAATGGTTTGTGACATCAAAGACACTTTGAACAATGATTTTGATGGAAGCATTGATTGGGTGGACTACGAAACCGAAGACGATGAGGTTTGGACACCAACAATGAACTATGTTGACTATTGGTCATGTACTTGTGAGGAGGGTGTACACATGGAGCAAGTAATGTGCAATGAGGATGGTGAAGTCTATATCACATTGGAAAATGATGAAACCACAAACATCAATGATTTGAATTTTGAAGACCTCAACACATTATACATTGCAATTGCAAACCTTTGCGAATATCTTGGAAAAGAATAAAGTTTGGCATGGTTATTGTATATAGTATGGTGTAGTATTAACAATTAAAATTTCAATTATTATGGCAACAATTGACACAAAAGAAATCAACGAAAGAATAACAAAATATTATTCTCATACAAGGGAATTGCGTCAAGACATGGTTTCAGCAATCACCAATATGCTGAAAGATATGGGTGGCGAAATCTCGCTTACCGACAAACAATATGACGATACATTGTGTATTGCCTATGATGGCGGCAATCATGCGGAATACGCTTCCTCCATGTGTGAGGAGGTGGAATCAATCAAAACCTTGCAAGACGAAGATAATTTTTATGTTGAGGTTGCTGGCGAGGATTACATTGAAAGTCATAGATTGATTTTTGACGATGTGTGCGCTATTTGGGATGTTGTTTCATCAAGATACAACGATTTCAATGAGAATGTCGGTCAGTACAAAGAGGTTGTTGAAATCGCCAACAAGAATGAACTTAAAATACAAATGAATTTCAGTCTTAATGACGAATTGGATATTGTCAAACAATTCGGTGAACCAATTGACCTTGAAACTTTGGAAAATCCCGCCTGCGTTGAGGTTAAAAGTTATTTGTATGTTGATGTCTTGGGTAATCAAACAATTGCCGAATTAAGAGGTAGTGACGAAAAGTTTTCCAAGTACCAAAACATTGTCGCTAATTTGATGAAAACCAAGAAACCGCAATATCTCATCGGTGCGAAAGACGGAATTGTGCAAGGTCTATTGTGGTGCGAGTTCTGATTTTTGGCACGATTATTGCATATAACACAATACAAACAATTAAAATTAATATTAACAAATTAAATTAAAATTATTATGGGACAATATTATAAAGCGTGTTTCGTAAACACAAAAAAGGACAAAGTTGAAGAATATTTTGAATCTTGGGACACAAATAGTGGTTCTAAATTAATGGAACATTCGTATGTTGGCAATAAATTTGTGATGAATGTCACCTACAAAATGATTAATTCACCGAAGAGACTTGTTTGGGCGGGAGACTATGGGGATGAAATTGTTGGAGAGGATAATTTCTATGACCTCACAAATAATGCGGAAAAATCAGAACCATTTGAAATTGATATGATGAAACATGTACTTGATGCAAACACCATCTATATCAATCACGACAAAAAGGAATGGTTTGACCTCAAAAAGCAGACAATTCCCGCTATGAGAGGTTGGAGTGGAATTGTACACCCTCTCCCAATACTAACCGCTGACGGAAATGGTCGTGGAGGTGGAGACTATGGTGGTGCGAACATGGAACTTGTCGGCACTTGGAAAGGTGATTTAATTGAGATTTCAGATACCATCCCCGACAATTATATTGAGATTGAGCCGTGGTTTACGGAAATGTCACAAAAAGAAATTGATGAATATTTCAAAGAGTTGGAAAACCCAAAAAAGAAATACACAATCAAAATCAATTATACAACATCGGAAGAATTTGTTGTAGAGGCACACACCGAAGAAGAAGCTTTAACACTTGTGGAGGATATGAATCCCGATGAAACACAAGTTTATGAGAACCTTACCCTTGACGGAAGTCCGCATGTGATTTTTTGTGAAGATTAATTTGTTGCTTTTTCATAGTTTGTAAGTTTTAATTAGTTATTTGTCATGGGTGTGTCATTTTGGCACACCTTTGTCATTTTTGTCATGTGACATTATGTACTGACAATTTGGCAAACATACATGACATTATGGCATTTATAAGTTTGGCACGCTTTTTGCATATAGGGTAGTGACAATTTAGTATTAACAATTAAAATTAGAATTATTATGATTAAGATTGAAATTCAAGCAGAAGATTATCATATTGCAGATGCAATGAGTGATTTGGTTATGAGAATTGAAAATGGAAACCTTTTGGATTCGGTGTATTTGGATAGAGCGGATAGTGTTACCATCCGTGATGACAATTATACTGCCACATTGTCAAAGGTAAAGCAAATTGAGAAACCTAAAATGTCAGCACACAAGTCGGAACTTATTGACGAAATCAAACTCTACGCAGGTCTTGAATATTCAATTGATGACTTGTGGAATGGTGAGGATTACGAAACCGAAGACGGAATGGTCAAGGAAGATGGTGTAGAAAGATTTACCAATGATTGGAAACACATCTTTGAAACCTATGAGGAAATTGATGAAGATGTTTTGGAAAACATCTTGGAGGCTGTCAAGAAACACCCTCTCGTCACCACAAAGAGAAATGTCCTTTTGGAAGACGATGAAACCGATTTTGGTGGCATATCGTTCATCGGTGAAACCCTGCTTGACTTCATGCTTTCAGTCCACATGCCTTTCACCTCCACAAAGGAAGAAATTGACAAGGCATTGAAAGAATGTGGCATAAGACCACTTTTTGAAAAATAGTTTGGCATGGTATTTGCATATAGCATAGTGACAAATCAGTATTAACAATTAAAATTAGAATTATTATGACAATCAACATTCCCCAAAACACCTATCAATCTCCAACCACCATCAATCCCGAAATGGTAGAACTAATCTGCAAGGTATTCATTCGTGGTGATGAATATAAGGCTACATCATGCAATATTATTGCGGCAGATTATTGTATTGACACATATTCCGTTAAATATCCTCGTTTCTATAATGGATATAGAAGTGGGATTGGGGAAAAACACGAAGAGAGAAAATTCAACGGAGCGGAAATGAATGCGGCTTTTAATGCACTAATCCAAGCAGGTTATTATATGTTCAAAACCTACGATAAGGGTGTTGTATATAAGTGCAAAAGAGTGCCTTATGATAATGACGGATGGCAGAGAGTGTATTCATTTGACACTCAAATTGACTAATTTAAATAACAATTAAAATTAAAATCATTAAATCATGGATAAGAGAAAGATTGAAACTGCCGATGGCATTGTATTATGCAAGACCGCATTTGACACCGACACAAATACCGATTACATTGAGTTCTACCTTCACAATGGCGAGGAGGAAAGCGTGTTCCCTTATGACTATGTTGGTGAAAGCACAATGATGAAAGACTTTTCAGCATACACCGATAGTGAATTGGTTGGTCTCTATTATGAGAGTGTATAAAACTTTGGCACACTTTTTGCATGTAGTATAGAGACAATTTAGTATTAACAATTAAAATTAAAAAGATTATGGAAAAGAACATCAATGAAATCATTTTATTCGCAAACATTAAGGGTGAAAATGGTCGTGAAGTCCGTGAGGCAAGAATCGTTGAACTCAACGAAAGACCTTGTTATTACTATTTCAATAAATCAACAAGCAAGTTAGATTATGTTCGTGGTTGTGGATTTTGTTTCACGCTTGAAATCGCAGGTATTGGCAAGGTATCGTCATACAAATTCTTAAATGACTACAAAGGTGGTTTATATAAGACATTAAACCTTGCATTACAAAACGATGAAGACTATACATTATTTAGGAACGGACATAATGAAAACATACTTAATATCGGTTGTATTGCCGATATATACTATGATGATTTGAATCTGACACATCCTTGCACTACATTGGAGTTTGAGTATGTGCGTGTGAATAGTTATGTCAATACTACTCATTTCCGTTTGAAACCAATCAGTTATTATTGGGATGGTACGAAGACCCAACGCTATGAAATTAAGTGGAAATTCCAATTTGACCTCATTGATAACAAGATTAAAATGTATGAGGGTGGTCGTAATTATGAAGACAAATTAGGTAAGTTGTATGCCACAAAGGAAATGTGTGAGAACGACAACAAACCGACCATTGTGCGATTTGACAACAAGCCAAAAGAAGTTGAAAAGATTGTGACCTTTGAAATCACATTGGGGGTGAAAGTTGATTCTTCAAGTAATGAAGAGGATGCCATTTCCGCAGCAATGTATAAGATTAGAACCTGCGATGATGAAGTCCTATTTGAATCTTGTGTCTCCTGCACAACCTATCCAAACAAATAACCATAATACGCAACTGCGTACATACACTTTGGGTCAAGGTGCGCCGCCCGAATCAAAGTGCGCACCATAACAATTAATTAAAATTTGAATAATATGAACCAAGACAATATGCCCATCGCAACAAAATTGGCGGAGGTTTTACTTAAAAAACAAGATGGTGATTTCACACCGATTACCTTTGACTGCCTAATCCGTGTGAATGGAAACTACAATACCGAAAGTGTGACCATGTGCTATTGCACGGAAGAGGAGATGGAAACCCTTATGGCGAACCCATCGTTTGACGATACCATTTTCTTCTACATTGTGGTTGGCGAGAACCCTATCAGCAACCTTTTCAACGAGGAGGATTTTGAAATCGTTGATGTATATGAGAATAGTGTGCAGGATGTTCTTTGGATATAACAACAACTAAAAACAATAGAGTATGGACTATATCATTATCAAAGAAGACAAGACACCGCTTTGTTTTGATGACAATTCAATTGTTGTCTATGGGGACAAGCATGATGCACTTGAAGACCTTGCGGAAAACGACTTCGGTCTTGTTGAGATTGAATATGACGGGAATGCCGCAACATTGTATTTTGATGGCGAAATCGTTGGTTGGTTTGAGTATGACACAAATGACGAAGACGATTACCAATCAAAATTGAAAGAATCCGTTTCAATGATGTTTTTGTCATAATATCAGTAAATAGTTTGTTTTAATTGTCGCTTGCGTGCCATGCCGATGAGGTTTGGCACGCTTTTTGCATATACCAATATGCAAACCAATTAATAATTTAAATTATGATTAGACCACCTTAATAGCATAGGACATAGTATCAGTAAGGCATGGGTTGTGCCGACAAGGGCTGAACATTGGATGAAAGTGTAGTAGGAGAGTGTACTCCGTTACACTTAAAATGGGTAGGAGAGTGTACTCCGTCACACCCTTTATTTTTTTTATAAGGACATGTTGCCAGTCCTGCCATGACACATTGTCACTATGACATAATGTCAGTGTGGCATGACAAATTGTCATAGGACATGACAAATAAAGTTTGGCACGATAGTTGCATATAGTAGGGTGTAATAATGATAATTAAAATTTGAATTATGGATTACAAAGAGAAAATGAAAGAGTTATTGTCCAATCTCATGGATGATGGGTTTGAGGGCGCAATCCCAACCTTGATTGTTGAAGTGTTGGAGAGCATGGAGTTCAAGCACAATCATAATACCGACATGATTAGTGCGTTGAAAGACCAATGCGAAGTGGCATTGAACAATTAAAATTTGAATTAATATGAAAAGACAAAGAGATTACAATTATTGGGTCATTGACAATTTCAATGAGCATTTCAAAACATTGAAAGATGCGAAATACCATTGCGACATTGCCTTTACACCAAAGGAGAGGAAAATGTACCTGCGAAGAGCGTTGATATACCATATTGTAGGGGATAGCGTTGTCTCCTATGTGGAAATCCGCATTGATGACAATGGCACATATTCATTTGGCAAAGTAATCAAAAACAAATAAAACCAATATGAAACAAATTATCAAACACCTTAACAAGCATGGTCTTTATTATGAAGTGTATAAAATCATGGATGAAATCCGAATTGAAATCATTTGGGGTGATTGGAAGCATGACCATGCACGAACCGATTATGTTATGAATCAAATCGGTTATAGAAAGACAAGCGAAATTGTAACGGAAGAAAATGGGGATGATTCGTACTCATCCATCCATTGCTATAATAAAATCAATTATTAACCAATTCAAATTCAAATCACTATGGATAAAGAGTTTATTGAAGAGTTTTTGGATTTCACCAAATCAAACAATGTGACCACGAAGAGCGATTTTCACAAGGTCACAATCCTTTCCGATGAGGTTGAAATCGCCACCATCAACGAAGATGGCACACTCACCATCAACATGACCAACCAAGTAGGAATTACAAAGGATTTTGTAGGAATCATACTTGATTACAACATCAAGTTCACACCAACCATTGACAAGGAATACAAATACTTGAATGGGATTAACCTTTCCAACGACAAGGGTTTGTGCCTCACAATCACAACCGACAACAAGATTGTCCTCCCCACAAATATCGGGGAGTGACAATGTTTGGCACGATTTTTGCTGTAATATTCACCAACAATTAAACACAAAAAAACAACATGAATAAGAAACAAATAAAGAAAACACTCTCCGAAATCTACAAAAAGGAGAATGAAATTCTGCAAGAGGGAACGAAACTAAAATCCCTCATTGAAAAAAACACATGCGAGATGCTTGAATATATGGGCGGCTCAATTGATGTTGAGGATGACGAAGAATTGCTCATTTCAAACGACAACTTTGTGGGAGAGGCAAGAACCATCAAAAACAACGATTCGGGTGGTTTCACCATCGTGTACGATTCGCTTCCGTCATTGCCGTCAAAAGCACTCACACATCGCGATATGTCATCGGTACACGGATATGTCCACCGAAAGTATATCCAATGCACCAAAGACTAATATTTGGATATTCCTTAATAAAAATATATAATAATATTATTAATTAAAATTTAATATTATTAATATTTAATTAGAATTTTAATTTTATTATTAACTAATAAATAAGCATACATGAGTAATAGAGGAAAAACAATCTTGATTTCAATCTGCATCATTTTCATCGTCTGCACATTGGTGTATGGCATCATCGCAATCCCATCCCAATATGGTGACAACATTTGGTTCGGATTCATGGCTTTCGTGTCCCTGGTCTGCATCGTGTTCATCTCGGACAGCAGCAAGAAACACTTGTGGAAGGAAGACTTCCGAAAAGAAAGTGACAACGCGCTATTCGGCGCAAATCCAGACACGGAAGCGGAGGTTGAAAAAACCGAATAAAAAAATTCCAATTTTATTTGCTTTTTCCATTTTTTTCTTGTATCATTATATCACAATGATATTACAGTACGCAACTGCGTACATGAAAGAATAAAAGCATATATATAATATTGGAATGACATTGAAAAGAATTGTAATTTTAATTTCAATCATAATCTTTGGATTCAATGCACATGCGCAAACGACATACGGCAATACGGCACTTGTCAAGTCCGTACAAGACGGAATCGTCACTGGGGAAAAAACAATGTATGTCAGTGTCACCATCAACGACACAAAGGACACCCTGCGATGGTCTGCTGGTGACTACTACGGAGGATACTTCCCAATCACAAGGGTTGAATGCCGCCCGTCAGACACGACATACCGATGCATTTACAAAGGTTACAGGGAGGATGCTACATTCAAGACCTATGAGGACTACTGCAAACTCCTAATCCGTAGCACAGAGGACGGATACATCAAGTTCCTCTTCGCACAATAGCGCATACATATCCAATATGTACAACAACGGGGAAGCTAACAGCAAAGTTATATGTTAATGGGGTAACAAACTGCTTCCCGACACACACACGCTCTTTGAAATAAAAAAAAGCAATCGCACAGCAAACTTTCTTATTAATGCAAATAAAAAGCTCACTATGGTCATAATTTCCAAGGCACACGCCGTAGCCTTTGACCGAAAGCGGCAGGGTAAAGAAAACGGGTCATAGCGTACTGCCCGAAAAGGCGCACCACCTCGATTGCTGTCAATAACACATGGGGTGTGCCAGTTTATCATGGCTAGGCTTTCTTATTACTTATTTGTGCGGCACCAGCCCAGCCATTCGCGGTCTTGTTTTTTTTCATATCGGCACACCCCTTTTTTAAAAACTGGCACACTTTTTGCTAGCATATGGTACGCAACTGCGTACATAAAAAGAAGAAAAATTTTAATTTTAATTAACAAACAAACTTTAAAACTTAAAACAATGGATTTAAAACAGAAAACTTATTTCATTCAGAGAACAGATTTAATCAAGTCCTACCTCAAGGACATCAACAAATATCCCGTCCTGACAAGACAACAGGAGGAGGACCTGTTCAAGGCATACTACGAGCTTGAAGGAAACAAGGAGGCCCAGAACGCCATCCGTAACCAAATCATCATGGCAAACCAGCGCTTCGTGTTCGCAATCGCAAAGCGCTACGCTACAGATGACACCCTTGTCGACCTTGTCAACGAAGGGAACCTCGGAATGATTGCCGCATTCGACGACTACAACCCTGAGCTCGGTTACCGCTTCACAACCATGGCAGGCAACTATGTCCGCCGCGCCATTAACAAGTATCTCAACAACGACAATCTGACAGTGCGCCCGACCAACAACATCATGTTCGGCCCCAAGGTCAAGTGCATAGAGCGCGACTATCAGGCAAAGTACGGCACCAAGCCCACCATCGCCGAAATCAAGGAAATCCTTAAGGAAAAGTACGGCCTGGAAGTGAAGAACGAATCCGACATCTATGGCGCTTTCGTAACTTCAATCGACGATAACCAGTCTGTTGAGGACGATGACGACATGCAGGACTACAGCGAATACGCCACAGTAAGCGCAAGCCATAACGAATACCTGGACACCATGGAAAAGGAAGACCTGTCATACCAAATGCAACAGGCCCTCAACTCTCTCTCAGAGAGAGAGCAAACCATTGTCAAAATGTCAAACGGAATCGGATACACCAAGGAATACAAGGACAAGGAAATCGCACAGGAACTCGGACTATCAACCGAACGTGTCCGCCAAATAAAACATTCGGCAACAAAGAAAATGGCTGAGGTATACTGCGTGGCTTAATCCCTGAATTGAAAATAATAATTAAATTTAAATTAACAATTAATATCATGGGTGAAAAAAAACATATTGAAATTGATTTCAAAGATAAGAATGATGCCAATGACGATTTGAAGGACACTTTAGAAATCGGTGCGGATTTGAATTCATTCAATGAATGCAAAAACGGCTGCGCATATGACAACGAGGAAAATGACAGACGAATGACCCTTCAAGAGAAAGAGGACGCCAAGATTGAACTTGTAAAACAGGCAATCAAAAACCCTACAATCAGACATGAAGATGATGTCAACTACAATCCAGATTTGAATTGCAAGGATGATGGGGTTACAAAGGAACTTCTTATGGAGACGATTGATAAAGCCAGACACATTGATGAGCTGGCTGACTTGACACCGCTGCAAAAGAAATGGGATAAGATTGCACAGGAACATAATAACCAGAAGGTCCCAGTCACAGAGAAGGTCAAGGATATCATTGATTTCGATGAGGTGCGGAACATGGACAAGCGAATGAACAATATATACGCGGATGCGTACAAGGAAATGGACAAGGAGAAATCAACCAATCAAAATTACAATTTCAATTCCGATATCCGTGACTACAACATCGGCTCGTCTGATTACTCCAAACACAAAATCCAACCATGGGATATCTGGGAAGACTATAACCTCAATCCCTGGGATGCCGATATCGTCAAACGGGTCCTTAGAAAAAAGGAACTCCCTGGCATGGAAAACTCCCAGTCAAGAATAATGGACTACCAGAAAATCATCCATATCTGCCTCAAACGAATCGACCAAATCAAAAACAATTCAAACATAATTTAAATTTTAATATCTTATATTTTGAAAATTCAAATTTTAATTGTATAATGACAATACTTTCATTGTATGACTCAAGACTGCCAGTCACACTCTGTTAACCTGGCTTCATAATCTTGACAATTAAAAAAAGTTTTAAGTTTGTACCTGGCGGGGATAACGGTAATGCACTGTGAACCCCGCCTTTCTTTTTATACACCAGCACCCATACAAAAACCAACACATAGTACGCAACTGCGTACTTCACTAACCTCCGCACTATTTATATTGTCATAATAAATTCGGACAAATATAAAAAATCAAATTTAAATTAGAATCCAAAACCATGATTCCAGCAAAACTTAAACAACTACTCTCACAATTCATTGTCCTTGTCCTGTTCATACTGACAGCCCTCGGCTTCTATCTCGCAATCAAGGTGGCCTTCTTCTCCTCTTTCATTAACATAATGCTAATCATAATCTCAATATTCATCCTCATCGTCGCCTGCGGGGAAATGGACAGAATTCACGGCTTCGGCAAATACAGCGGAACAACCGAATCCCAATCCGAATCAATACCACAACCACATGACAATGATGAACCTCATCACCACCCACACCCGCACAAACCTTGACAACACTCACTACAAAATTACTCATATATTATAATACCTCCTTAGCCCCGACATGCCCCATCAGCACGTTGGGGCTTTCCTTTTTCTGCCCATCACACCACATCCCTTAATTATAATTCTAATTATCTCCACCGCTCATTCAATAAACAACCTTAATTATAATTCAAATTTACATATCACACAATATCTCTTAATTAAAATTAAAATTACACTGAAACCAACTAATAGTGTAATCCGCACAAGAGGAAAATTTTTACTTATTAACAATTTCATAAAACACTGTTCATAACTTTCATTTGGATAATTATAATTAGCTGAAAATGAATAAGTTAATTATAATTAAGTCTGTACCAGTAAGTTAGATAATTCTAATTTGAATTGTTAAAAATTATTGAAATTTTAATTGGAATTTAACACAGGACACAATTGTTTTTGGGGTTTTTGGCACTTGTCGTGCGGATAAAATTATAATTCAAATTACAATCAATCAAATCACATTGAAACTATCACATTAAAATACAATCACATTGTACATTATCTAATTAAAATCCCATTATCCGTCCAAATCATTTGAGATTAATTCCAATTCCAATTTGTTCCTTTTGTTTCCAATCATTTCCATTTCTTTCCAATTTGTACCATAAGTTTCCAATATTTTCCATTTGATTCTTACTGGCACGTGTGGTGTCTGTCCGATTGATTTTCGACTGGGCAAATGGCGTGTGTGTATGTTACGGTTTGGCTGTTGTTTTTTCGTTTGTGTGGCTGTGGAATACAATTCAAATTCAAATTACTGTGTTCCAGCGTGTTCGGTCGCAATTAAAATTCCGATTCTGGTGGTGTTTTCATTACGTGTGTTCCAAGTCATTGGTTTCCAGGGTTGTTTCTGTATATGGGGTTAAAATATTTGTGGGGTAGATTTTGGTAATTAGAATTAAAATTTGTATAATGGTTGGTAACGGATAAAGAGTGAAAATCTATAACAATAAAAACACAGAGACATGTTAAATAACGACATTAAAAACCTTGAACTAACGATTAAAAACCTTGAACTAACGGACGAGCTGGTGGAAAGGAACAGTTTCCTTTCGCAAGGAAGTGTTGAACCGTACAGGAAGGGTGCCATGGACATGGCCAGAAAGAAGGACTTCCTGTCAAAGATGAAAGAGAATAACATAACGAGATGGCTGAATTCGATAAGCAAGGAGGAATTCAGTGAGTTTTTCACCATACGTCTGACGGACTGTGACAAGTGTCCAGCGAAGCGATTATGTGATGAACGCGGTTCGGATGACGAATGTGAGGAAGTGTTTTACTTGTGGTCAATCAAGGAAAGGGGTGAGGAATGAGAATTACATCTTGGGCAACTTTTAGAAAAAAGTACGTTAAAGAAAAATATTACGTGCGTGATGGAATAAAAGGATGGGTAAGGGATTCCGTGCTTCCAACTTTGTCACATTATGGGTGGAAGATATGCCATCAAGATTATGGATATACTATGTTCGAATATGAAAAGCCAAAAGCTATGGCAAAAAGAATCATTACAGAAGATAAAATGGACACGGATAAATACGAGTATTTGTATTATCCGTATTACTACACAGTCAGCAACGGATTTATGGACGCTTTTTATTTATTTAGGCGAGAATACAAGGAAGGAGGTGAGGAATGAGTACTTTATATCTGCCTCTTAAAAAGGAATGGTACAATATGATTGAAAGCGGTGAAAAGAAAGAAGAATACCGAGAAATAAATAACCATTGGAAGTCACGACTTATGCAATACTCTTTACGTTACGGCGTGCGTGATTATGTTTTCAAACCTTTAGACGAAGTGCGCTTCTCATACGGATACACTAAAAAGACAATGACTTATAAAATAGACAGCATCACAATCGGAAGAGGAAATCCAGATTGGGGCGCACCTTTAGACAGAGATGTTTTTATAATAACATTAGGTGAAAAATGTAATTAGGAAAGAAATGATAGTATTAAAAAAGGGAGCTTATAATTATCACGCAACTAAAGATGGCGTTTGTTGAAGCTTTTGATTATAAATCAAACCAAGAGGAAGGGGAAAAGGAATGATTAAAAAGATTGAAAAAGCAAGATTTAAAGGCGACCTATCCCGATGGTCGGTTGGGAATGTGTGGCATCGCCACGACATATTCAAAAACTGCCCAATGCAATATGAGGAAGAGCTTCAACCAGATTTCAGACATTGACAAACTATGAAAATACTTGACACAAACCAATATATAGGTGAAAAACTGAACATTAATGGTTGTTCTGTATTACAACGGAATGAGAAACAAACGAAAAAATAAAGAAAAATGAAAGACATTGTAGAAAGAGGAAAAGAGTTGGCGTATCTGCTGCGGCACGACACGTCATACAAGTTCGAGGAAGGCGGTTGGCGCACGATTGAAGACCTCATCGTGAACCACGGCTACACTATGCAGGAACTCAAAGAAATAGTGGAAACCAACAACAAGAAACGGTACGAGTTCTCGGAGGACGGACTTCATATCCGCGCACGGCAGGGTCACAGCGTCAAGGTTGATGTGGGTCTCACCGAGAAAATTCCGCCCAAGACGCTGTATCACGGAACAGCCGACAGATTCGTTGATTCCATTATGGAGCAGGGCATACTGAAAGGCTCTCGCCTTTATGTGCATCTGTCAGACACGGAGGCTACCGCCGTTGAGGTCGGCAAGCGACACGGCAAACCCGTTGTGCTGTCAGTTGACACGGGCCGTATGTCTGCTGACGGAATCAAGTTCTACTTCAGCAACAACGGTGTGTGGCTTACCGAGTATGTTGACCCAAAATATGTGACAATCCTATAAATCGAAAGCAATGACATACAGAATCTTAAAAACAGACAAAGGATATTCGGTTTGGTTCAAGAATGATTACGACAACAGAGGAATCAAATGGGAGCGTGTGATTTGGGAAAAGGAGGCATACTGCCGTTTCCAAGATTTCAATTTCACCGACACCATTGAGGAAGCCAAGCAGCGTGCAGCCGAACACAAGGCTGAAATGGAGAAAGAGTACGGCGTGTTTGTTGAAGAATTTACAATCTGACGACTATGGAAAAGAAAGAATCAAAGACCACATACGATGGTATGATTTCGGAACCTAAAAATAATATTATGACAAAAGAAGAATTTATAAAACAAGTTGTCACAATATCAAAATATAATGGCGATATAGCATCATATATCAATGATAACTTGGAAAACGTGGAAATACCATTTACTTTGAATGACTCATTTACAGGAATATTAACAAAAGAAGGGGAAGACGGATATATGGCTGATAAAGTAGGCCAGAAAGTCAGATTGCAATTCCATAATTTAATGAGATTCAAAAGTCCTGTTGGAAGTGAGACTTTACCAGTAATAGATTGTAAACTAACGAGATAGATAAAAATTATAAATGGAACTTAAAAAAAGAATAAAACTAAACCCCGTTGTTGCGTTTCGTATGTCGGAGCAAAATTCGTATATGTACGGGTTACAGATGAAGCGTGGTTTGACAATAAAAGAAGCCTGCCACATCTACCGCAACATTTTCCTTTTTGACATTGACCTATCTCTTAACGAGAGTGATGCCGAGGAAAAAAAGGAATACTATACCGCAATTACCGAAGCGATGAATAATTACATCAAGGGCGACATTGGTTGGCGTACATTGTGTGACGAAACCTACTGCTATGACGATGATGAAATGGGACCATCGGTTGCATCATGTCTAAAACTAACTGAGTATTTACAACAAAAAGGAATTGTATAAGATATGACACAGGAAGAAAAACAACTTTTATTGAAAGACCTTTGTGCAAGGTTGCCTTACGGTATAATGTGCCGTATCGACCACGACCCAGAAGGTGAGTATGATATAGGAATTGACGATGAAAGGTTTATTGACGACAGAATTGTCAGTGTTTGCCATGAGAACGAGCAGATATTCGTGTATGAGGATGAAGATTATCCGTATAGCCCAGAGGAAATCAGACCTTATCTCCGCCCGATGAGTTCTATGACTAAGGATGAAAAACGTGAGTTCCAAAATATTTTGTCCAACAACAAACACGGTGTATGGCTGGAGAATAGCGATGTATATGACGAAAAATGGGAGATAAGTGTGGATTCTTACTATCCTTACATCCCTTTGGAGGGTTTCACAAACGGATTTGATTGGCTCAACGCCCATCATTTTGACTATCGTGGTTTAATTGAAAGAGGATTGGCGATGGAAGCACCTGAAGGGATGTATGAAATTAACTGAAATATTATAAAAAATTAATTTATGAAACTTATTAGTTATATGTACAGTTACGGAGGCGATACTGGTTTTTGTCCATCTAATCGTGAGGAATGGCATTCGATAGCAACGTACCTTTATTTCGATGCTGAAAAGTGGACAATGAATGAAATATATAACATAACAAAAACCTTGTACAGTGAATATAAAAGTTTGGGTACTACTTGGACTTTGGGTGATGTCATGGATAATTTAGCCGAAGTCATCGTTCCTTTTATAAACAAAACTGAAGGTGTGTATCAAAAAATAGGAAATGGATGGACAAAAGTCAAAAAAAGAAAAATTATTGACCCAAATGAGCATGAAGTCATTTCATGGGAACTTAATGGCAAAACATATAATTACGATTATAACAAATGACACAAGAAGAAAAACAACTACTGTTGAAAGCGCTATGCGGATATTTGCCGTATGGAGTAAAGGTAAATGTGGAAACCACTGACAGTAATGGAAATGAGATTAAAGATGAGGGAGTGCTTAATAGCGTCTTCATCGATGAGTACGGCATGGTATACATCTGCATTGATGGCTGTGAGTATGAACTTGACGATGTTAAACCTTACCTACGCACAATGTCAAGTATGACGGAGGATGAAAAAGGTCAATATAATATTATAAAATGTTCCATTTGTCCTGATGATGCTGATGATTACGCAGGATTTGTTGATTGGCTCAACGAACACCATCTCGACTACCGTGAATTGATACCGATGGGATTGGCACTACCAGCAAAAGAAGGAATGTATTAGTATGAAAGGACAATCGTTACAAAGACAGTTCAATTACTTGAAAGAGAGACTTGACAATAAGGACGGAACACGTATAATTGTGGATGAAAACCCTTATTATGGATTTTATGCCGAGTGTGATTGTCTCTATCATACAGAACGGCACGGTGATTGGGAATTGGTTATTGACGAAAAGATAAAAAACTGTGACTCAAACTGCAAGGAATGTAAAGAATGTGGTTTGTGGAATAAGAAAGGGTATTATTTTATTCCTTGTTCAAATATTTGGAGAATAAGATTGGATTGATACCGATGGGACTTGCTTTACCAGCAAAAGAAGGAATGTATAACATATAAATAACAAAATTATGGATTACGAAAAGAAATACAAAGAGGCTCTTGAAAGAGCTAAAGGAATGTGGGAACAAGGAATGATGCCCGAAAGAATCGAGTATATTTTCCCAGAACTCAAAGAGAGCGAGGATGAGAGGATAAGGAAAGAAATAATATTCTTCTTTGAACAAGAAATACCACAATGTAGTATTGAAGAGCATAAAGAATATATGAGAAAATGGATTTCTTGGCTTGAAAAGCAAGGTGAGAAAGCAAATATACATCAAGATACAGAAGATGACTTAAGACGTCAAAGTACAATACAAGTACTTGAATATGCAAGAAGTCTTGATGCTTATAATCAATATGGCAAAGAAAGTATTAACAAGGATATTGCTTGGCTTGAAAAACAAGGACAAGAGCCGAAGAAAGTTTCAATTTGGAAACATTGGAAAAACGGAATTGCAGGTAATGGAGATGGTGAACAAATCTATTTAATAAAATATGGTAACACATATCACCTCAGTTCTTGCCTTAGTTTTGAATGTGACTATATAGAACTTTCAGAATTGGATAGCCTTATGCTTGAAAAGCAAGGTGAGCAAAACAAACAACATTTATATGATATCATTATAGCCCTATGGGAGTTATTGGATAAAATAGATACATTTTCAGATTTGCAAATAGATGATACTAACCCAGATAACCCTTTTAGAAAAATAGAACATATAACAGAAGAAAGACATAAATTTGTTAAATCTGATGGTTATAATCTATATATCGAAGGAGAACAAATTACGGATTTTCATCAAGAACTAATGAAGTTCAATGCTACAGATGAAGTTGAAATAGAAACCTGCGATAAGGTTGAGCCAAAGTTTAAGGTTGGTGATTGGATTGTTTACGATGGATTAGGAACATATAAGATTATTGAGATACATGAAGGATGGTATAGTGTAATTGATAACAATGACAAGCGTTGGTCAGTAATGTTTGACAAAGAAAATTTATGTCATCTTTGGACTATCCAAGATGCAAAGGATGGCGATGTACTTTGCGGTTATCCTGAATCTGAATATCCTTGGATTGGGATTTTCCACAAATTAAATGCTGAAGGTTCTTTTGTTTCTCATTGTTATTTACAAGCAGGACAACATGGTGAATTTTGTCCTCCGAGTGGAGAAAATATATTTGGTAAAAGGAATGTAGATAATCACTCGTTAAACGTAGTTCCAGCAACTAAAGAGCAACGTGACCTCTTATTTCAAAAGATGAAAGAAGCTGGTTATGAATGGAATGCTGAGAAGAAGGAGTTGAAGGATATTGAGAATAAGCATGCTTGGAGTGAGGAAGATGAAAGAAATCTCAGAGGGATAATTTGTGAGATTGAGATAAACAAATTTAATGCTCCAGAGTATGACATGGAGACTTATGATGGGTTTCTTTCTTGGCTCAAATCACTCAAAGATAGAGTATAACTCCAATCAAAGCAAGAATGGAGTGAAGAAGATAAAGACGCACTTGATGCTGAATCTTAAAGTTTTGAAATTTGAAATATTATTGGTATAATTGTTTTAAAGTTAAATTTTGTAAAAAATGAATTATACGGTTTACTACCACGATTTGTTAAATCAAGATGAATCAACTATATCCATTGTAAATGCAAGCAAAGAGGAGGTTGGTTTGGTGTTAAGGTTTCTTAATGCAAAAACGGATGAAATTGAAAAAGAAAACATAGCCTGTGAAATAGAAAAACTTTTAAAAGAATATGGAAAACTAAAAGAACATGATTGGATAGATTACATTCGTATTGACGAACTATAAAGGATAAACAATTATGGATATAAAGGAGATAGGTAAAATCAACAGTCTGACTTCCGATTGGTTGTATCATGAGCAGGAGATAAGACGTGGTTCTGATAAATCATATCATGAAGGACAACAGAAAAAAGATGAAAAGTTGCTGTTTGAAATGATGTCAAATATTGTGGATAGAAATTTGAAAAACAAGTAAAGTGCTATATGGAGGAAAAAGAGGTATTAAAAGGTCAGTTATGCATGTTTCATGATGAATGCGCCGATGGTGATGTGATTTGTGACATCAGCGAATTGGAATGTGGTGAATATTACGCTTTTCACTATGATGACATTTTCGAGTTATATGACGGAAGGTGTTATAAGATGCCTTACTGTATCGAATGCCACAAGAATGAAGCGAATTTGGTTTTATATGAGGTTTATGGAGGGGACATTAGGCCAAAGAAGGAATTGCTTGTCGGAAGGATACAGACACCAGATGGAACAGTGTTGTCATCCAGGCACAGGCATGACTTTGTCGAGCACTATGACAGTTGGTCCAAAGAATTGTATTTTGTTGACGGTGGAGGTGATTATCTTAGGATGTCCGTGAACAAGATTCCAGCGAAAAACATCTCAGTATACACAACAAGCGATTTTGAAACTATCCGACAAAATGTTTGCAGGGGAACGTTTGACATATACGGCAATAGCATCCTCAAACCGATTTCAAAATGCAGTGACGAACATCTGAGATGCATATTGGTGTACAATGAAGAGCATGGTTTCAATGACAAGGTTTACAATTGGATTATAAAAAGGGAATTGGAGTACAGGAAGGAAAACCATTTCTCAATCCAGGATGATGTCATAAAGGATAAAAACGGTAACCTGCTGTTTGTCGGCGACAAGGTAATACATGATAACGGGTATGCATATGAAGTATGTTATGACAAAGATTCGCAAGGGCACAAATGGTATGGCAAGGTCGTTTCTGGAAGTGGTTATCTGGGGTATAAAACCGAAGTTGCTTTGGTTCCAAAAGATATTGCCCGAATTTAATTCAAATAGAAAACTATTTATAAGTTAAAAAAGAATAAGATATGTTGTTTGCATTGTCTTTTGTGTTACTGATAGTGGTCTCCGTAATAATCGGGCTTTTAGTGTATTTGCTTATGGGTTCATGGGTGGCTTTTTTGATTGCGTTTCTTTGTGTCACCATCACTGTTTCAGTTGCTTTTGCTGTTGTAAAGATAGTGCGGGCAATAACAAGTAAAAAGAAAAATAAATCATGATTTCATTACCTATTATTTCAATTGTGGCGTGTGTCGCCTACATCGTTTTTGTTTTGTTTAAATTCGGTGTTCCGACATCATTGTCCGAGACTTTTTATTTGCTTCCAGAGAAATGGAGATGGCTTTTTTCAGCTTGGTGTGTTTTGACGGCAGCACCTCTTGGTGTGTATTGGTTCACGATTTCAACCACAAGCCTTTGCTGGATTCCGATTGTGTGTATGATAGGCCTTTTGTTTGTCGGTGTGTCATGTGACTATAAGGCTCCAGTTGTTTTGCCAGAGGACATAGTGAAGGGTAATACAGCCAAATCAAAATCGATAAAAGAATTGTTAAAAACATTGTCATTCAAAGAGTTGTTCAAAAACGGGTGGACCAAGCCGATACATTATGCTAATTCGATTTTGATTATCATTTTGTCTACTGTTTATATCTGTATCATGAACAATGCTGCAATAATGACAACATTGTTGTTGTATCCTTTGTTTATTTTGATTGGATTGAAGGTTGACGGTGTTTATAATTCGGCATATAGTGCCGACGTTGACAACAAAGCATGGATATTCTTCATGGAGGTTATTTGTTTTGTCAATTTGTTTTCATTCATTGTGTTTTGATATTTGTTTTTTTCTATTGACATACTCCCACGAATAAATTCGTGGGATTCTTGACTTAAACATGCACGCTGATGGCGTTGACGCCAGCAGCATTTGCACTCGCCAATTCGTCGATGCCCCGACGAAGTATATTTCTCGCTGCATTCAAGTCCCTGTCGTTTGTCCTTCCGCAATGCGGGCAGACCCACTCCCTGTCCTTCAGCGACAGGTTCTCATTGACAAACCCGCACTCACAGGTTTTGCTTGACGGATAGAACCTGTCAATCTTGTGCAGGTTGCATCCGTATTTCGACGCAACCATTCCGAGGATTTCCACGAACCTTCCGTGCGCCAGGTCGTTCATTTTCCTTCCCCACCTCCTCGACATTCCAGTCAGGACAAGGTCCTCGATGAATATGTTGTCATATGAGCGGCATATCGCATGGGCAAGTTTCCACTGCCAGTCGGTGCGTGAATTCACAACCTTTTCATGACATCTGTCAAGGTCCATGCGTTTCCGTCTTCTGTTGTTCGAGCCACGCTTTGCGTTGCTCAGCTTTCTGGACGCCTTTCTTAATGATGCTAGGTTGTGTTTAAGGAACTGCGGGTTCTCTACCACCTGTCCGTCGGAGAGCGTGAGATAGGTTTTCAGACCGAAGTCAATGCCGACGGATGCACCATTGTGTGTCTTTCCGTATCTTTTGGCTTCGGCGTCGGTGACCACACTGATGTAGTAGTCGCCAAGCGGTGACCGCTTGACCGACAACCTCTTCACTTCTCCCTTGAGCGGACGGCTCAGCGAGAACTTGAATGTTGTTTTCAGTTTGTTTATTGTGAATTTGTTGCCTTTCAGTTTGAATCCTCCCTGTTTGAAAACCACGGACGACATGTCCGAGAACTTCTTGAATTTCGGGGGTCTCTTGGACTTGTGGGTGAAGAACCTCTGGTATGCATAGTCGAGGCGTTCAATCACCTCCTGCACACTTTGAGAGTGAAGGTTCTGCATCTTGTACCTCTTGGCGAAGTGTGTCTTCATCCTGTTTCCGCCTACATACTTGCCGTACATTTCATAGTACTTCTTCTGGAGGGCAAGGCAATGGTTCCATACAAAGCAAGCCTCACGCATCAGGGTTTCGATGCGTTTGTTTCTTTTGGATGCGTATAGCTTGTACTTGTATGTCAGCATTTTATTGTTATGTTTATAACAATAAATAGTCCGTTATGTGTAAAAAGCACCACGAGCGTTGTTTTTTTTTGTTTTTTAATTTTAAAAATGTATAATTAAAAATAACTGGATTCATCCAACGACTGAAGTCGTTGGTTTTCTCCAGTGTAAATCATAATAAATGCGATGGCTCATATTTGGTTGTCGCATTTTTATTAAAAAAAATTGTCATGAAATATTTTTTGGAAAGAGTTAAAAACAACATCAAGTGGTGGTTTCAGAAAAAGACAAGAGGCTATTCTGATTTGGAATTATGGAATCTTGACAATACGATAGCGGAGTGGATAGTTCCAAGACTGAAGACCTTCAGGGACAGAACACAAGCATATCCAGCGAATCTTGAGTCGTTCGAGCAATGGCGGGAAATGCTTGACGAGATGATATTCGGATTCGAATTCACATTAATAAGTGACGACTGGTATCGCGACAATGTGTTCCAGTGCTCTGGAGACATGCACGATAAGAAAATGAATGAGTTCGAATCAATGGTGAAACGTGCCGAGAACGGCAGAATTCTGTTCGCAAAACATTTTTGTGGAATCTGGTGGTGAAAGAAATCTAAAAAAAAATAACAATAATGCAACAAAATTATGGAAAATAAAAACATAGCTGACATTCTTAAAAACGCTCCACTCGGAGTTTTATTGTATTCACCAATTTGTGGATTTGTAAATTTTGTTCATGTTTTTTGTGATATTGGGAAACGTAATCACATATTAGTAACATCTCAATTTGGTGATAAGAATTTTGAGTTTGATGAATTTGGAAAATATAATCCAGATGGTGAATGTATGTTATTTCCAAGTAAATTCCACCAAGTTTGGGATGACTGGCAGAATAGCTTGTTTAATTTTGGCATCTTTATTACGAATATTGATGGGTATAAGGAAACATTTGTTATTAGTGGGTTTGACACTTCACTCGCATATAATTCTCATGCTAGAGAAGTAACCATAAATAAACTTGAATACAGGTATGCCACAAAAGAGGAAAAAGATGCATTTATATATGAGCTAGAAAGAAACGGTTATTTTTGGGATGAAAATAATTGTCAAATTAAAATGAAAATGTCTGATTCAAATAAAGAAGAAGTGTCTAATTTACACAATTATCTATATAATGAGGATAGACGTGTAAACAAACTTGAAATTGACAATTATAGATTAACCGCATTAGTACTGCTTATAACCAAACATAACCTAACAAAAAAAGAAATTGAAGATAGTCTTAATATGCTTTCAAAGGCTAATACAATTAAAGAAATCAATGAAGTTAGTGATAATATCTCAAAATTATATGGACTAACATATCTTGATGATGCTGCTAAGGCAATAATTGAACAGCAGGCAAGTAGTGAAGAAAAAAAACCAACATTTAAAATTGGTGATAATGTAAGGATTAAGGAAAGAAAAGGTGATGAAGAAAATTATTACTGTCATTTCACTGATGAAATGCTTGGGTTTGTAGGTGGTGTTTATAAAATCAAGAGTGTGACAGAACAGTCTTGCATTAGAGGTGAAAACTTAATAGATGACGATGGCTTTGTCTATACGCTTTGGGGTGTGGATTGGTCATGGGCCAGCTCAATGCTTGAGCCTGTTGAAAAAAAGGAAATAATCAACGAAAAGAAAACGCCTTATTTGGTGAAGGGAAATGATTATTTGTGTATTGAGGATTTCTATGTAAATTCTGAACACCAAGACTCATTGTTTGAATGTGGTGAAATCTGCCATAGTGACGAAGACAATACAGTGAAAAACCACAACGGATGCATGTTTATTGACGGTCATGACGGAAATGCGGAAGTTTATTTTCAGGAAATAGACACATTAAACAAGGAGTTGACAAAGGTGAAACAGTATGCATATGAGAGATGGCATAAACTCTGGGAAATAATTCCAGGCACTGATAAACCAGACATAACAAAAGAGGACCTGAATAATCTCGGAAGGTTCATGGAAATCGAACAACTGAATAATTTTTTGGAAAAATTGTAAATATGCTAACAATAATGTGTATATTAGGAAACTATTGGTCGAAACATTATTTCAATTTTACTGAAAATGATGTTTGGAATTATGGTTTGTTAGGTGTATTTTTCGCAAGAATATTTGGAATAGATTGGTTAAAGTAAATTATATTTTATGAAAGAAGAAACTATAAAACTCGCATGGGAGATTTACAAAAAAACGCTGTCATATGAACTGGACAGTCTTAAAGTGAACGATGACGGAACGACAACACACTTGCATTCAGATAGGTTTCTAGACGAACATCCAGAAAGAAGGGACTCACCAGAATTCACAGATAACGAAGAGAAAGAACAGGCGGAGCTGATTGCAACCATGGCCCGTGCATTCTATAATGGAAAATCATTATTTAATAATTAAAAACATATAATATTATGGCAAACAAAGACAGTTTAGGCGATAGAATGAAAGAGAACTACGAAGGTAGGTTCAAATTTAAATTAATGAGAAGAACACCAGTTATAATTAGAATCGATGGACGTGCATTTCATACGTGGACTAGAGGATTTAACAAACCTTTTGATAAAGTCCTATCCAACGCAATGGACAAGACAATGAAACAACTCTGTGAGAATATTCAGGGATGTGTGTTTGGGTACACACAGTCCGATGAAGTAACATTGGTACTTAATGATTACAAGAAACTTGAGAGTTCTGCATGGTTCGACAACGAGGTTCAGAAAATATGCAGTGTTGCGGCATCAATGGCTACAATGTATTTTAATAGGAATTTCTCAGACGAGGTGCAATCATTTTATTCTTGGGTTTATTTTAACGATTACGACATTAATGAAAAATTCCCAAAAGAAAACAGGTATATGGTGTCAGACAGTAAAAAAGCCGTTGACTTAATCGGAGTATATCAAAAGAAAGTTTTTACTGCTTTGTTTGACGCACGATGTTTCAACATTCCTGAATCAGAAGTCACAAATTGTACAATTTGGAGGCAGCAGGATTGTAGTAGAAATAGCATTGAAATGGTTGGAAGAACATATTTTTCCGATAAAGAACTCTTCAAGAAGAATTGTTCCAATATCCAAGATATACTGATGGAGAAATACAATGTCAACTGGAACGACTTCCCCACCAGGTACAAGAGGGGCTGCGCTTGCTACAAGATGAATAGGTCGGAAAACGAGGCCGAGCGCGGGAAATGGGTCGTCGATTACGACATGCCGATTATCACCCAGGACAGGGAGTATGTTGAAAAATGGGTCAGACTCGACGGATAAAACACAGACAAAAACAAGCACAGAATGAATGCAATATTACTAGTAGCTCTGGCATTGGCCGTAACGGTCTTTTGCTGCAATAGGAAAAGAAAAATACCGAACATCCATGTAACGGAGAAAACAACGGAATGCAAGGATTGCGGAAAATCTGGAAGCGTAATCATGGCGAATTCGATGGAATACCACGGCCCGAACAGACCTCCGTTAATCATACCCGATTCGGACTACGACAGTTTCATAAAGGTTTATAACAACTAGCAAATAAAAAATTTCAAAGACATGCTTACAATCATCACGCTTTTAACACTCGGAACTGGGCTCTTTTGGCTTGGCGCACGGAAGGAAATCGCCCCAGCCGCCTTTCTGGGCGGCGCACTGTGCCTGGCCGCAATCGTCTGCCTGCTCACCCTAATCAACATTAACAACAGGTTCGAGGAGGAGAAGGAGCACTACGCGAACCTGAAGATGCAGGTTGAGGACTACAACGCGCTTCCAGACTCTTGCAAGAACGTCTCATTCGAGTACGACATCAGGGAGGACGTGCTCAGGATGAACAACGACATCTCCGACCACAAGGTCATGTCCAGAAGCCCGTGGGTAAATATATGGTATTGTAAGGATATTGGAAAACTTGAAAAATTGCAAATATATCATGAAAACAAAAATGAAACAAATTATTGACCGATTGAAAGCTGCAAAGGCAGCTAACCGCTCTGATGAAATTAGAGCATACGGTAAGTCTATAAACTATTCAAACGTTTGTAGAAATCGAAAAAAATACACAAGAAAACAAAAGCATAAAAAAAAGCTGGAGAATTAACTCCAGCTTTTTTATTTTTACAAACACTTCCAACGGTCGTTCATTTCATGTGTCCAATACTGTGAAAGTGCTACTGCAATTACATGAACATGATTAAAAGCCCATTGATATTTGTCCACATCATTTATGTTGATAAAGGCAATATCTCCCACTTCATCTTTTTCATTTCCATTGTGAGAAAATTGTTCTTCGTAAAATGATTTGTCTTTAGATAGACTAATAAGATATCTAAATGACACATTTTGCCTTTTATCTGATGTAGGGTCAGAATTAATTCCAATCAATTCAATATGTTCATAATTAAGGTCAACACCTGTTTCTTCTTTAATTTCACGTAGTACTGCTTCTTCTGTCGTTTCGTCAAAATCCAAATATCCACAGCATAGGTTCCACATACCTCTATATTCTTCATCTGGCGTACCTTCTCCACGTTGTGATGCAAGAACATAGTATTGCTCATTTTCCTTTAAAATTGGAATACCAACAACAGCAACTGAACGGCTGAACCATCCAATGAAATTTCCGTTTTTATCGTAAGATTCTTGATTTTTCATTTTTAATAATTTTATCTAATTCTTTAGTTAATTTATCATTTTCAGCATTTAGAGCCATAACTTGCATTGTAGATAGATAACACTTTCTGAAATAAGGAATTTCACGCCTTTGTTTGCGTGTAGCCATACAATAAGCCAAAATAATATCATAGTCTTTTGTGCTCATATGTTTATACATTCCACATTTCAACATCTGTAGAGATTTCTTATACCAAAGATATGGAAGTGGGTCCATTCCAAGGTGTAATCTTGATATAGTATCAGCTTCCATTAAATCAATAATATCTTTATTGCTTACTTTTGGCAAGGATAAATTATTATTCATATTTATAAATTTTAATAGTTTCTAGCAAGAAGTCTCCCTCCTTTAGGCGGGGGTTGAATTGCTCTTTGTTATTTTATGGTTATTATACACTTTTTTTTGGAAAAACCAAATACCTTTTGTAATACACCAAACTATTTATACATACATGTTAAAAGCGTTCAAATACAGACTGTTGCCAGATACCGAACAGGCCGAGTACATCAAACGTACCATCGGCTCGGCCAGGTTTGTCTACAACTGGCTGTTGAATGACTACAAGGAACAGCTTGACATTTATAACCAGAATAACAAGCAAGGAAACAAACCAATAATCAAGGAAGTCACTGAAGCCAAAAAGGACAATTATTTCCTGTCTGGCGTGGATTCATTGGCCTTGGCCAATGCCAAGCTCAACCTGAACACGGCATTGAGGAACTTCTTCGACTCACGGAATGGAAAAAGAAAGGGCAGGAAAATCGGGTTCCCGAAACCACACAAGAAAACGAAATGCAGATGGAGTTACACAACGAACAACCAGGGAGGAAACATAAGGGTTGAAAACGGGCACATCTGTCTACCGAAAATAAAGTGGGTCAAACTAATACAGCACAGGGAACTGGAAGGAGTGATACGAAGCGCAACCGTTTCCATGGAACGGAACGGCGATTTCTATGTCTCGGTTCTCTGCAACGTGGAACAAGCAAAGAAACAAAGACAAAAACCAGATACAATCAAGGTCGTCGGCCTTGATATGTCATACACCGAATTCGTTGTCGATTCCGACACGTTGTCTGACGATACGAAACCCAAGTACGTCAGGCAATACAGGAGTAATGAGAAGAAACGGTCAAGGCTTAACCGAGCCATGTCAAGAAAGGCAATCGGTTCCAGGAACAGGGACAAAGCCAGAGTCAGGCTTGCAAAGCTTGACAGGCACATTGCAAACTGCCGAACTGATTTCGCCCACAAGATGAGCAGGCACTATGCTGAGAACTATGACGTTATTGTAATAGAAGACATAGACATGCAGTCGCAAGCCAGGAAAAAGATGAGGGGACACGGAAAGTCAGCCAACGACTTGGGCTGGGGACAGTTCAAGTCTTACCTGAAATACAAATGCGAGATATATGGGTCGCTTTTTGTTGTTGCGGACAAATGGTTTGCAAGTTCGAAGACATGTAACCTTTGCGGAACGGTCAACCACGGATTGACGTTGTCCGACAGGGAGTGGACATGTCCAGAATGCGGAGCAACACTACATCGTGACTACAATGCGGCATGTAACCTCAGGGACTGGTATTTTGAAAGATATAATACCGTAGGGACTACGGGAATTCACGCTTGTGGAGATTCAGCCGATACAGCAGGGGGAACCCTGCTGCAAGCTGGGTCGTTGAAACAAGAAGCACCTTCCTTCAGGGAGGGGTAGTTCACATTAACAATACTATTATACAATAATATTTTTTAATTTCAAACTTTTAATTTCAATTGCATTCTAGCCATGTTTATCTCTGTGGAATCACCCATATGCTTTCCAGCATCGTCAGAAATCTTGATGCAATTTTCCCAATCTGAATTTCTATCAAGACGGCACCCTTTTAATTTCATAACAATGTTAGCTGGACTCCAAGATACACCCGTATCATTTGTTAAGTTAGTACCTATACCGAAACTTACATTACATCTACCTTTAAACTCATCATTAATACGTTTTGCCTTATCAAAGTCAAGAGAATTACTGAAAACAATAAGTTTTGATTTAGGGTCAATTCCGAACGACCTAATCTTATTCAATATCTTAATACCAACTTCAATTTCATCACCGCTATCCTGTCTGAACCCAGACAATAGATGAGCTTGTTTTTTAGTCAGTGTGTTGAGAAACGAATCTGTTGTATATGTATCAACTAATGCGGTTCCAAGGTCACCTTGATATACATCAATCCAATCTTCAAGACTGAGATAGTTTGCACGTTTATAACCAAATGTAGCTCCATGAAACATAACCCATTCGTGAGGGAACGTCCCAATAGGCTTCATATTGTATTTCATAGCGAAGTAAACATTTGATGTTCCAGCACATGTTTTAGACTCACTCTTGATTTGTTTAATAACAAATTCCTGTACATCAGCACTATATCTTCTTCTTGTTCCAAATTCACTGAAAACGATATTGTTTTTATTTGCTAACATAAGTTTATCGTGTAGATTGTTACAAATAGTGAAGATACTTGGTTCCTCATTTAATGATTCCTCTTTTAGTTTGTTTCTAATTTCAGAATAAATTGATAAAACCATAATTTCATAAAGCGTAACTTTATACAGTTTATCAATTGCCTTGCAATGAAATACATTGTCTTCATCAAACCAAAAATCCATTTTGTCAGGATTAAATCTAAATGTTGACAACCATTCCCAATATGTTGCTGGAATATATGGAATATTTTTTATACACCAGCACATTTCATCATCAGTTAATGAAAGTTGCTTTACTTCATTGATTTGTTCATTAAACATTTCAATAAATTTATCCTTCAATTCTGGTTCCCAAGACTCTTCACGTCTGTCGGTAAATTCAAATATACCCTGTGCATTCGGGTATAGTTTAAAATAAGCATAGCTTGTGCTAAATTTATAAAGGTCTGTGTCTAAAATACTTTTAACCATTTTCTTATGAATTAAGTTTTAATAATCTAAGTCTTGCATGATTGTTTTTCAATTCATCAAAATCTTTTACGATTAACGTGCAAGAAAGCCCACTGCTTTAGCTGTGGGATGAATTGCACTCTATTATAATATACATTTTTTTTGAAAAAACCAAAACTTTTTCAAAAAACACACTATTTATAAGTACATGATACAGTACAGGACATATACAATCAGGCTGTTTCCGAACATGGAGCAGGAACAGGAACTCAAAAACCTGTCCCTTGCAAGGAACATTTTGTATAACATGCTTGTCGGAATCGAACAGAAAACCTATGAGGAGACAAGGAAAATAAAAACCGAGTTCGACCTAGACAGGGATATCACTGTATTGCGAAAAGAACACCCGTTCCTGACCAAACTCAACTCCAAGGCGAGCCAGAGAGTCGCCAAGGAGGTGTATTCAGCATACAAATCGTTCTTCAGCCTTGTCAAAAAGGACAAGACGGCGAAACCGCCTAAGCAAATGAAAGACGTGAATAGGTTCCATACAGTGGCATACAACCAGACTGGCTGGAAGTTTATCAGCGAGAACACATTAAAGTTGAACGGTTTAATCGTGAACTACAAGGGAATCCCTGGCATGGATTACAAGTCCATGGCGGTTAAGGAAGTCAAACTGAAACGTGTGAATGGAAAGTATCTGCTGGACTTGAGTGTGGCAAACAGTGTGGAGGAAAAACAAACAATAACCAATGAAAACAAGGTGCTTGCGATAGACCTCGGCCTAAAGAACCTTTGCAACGGCGTGGACAACCTCGGCTCTGTTGTAGTGTTACCAAACAAAGCCAGGAAAATAAACAGGTACTTCAGGAAACAGATATCGGCTGTACAGTCGAAGATGGACAGGTGCATCAAGGGCAGCAGCCGACACTGCAAGCTCAAAAAAACGAAAAGGAAACTCTATAACAGGAGGAATGCACAGATAAAACAGACTCTGCATATCCAGAGTAAAAAACTGGTGGATATGAACTACAAGACGATTGTAGTTGGTGACTTGAGTGTGAAGAAGCTGATGGATAAGGGGAGCAACAAGCTGACCAAGACTTCCAGAAGCTTCGGCGAATCATCGATAGCCACATTCATGGAATACCTTGCATACAAGTGCCAGAACAGCAACACCGAGCTGGTGACAATCAACGAGATGTGGACAACACAGCAGAACTGTCTGACTGGCAAGCTGTTCAAGGAGAAGGTCGGACTGTCCGACAGGACTGTCATGCTTTCGGATTCCATAGAGATAGACCGTGATTTGAACGCCGCAATCAACATAATGAAGCGGTACGAGCAGAATCACCTTGCGCTGCTGACAGCGCCGCTGGATGTTTCCAGTGTGGTCAACAGGCACAACCTGTTGACAGATACGTGTTCTTGAAACAGGTCAAGAACCCCACGGTTTTAACCGTGTGAGTATGTCAGAATGTTTATTTGGCACGATTCCATAATATGTATAGCATGCTCATGGTTTTCTTGTGTGGTCCCAGCACAACATGGTTCAATTAAGTAGATTTCAGTTTCTGGAAACATACTTGACAATTGAAAAGCAGTGCTTACGACACAAATATCTGTACATACACCACAAATGAATATTTTATCGCTGCTAGCATCAAAATCCCAGAATTTATCATAAAGTTGTTTCTGTCCAGGGGCGAATGAATATTTTTCAATAAAATCAACATTTGGTTGTGAATATAAACTGTCGTAAATAGGCTTCACCAACTTGTGCCCATTTGTGTTTTGTATACAATGTGGTACTGGCAAGTGTCTACCTTCTTTTGTTGTAGTGTACTTGTCATTGTGAGTGTCAAGAGTACATATCACTTTGTCAAAACAAAAATTTTCAAGCAAACTTACATTTTCATCAATAACTTTTTGAAAATCTGGAACAGAAAGACAACCACCAAGAAAGTCGTTCTGCATGTCAACTAATACAAGATAATCTTTATTCATAATAATTTTAATTTAAGTTTTCCATACTTAATAATGCGTTTCCGCAAGTAATTCTATCCTGGTCCTCTTCAAGTGAAGGGATGAACACAATAACTTCCCATCCTTCATCGAGCAAAGGTTGTTCAAATTGTCTATAAACATCGTATTTGTAATACCCTTCTGGTGTGTTGATTCCGTTTGCATTGGCTTCGTTAGTCTCATGAATGGGTGTTATCTTTACGATGAATTTTTCCTTGTCGAACAATCTTGTTAGTTCCTTCGGGTCAAGGATGGTTTTGTCGGTGACTGGGAAATTTAACGTGTACTTTCTTCCTTTTGGCATTGGAAGTGTTTTTGATATTTCAGAGATTTCCTCCAAAGACAATGACCGTCCTCTGAACAATTCATTTCTTTGCTTTTCATCTGTGCTGTTTATTGATAATTGTAAACCAGCTTCTCCATCATAGTCTTCGTTTTTGATTTTGCAGAATTCGTTAAGTATTTCACCCATTCTAACTAATCCAAGATTTTTTGGCATCATGGTTGTGAAAACTGGGTGAATTGTGTCCGCTTTCATTTTTTGATTTACCAAATTATGCAAGTCGTATTTCAAGAAATCAAAAACATTTTTTGTATTTAATGACGGTTCCCCCATACGTGCAAGGTGAAGATTAAATCTCTTTGTATATTTGCATTTACTAAAGTCAATGGCGTTTGACACTTCTTCGTTTAATTCGTCACGAGAAACATTACCGCCAAATCTAACCTTGGGACAATCACAAAACATGCAATTCATGGAACATCCCTTTTGGGTTGAAATAGTAACAACCATCTTGTCAGACAGGTCAACTTCGTGATGCGGAACGCTGTTAATCTCTTTCTTGTAGCCAAGAAAATCTGCCTTGATGTTGTTCTCTTTTCCATAATCACCTACATATAGGTATTCCATTTTCTTTTCGGTGTCACAATAAATGGCACCAGTTCTTGTTTTAAATTCTTTAATCATAATTTATATTATATCAACTGAAATTATATTTAATTTTTCATTATCAAAATAAGTTCTTACACCAAATGTTGGATTAATGCCATAATTCAACATTTCTTGTAATATCTTTCCGTTCGGAGTGTTTAAGACTTCAACTTCACAAGATATATTATCGTTATTCAATTTCAATGAATTAATATCAACTTGATGTGATGCTTCTGAAATTGAAGTGTGTAATGCATAATCAGAAGGATTCATTTGGCCATAAATTATACTTGAACCATTATTATTCTTTATGTAGTTATCTATGGCATTTTTTATCGACTTTTCATCATATTTTCTACCATTTGATTGGTCAACATCAAATAATATTACATTAACTGTTAATTTTTCCATATTGTTTTTCTCTTTGTTTGTTAATTTCTTTCCACCACTTTTCACTATATTGGTAGTCATAACTGTACAAACCTAAACCAACAAGTACTATAGTTGGAATAAGTATTGCTAATGCTATCCAAAATAATGGAGTGCAATAAGAATACAATTGAACCATTCCACAAATTAAGCACACGCCAAGAGCAATAAGTAAAATTGCGGTAAAAACGTTAGCTAATAATTCACAAATTCTTTCAATTTTAGTCATAAATCTCAAATTTAAGTCCTGTTTTGTTTTGAATATAATCTTTAATTGTAATTTCTTTTAATAAGTCCAAATCGAATACTGGATATTCACCACGAAGTTCGTTACCATAACATACTAACGGATTGTGAGTCACGCATATTACAGTACCGTTGAATACCATACATAAATTTCTCAGAAGGTGGTCAAACTTGAATAAGTTCTCAAGGTCAAGCCCCTCATCAATTTCATCGATAAGAATCAATGACGCTGAATCAGTAAGAAGTTTATAATTTTTATGGTCTTCAAATGTGAAATTCAACACATTCTGCATTTTAGTGAACAAATTGCCAAGCATGTGTTGTGTTTTTTGTCCTTTTGAACTGTTTGTGGCATTTAATCCACCACCATTGATAAAGCCAAATGCTGTTGCAGCATTAATAAAGTTGCAAGGGTCATCCTCAATTGCGTCAAGAGAAAAAACGTGAGTGAACTTATCATCAATTCCATCTATGGTAATTGGAGCGCCTTTCAACATTTGAATGTTTTGGCTTGTCATACCGTCAAGTTCTTTTTTGTTAATCTCAAACAAAGAATCTTTATTTGCTCTAATGGTTTGGAGGATTGTCGATTTTCCAGAACCGTTTGAACCGACAATGTAATTAACATCGCCAAGTCTTATTGGAATGTCGAACTCAGAATTATTGAAACAACGGAACCCACCGTCAACCTTTACATGAAACTTTGTGTTTATTGTTTGGATGATTTCATTCATCGTCATTAACAAATCACACCTTTTGGCTTCAATTATACCCAATTCTTTATCATCACGATTGTGACTGGCACAATACATATCTATTTCTAAACCTTTCAGATTTTCCGTAAGAGTTTTAAGGGTTTTTCTGTCTGTATAATAATTTCTCACCATGTTAACTGTTTTTCATTATATTATTTTGATTTGTAAGACTATGATACCAAAATTTTCAATCAAAAACAAATTTGGTTTTTAGAATTGTTAATTGTATAATCATAAAAAAATTAAATAATGAATGATAAAGAAAAATTAGATTACCTTAACAAAGAACTTGGAACCGATTACCAATCATTTGACAAGGTTGATTGGGCTTATGTCTCATATCAGTATAAACTATCCGAGGACTTCATCCGTGAGTTTCAAGATATAGTTGACTGGCCTCAAATTTCAGTATACCAGAAGCTGTCTGAGGACTTTATGCGTGAGTTTAAGTATAGGATTAATTGGTTTGCTGTGTCAATATACCAAAATCTGTCGGAAGGCTTCATGCGTGAGTTTAAGGATGAGTTTGATTGGTCTAACATTTCAATATATCAAAGACTTTCCGAGGGACTCATACGTGACTTTAAGGATGAGGTTAATTGGTCTAGAATTTCAAAATATCAGAAGCTATCGGAGGGTTTCATACGTGAATTTAAAGATAATATTGATTGGTATTTAATTTCAATAAATCAGAAGCTTTCAGAAGACTTCATTAGAGAGTTTCATGACAGAGTCAAATGGTCTAACATTTCAATATACCAGAAATTATCAGAGGACTTCATCCGCGAGTTCAAGGACATGGTGAATTGGGGTTGTATTTCAAAATACCAGAAACTGTCAGAGAATTTCATCAGAGAGTTTAGTGACATGGTTGACTGGTCTCAAATTGCAGCGCATCAGAAACTTTCTGATAGTTTTATTTGTGAGTTCGGTAATAAAATCAGCCAAAATTTGATAAATAACAACTGGGCATACAAGGACGCTGAGTTTTTGAAAGCACAAGTGGAGAAAACTGGCTTGTACGAATGCCACGACGATTACTTCATTGCGTATAAGGGAATCCGTTCGGACAGGTACTCAAAGTATAACTTCCAATACCAATACCTTCCTGTTGAGACATACGAATCGTTCTGTGACTGTTCGCCAAGCGAACACTCATTCGGCTTGTCCGTGTGGACAGAAGGAAAGGCGAAAGAATATAGTGACGAGTTTGTCGTGAAGGTAAAAGTTAAATACGAAGATGTTGGCCGTGTCGTGCATGACGGAGGCAAGATAAGATGCAGGAGAATAACAATACTTGATTAAAATGAGAGAGCCGAAGGAAAAAGCCAAAAGGTTGTCAAAAGGACATTATGAGTATCGTGGTTATAAAATTGTGTGTGTCGGATACTACAACCCAGAGCACAAAGTTTGCTGGGAATGTGTTGACGAAAACGGATGCGGTTTCGGACATGACTATTCATTGAAAGCGTGTAAGAGATGGATAGATATCGAGATTGACGGTGAATAACAATATTATACATTTTGAATTTAAATTTTTTATTTGTATAATCAATTTAGTTTGAAATTAAAAAAAATAAAAATTATGACAAATTTGGAAATACTGTTTTTAAGTTATGTGATTATCACTGTTTTATCTTTGTTTGTTGTAATATACAATTACTTGACAAAGTACGAAATCGAGAATCAAAGGGTATATACAAGAATTGGGTTTGTTTTCAGACTTTTAGTTTCATTTTTGCCAGGCATGAATTTTGTTGGGTTGTTTATGAACATTTTTGAACCGATGGCCAGTATATTTCAGTGGAAGGACATAAAGACTCAAGAATTATGCAGACGCGCAAAATTATGGGAAAATTTAAATTCATATTCAAAAATTAAGCAAAACAAGTGGTAATGGAAAAAAATCTTGCAGAAGAATTTAGGAAAATCATTGACAATATGTCAGATGAAGAACTTAATCAGAAACTCAAAGAACTTGAACCTTTACATAATGTTGGTTTAAAAGCAGATGACTATTTGGCATTTTTAGAAGAAAAACAAAAGAATAAACGCATCACAACCAAGTGTGGATACTGCTTGACTGTTTTTGAATATGATACTTCTGAATTAGAAGAAGAGGAAGACCGCGACATGAGAGGATATCATTATTACTATTATATTAAATGTCCAATTTGTGGAAATAGAATTTTAGTAAACGCATTGATGTAATGAAAATATTATAAAACATAATAGTTATGATACCAAAAATTAACAAATATTATTCAAAAATCACAAGATAAGATAATATGGAAAAATTCAAACATCTTTATAATTTTGGAGATATTGTAAAAATACAAACAGCCAAAAAAACAATCCGAATCGGTGTGATTGTCGGTATGGTTTTTTCAGGTGTAGTTTTTTCAAATTCAGACGACAACGATGCTTCGGTAATCTATCAATGCCATTCATATGATAAAGAAAGTGTAGAAATTCCATTTTATTTTAAGGATGTGGATGAAAATAAAATAATCGAAAAGTTAGGTAGCATAATAGAATAACTAATGGAAAAATACCTTTTAAAATATATTAGAGGAAGCCATGCTCATGGTATTTCCACTCCACAGTCTGACGTTGACATGGGTGGTGTATTCGCTTGTGACAACAAACAACTGCTTGGTCTTGGATTTGACTATAAAGATGAAATTGCAGATGAAAGACACGATGTCGTGTATTGGGAACTTGGAAAGTTCGGAAATTTGTTATGCAAGTCAAACCCAACTGTTCTTGAAAGTCTTTTTGTCGATAAGGAGTTCATTGTTGAACAAGATAAACTCTTTATGCCGTTTGTTGAAAATAGAAAAGCTTTTTTGACAAAGGAGTGTTTTAATCCTTTCGGAACGTATTCCGCCTCACAAATCAAGAAGTGCAGGGGACTTAACAAGCTGATTACCAATCCGTTAGTAGAAAGAAAGGACATTCTTGACTTCTGCTATACATTTCATAACCAGGGTAGTATGCCATTGAATCAGTGGCTGAATAAATATAATCTCAATCAAAAATATTGCGGTCTAGTTAATATTCCTAATATGCCAAACTGTTATGGTTTGTATTATGACTGGTGGAATCATTTTGCTGATGAAGACATTTCAATTGGTGACATTGAAGATATGTCTTTGGCTGGCAGTGATATGTACGAACTAATTGTTGACCACTATAATCTTGATGTATATGATTTTGATACTGTTGCTGATTGGTTTAAGGAGTTGAAGCCAGCTGGGTATAAAGGTATTATGGATGAGGAAGGAAAATCCACAAGCTTAAGACTTTCTTCTGTTGTGAAATATGAAAAACCGTTGTGTTATGTGAATTACAATCAGGACGGCTATACATGCCATTGTAGGAAATATCGTGAGTACAAGGAATGGGAGGCTAAAAGGAATCCTGTGCGTTATCAGTCAAATCTGAATAAAAATTACGACGCAAAGAACATGAGCGAATGTTTCAGACTTGTACAGACTTGCATTGAAATCGCAAATGGTGAGACTTATAAGGTAAACAGGAAAGGTATTGATTCTGAGTTACTTCTTAACATTAGAGGACACAAGTTTGAATATGACGAACTTATGGAAATTCTTGACAAGAAAGTTGTTGAAATGAATGCAGCAATTGAAAAGTCAACAATTCCAGAAACAGTTGATGTGAATTTGGTTAATGATTTGGTAATTGACATTAGAAAGAAAATTTAAAACAATGATAAGTTTTTTAATTTTTATTATTTGGTTTTAGGATGAAGGTTATGATGTATTAAAAGAAATTAACGAAAATTGCAAAAATTAACATATATGTGTTTAGTAGTAAAGAAAATAAGGCACTTAAACAATAAGCCTAAAATTGCAAAGAAAGATATTATTTGTTACAAGATGTTCAGGGTAAATAAACTCGGACTTCAAAGCCCGTATAGAGGTACAATATGGAATTGTGGCGATAACATAAAAAATGGGTATATGAATGCTGACAATTTTCAAATGATGCCAGAGGATGGTATGATAAACAACGGATTGCATAGTTTTAGAAAACTAGAAAAACCAACAGATTGTCCATATACAAAATATATAATCAAAATGACAAAAGATGATGATTGTGTTACTGTATGTTGTATAATCCCAAAAGGTTCAAGATATTGGATTGGAAGAGATAATGATTATTGCTCTGAAAAATTGTATCTCATGTATTAATTTTTTTTTAGTTTTACATAAAATTATGAGTAAATCAATAATAGAAATAAGGAGAAAAAGAGACGGTAAAATCCTTCGTGACGAAATCAACGATGCGTGCCAGACGCACAACATTTACGATGGGGACGTGCTTGTTGAATCCGACAAGGACTACAACATAGGGTACATTGAGGGGATTGGTTTTTGCAGCTTTTCCGAATATGAGGAGCTGGCAGACTACGAAGAACAACCTATGATGACACAGGAAGCAACGATTAAAGGCTGGGTTGCAGTTGACACAGTAATGGGTATAAGGAGAGTCATTTTCTTTCCAAACAAACCCGTAAGGGATGTATTGGCACACTTTCATTATTGGGCAGCCACCTGGCCAAATTATGAATCATTTCAATTAGGTTCAAACCTTTTCAAAGGTTTACGGTGGGAGGACGAGCCTGTTGAAGCAGAAATAACTATAAAAATAAATAGATAAATGATTACCGAAGATTATTCAAGTTCAAGTTTGGAAATCGCTAAATGCGGTGAATGCCCATTTTATTGGGGAGACGAAAGAAATGTTAGAAATAGCTTTTGCAGATATGGCAACGGTTGGGGATGGGGTTTTTCACCGACAGAAGAATGCCATTATATTTAATTTAGTTTATTGTTAACATTGAAAAAGTATGTGTATGAAAGAAGATTATTGTGAGTGATATGACAAAGAAAGAAAAGCTTATAAATAGATTGAATAAGGCGTTTGACCTTAATTTTAATAACAAGACACCCATTATAACAAGAATGAACAACAGGAATGGAGGTTTCAGTTGGATTGCTGGTGTTGGGGGAAGTTCAGTTGGAAGCACAAATTCAATAACAGAATGTTTAACTTGGGAAAAATGGGTTCTTTCTACAGAATTACACGAACTGTTGGAATACCACGAGAATGACATATATGATTCAAGTTGTAGAATAGAAAAAATTTAAATATAAGTGTGATATTAGAGGAATTTCACGAAAAACATTGCATGGAATGCGGTTCTCAACGTTGCATTGGTGTATATGACAATGGGTGGTGTGAAGCTTGTAAACTGTACAAAAACGAATTTGAAGATAATTCAAATTTTGTAAACAAACAATTGATTAATAAAAAAAAAATAGAGAACATGAAAAAACAAGTTTTAATATGTGACAGATGCGGTAAAGATATATCGCAAGATACAATTCTACATGGCTGCAAAAGTAATATAAATATTGATTTGGAATTCTGCCACTATGGAAGTATGGGTGGTGAAGAGGATTTGGAACACTTTGAATTGGACCTTTGTGACGATTGTTCTCGTGATTTATATTATAAATTAAAAAACTGGTTGAAAGAAAAGAAAGACAATTTAATTCCTGTTCTTGTTGACACGTTTTCGTATGACGAAGCTTTCGGAACATATGAGAAGGTGAGATGTCATGATTATACAAAAAACTACGAACCAATGAGGCTTACACCGCAACAAATAAAAGAATTCATTGACAAAGGAATAAATTTGAAATTTGAATAAATTATCATTGTTATGATTAAAGAAGATTACGTCAGCTTTGAAACAGCAAAGTTGTTGAAAGAAAAAGGTTTTGATGAGAAGTGTTTTCAGTATTGGCATGAGAAAGACAACGAGTTGGTACACAGCCGAAGTCCGTGCCCTATTCGTAACATCACAAATCCTTGTTTCTTCGGGCCTGCCGCCCCGACATTGCAGATGGCGATGAAGTGGCTGCGTGATGTGCATAGTTGTTATATTACAACTTATTGGGAATTTAAAAATTACAATGAAAATGGCAATCCAGTATTTAAAGATATTATTTGGAGTTATAACATATCAATTCCAAAATATAACAGTGCAAGAAATGGTGACGGAGATTATTTTGATATGGACAGTGAAAAAGAAGATTATACTACATCCGAGGAAGCTTGCGAAGCAGCCATCAAATATTGTCTGGAAAACCTTATCTGACCTATGACAAAAGCGGAATATGAAGTGACAAAACGATGGTGCCATGTCAGGTGTTTGAAACCAAAAGAACAATGCAAGAAGTGTTCCATCTTGAAATATTATGAAACTGTTTTTGGAAAAACGGAAAAAAAATAGTAGTATAGATTTACAAAAAATAAATAACAAAGCAATGAAATTAGAAAAAATTGATTTATTGGAGTGGGGATGGCATAAAACAGGAGACCCAAGCAAACCGAAAGGAGGATTTTTGTGGGTAAATCCAGATTACCCTGAATTCTATATAATGTACGATGAACCTGAAGGATGCGCATATGTGCTTTACAGATATGCAAAAGGTGGAAGCGATGCCTATAATAGCATTGTAGAGATTTACAGATTCATGGATATCCATAAAGGATATGAGCATGAACAGGATTTTGGGCTTTAAGAAAAGCAAAAACCATCATATCAAAGTAGACTGAGACAATAACGGAAGAGTTGTTTTTTTTTAAATTTAATTGTATAATCATAATTGAATAAAAAAATTAAAAAAAAAAATATTATGAAAATCTACATTTTATTAGACGAGTACTTGAATTCAGAACACCACTGTGACTTTGTTGATGTGTTCGACAGTGCAGAAGCTGTTTTGAAATATATATCAGAACACCAGACTGATGGTCATAAATTCAAATATGAGACAAGAGAATTTCAAGACCCACCTACTGGAATCAAAATTGATTACCCAAATGTTACACCAATTACAACCCCTCTTAAACCTGGAGAAACATATCCGCTTGGTATAACATGGGGTGGTTATGCTTATCCTCCATGCTTCAAAGGAGGACCGTGTACAAATCCAAACTACGACTGCATCAACTGTCCAAGGCCATATGGAGGTGGAGGAACATATTCAACAAACACTATTGATGAACTAAAGCCAAACACTATTGATGAACTAAAGCCAAAGAATACAGTAACCACAAACATAAAGACAGAATAATGTCATATCATTACATCATTACATAATAGTTTTAGTATTAAACGAATAAAAGTATGAAAAAAATTTTAATTTTTATTTTGGGTGTTATCTTTATGTGCGGATGTGCTGAAAGAGACTATAGCTATGATGACAAAATGCCGTTTCTAGATAGAGTTATTGTTATTGATAGTTGCGAGTATATAGAAGGTACATATGCACTTACTCATAAGGGTAACTGCAAATATTGTGCCGCCAGAAGAAAAGCCGAAATGGAAGAAGTCATTAATAATTTAAAATTAAAATAATACAGTAAACAAAATTCATTTATAGAAAATTTACCTTAAAAAAATAATTTAAAATGATTGAAAATTTTGTATTTAATGACGTTGTTTTATATTCTAAGGGCTGGTATAGAAAGACTGATTTGGTTTCTGACCTTGGATATATTTTCAGTAAAATTTATGGCTGGACACCTAAAACAGAAGAAGAAGTTGCAAGATTTATGCTGATTGCGATAGACCATCTATACACAGAACTGGAAATACCGTTTGATTATAACTGTAACGGGAAATATAAAAATTCATTTGCATCGTTTAGCGACGAGATTAAAAAACGCATGAGATTATATGATGTGTCATATGACATGGCCATTATACTTTTTTGTTTATCTATTTTCCAACAACTTGACAATACTCAAATAAAACTTAATCCACCTCATTTTGGGAAAAAAGAACATTTCAGACTTGGTATAATGTTTGGAGAATATCCAATTTCACAAACTTATGCTGAAATGAACAGACGTGTAAATAATTTTTTTAATAGAAATAAGCATGACTAAATTCAATGTGTTAACTTGGGATTTTAATACCGACAAACTGGAGCATTATGACGTCATTCCGTATTTTGTTGAACGTTATAAAGAAAGAGTTGAGCGCTCCGAAGATGAAACAATAAAACGAGATATTGATAATTATCCAGAATATAAGGCACGTTTTGGTGTTCCAGAAACAATTGATGAATTCAAAAAATTTGTCGAAGACGAATCAATGTATATGTTCTGGTCGAGATGCGAATGGGAAATGATTATCCATGGATGGCCAGTACAACGTGAAGAATATAAAATAGATGTCCATGAACAAATTATGATGAATATTGACGTCATTGCGGATATTTTGAATAAAGAACTTAACCACTAAAAAGGAAAACCAAATGATTACAACTTGTGCAATGGTTTTGATAAACCAGGAAGGCGATATACTTGCTTGCCACGGAACTGGAAAACCGAAAAACTATGGTTACGATTTTCCAAAAGGTTGTGTTGACGATGAAAACGAATCACACTTTGAGGCCGCTTGCCGTGAATTGAAAGAAGAAACTGGGCTCACTATAGAACAGCTTGAATTAGATGGTATTACAGTGTCAGAATACATAATAGACGGCGGTGTATATAAACATAATCACGAAAAAAACATTCATTTGTTTTTATGTCCATTGAAAACATTCCCTAATCTGGAAACATTGGAATGTACAACTTCTTTTCAAACAAAGGAAGGAAAATCCCTGCCAGAAATGGATGGATACAAAATCATCACAAAAGAAGAAAGGAATTTGTTCAACAAAGTATTGTGGAATAAATTTGAATTAATTGACGCTTTAAATTCAAAAGTTGAATATAAAAACAGTAAAAATGTTTGAAGAAATCAAAAAAAGAAGAGTAAGAAAATTGTTTTACAACACTGGCTTTGTAGATGTGTTGAACAAGGTATGTAGCGTAATGATGAGTATAACAAAAGATGGTGTGAATGAAAACTCAAACAAACAATATTGGAATACCTGGAAATGGGCTCGTGTCGTTTTGCACCAAAAATTAGAAGAAATCACCAGGTGTGAATACGATTCGGTTACAACGGATTACATCTATTCATATTATAATGAATTGGTTAAGAGATTTGAACATGTTGACAATGTAGTTGGTGCGAAGATTGATGATTACATTGAAAAAAAGCTATTGGAACAGAAAGACGAAATTGTTTTTGCAATAGATGTTGACAGTGTCCTGAGAAACAATCTTGGCGAAATGGTGAAACTTTACAATCAGGAGTTTAATGAAAACATGACTGTTGAGGATATCAAGAACTATAAGACTGATATATCGTTTCCACGAATTGAGGAAGAGACTGGCCAAACATCAAGCCAATGGTTTTTCCAGGACCACTCTGAAGAGCTTTTTGTGAAAGCAAAACCGTTTGAAAATGCAAGCGAAGATGTTGCAGAACTGAGAAAGCTTGGAAAGGTAATCATTGTCACATACCAAAAAACAACACTAAATAAAGTACAGACATTGGAATGGTTGGATAACAATGGTATTAAATATGATGGAATTGTGTTTGTCAAGGACAAATCAATCGTTGATTGTGATTATTTCATTGACGATAACGATTGGAATTTCAATGGATGCAAGGCAAGTCATGGCATTTTGATAGATGCGCCGTATAACCAAAATTTGAATTTGGAAGAGCTTAGGCGAAAAACATATTGTAAAGAAATAATAAGATTCAACTCGCTGCATGATTTTGTTGTTGAGTTGAAAGACTCTTTAAATTATAAACAACATTGAGACAAAAAAGTTTATTAAGAGATGAAGATGAAAAATTATCTGAAGAAATAGGTGATTTCCTTGACAAAACATTCTATCTTGAAGAAACAACAGATTCCACAAGAATTAAAGACAAAAAACTTCAAATATCTGGAATAGATACAATATTCACATATCAAGGACAAAAATATGAATGTGATGAGAAGGCGGCTGTTAGATACAGAAATCTGAAAACATTCTCACTTGAGTTGTCTTTTATTGACAAAAACGGAGACATTGCTGTTGGATGGTTTTTAAGCCAAAAAAACAGAAACAACTCCTATCTTTTTGTGTGGATTGATGACGGAGAAATTGAGATTGCGTTGGTTGAGAAATCTGCCATTTTGAAATATCTACAGAGCCTTGGATGGACCAATGAATTGTTATTAAAAAAACAACGGAAAATAAGGTATGCACTAGACAATGATAAATTCGAATATCTTGGAAATTTAGACAATGATGGATTAAAATTCCATTACTCGAAACAACTTGTTGAAAAACCGATAAATATATTGTTATATAGGGATGTTTATCGAAAATTGGCTATATTCAATAAATTTTATTCAATAAAAGAATTTGGAAAAAAATAATATTTATGTTAAAAGTTGAACAAACTTTAAAAATAATTTTAAAATTAAATTAAGAATATGAAAAAGATTTTTAATTTTTTTGCCATTGTTTTAATGGTGTTTGCTTTTGCTTCTTGTAATGGATGTAAGAGCGGTCAGGATGTGATTCCTCAAGACCAGGATGTTATTGTTGCTGGTTATGACTATGACAGCGTTGTTGTCGGGGATTACGACTATATAGCTTCTCAATACAAGAGATTTTTGTTCTATGAGGTTGATGTTGTATTTGACACACTTCTTAATGCTGGAACCGATGTGAATATTGTCTCAATCGGTACGGTGTTCCAGGTTGGTGACACATGTGTGATGATTTTCCATAACCCAGGAAAATGTGGTGAGAAACCAGAAATCATAAAAGAATGCGACCACTGGATGGAATGCAGTGATATGACAGCAAGAAACCCGATTATGTACGATTCCTGCATGGCTTTGGCAAAACCTTACATGTGTAACATGCCGACAAGAAAGCTAACGTTTAGAAAACGTGTCGGCCCTCCGTTCCCGAAACATGGCGAATACATCTTCGGAAACGGATACCTGTTCATCGAGAGCCATACAGGTGAGATTACTGGTACAGCCGTACCTTGCAACAAATAACATTTGTTGGAAACAAAAAATCAAAAGCGCTTGGAATTTTTCTTAAGCGCTTTTTTGTTTTTTTCATTTTTAAAAAGTATAATCAATAAAAAAACACTTAAAGGTCAACTACCCACGACTAAAGTCGTGGGCTTGTGGAGCAAAGGACAGAACCCTGTAACGGATTAAGCCTTTGACATGGCGCGTTGACAAGCGCTCTTACATCATCTTGGTACAACCAATTTGATTTACGTTCTTTGAAATACTTTTTTAGAATATTGACACTACCATTTATATCAGCGTTCAGCATACTGCCGTCGGAAGACATGTATAAGCCACGCTCTACCCTTATTCCTGAAAAGGTGTGTTTCTCTTCGGAAATTCCGTATGTCGGAATCGGGTCGTCGTCAAGCGAGCTCGCCTTTGATGTGTAGCTCTCCTCCTGGGGACAGTATGCTATGCCGTGCAGTTCACACTTGTATTTCAGTTTCTGGCGGAACTTATGCAGCGGTATCATCACGGTGTTCTGGTTATTGACCTTACCAATGCTGATTTCCTGTTTCTGTTCCTTGTTGTAACCGACAACAAGTGTTGTCACACCGAACTCAAGGCATTTGTCCACGATAAGTTTGACCGACTTTCCGAAATAGTCGTCAATCCTGTGCGACCTTCCGTTCATCAGGCGAAGCATCTTTGGTGTGTTGGCCGACTTTACATGTTCGTTCTTGGCATATTCGCCCTTTAGCATTGCAACTTTCTTATTGTAATAGTGATTTATGCTTTTTAGTCTTCGCCCGTCAATAAGGAACTGACGGGTTTCACCATTAGAAAAGATTGTGCAAGCGGCAAGGTTGTCAACACCAAGGTCTATGGACATGTAACCGTCACCTTCAGCCTGTCTGAGTTGGTTTCCTGCCTCGTAAATAAATTCTATTGAGAACTGCCGACCGTTGTACTGCGGGATTATACGGATTTCCTTGAATTCAGTTACATTTCTGAGATTCTTCGGAATGGTGAGCAGGATTCTCCTGTCGTCAATCCCGTACTTTTCGCGGAATTCCTTGGTGAGTCCGATAGCGACAGTCCCGTTCTTTTGGATACGACAGCTTCTCCCCTGAATGGTACAGATTGCCAGACCTTCGGAATCCTTATAACGGGGAAGTCTCACCTGTTCGGAATACCTGCCTGACTTTTTCAGTGCAAGCAGTTTGAAGAACGACTGCATGTCCCTGTCGACAAGTCTGAGAATCTGTTGCGCACAGTCGGAGAGAAGTATGTGGTAGTTCTCATTGTCCTTGCATTCGTTATAGTTTGCATAGTAGGACAGGTAGGATTGTGTGTTGAAATAGTGCTGGCGCACGGAATACAGGCCGACATTGTACATCCTTGCGGAATGGTAACAGAGGTTTCTGAGGATGGACAAGTCCACCTCGTGTTTCTGTTTGGTCTGAAGTATTTTCGTTGTCAGGTACATTTCCGTGTGTTGTATATATAAATAGTAGGTTATTTCAAAAAAGTTTATAATATATTATATTTATAAAAAAAAAAATAAGAATAATAATAAAAAAAAAGAAAAGGCTAGCCTGCAATTCCTCCCACCACTAAAGTAGTGGGTTTCCTTGCAGGAGTTATCATGAAACATATTGCTTTTAATAATTTTTCCCATATCACTTTCAAGTACAGAACTGAAAACGATACAATAAAAAGGATTAAGAAGGGCGAACACTATTGCCAACATCCTTTCTTGGAAGCTATAATAGAAGAGGATTACGATTCAAAATTTGGTACGGTACGCTATTTTAATAACTGGAGTAGCACTGCACAAGAAGACAGATGGTATAGCGGAAACGCTTATTTCAAGACTATAGAAGAAGTTGTTAAAGACTGGAATGACCACGTCTTTTATGCCGAACAAGAAGACATATGGTATAATAAACCATGGATTGAAATAACATTGCTTGACGGGTCGAAACGGATATCATTTCTTAACAATGATGAAGAGCTTGAAAATGAACTCGCTTTATATGGGAAACTAAAATTTTGTACACATGTCAACGAATAACGTGTTTCACATTTTGTTTTTTTTCAATATCTTAATATCGTTATCATCGAATATAACATAATTGGTGACATTTTGCTTGAAATTCTTGTCGAACCATTTTATTCCGACATAACCGATTGACTTAAGGAACTTTGAAGTTTCCTTATCGCTTCCACACAAGGACGCAATTGTTCCATAAATATCACCTCCGTCTTCACATTCCAGAATATACCTGCATTCATATTGCCAAAAATCGCGTTTAGCCTCTTGGCTTGCATATGCCTCTCTGCCATATTCACTTTCGGTTGTGTAATATTTGAAAAAGAGGTTTGCAATACGCCTCTTTTCCTGTTGGCTTATAGACTTGTAGGAAAGATATTTTCCATCTGGAACCTCAACCGTATACACAATACCATTACCAGCATATTGTTTGGCTGCTTCAATTGAATTTGTGAAATAATGTCCATATCCGTACATTTGTTCTCCCCATCCAGTGGACAAATATTTTGAGTCAAACTTGTCGAAATCGGCGTTACTTAACGAACCATGATATAACTCAAGTTCATTGATAACTTCGGTAACCATTTTCCTTACATCGTTTTGATTGAATTCCATTTAAGATTTTTTTTTATAAATAGTTGTGTTTTCCCGATTAAAAATGTATAATAACAAAAAAAGAAATATTATGAGTACAAGTAGAAGTTTTAGATTAACGGATGAATTGGTTGAAAAATACAAACCTTACACACCGTCAAGTGAAGAAACCAACGACAATTTCATAAACCAGATTGAAATTGAAATCCTAGTCAAGTGTATGTCAGACAACAACGATTGTGACGTAAAGGAGATTTTCAATTACATAAAAGGAAGACTATGGATGTACAGGGCGTGTGTTGAACATGCAGCAGAATATGATATCTATCGTTGGTACAAAGAAGATGAGGATAATATACTCACCATATATGGTTATCATGAACAGTATTGTGGCCATGAAATAGATGATGAAACAAATGACATTGTTGAGGAACTTGTATTAACCGCAAAACTTGTCAATGCTGGAGATTATTTTGACAGTGAATCACACTTCTTCGATTTGAAAAATGAAATCAAAGACAAACTTGATTATATCAGAGGAGTTTATTTTGACAACAAATTGACTGATATTATGGATGAATTCAAGAAGTATGAATTGACTGATGATGATTTTAATGAATATGGTGAATTGAAAGAAACAAAAAACAAAATCGACGCTGAGGATGGTGGCGTTTTGTTTGATTCTTTGGACTAACAAACTATTTATTGAAAATAAAATAATTGATTTAGATTAAAATTGTTTTCAAAATGAAGAAAGTATTAAACGAGGAAGGACTTAAAGAAATGGTCAAAACAATGGTTTTGCAAACCTTGGAAGAATCATACATAATGAACAAAATACAGGACAGGCGTTCAACACAAGCAAATAACCAAATGAAACTGAAAAGTCTCCGAGAATTGCTTTTGAGCGTCGGAATTGATAAAATAACCGAAAAAAACGTGCATGGTGATGTCGGATATATGTTCACTATTCCGATGGACAAGGCTGTTTCTGCGGCAAAACAACTTAAGAGTGAAGGAGTGGCGTTTAAAACATTAAGACAAGACGGCCATTATCAGGATGGTGAAATTTGGGATGCCACAATGTTCGCTTATTTTGGAAGATACCAAATGATGGAAGGTGAAATTAAAAAAACCAAATAAATGGAAGAAATTCGGAAAAAGATTAAAAATCAATACAAATCATCAGTTGAAAGTTATATTGTGACTTTCAAAAACTGTTATTTTAAAAATGTGGAATGCGAAGATTATTGGGTTGGAGAAGAAATCGGTGGTGTGTTTTTTATCAATGATTTCTTCTTTGATTTCAACGATATACGATATGCAATTGACAACCAGGTGTTAGGTACGGAATTGTTTGCTTGGTATGATTATGTTGTCAATATTGGAACCAACAACAGCGAAACACAGACTCCAACATTGAAGGAATGGTGGGAATCTAAAAATGATAACGACAAGAGATTGAAATACGAATTGTCGCTTTATCGGAAAAACATAATGGATTTCAAAAAAGAAAACCTTGTATTGACAAATGACTCCCCAACGGAAGATGGCTATTACGTAGTTCTTTATCTTGGTTTTGACGGCGTGTTTCAACGGACAAACCAATGGAAAAACGGAAAGTGGTCAAGTCCGATTCGTGACAAACTGATTGCCAGGAGCGCAGACCCGATAAAACTTAAAACGCTTGTTTAACCAAAAACATAACGAAATTAACGGATTGTTGAATAAAACCACAATCCGTTTTTTCTTGTATCATTGAAACTATTTATTATGAAATAAACATTAAAGATTTTAATATTATGTATGAAGAATATAATACAGTTTTTTTGTACGGAGATGTGACATATAAAACAAGTGGAGGAGATATAAAAATGGCAAAATCAATAACTTGGGATGAGAATTATATTGGTGAGTATGAGGAAGGTAGCTATAATTATGAAGCTGTTGGACTTTGTGGTATAACATCTGGTATTACAAATAAAGAATCCATTATACCATATAACAGAGTTTTAACTTTGTTTCCAATTTTCTCAAGTGCAACATATGATTCAGTAACCAAGGGTTTGACGTTGAAAACAGGTGATGTGGATATTAAAATAAACACGCCAAAGATGACAGGCGTGAATGATTCAAGTGGTGGTGGAAATGGAGGACCAAAAGCTGGAGTTTCGAGTTTTGATTACTTAGGTTTATCATTTGATTATATATTCTGGAAAAGTCATTTCGGTGATTATTTCTTTAACGCACAAATTCCGCCGACAATGCATAATATCAGACATATTTTGAGAATATATGGATTGGATGAGAAATATGGTGGTAGTAATAATGAAACTTATCTATATGATGATGTTGTGTATGACACAACACAAAATACATGCGTTTTAATTGACTCTTCGAATATCAATAGTGCAAACATACGTCCAGCTGTCATCAATGTTGATTGTAATTTGGCGTCAGATTTTAGGTTTACTCAAGAGTCTGATGGCTCTTACACAAGTTCTAAATATGACTGTTTCGTAAATATAAAACCAATTAATGATGACATGGTTCAAGTTAAAATTGCCACTGTCAACTCCTCTTATTCATCTGAAGAAAATTTTATTATATATGACCAGTTAAATGATGGAAATGAAGGTGGTAGTAATACGAGAACATTACAAATTTACGATGGTTATTATAATACTGATGGTCTTTATACAATATTTGCAACCGTACCACCATATATGCACAATATATTGCATATGATGAAAATGTGTGGCTGGTATGGAAGTTACAGTGTAGGAGGTGGAGGAGGAGGAGAAGAGATAGCAGTGTAAATAAATGGCGGAACCAATGATTCCGCCATTTATTTTAGTTATATCCACCTATAAATTCTCTGACTGATATTCCATTATCATCCGTTTTATGATTTACACTGGAGAAAACCAACGACTTCAGTCGTTGGATGAATCCAGTTATTTAATTATACATTTTTAAAATTAAAAAAGCAAAAAAAAAAACAATGCCCGTGGTGCTTTTTACACATAACGGACTATTTATTGTTATAAACATAACAATAAAATGCTGACATACAAGTACAAGCTATACGCATCCAAAAGAAACAAACGCATCGAAACCCTGATGCGTGAGGCTTGCTTTGTATGGAACCATTGCGTTGCCCTTCAGAAGAAGTACTATGAAATGTACGGCAAGTACATAGGCGGAAACAGGATGAAGACACACTTCGCAAAGAGGTACAAGATGCAGAACCTTCACTCTCAAAGCGTGCAGGAGGTGATTGAACGCCTCGACTGTGCATACCAGAGGTTCTTCGCCCACAAGTCCAAGAGACCTCCGAAATTCAAGAAGTTCTCGGATATGTCATCCGTGGTTTTCAAACAGGGAGGGTTCAAACTGAAAGGCAACAAATTCACGATAAACAAACTGAAAACAACATTCAAGTTCTCTTTGAGCCGTCCGCTCAGGGGAGAGACAAAGAGGTTGTCGGTCAAGCGGTCACCGCTTGGAGACTACTACATCTGTGTGGTCACCGACGCCGAAGCCAAAAGATACGGAAAGACACACAATGGTGCATCCGTTGGCATTGACTTCGGTCTGAAAACCTATCTCACACTATCAGACGGACAGGCGGTCGAGAACCCGCAGTTCCTTAAACACAACCTCGCATCATTGAGAAAGGCATCCAGAAAATTTAGCAACGCAAAGCGTGGCTCGAACAACAGAAGACGGAAACGCATGGACCTTGACAGATGCCATGAAAAGGTTGTGAATTCACGCACCGACTGGCAGTGGAAACTTGCCCATGCGATATGCCGCTCATATGACAACATATTCGTCGAGGACCTTGTCCTTACTGGTATGTCGAAGAGGTGGGGAAGGAAAATGAACGACCTGGCACACGGAAGGTTCGTGGAAATCCTCGGAATGGTTGCGTCGAAATACGGATGCAACCTGCACAAGATTGACAGGTTCTATCCGTCAAGCAAAACTTGCGAGTGCGGGTTTGTCAATGAGAACCTGTCACTGAAGGACAGGGAGTGGGTCTGCCCGCATTGCGGAAGGACAAACGACAGGGACTTGAATGCTGCAAGAAATATACTTCGTCGGGGCATCGACGAATTGGCGAGTGCAAATGCTGCTGGCGTCAACGCCATCAGCGTGCATGTTTAAGTCAAGAATCCCACGAATTTATTCGTGGGAGTATGTCAAATGTATTCATCTCAATCAATGAATCAGTACATGGTTGCCAGGTTCCTTTTTTTGCTGATTCTTGTAGCGAGTCTGCCCTGAAATCGACTTCTTCTATTTCCGTATCGCCAGTTTCCCTGATATAATCAATACAGCATTGAACCAGTCTTTCCTGTAGTTTTTTCGCTTTTTCTGAATCATAGTGATGGTACTTTTCAAATTGTTTCACTTCGTCTTCAGCATCTGGATTCAGTATTGGAATTTCGTTTTCGCTTTGGAATAATGTTACTTGGTAAATGTTTGTCTCAGTCTTAAGCGAACTGTTTTTGTTTGCATTATCCACCTTTTCCTTAACCAAGTCGGATATTTGTTTGTTTTCAAAACAAGAGCGGTCTATAACGTTTTTTATCGTTCCATTTTGTATTGAAGTTTCAATCAAATATAAAATTCTCATCTGTTTACATTGTTTTATTCTCCACACCAAACCAATGTGGGATTATTCTTATGTACTTGTATGTCATATTTTTGCATGAAATCATATAGATTGAATGGTGTTGTCAATATATGCACACCGTTTTTTGTATGATTAATCATGGCGATTTTGTTTTCTTGATTTTTCGGTTGTAAACTATTGATGAAGTCGCACATTTCATAAACATATTTGTACCTGGATTTTACATCTTGAAGCTCATCCCAATCAATATCAACAATCCAGATTGCGTTTTTTGACCCACAAGCTCCAGCAACAGAGTCGAAAATCTTATATGGTTTATGATAATCCTCATTTGATATTCTATCGGCAAATTCTTTCAGGCAAGCCAAAGTGCATTTCTTGAATGATTTTCTATTTGGATTAAGGTAAATTCTTGCGTTGTTTTTCTGTGCAAGCTCAATCAAGTCGTCCTTTAAATCAATTAACTGATTTTCCCTATGCAAATAAACCGTCTTAATAGCAATGGAATTCTTATCCATGTCTGGATTTTCCTTTCTACGTTTCAGTACCTGAAGCATATAGAAATCATCGTCATTTTCAAAGTTTAGAATCTTGTTTAATTCTGAAAAATTATCAACTGCCATAAATGAAAATTCTAATGTTTTTTATTTTTATATGTTTTTGCAACCGTTTTAACTTTGTCCAGATATGTCGGGCTTTGCGCATATGAACCGATTCTTTTAACATATTCTTCCTCGTTTGGTTTTATATTGCGAAATATGTCAAGTTCCCATAAAACCCTGTCTATAACACTCATTTTCCAGTTTTTATATTTGGCATAAACATCATTCTTATTGTTTGTCAGCATAGCTGTGGTTTCTCGTCTTTGCGGGATTGTCATACCGAACAAGTTGTTGCTTCTGTTTGGGGTAACCTTTCCGCACTGACTTTCAATTACAGCCTGTGCCATGATGTATTCTGGGTACCACACATCAAGCGATTTTATGTAATCCCAAACAGAATCTTCATTTAACATGTGGTATTTTTCCCTTTCAACAGAGACCTTTCCGATTTCGGTATAAATGTGGCATTTCTCCGCCAGGGTTTTGACATAATCCAATTCAAATTGCAATGAATCACCAAGTGTTTTGATTTTGGCTTCATAACTGTTTGCTAGTTTTTTTTGCTCTTTGTCTTTTTTTAATGGTGTGTATATGTTAAAGAACAAAGATATGACAAGCAGTATTAAGGTAGGAATTGTAATCATCCAACCGTTTTTGTTTGTAAGTTTATGCATTTTAAGACCGTATAAAGCCTTTTTGTTAATTTTCTTGTACATTTTCAAATTCGTTTTTTGTTATATAATGGTATTCTTGTGTTGATGGGTTGAATTCCACATACTTGGTGTTACCATTTCCCTTAAACACAAAATACCTGTAATTCTCGTAAACATAATCAAAAGGTTCGAACACAAGTTGTGAATTAGAATTTCTGGATTCCCGTTTCACGTTGATTCTGGCTATCAGGTTTTTGTCGACATCGTAAGCTAAAACAGTGTTAAACCAATCAATACTTGAAAAGACAAAACACCTGTCACTGTTGGACAGATTCAATTCGTATGGTATGTTGGATTGGGCCGATGTCGCTGTTGTTAAGAATAACACAATTAAAATTAAAAAATATTTTAATTTGAACATAGGTTTTGGTTTGTTTTAAATTGAAATGGGCGCAAACATAAATTCACGCCCACTCCATGTATTCATAACAGCATTTGTTATTGGGCATTCTTCACTGCTTGGATAGCCTCTCTAACTTCCTTGCACTTTTTGGAAATGTCCATCAAGGCCATACGAACATCCTTTGCGGCTGTCTTGTTACCTTTTTCCATGAATGCGTTCATTCTTTCTCTTGTGTACTCTGAATCCACAAGCTCCAAAAATTCGTTCCAAAGTTTTTCTAAATTTTGCATGTTGAATCTTTTTAATTTGTTATTATTAAAGTTTTGTAATTTAAGATTACTTTTTTTTTCTCAAAAAAACAAATGAATTTTAATTTTTTTTCACTTGCCATTTCATGAAATCCTTTGTGGCTGTTATCGGCACATTGTCAAAGTCATCCACAGCATTGAATATAACCTTAACAGTATCAACCGACAAGTCAATGACTGTTCCGCTGCATTCCTGACCGTTGTAATTTACAATGACATCGTCCCCTATTTCAAAAATCTCATCCATATTATTATAATTGTAATTTACATTCGTTTTCCTTATTCTTCAAATCCTGCAAGACCTTTTCAATCCATACAGGCCTGTTGTCATGCGCATCAAGTGCCACATTGTACATGAAAGGATATTCAAGATAGAACTTGTCCTTTGAGTGCGTGTGACCGAAAAGGTTGATGGTGCACTGCTTCAACGTCTCCTTCTCCAAATTCGATGTGATGCACGGAAAATGCGTCAGAAAGAACGAATATCCGTTGTACTTGATTCTGTCCGCATACAGTATGGAAGTAACGTTAGGAAGCGTCTTATATGCCTCAATGCGCTTGTTTGTGTCGTGGTTTCCCAATATAATGTGAATTTCGCCATTCAATTGGCTTAACAACTCAATTCCATCCTCTGTTCCAGCATTTCCTCCTAACATCAAATCACCAAGGACATACACCAAGTCGTCTTTCGTGACAACCTCGTTCCAGTTCTCAACAACAGCTCGGTTCATATCACCAATTGATTCAAATCCCCTCGGCTTGTAAAGGAACTCCTTGTCGTGATTGAAATGCAGGTCGGAAGTAAAATAAATCTCACCCATAAAATCTACATGTTTTTCTTTTCAGTCACTATTGTACATTTTAAAAACGAGAAAACCAAACTATTTATGTAAAAAAATATTTTCAAATGGTTGAAATGAGAATTGTAAGATATGAAGAGCAGCCACTAAGATGTTTTGGTAGATTATATATAAACGACACGTACATATGTGATACTCTTGAGGATACAGACAGGCATCTGGAAGATTACCTGTCAGACATCGAAACGGGTAAAAAAAAGAAAATATATGGAAAAACGGCTATTCCAATTGGAAAATATCCATTGAAATATGAATGGTGGGCAAAGCACAAGAATTATTATCCTTGGGTTAAAAATGTGCCATTCTTCAGTGGAATTCTAATACACGGAGGGTCCAATGAAAATCACTCTCTTGGATGTATTCTTGTCGGAAAAAGAAGCGGTGATATCCTAACACAAAGTTTTGTTGCCCTTAACAAGATAAGGGAATACTTCAAGACAGACAAAAGCGGTGTATTAAATATTGTCAGGGAGTTGGAAAACACAAAGCAACAATAACAAAAATGGTCGGAAAAATATTAAAATATTCCGACCATATTTTTTTTGTTTAACAGATTATTATTCTTGTTTTTGACCCACATGCTGGAAGCAGTATTCTTCGCTTTGCAAGACAAGTCTTTCGCATTGTGTACCTTTCTTTGTGATTCCTTTGCATTGAACCAGTGTATCGGTCTCAACGGTGTCTGAAACACAGATTGTGGTGTCGCTGTTCACTTCTAGTGTGTCAATACTTGTTGAATTTGAACCTGTTCCAAAATCGCATGACACTGCGAACATTGTCAGGATTGCAAAAGCAAATACAAATAAAATCTTTTTCATTTTTTAATTTTTTTTTTAACACCCAAAAGTTTGGGCAATTATTAACTTTTCGTTTCCACGACTTTATCATCAGATAAATAGCGCAAGTTTCCGTTTTCGTCGATGTAGAAAACCTGTTGCACGTCGATGCAATGTATGATGTAGTCTTTGCAATCTAAACTGATTGGTGAGTTAATCCACGTGTGACCGCAAATTTGAACCATGTTTTCTGGGAAGGTTATTTTATCGCTGATTTTTATATTGAATCTATTTGACAGGTTTTCCGTTGGTTCGTATTCTCTGATGTCCGACCACACCATTGAGCCAACAAACTGGTCACCGCCCCTATAAAGCGAAATGTCGCACAATGCATATATCTTTCTTCTGAGCGGATTAAGTTCTTCAGCTGAATAATGGAATGAACCGTCAAATACATTAAGATAGTGATTAACCCATATAGGGTTAACACCAGCATGTGTAAGCAGGAAGTGTTTACCATTTATGTCGATTTCGTATGCCAGTTGGAACAGGTCCTCATTTTCATCGAACAGTTTCTCAATTGTCTCTATGTTTTTCCAGTCGTGTCTGCATGAGCACAGGTTGCGGCTTTTGAATGCATAGCTATCGTGGTTTCCGTAGAGCAATGTTACGTTGTCCTTGTGTTCCCTTGCGAATTCCAGTATTTCCTTGAAGTTTTCAATTGCATCAAGCGGCATGATACCTTCAATACCAGTGTATGGGTCAAGGTAGTCGCCGAGGAATATGATGTTTGCATCTGGATATTCCTTCACATCTTTCCAGAATTTTCTTCCGTGCACATCAGGCACAATCAAAAGTTTTTTCTCCATTTGTCAAATTGTGTTAAAATATGTTATTTCAGGGACATTTCCTTTGAAATTTCCCGATAGATTTTCTCACCTTTCTCGTTTAATTTCCATTTCCATACGATTTCCTTGTCTTCCGTAACTTCTTTCTCAATGTCTATGACATATTCTTTCCAAGCGTCGGTCATTTCGTAGTATAGAAGGCTAACGCTTGCGCATGTTATTTTGAAGTCGGTCTTTTTAACATATTTTAGGTTATCCACCTGTATGGTGAATGTTCCTTCGACTTTCTTCTTGTTGAATATGTCTAATATCTCAAGTATTTTCTGATTAGTTTTTTTCTGTTGTTTCCAGTAATCCATTATCTTCTTGGGCTTCTGCTTGTTGAGCTGTTTGATGAGTTGTTATAGCTGCGGCTTGTGCTAGAATTGTTGTATGAAGGTCTTGAATAGTTGTTTTGCGTGGACCTGCTTGGTTGTGTGTATGTGGACCTTTGCGGTTGTGTATAGGTCGACCGACTAGGCTGTGTCTGAGGTCTTGTGTAAGGACTTCTTGTAGGTTGTGGAGTGTATTGCTGTCTGCTCGGTTGAGTGGTCGTGCTAGGCCTTGTTTGTTGAGTAGGTGTTGTCGGTTTGTTTTCGTACCTTGGTTGATATACGGTCCTGCTTGACGGCTGTTGTGTCCTGCTTTCAGTTCTCTGAGGTTGTGTTGTTGTCGTTGTGGCTGGTTTCTGAGCATGTGTTACAGTTCTGCTAGTAGCAGGAGCTTGTTCTCTTTCAACATTGGTCCTTGTGGTTTCAGTGCGTTGGACCGTTGTCGATTTTGCTGTTTCGGTTCTTGAATTGGTTCCCATTGGTTTAACCGTTCTTGTCACTTCAGTCTTCTGCGGTTCGGTCTCCGTGACTTTTGTCGGACCCGAATTTCTACCTCCGACAGGATTCCCAATACTTTGTGTTGTTTCCCTATGACCGTAATGATTATTGGATTCGTTATTATGATTTGAATATTGCTGGTGTTGTTTATGCCAGTAGAAATAATCGTAATGGTTATGATGGTATGGTCTCCATGAAAAGTGGTTTGGACCATATGACCACGGATTCCACATGTATGGATGGTAAAAGTATGAATATGGATTATGCCAATAGTTGTATTGCCACGGGTTGTAAAACGGGTTGTAATAATGATATGTTATAATCGGCCTGTAGTAGTGGTTGTAATACGAATAGGTATTGTATCCACCGAAATACCTGTCGTGCATTACAATGGTCAGGTATGTGTCGTTATAGCTAGGATAATCTGTAACGACAACCGTTTGCTGCTGTGGTCTGTAGTACTCGTCTGTTGTGTAATACACATCATCGTAGTATTGTGTTGTGATACAGCTTGTAAGCAACACTGCCAATAATATCAAAACAATCTTTTTCATTTTTTTATAGATTATCAACATAATTATACAATTTTGCAATGTCACCTTCACTTATCAATGGCAACATTATGTTAAAAGAATTTATACAATCGTTAATTATTTTTAAAAATTCAATTGAATCGGTATCAAAACCTTCCTTTCTGAATTTGTTATGTATTACATATTCAATTGTTTTTGGGTCGAAATAGTCGTTTTCATCCCACACTTCTCTAAGGGCTTGTTCTTTATCTTCAGCTTTATCGCTGCCTTTTAGATTATATCTTGCAACGGTAAGCAAATGACCTTTCAATTCAGAACACCAATGCTTCTTAAGGTTTGTTTCACTATGAAATGAAGAATGTCTTATAAGGCACCAGTTTTCTATTATCTGAGAAGACAAATTCTCAATTCTTTGTTTGTAGTCTTTCTTTTTGAAAGCCATTTCAAGCAAAAAATCCTTATGTTCGTTTAGAACAGTGTCACAAACAGTGTCAATATCCTTCTTGCTTTCAACAAACTCAAAGACAACATCTTTTATGATTGACCTCAATTCGTTTTCAGTTAACGTGATTATCATCTTTAAAATAATTTCAACTACTTATAATATATAAGTATACAGTTTTTTTCTATTAAAAACAAGTTTCTGTATAAATAGAAAGTTAAAAACAATAAAAGTTTAACACAAATATATTCATGACAAAAAGTAAGAAATGGAATGGAATTGAAACATTTTCATGGCAAGGATTTGATTGGATTAAAAGACCTCTTTGGGGCATAAATCACACTGGTGATGATTTTACATATGTTGACGAAAACATGGTAACAGTTTCAAATGAAGGGTGTTTGGTTGTTGATTTCAAAAACAATCCGATGCTTTTGGAGTCTGCTGATGGTTCTATGGTTGAAAAACCATATGGAAGAGGGTATTGCAGAAGCGTTGAAGAATTCAAATATGGAACATTTGAATGGGAAATGAAATGCCCTTGTGGAAATTATATGTGGCCAGCATTATGGATGTCATCGGACTATTCATGGCCACCAGAAATAGACTGCATGGAGGGCTGGTCGGGAAAAAATCCGAAATACATAAAAAGATTGTTATTCCGAAACATTAAGCCGACAATGCATTGGACAAAAGACGGTAAACATTTGGAAGAAACAAAGAACAACATTTTGTCATGTTTGCTAAAGTGCGGTGACAAATTTGACAAATATAAAGTTGTATGGACTCCAGATTATGTTAAAGTGTTTTATAACAATGTGCTGGTAAAAAAATTCACAGACAAGGATATGCTTGCCGAAATGAACAAACCAGAAGTCAAATTCCATGCTATTATTTCAGTAAAACCCTATGGTGGTTTTTCAAAAAACGATTATGAGGATTATCTTGGAAATCCAAACAACAAAATGATTGTAAAATCATTCAGATATTTACCACTTTAAAAGAAAAACGGGCGCATAAAAACGCCCGTCTTTGTTATGCCATGGCTGGCATAAGTTCCATTGCCTTGGACCACAGTTTCTGATTGTATTCAATCTCTTTTCTGATTGATGTAATCTTTTTCTGCTTTCTTGGCTTGTTCTTGTTGTTGAGTGCGTAATATCCTCCTCTGATAAGCTTTTCCTGACACACATTGAAAACACTCCACAGGTCATTACCTGTATCGGACTTTCTCAAAGGATTTAGAATGTCCCGAATCATGTCATCGTCATAACCAATCTTTACATCGTTATTGTCAATGTTCTTTCTGATTCTAACGACAGATTTCGCCAATTCAATTTTCTGTTCGTCGGTAACCGTGACTTTCTTCATCTCATTCATTGTGCATACAATGTTCGGAATCTCACTAATTGTCTTCTTGACAATTTCGCGCAAAGTCTCGAAATCATAATTAATGTGCTTGATTGACAGGTCAGCAAATTCATCCGTAGCAACAACAAGGCCGTTAGAACATACAAGTCTGAACATTCCAACACGGAACTTGAAACTGTTAAACCCATCGTGACCATTCGTCAAGATGATTCGAGGATAAGAATCAACGGTTTCGGTACCATCTTCGTTCTTGGTTGTAATTTTCACATCAGGATTTTGAAAAGCAATCAGGTGGAATGAACGAATGCCGCTTGAGTTTTTCTTGGCACGGCATTGTTTAGCCTCAACAGGAAGCCACCCAAGTTTCTCCAAGTCACTGACAACAGTTGAAGTGTTTGCCTGAATGTATCTGCTTGAAACATTAGGATTTGTCGGAGTTTCCTTGAAAGCATAAGGGCAACGGGCCTTAAGCTCATCCATGGTTAAAAAATTGGTTGACAAATTGTCATCTGAAAAGCGTACCATTGTGTCTGCCATAATTCTAAAATTTTTAGTGGTTAAAAAAAAAATTTCTTTCGATTTTAAGTTTACAAATTATTTTTGAAAAAACAAAAAGGTAGTCAAAAAAATTTTTAACTACCTTAACAACATGTTTTTAATGAAATATAACTAACCCAATACTTTAGTTTTCACCATAGTTGTCAGCCATTTCAATATCAACCACGCCCTTGTCAATGTCTTCAGACTCTTTTTTCAGGAACTTTAGACATTTCAGTTTAAAGCATTCCTTTACTGGGTCATTTGCAATTCTCAAACAAATTCCTTCTCTCGGAACTTTGTTGTTACACAACGGCTCATTAAGTTCCATCCCGAAATGTTCCTTGTCGGATTTCATCGCTTCGAGGGCATTTTCATGCCAATGGCTTTCGCTGTTTATGGTTGGGTACAAATCGGACAGTTTTCCATGATACAAAAGCTGATACGGTAAAATTCTGTCGGAAATATCAGGAAAATTATCGACAAGATTGTTTGTAAAATTGATAACTTCGCTAATTTCATATTCCTTGTGTGTGCCGTCTTCCATTTTCTCGTTCACACGGTAAATCATCAGCTTGTTGGTTCCTGGCTCGCACCCATAATCGTATCCTTTCTGAATCATCTTGTCAGAACCAGTAATGTATCCTACAATCTCACCGTAAATTGTAATATTCTCAGGAATCTTTCCTTTAAGAAGGTCGTTATATTCACCCCAGATATCAACTGAGTAAAATCCACTGTTAACCTGTTTGTTAATATAACGGTTCTTGATTACTGTTCTGGAAGAATATACATTATAATATTCTGTCGCAAAATTCTTCAGCTTGCTATTTTCAATCTTCGCTATTCTCTTTTCAAGGTCGGAAATTGAGTTTAACATGAATTCCTCAGACATGTTTGTTGCAACATCGCCACGAAGCATCTTGTTGTAGTAGTTGATAGAACGGTCATATCGACTGATTTTTCTGTCCTTGAAACCGTTGATGAAATCACGAATCTTATTCATCAGCGTAGGCTTTTTGACTAGGATATTGCCCATAACAAAACTCGTACCATGAACCTTTACACTCACATCAACAACAGTTTCTGGATTCAATCTCCACATATTGCTATTCAATTGTGAAGTATCGTAATGAAAGGCAAACTCACCGTCAAGCATACGGTCAAACCTTTTGATTTTGTTCTTGCGTTTTCCACTTCCTCCACCACTTCTTACTGGATTAGTTTTTGGAACATACGCCTTGATGAACAACTTGTCGTTGATTGTGTCAAAATCAAATGGGATAAAATTTCCGTTTTCATCATACTTAACATAATCGGCAAGATTAATATCGGCAAGTTCAGAATCCCAGTTTATAAATGATTCAAAGCGCATTAGAACACCCATGGACGGACATCCACGAAGACGAATCATCTTTACACGTCCATTCTTGTTGAAATAACCAACCATTTTCTTTGCCTCGTCATTTTTTCCTTCACCAATAAGCTTCTCAACTTCTGCATGGTTTGCATTACGTTCTCGCTCACCAATTTCATACATATTATTGACAGAAAGAAACTGTGAGTTCAGTTCGGTTTCATTCTTGCAATAAATCATATAGTCGCCTTCATTTACATCGTTCTTGTTAACCACAACGGAAAATCCGTCAATGATAGCCTGCTTGAGATTGTCTGAATTCTCAATATCCTTCAATTCACCAACCTTTACGATTGTAGCACAATACTCTTCCTTGAAATTGTCTGATTTTGTAAAAATCTGTTTCATATTATTTGTTATTTTTGTTATTGTTAAAAAATTTGTTAACAACTGTGTTTAATGAATATTGGATGTTGCTTCGGTATTCTTTTTCCATATCAGTACGTCTTTTCTCGACTTCTTCAATAAATTTATCAAGCACAAAATTCATAACTCTATCGGACATTTTAATGTGATAACCAAAAACATGGTTGATTGCATAAGCTTCGCTGGATATATTGTCAATTACAATAAAAATACTGCTATCATCTGATTTAATGTAAAACTTGTCCATTTTAGGGACCATAAGAAGTTCGGTTTCCTTGTTTTGTAACAATTGTGACACGATTATCATCAACGACCTTTCTTCACTTGAAATTGGGGTACAAGCAGACTTATTCCAAAATCTGTAAAATTTCAATTTATAATTTTTCCACATAGTTGTTTTTTATTTCAAATTAACACTCAATTAAACTCAAGGTTGCTTGACTGAAAACCTTTTGGATGATTTCCTCTTGCGTTGGCATTTCTTTCTTTGTCGGTTCGTTCACATCACCACCAAGAAGGAAGCTGATAACAGCGCCGTCAAAACCAGAAAAATGATACATGCCTCCATGTTCCATAGTTGACGGGAAATCTTGGGTTTGTCTTCCGCCAGTGCAATACCACCAGACAACTTTGAAATTTTCAACATATTCCTTAGGAAACACTTCGGATAAGCTTTCAATCATTTCCTCGTAATTTGATTTTCCTGTTGATGTTGGATTAAATTGCATGTCTGAAACCACAAGCAATGTTGTAGGATAGTCCTCAATTTTGATTTGAGGGTTATTTTTGCGAGTATCAACAAGAAGGTCTATTACACTTTGGAAGTTTGTCGAACCATATGCCCAATTCGAGTTGGCAATCAGTTGTCCATACTTCTCTGAAAAGGTACCATTTACTTTCATAAGTCTTGATACTGTTGAAAACAGTGCAACAGTATTGTGGAAGTCTCCAGTATTCAACTCGGAAAAATAGATACCAAGGGCCAAGCAAACATCAAACGGCTCTGTACCACTGTTGTCAATGGTTTCCCACGTCATTGACCCTGACAAGTCAAGTGCGCACAGCACGTTTCCATCCAGAGGATTTCCGTCAGCCTTTGCTGTTTTGACAAGGTTGTCAAACTGTTTGTCAATTGTCAGTTTGTGTGCCCGACTGATATTTGTATTGTTATTGCCAAGCAATCTCAACTTTCTGCCAAGCTCATATGGATATCCGTTGAATTTAACAACAGGTTGTGCATTAACCCACGAAATATAATCACCTGAAAGATTGTGTCTGTCAAGAAAATTCCCACTGACAAGTTTTAACAACGCCTTTCCAGGAATCTCATTCCAATTAATGTCTTTGTATCTTTTGCTACAAATTACACGTTGGAATTCATGTGCTTTTCCACTTGATTTCAATTTTCTATATTCCTCATAAGTGGATTTGCTGTAGTACACAAACATCTTTGCAATCCTGTTTGTTCTCATAGCCCAGAGTGTCTTGCATTTCTTGTTGGCACGAATTCTTGGCAAATACTTTATAACCAAACCGCATTGACTTTGGTCATTTAATCCAGCGTGAATTAAATCGAAAAAATATTCGTAGTTCAAATATTTGTCCGCACCGTCAAATGCCATTAAAACCCAAATATCCTTCCATGAACCTACAATCGGCAACAACCAAAGGTTCTTGTAGAAAATCTCAGGCTGATATTTTGCAAGCCAAAGAAGTCTCATAAACGCTTCATCCCTTCTTCCCTGACCCTTTTGGACAGCCAATGTTTTGTTTCCTGAACCAAGGTTTGTCTGTCTCGTTACCATTCTTAAATAGAATGGAAACTTAACCGCATTCAGGTGGTCTTCAGCCCACAAAGCTTCCTGGTCAGCCCAAACTTCACTAAGCTCACGACCAGCGAAGACACCTGCCTTTGCGAATTGGTCGCACAACACACTTCCAATTGTGGAATAAGAAATCGCACCATTCTCAGTCATGGCGCCGTTTGCTCCTGCGCCAAAAATGTTTTCCTTAATAAAACCGTTATTCATATCCAATATGTTTTTTTTGTTGAACTTTATTTTTGTGAATGTTATATTACAAAAAAGATTTTTAAAAACCAAAATATAAAAATTTTTTTTTTCACTTAAAAACTATTTATGAATGATTAAATATATTTGAATTATGGTAGACAACGATAAATTAACAAAAATCATCACGGAGTCCATTGACAACACTTTAAACGAAATGCGCTTAAGAGAATGTATAAAAAACATGGTACGTGAATGTTTGGGTGAAATAATTGAAGAGGGAAAAAACAAAAAAGGAAATTCAAATTCCCAGCTTAAAAGATTTTTTGACAAACCTGGCATAAACGACGCTCAATATGCATATAAACTTGCTGGTGTAAAACCAAAACACGGTAAAGACACCAAGGAAATGAAAAACGCAAGAAGTCTATTCGCAAAAAAGAAAAACGGGTTTGTAGACAAATTCGGTAATAAGTACAAATTCAATTCAAAAGAGGTCAACAAACTGACTTCATTGATATCAAACAACAAACTGTCTGAAAATGTTGACAAACCGAAGGATGAAAATTTGAAATAAATAAAATGGCCACCAAAAACGGTGGCCTTTTTGTTTAAAAATAACAAATGTTATATAAAATCCTTCCGACAGAGGACTGTCCTTCCCTGATATAGTTCCCATCTATATTGTACAGGATTTTCCCTACAGAGGACTGTCCTTCCCTGATATACTTTCCATCAATATTGTACAGGATTCTGCCGACAGACGATTGGCCCTCCCTGATGTATTTTCCGTCAATATTGTATAATATTGTTCCGAGTGACGATTGTGTGTCCCTGATTCTGTTTTCATTAATATTGCACAATATTGTTCCGACAGAAGACTGGCCTTCTCTGATGTAATATCTACCGTTACCACTTTGGTTCATACTGGCATACGGCAAAGCATCGCTTGTGTTTGTGAAAAAAAATGACATAGCAAATACCAATAAATAAATTTGAAAAAATAATATCCCTTTAAAAAATTTCATGATTTGATTATATCAATTTCTTTTTAATAAAACAAATCTAATCGGAAATTTTTTTCCATTCCCTGATTCGTTTGTTGCACTGGTATGTTCCAGGTGTCAATCCGCCTTTATCTGTAGCCCAAATCAAAAGACTGAACATATATTCGAAATTTTCAGTGATGTCGTCATACAAGTCATGAAGATGGTTGTCGAGTTCTTTTGGGAATTGCCGTCCCTGAACATCGTTCTCTGTTCCCTTGATAGCCTTGTCCAGACACCCAAGAATCAAGGCGATATCCTCGATTGGGTAGTTTCCACCCCAAGGAGCATATTGGTCAATCCCCCAGCCTATTCTTCCATTTCTTGAATTTGAATCGAAAACAAAAGTTTCGAAATTAATAGCGGCCAACAATTTGATGTGGTCATCAGTCAATGTGATTTTCTTAATACTAGCCATAATTTGTTAATTGTTATATCTTATGTTTGTTATTCTTACCCATTGTGAATCTTTATACTCTTCAAGTGTTTTACTGTTTGTATAGCTCATAGCTGACTTCAGGTAGTCGGTTTCGTTTTCAGCCCAACCTTTCAAATCAAATTCAACCATTTGATGTTTAACAATTCCTTCAGATGTTTTCAGTTTGTTTGTTATTGAGTTTGCTGTGTTTATTTGAGATTGGGCCTTTTTTGTACTCATTCCGAACATTTCTTTCCATACTTCCAATTTACCTTTCTTTACATAATTTGTGTATATGTTTGTGAAATTATTTCTTTGAATTTCCCTGCCATAAGTTAACAAAGTTTTAATCGGTCTGAAAATTTTATATCCGTTTACGTTAAAGTATGATTTACCATATGTGGTCTTTCCAGCACTTTCCATTGTCTTGTTGAACAATCCACCAATCATTACATAATCAGCATAAACAAGAGCCTTTTGAATGTCACGGTATCCTCTTATATTGCCATCTGCAATAATTTTACATTTCCCGTTTGTTGCTTTTTTCTGTTCATATGTTTCCTTTAACAGACTAAAATACGGAAAGTGTATGCCCGTGTTGCTGGATGACAAACAACAAGAACCACCACCTATCCCAAGTCTGACATAATCACACCCAGCGGCTTCATACCATGCATATGTCGATGGATTTGCAATGTTGCCACTCATGATTATAACTCTGTCACCATATTTCTCTTTGATTTTCTTTATCAAATCAATCAGCTTTCCCATATGCCCGTTTGCAAGGTCAATACAGATTTTTAATTTTAATTTTTCTTCAACAAACCAACCAAGTTCAATTTCCATGAATTTAAAAATGTCTTGTTCTGCAAAATATTTTTCAGCTTCAGACAAAGAAAAAGAAACAAATGTCTGCTGGTTGTTCAAACAAGTGGAAAGTCTCTCACCAATGGTATACGTTCTTGGAAGCACGGTTCTAATTTTCGACTTATTAAAGTCTGAAAGATTTTCCAGAGACACAACACTGCTCATACACGAAGCGAATATAGGCAAATAGCCGTCTTCATCATATGGATTACACTCACTTCTTGATGATATTCCGCTTATGCAGTCAGGTATAATTGACACATCGTCATAATTCAATTTACAATCTCTAACAATATTTTCCATAATAAAATTTTGCTTTGTTAATTAATAATTAAATCACCAACACTGACAAGAATCGCCCCGAAACACAATCCACAAAGAAAAACCAAAAACAAAATGGTATTTATTGTTTCGCGATTATAAGTATTTGAATACCAACTGAGTATTTGTTTGTTTGTGCTTTCCTTAATTTTACTTACATGCGAAAACAATGCAAGCAGAAAAACACACAAACATAATATTTCGATTATAATTGCCAGCATTATTTTAAGTCGTTAAAATTTTTTAATATTTCTTTTTGTTTATTATTAAGTTTTTTAGGCATTTTGTATTTGACAACTACTGCGTAGTCGCCGAAAACAGAATTGTTATTCATATTCGACATTCCTTTCCCATGAAACACAAACGCCTGGTTATCCTTTGTAAGTTCTGGAGCCTTCAAAGTAACACTGCTTCCGTCAATGCACTTTACCTCCTTTGTGAAACCAAGAAGTGCTTCATTAAATGGGACTTCTTCATAATGCACAAGATTCATCGAATCATATCTTTCAAAATATGAATCGTCTTGGATGTCCACACGCAACAACAAGTCTCCACTAACTCCATTTGAATCCTGCGGCATGTTCCCAAGTCCAGCGACTTTCATGACCATTCCATCATCCAATCCTCTTGGAATGTGTATTGTCTCTCTGGTTGTTTCGGTTTCAAGGCCGCTACCGTTACAATGCTTGCAAGGTTTTGATATTAGTTTACCGCTTCCACCGCAATGCGGGCAAACGCTTCTCGTCATTGAGAATTGACCTGGGCCAAACTGTGTTGTTTTCGTTATAAAACCACTTCCGTTACAGTGTGGACATGTTGAAGACTTCCCGTCAGCCGAGCCAGTTCCGTTGCAATGCGAGCATAGTTTCTGTCTTCTAATGGTAACTTCCTTGTCCACACCGCGATAGGCTTCTTCAAGCGTTAGCATGACACTTGCTTCCGTGTTACTTCCTTTTGACACTCTTCCATGACCGAAATCATCATCAAAGAAAGAAGCGAAACCTCCCATGCCTCCAAAATTTTGGGCCATTCTTCTGAACATTTCCATCGGGTCGATTCCTCCGTTGAAATCCATAAACCCATTGTCGTATTGGTTCCTTTTATTCTGGTCGGACAAAACCTCATATGCTTCGGCAATCTCCTTGAATTTCTCTTCAGCACTTTTCTTCTCTTCGTCACTAGCATTTGCCCATCTGTCTGGATGGTATTTCAAAGCCAAAGTTCTATACTTCTTTTTGCAAATAGAATTGAATTCTTCACCATGAAGTTTTTTTTCATCATCACTGATACCTAAAATTCCGTAATAGTCTTTGTTTGTGCTCATTATGTTTTTAATTTAAATTCCAATTGCTATTATTGCAAAATAAAATGTAAAAACCAAACTATTTATAGGTTAGGTTTAATAATAATTACCATTTGAATATATCATGTCTCAAAATATAAAGAATAATTACGTAAGGTACATAGACTCAAAGCTATATAACAAACATTATTATGATTATATGTTGTTTCGAGGTGAAACAGTTGGTGATTGCGGGGCTGATATCGATGGTAAGATGATAGCTGACTTCTCAACACTTGACATTGTAAGCGGAAGCCTTTATTCGACACGAACATGGAGTGGTGCAACTACGGATGACATCTTGTTAAAGGATATCGGTTTGACAGGTGTCGACAACGGTTTCATATATTATGACAAGGACAGGATATCAAATATTGAATTCCTGAAAATATACCTGGAAAGTGAATATGAGATGAAATCTGGTGACACAAGATTCTTCATGACACCTGTAACAGGAAACACCAAACTTTATCAATATCCTATGTATCTTGTCGACTCTGACGAGGGAAGATACATTGCATGCAAGGGTGGCTTCTACCAAGGATTTTTCAAACTTGAGGGGTTTGACTATGAGGTTTTGCCTACAACAATGACAGAGGATATTGTGCTTCATTTCGAAATCAGGCCAAGAAGTGATTATGAAATACTTAGCGGTACTGTTAATACCATACACCCAGAAAACAACGGGACATTCTTTTTCATTGGCACACGGGCTGAAAACAAGTTCTGGCCTTATTACAAGACAGAAGAAGAGATGGAAAGACGCCCTGACGAGCAAATTCCGTATGATGCTGACGAGCTGTGTTTGGTAAACAACCACGAATGGCTTGTGAAAGACAGTTGTGGTTATATTGCTGGAAAAGAAATAGTTGGCAAAACGAAAAACAAACATACGGTTATAACGGACATTAACACATCAAAAAATGTGTATGAGAATTACCTGAAGACATATGATTTTGCACCATACAATTATTGCGGATGCTCTGAAAGTGAAGACGGAGGTGATGATACTGGACATACTGGAAATTGCGACAGTTATATAGCCGATGACTATTTTGAAACTTGTGAGAAAAGCACATGTCCAGACGACAACGGAAAGGCTGTAACGGACGAATATGTTGAGGATAGCATTGACTTGAGGAATATAACATTGGAGGATTCAGCTGGCAATGAGATTGGAAAACATGGCTATTACGAGATAAAGGACAGCGACAACAAATTCCTTATGTTCGACAGAACCGAAGACGGTTTTACCACGGATAATTGGATTGAAGGCACAAGGGTTACATTGACTGGCAGGACAGACTGGCCAAACGCCAATTACTTTATCATCATGAACAGGACTGAAACTGGATACACAACCGACACGATAGACCAATACAATGAAACACATGGTTATGACTATGACATATACAAGGATATAAGGAACAACGTGTTCTCATTGAGGGTTACTGAAAATGGAGCCATAGGTTACAGATATGGCATATTGAACTGTGATGACAATATTGAAAATCACTACGAAGTGTTTGAGGAATACTCAAAGGATGGAATGGTGAAGATGGATGAGTGGAACAGTATCAATGTTAGGTTTGCCATAATCAATCCAGCACAGGACAAATGTGACAAGAGACCGAGAAGAATGAGAATTATGATTTATGTCAACGGATTCTTGAAATTCATAAGCAAGGAACTTGATTCATTCTCATTCAGAGGTCTTGACGAAACCGTGGAAAGACAGGAAGGCGTTCCATATAACATATCTTTAGGTGGCGGTTCAATCGGCCTGCTTGAGACAATTCTTCCGAACTACTACAAAATACCTGAGTATATCCTTCCGATAGAAAGGGATTACTGCGGAACATTCATAGGCGACATAAGGTCGTTCCAAATATATCAAGGATTTTTGAGTTATTCGTGCATACTCAACTATTTATCATAGAGAAAATAAGTTTGAACACATATAATACACAATATGGCTAAAAATAACAGCGAAACATTATTGAGGGGTGCAAATGCCGCAACATATGGAGATGTCAACGGCATTACTTTTTATAAATTACAGTCAAAATTCTCTGGCGACACGACAAAGGATTGCAGTTTGACAGGTGAAGAGGTTGACAGAAACTTCTATTTCCTTCGTGGCTATGACATTGAAAGCGTCACATATGAAAACGGCCTGCTTACAATACAACGTGTTGACCACGACTATGCCCCTATTGAGATTGAATTGGGATTGACCCCAGGAAGCGGTTCTTCTTCTGACTGTTGCGATGAGTTGTCAGCGGAAATCGAAGAGCTGTCCAACGACGTAAATGAATTGAAATCACAAACGTCCGAATTCCTGAAAGATACATATGTTTGTGGTGTGACCATAAACGCAAACAATGATTTGGTGATTACCAGAAACGACGGTGCAACGTTCACCGTTCATTTGGGTGGAGGAACACCAGGAGGTGGTGGAGAAGGTGGTGATTATGACATTGCCGATGATTCAACGACATTCCTGAAAATCAAAAACTACCACATCGGTGCATATGTAGATGGTGGTGGAGGATACAGAAACACTTTGGCTTCAACTGATTATGTTGGAAGTGCCGAGACAAGAGCGGTACAAAACGCAAACAACTATACCGATGATAAGTTGAGAATATTCAGTGCTCATGTTATTAATCATATTGATACTGTTGACAACCAGCTTTATCAGGAAATTTTGAAGAACAGGGGTGATATTGAAACGCTGAACGGAACCTACAAGGATAATGGTTCTGTTGTATTCACTTTCTATCGTGAACTTGATGATGCACTTCTTGCTGGTGATGTTATTAACCCTCAAGGTATTACAGAGAATGATAGCCTAATAAAGAAAATACATGTAGACAACGACAACGGTGACCTTGCAAGATACTATGTATCAAACAAGGCAAGCGATATGACAATCATCGTTGATGGTGAATCCAGAAACCTTGATGCTTATATAAACGGTTTGAACAACCAGATAGCTAATTTACAGAACAGAATCAATGAGCTTGAAGGTGGTATCGAACAAACAATTAAGAACACCATTAAACGTTACCTTGTCGGAACTGATTATGAAATCAAGATTACCGAAACATTGGATGACAGATTGAAGGTTGGATTCACAGATGACGCTGTGTTCGGTGACCCAGCTGGCATAAATCCAGTTAACCACTAAAACAAAAACGGAGACCAATCGGTCTCCGTTTCTTTTTCTAACGCCTTAGGACGTTTTCATTGAATTTGATTATAACATCTTTCATGTCCTGTGGGAATCTTGATTTGAATTCTTCCATGACACAATGAGGTATACCATAATACGCTTCGGCAATTGAGCCAGCCATGCAAGCAATCGTGTCAGAATCACCACCAATCCAAATCGATTTTTTTATTGTATCGATGAAATCAAATCCATTTAAAAAACACATAATAGCTTCAGGAACAGTAATTTGACAAGTCGCATCAAAACCATGTGACTCCGTGCCGAGTTCTTCAAACGGTTTGTCAAGGTCGTACACAAAATCTTCTGCGAGAATTCTTTTCATGTCTTCCTTACCCGCTCCACTTCTTGCAAGATAAATAGCTTCCGCTATAGCCTTTGCACCTGTTACTCCGTTGTCTGTATTATGTGTGACTATTGCTGATTTTTCAGCAAGTTCCAAACATTCTTCCAACGTATTTGCATAATAAGCACAAGGTGAAACTCTCATAGCAGAACCGTTGCCGAAACTACCAAATGGCTCGTAAGTATCACTATTTAGCCATTTTTTAAATCTAGGACCATAGCCGACATAACCGTATTGTTTCCCCCACTGTTTTAGTTTCTTACCAAGAAGATTGGTGTCAGTTCCTCCGCAACAGTTCAACCAGTCCATTACAGCAACAGTCAAAACACTATCATCAGTAAATTCACCAGACTTGGTAAGCTCTACATCAAAAACAGTTTTGGTTCGGTCAAAGTTGTTGAACTCGTAGACCGAACCATAATAATCACCAATAATTCCTCCAATGTAATTCACGATTATTCGTTTTCAGAGCTTATTCGCTTAATGTAGTCCACATTGTGTGCTCTACAATTGCTTGCTTTCTCGATGAAATCGTCAATTGCGTTCATCTGAGCAGACAGCTTCTCCATGAAAGCCGCACATTTGTTTGCTGCATACTTGTAAGCCATGTTCTCAGCTTTTGCATGGGCGATTCGCATACCAAGCGCAATGTCAAATTCGTCTTCGGGATGACATTTTGCAACGGCTGTCTTATCGAAATAATAATCGTAGCAACCATACTCATCTGCAAGACCATCAACCATACCTTGCAGTCTGCAAGCGACAGCCTTTTTCTCGTTGTTTACATAAAATTCGGGCTCACCGAAAAACGTTACTTTTACTTTGTCAAATTTTCTACACATAATTTTTCAATTTTAAAATTTTCTACTATAATGCTACAAAATATTTTCCACAAAACCAAATGATAATTGTTATTTTTTTTCTTTGAAATTATCACCATAATGATAAGTGACCCAAGTTTTATATGAATTGTCCCTATTTTTCAATGCTTCACACCACTCGGTGTTTTCAAGATACCATTCAACCGTTTCGTGCACTGATTCCTCAACAGTGTACTTTGGTGTCCATCCAAGTTCATTCGTTATCTTGTCATGGTTGAGGTCGTACCTGAAATCATGTGACTTTCCACGAGGGTCTGGAATGAATTTTATCAGTTTTTCATATTCACTTTGCTTGTTGTTTGTCAAAGTGCAATATTCCTTTATTATCAGCTTTACCAAATCGATGTTTGAAACACATGCGTCGCCGCCAATACAATATAATTCACCGACACATCCGTCGTGTACCAACATGTCAATTGCGTTGCATATGTCGTGTACATTGGTCCAGTCCCTCATTTGCTTTCCTTTACCGTAAATAGGAATTTCCTGTTTGTTTACCAGTCTGTCTATGGTTAGAGGAACAAGCTTTTCGAGATATTGGTATCCACCGATTGCATTACCGCAACATAGGCTTATTATCGGAAGGTCATAAGCCTCATAATAGGTCTTACCAAAAAGGTATTGTGCTGCTTTTGAAGTGCTGTATGGACTGTGAGGGTCTATCGGCGTGTTTTCGTCAAACGGTTTGTCATCAACAGACAATGAACCGAAAATCTCATCAGTTATCATATTGAAGAACTTTCTATCTGATTTGTCAGTCCAATGATGCTTGGCAACATTTAGCAAATTCAATGTACCCATTACATTTGTTTCAACAAAAACATTAGGGTTTGACATACTTCTATCCACGTGCGACTCTGCCGCCATATGTATCACATAGTCGAAATCATACATTGCAAACAATTTGTCCACCAAATATTTGTCACATATGCTTCCATGTGCATAAACATAATTTTCCTCATTCTCAATGTCTTTTAGATTGTCCTGATTACCTGCATACGTCATAGCATCAAGGTTTACAACCTTGTATGTCGGATACTTTGTCACGAACAGCCTAACAAGGTGCGACCCTATGAATCCGCAACCTCCAGTGATTAAAACCGTTTTGTCAATCTGTTCCATAATTAAATACCTTTAAAATCATTGAAGTCAATTCCTTGTGCATCTTTTTCTGAGATGATTAATTCGTCAAGGTTCCTTATTCTGTTCCATTTCGGAGACAACGCATAAATCGACTTTTTCCAATCAAACGGAATAGTGTCCCATTTTATGCACCCTTCACTTGCCTTGTCATAACGGTTGTCACATTTGTACTGGAAGACCGTATTGTTTTTTAAGGCGACAAATCCGTGTGCAAAACCGCGTGGAATGAAAAATTGATTATGGTTTTCAGCCGTAAGATGTGCGCAATAAGGAATGCCAAATGTCGGTGAATTTTTCCGAATGTCAATGACAACATCAAGCACCGAACCACTGACCACACGCACAAGTTTTGCCTGTTCCGATTCTCCTGTCTGGAAATGCATGCCCCTCAAAACGCCTCTTGAAGAACAGCTTTGGTTGTCCTGAACAAAATTTGTGTCAACACCTATAATTTCTTTGAATTCCTTGTCATTGAAGGTTTCCATAAAATAACCCCTTTCGTCCGTATAAACTTTCGGTGCGAACAACACAGGGCCGTCTTTGTATTTATAAACAAATTCGTACATAATAGTTAATTTTGATTAAAATTTTTATTTATTTTTTCAGCACTTGGAATGTGCAGTGTTTCCCTTAATCTGTCAGAGACGTCATCAATTTTAACCTTATCATATGTTGCATCTGGTTTTAGCCAAATTAATCTTCGTCCAACAACGTTCAATCCAAGATTTTGTAATGGAATAGCATAAAGACTTAATTGCAAAGTATAATAAGATGCATTTTGGTCTAACATGTCATTAAATGGCCATAATAAAGTTTGACCTCTGATATTTTTATACAAGTCTTCGTTGGTGTTATGTGTTATCATCATATTTTCGCCATAAGCAAATGTTCGTGTTTGGCTATCAACTTGTATACATCTTGTTGGAACCATATCAACTGGTTCAATGGTTGTTATATTAATATATTTTGTGTAGTCAGCTTTTGGTTGTTCAATATTTATTTTTCTAACCAAAAAAGGATATTCTTTTGTTGTAAATGTTATATCAAAACCATCAATAGCTTTAGTATTGCAATATTTTTTACATTTTATGTTTGTGCATTTTATACCTAAAGAAGACAGCAATTCAATTGAAAATTTCATTTGGCTTTCTTTTGTTGTGGTAAGCACGAATCTTTTTCTTGTTTTGTTGTAATATCCGTCAGTATCCATCAAACCTCGAAGTAACTGTAATTTTATTTCTTTTGAAGCAGTTAAATATTCGATTGGAATATGCTTGTTTTTTAATAAATTGTATTTTTTTAATTTTGTAGCTAAGCCATATATCGTTCTACTTTTTGCTTTCCCACATCCGTGTTGTGACACATCTGGCCCAATTGAAAACCCTCTTTTTTCTATCTCTTCAAATATTTCATCATACATGTTTGTAATCATACCACATGCAGAATGTCCGTCTCCAAGCCAAACACCCAAAACATAAGGGTCGATAAGTACTTCTGAATTCCCATCAATTCCAGGAAACATTCTTATTTTTGGTATGTTTATTGTATTTTTTCTATTAGGGTGACTTTTCATGAATTCAAAAATTTCTTCAGTTGTCATAATTTTTTCGGTTTTATATTTTTCTCCGCTTGTAAATGTTACCAACCAATTGTGCTCGTAATCAGCAATAACCGATGTGTTGTTGTTGAAATTGATTTTGTAACACTTATTATGATGTATATCTGAAGCGTTTATCACTGTTGTTTCATTTCCATCACCATCATATACAATATCACCAGCTTCAATTGTTTCCATTGTTTTCCACCCACATTTAGTTAAAATCGGTGTATTTACATCCAACCCCTTATAATCAAAAATTATAAGCCCATTTCTAGGCGAATTCGGTTTTTCGACATAATAAAACAATATGTCGAAAGTACCAGCATATTGTGTTCCATCCTGATTAAAAACTTTTGTTTCAGCAAGTATTGGTACAATAAATTCTGGTATATCGTTCCAGAATTTTACAACAGCCTCTTCTTGTGGACAGGTTGGATGTGGAATTCCATCAATGAATTTATCCTTGCATTCGGGCAATATTTTGTCTTCCTGTCCTGTCATGTAATAGAACATGCTTTCGCCGAATGCATGCACGTCTGTTCCGAAACTGCATGCATGGTCTGATTTTACCTTCCATTTGGCAAGTATCTGCTCCTTCGTCATGCCATAATACTTGTATGACGGGTCCTGGTCCCTCTGCCATTTCTTGACGCAGTTCTCAGCCATCTGTTCTCCAGTAATCGGTTTGTATTTGTGTGTAACATCTGACACGCACATATACTTTACACCGTCAAGATAATATTCATGCGGTTCTTCAAGAAAAACCAATTTATTGGTGTAATTGTCTACAATCTGTTCTCGTATCTTTTCTATTTCGGGTAAGTTGTAATACTTTTCCCATTTGTTTTTCATTGTTCAAGTTTTTTCCTTCTTATTTCAGCGACTTTCTCTTTCAAAAGCCTTCTCTCAAGTTTTTCCTTTATTGTATCCCCATGACACGCAAGCGGATGGCAATAACATTCAAGGTATATGTCTTCCCCGTTTTTATATTTCTCGTAAATCTCATCAACCTGTTCCTTGAAAGACTGGTTGTTGGCGTATTCAAGGTCAAAATAACCAGAATACCTTTCAATGGCCTCATCCCTTGTCCTGACACGGTAAATGGCTTTGGTTCCCCTCAATGGCAAATGTGTGTAAGGATTGCCAAGTATGCTTGCTCCACGAAAAATAGGGTAATTGTTCTTTTCGTGTGAATGGTCGTCGTTTTTCCTGTTATATACAATAATTGCCATATTTACCAGAACTCTTCGTCGTCGTTATCACTATTGCTTTCGTTTTCATAATCGAAATCATCATCTAATAAACTCTCAACAAACATTTCCATTTCCAAATCCACAGGCTTCCAATCAGTCATTTCAAAAGCCATAACTTCATGTTTTTTTTTATGTTATTTTTTCCAAACACCATTATACAAATTAAAATCGCTAAAACCAAATATAGTGTGATGTTGACAATTGTGGTTTGTATAATTATATTATGTATTATAATAATATTGTATAAATTTTGGCTATATTATGAGAGTTAAAGGAATATTGCTTGCAGGTGGAAGCGGAACGAGGCTTTTCCCCATTACAAAAGGTGTTTCAAAGCAATTGTTACCGATTTACGACAAACCAATGGTCTATTATCCATTGTCTACACTTATGGGTGCTGGGATACAGGATATATTGATTATAACCACACCTCAGGACCAGGAAAACTTCAAAAGGCTTCTTGGTGACGGAAGTTGTTTGGGTATAAATCTGAGCTATGCTGTTCAAGCTGAGCCTAAGGGCATTGCGCAGGCGTTCACTATAGCTGAAGACTGCGGATTCGCGGACAAAAACACGCCGCTTGCATTGATTCTTGGCGACAATATATTCCATTGCGCTGGATTCTTCGAGCTGTTGCGGGACTGTGTGCTTAAAACATGCGGGGATTTTTATGATGATGAATGCGCCACCATTTTCGGGTATTGGGTTACCGACCCAGAAAGATACGGTGTTGCGGAAATTGACAATGACGGAAGATGCCTGTCAATTGAGGAGAAGCCAGTTGACCCCAAATCTAATTATGCCGTTGTTGGGCTTTATTTCTATCCCAGAGGCGTTACTGAGATGGTGAAGGGTATCACACCGTCTGGTCGTGGAGAGCTCGAAATAACGGCTCTTAACCAGCTTTATTTGGATAAAGGAAAACTATCGGTTGAAGTGCTTCCTCGTGGATGTGCGTGGTTTGACTGTGGTTTGTTTGACAGCATGCTTGACGCAAGCAATTATGTTGCAACGGTTGAAAAAAGACAGGGGCTCCAGATTGCGTGTCTTGAGGAGATTGCATTAAACAACGAATGGATTGACGAAGAACAAGTACTGTCTTGCACCGAGGATATGAGAAAAAACAGCTATGGGCAATATATTTTCAATATTATTAACAATAATAACAGCCAAACATTTTAAAAAATGAAAAAAAACACACAATATCAAGTAGTTAAAGATATTCAAATTGTTGGAGGGAACACAATAAAGAAAGGAACGTCAATACAAAGAACCAGCGGACTGTATTATATGGAGGGCTTTTTGCTTCCGAAAGACTATCAAGAAGATTTCGACAACCTAATCGAATACGAGGAGGGGAACGGATGGAACTATATCGTACCTATAAGAGAGGTTGAAGCTTTCAAAACAAAGAAAAACAATTAGCTATGTAGCGCATCATATATCTGATGTGCATAACCCCTTCTTTTAGGCCTTCCTTTCGGGTCTGGACCAGGTCTTTCGAAATTGTCGCAGAATAAATTTGTTGCATCTGTGTAATTTGTTGCACTTCTCAATTGTGACAAGCCAAGACTTGGCTTTGTTGTTAATTCGTTTTTCAAAAACTCCAATTGCGCATCCAGGGTTTTATAATCCAAACCGTTTTGATTACAAAAAGAAATCAAATTTTGTTTACGGCCTCCGCTTGGATGCCATTGTGCTATACCATATGCTCCTTCGCTATTTTCACATGTCGGGTTTATACCACCAGATTCGTGTACTAGATTTCCGACAACACCGCAAGCCTGTACCTCGTTCAAACCAAGTCCAGAATTCACAAGCCACCTCACACATTTAATTGCTCTGGCCATTACGGTTTTTGACATTTTTTCGATTTTCTCATCGCCACTTCCAGTCGGTGTGGATGTTTCGCCAACACTGCACATATTCAAATTGTAAGCAGGAACACCGTCAACCCTTAAATGCTGGAAAAACCAATTATCACTTGCATTGCCTTTTTTTCCATAAACAAACGAGGTTTGATAATTGTTCTTGTAACTTGACTCCCATATTCCGCCTCCCATATACATTTGTGTATGCCCATACCTCCAGCAGGAGGCATTTATTTCGTCGATATGCCAATAATTGACAATATCACCATTGCTGAAGTTTGAGTTGTTTGCACAATATTGTATAAGCTCAGACCTGTTTTTTATACCACGGTTTATGATGTTATAACCAAGATTTCTTAATGAATTCGAATAATTACACCCTCCGTCGTTATTCGGTTTTACAAATCCTTCCCTTGGATATGCGGCTCCGCCCACATCTTTGTACACTCCGTGTGTGATGTAATACGCCATTCTATATACATATGTAGCGCAATACCCCTCTATTCCATCTTTTTTGTCTGGGCGTTTTCCTTTTATTGTTTTATCACCAAGTTCTTTAAATACAACATCCTTGGCTTCTTGTGGTGTGCGATAATCGGTTGCCATAATTAATTTTCTTTTAAATAAATAGAATAAAAGTTTGTATTACTTGTTTTTTTAAAAAAACTTTTGTACTATTACTTGCGTAAAGCAGAAAGTAATTTATTAATTATAAACACATTTAAAATTTATACTTATGTTCAATTTAATTTTAGACGGCAGAGTAGGCAAGAATGGTGCCGAAATCAAAACATCGAAAGGCGGGAAACAATATTTGAAATTTTCCCTGGCAAACAACTCATATTCTGGTGGACAGAACAAAACAACATGGTTTGATGTGATTTGTTATAAACCAGAAATCATCAATGGAATTGGAAACTACCTTAAGAAAGGAAGTTTCGTTTATGTACACACCAATGTGATTGAAGATGTGACACACAATGTGGACCAGAACCAAAAGGTTTGGATTAATCGTATTGTCACCGCAGACGGGATTGAATTTCCACAAGTGGGAAAACGGGATGATGACAATGCGTCTTCCGAAGTTTCCACGTATACGGCGACAACCAAACAATATGTAAATGAATTAACTACGAATATGCCGCAGGCGCAAACATCAACGCAAATCAATGAGGAACAAGTAAAGGCCTATGCCGAACAAATGACAACACCGACAGACGACAGCAATATGTATAGCGGTGATTCAGACGACTTACCATTTTAAACATTGTATGTTTATTTAAACATTAAGGTGCAATTGTGCTTGATTGCACCTTTTTTTTAACAAAAAAAAAAATAATTAATCAAAACATATTTAATATGACGATTAGAAAAATTGAAACAAAAGATGATTTTAATTCCTTTATCAACAAGGAAGGAACTATTAATTGTGTGAAATTCGGAGCAAACTGGTGCGGACCGTGTCACGCTTTGGACAATAGACTATCCCAAGTTAATGATGGCGAGCTTGACGGGGCATTGTTTGGTGTAGTAAATGTTGAAGATTTGTCCGAAGTGGCCGAGGAAATGGGAATTATGAACATTCCAGTAATTAGCTTGTTTAAAAACGGCCAAGAAGTTGACCGAATTGTAGGCTTGTGCGAATGGGGAGAAATCAATAACAGAATTCAAAATGCGAAGTAATGGTTTGGTTTTGGGCAATAATCAAATTTATCGTTAGCGCTTCCGCCATTTTTTCACTGCTGTTGTTTGTTGTTGTATGCATAACAAGCGTTACAAACCCAGAAATAGAGGTTGTTGATGGTGAGACAATAAACAAAAACCAAAAAGCAGCAATCGTTTTGAGTATCATAAGCGCCGTACTTTTCGGAATTCTCATTGCAATCCCTTGATATGGACACAAGTTGGCTGAACGAGAAAATAGAATATATACCAAAGCATAATTTTATTTATAAAATTGTTTGTTTTTTTGTCGGGCACAAATTGACATATCAAGAAATGTATATAATGTTATGCCAGATAAACAAATCAAAATTTGGTGACAAATCAAAGGAACTTTCCATAAACAAAATATTAAATATTTATAAAAAATTACACAACAATAATTTACCAAAAGACTTTTAATGAAATGATGACCGAAGATGATTATAAACATTTTGTTTGTGTTGTCGCTGGTGACAATCCAGATTTGCTTATGGATGAGTACGACAAAAACAAAAATCTTGAAAAACAGGTTGTATTCAAATATAAAGACGCTGACAAAATAAGAAACTCATATATAAGCGAATACGAAAAGATATTGTTGAACAAAGAAATCACCAAATCCGAAAGGGAATACATTGAATTGGCTTTGGATGATATTAAAAATATGTCACCAGAGGATTTTTATTATGATTTGATTACCACAAGCAATTATGAGGTCGACGAAGATACTGGAGATGCCGTATATTTTTCAAACAAACAAGGAAAATTGTCTTATTACCAAATCGGAAAGCTATTCAGTATACCATTCTTATTGAAAGACGGACGTGAAACATTTCAAGCCAAGAAAAAAGACATTGATTGGGAAAGAATCCATATGGCTGGTGGTGATGTCTATAAAAGAGCTTGGGAAATGGTTATGGATGGAAGCAAACCGACAAACGAAATTGAAGAGCAAATATTCGAAAACATGAAAGACAAAACAACATATTTCCAAAAATTTGAAACAAAAGAAAATTATGTTACAAGCAACACAGCTTTTTGGGGGTATGCTTTCCTGTCTGAAAAGACGGGCTGGATTGACGCTGACGATTGTGAAGACCAATTTGTCTGGATGTCAAATTTTTACGATACATTTATAAAAAATCTCGACGATGAAACAATCCTGACTATTTATGAATGCAAAAAATAGTTTGAATGAAAGGAAGATATTCAGTCAAGAGTGACAACAACGAAAAAACACATGCATTCACAAAATCAGACAAGGGAAATGATTTGTATATATTTGAAAATGACGGGGGATGGACCAAAAAAGGTGCCTCTTACACTGAAATAAATGGAAAAGTCGCGTTTATTGATGCCGATGGAGGACCTATGATATCACCTGGGTGGTCAAACAACGAAATAGAAGTCATTGAATTAACACTGGACGAAAACAGGAATGTTATAGCAAAACTAAGGGAAAAGCTTTAAACTTTTCCTTTTTTGCTTTTATTGATTTTTTTATATATAATAACAAGACAAAATTGTAATTTACAAAATATATGACTATTAGAGATTATTACAGTATATTGGCACACATAAGGTCAATCATAAAAGGCACTGAATTTGAAGGTCATGTGTTTTCAGTTGGCGGATGTGAGAGAGACAAGCATCTTGGCAGGGAAATAAAAGACATAGACCTTGTTTTAGATATTGAAAACGGTGGAATTAAATTTGCCAATTGGCTTCAAACAAACAACTATACCAAAGGTTCGGTTGTTGTTTTTGAGAGATTCGGAACTGCAATGTTCCATCTGGCTCAATTTCCAGAATACGAATTGGAGGCTGTGCAAACACGAAAGGAAAACTATTCTGACAAAAACAGCAGAAATCCAGAAACTTCATATGGTACAATACAAGAGGATTGTAAGAGAAGGGATTTTACAATCAACGCCCTTTATCACAACATATCGACAACTGAAGATTTGGATTTGACTGGATATGGTCTGAATGACTTAGAAAACGAGTTGATTCGTACCTGTGGTGAACCAGATATAATATTCAATGATGACCCATTGCGGATTTTGAGAGCAATAAGATTTGCAACACAATTAAAATTCGGTATAGACGAAGAAACACAAAAAGGTATGGAACAAAACGCCAATAGGCTTTCCATTATTTCAAAAGAAAGAATACAAAGTGAACTAAACAAGATTCTTGAATCTGAAAAACCATATTATGGGTTTTGGACTATGGATTTTTTGCATATCACAAAGTATGTATTCAAAAATGCAACATCATCTGGACTATGGGATTTTACTGGGAAATTAATTGAATACAAACAAACGAATTGCGAAAACGATATAATTTCACAATCGTTTGTCTTGTTCGCTAAAGTTATCGGAATTAATCCTGTAATTGAAATTCTTCATGATTTGAAATACCCCAATAAAACGATTGAAAAAGTTGAAAAAAGATATTGGTTGACAGAAACATATAAATTATTTAAAAATAATTTAACTAAGCGTGTTGTCCGTAAAATGGAATACGAATGCGGTGATGAAACAACATTTAACATGGTTGTAACATTGTTGAAAGTGGATGGTGTTAAAGTGCCACGCAACAAAAAAACAATGTGCGGATACAAACTTCCAATAAACGGCAACGACGTGATGAAATATATCGGTACAAATGAAGGCAAAGAAGTTAAGATATATTTGCAAAAATACATGAATATTGCATACAAAAGGCCATCAATAACACGCTTTGAATTGATAATCAGAATGCTATTGTTTAGGTGGTTTAATAGATAACCATTTGTTATGTATCTTTAATGCCTTGTGGTACATATTTTTATATTTCTTTTTATAATCTTTTAAAAAATACTGCTTTGCCCTTTCAAAATGAAGCCTGTCCAAAGGCTTTATTTCCTCTATCGGCATTTTTTCCTTTAGATGGCGCACATATTCATATGACGTGTATTTGGTGTTCTCATCTGAATACCTTTTTCTCTGCAAATCATTGAATTTTTTCATATAATCCAAATACACAATTATCCATGATGTCATCGGATTGTCACTATGTGTGTTGTTGACCATTTCATCATTGTAATTCAAATTTTCAATAATGGATATAAGAGATTCCATTTCGTTAAGCCCAAGTGTTTTTTCAGTCATAGACTGACCTGTTGTTGTTATATCCTCCATCCTCATTTTAGGGTACAGCCTTAATGAGGCATTATATTGGTTCAGTCTGGCTTGTATTTCTGTCGGACTGAAATAATAAAGGCATTTTGAAACGACCGAAGGAAAATAATTCTTATCCCACTGTGGATTGTGTGTCAGCCTTTTCTGCATGTTGTTGTCTATGAAGTGTGACATTTCATGGTACAAGGCAATAAGCGTTTTTGCAACAACCTTCTTGAATTGCATCTGGTTTAGTTTTGACAGGTCTGGAACCAGTTTCCTCAAATATATGGTATTTGTAAGGAATTCGTATTGCCCGTCATTTCCAGACATTTCACCGCCATTGAACACAACATGCAAGGTTCCCCTTTTTGTGAACATATTGTCGCCACGCATCTTGTCCAAGTATCTTTTTGGAATATATCTTTCAATATCCTCCCTATCTACTTCAACATCATGGTATTCCCTGTTTGCCAAAGCGAATTTGAGAATCTCGATTGACAAATCATAGACGCCATCATCCAAAACGTGTTGGGACTCGTTCAATATAGTCCCAACACATTCTGTTATCATGTTTTCAATATCTTTACATGTTATATTAATCATAATTCATTAAGATTTTAAACAAATTTTCCAAATTATCAAGCCTTTCACGCAAATCCTTGTTTTCTTCGTACAATTTGTCTATTGCAGCCAACGCCACAATGGACAATCTTTCATATGAAACTCCGTAGTTGCCGTCACCATCGATATTTACAAGTTCTGGATATATTTCGGCAAGCTTCTGAGCTGACGTACCGATATATACCTGGTCATTGCTTCCATCAGTCCACTTGAAATATTTCTTTGGTATGTTTTTCAATGAATCAAGATTGCATGCAATATCCCCAATGAATTTTTTCTTGTTCTCATCAGAGATTGAGTACATGTATCCATTATGCATAAATATCTGCGGGTCATAGAACAATGTGTCTGTATGTGCTGAATTATAACCTATGGCATATGTATACATGTTTGCGCTTTCAACAACATTCAAACTTGTTGAGCCGCCTCCACCAGAGTTTGATATGGTGTCACTATTGAAATGACCTTCCTTTACAACAACAGGATAAAACATAGAATCGTTATCATAATATGTACTATTATAATTCCATGTTAATGTATCCCAATAATATGTTGGTAAATCATCACCAGTAAATGCTACCAATTGTCCTAGTCCTGGTTGGCCATATATGGAAACTAAAGCTGTTGAACCACTTGTTGACGTTCCATATTTTTTTGGAGACCATACAAACATATCGAAAATAAATTCATGCATATCTCCAGACCCATAGAAAATATTATCTTGGTTGCCAATATTATCATTACGACATATCCTATAACTTCCACCTGTATATGGGTCTATACATATTGCTGGAGCGTGCATTGCCATGTCGCCATGAACCTCAATGGTCTGACCGTACAAAACTAAAATTTCTGTTGAACTTGGTATCCAAGAGAAATCTGACTCCTCAAAATGGTTTTTATGATATGTATTTGACTCAAAATCAAAAAACTTGCTTAAGCCTTCCTCAAATTGTAAAATTATCGGCTTGTACCTTGTGGCATTGTTCACTTGTTCACCACTAACTGGAATTGCCTGATTATTGAAATATACATTGAATTTGGTCCCAGGCTTTAATGGCTCTTCAAAACCACTGTACACTTCAACTAAGAACTTATTTTGTCCGTCGCCACTTACTGTGTATAATATATTTTCAACATTGTTGTAGCTAGAACCTGTTCCACTTGGGCCTTGATAACCTCTTGGGCCTTGGTTTCCGTTGTTTCCAGTATTACCTTGTGGACCACGAACACCCTGATAACCTTGATAGCCTTCAGAGCCACCGCCTTCGGAATCATACGTTAAACTATTGAAATGTCCTTCTTTAACCAAACCAGGATAAAACACCTCACCTTTAGAATAATCATGATATGTATGCCCCATCTTTGCTATGTCAACATAATAATCTGGGAGCAACCCAATAGGATAATTAACCTCAGCTATATTCACATTTTCAACACCATAATACTGTGTTGTACAAAGTGTTGTTCCAGAATCACAAACATCATCAGATATCCAATTAAACATTGAATAGATAAATTCATGATAATCAGTAGTATTAAGATTATATAGAGTAAATGAAGAAAATCCCCAAGAATTAACAAAGTATTGCTCAAGTGTATATGGGTCAAGACCATTCATGATTGCTGGCCTTGTATAGTCCATATTGCCATTCATACAACTACCATAGAACAGTAACATTTCGCTACTGTTTGGTATATCATTGTATTCTACTTTTTCGAAATGTGATTGTTGTTTTGTTGTTGAACTAAAAGAAAATAAAGCTGATAGTGTTGTTAAGTTTCCACTAGCATTATATATTTCAAATATAACTGGATAATATTCATTAGCAACATTTGTATTCAACATTGTTAATGAATGATTAAATATAACACCAACTTTTTCACCATTTTGAATCGGTTTTTCAAAACCTTTATAAGGCATAACCTTAAATACATTTGTTCCTTGGTATTTGTCAAAAGTTATCAGTAAGTTTTCTGGCAATATACCGTCTATACCATTGACGCCATCATTACCCTGAGGACCAACTTTTCCTTGTGGACCATCATTGCCTTGTGCACCAACTTTTCCTTGTGGACCATCATGACCTTGCGACCCATCATTACCCTGAGGACCAACTTTTCCTTGTGGACCATCATTGCCTTGTGCACCAACTTTTCCTTGTGGACCATCATTACCCTGAGCACCAACCTTACCCTGAGGACCAACTTTTCCTTGTGGACCATCATTGCCTTGTGCACCAACCTTACCCTGAGGACCATCGTTGCCTTGAGCACCGACTTTTCCTTGTGGACCATCATTGCCTTGAGCACCAACCTTACCCTGTGGACCATCATTACCCTGTTGGCCATCATTGCCTTGAGCACCTATTTTACCTTGTGCGCCGTCTTTACCCTGCGGTCCATCATTACCCTGAGCGCCAACCTTTCCTTGTGGACCATCATTGCCTTGTGCACCAACTTTTCCTTGTGGACCATCATTACCCTGAGCACCAACCTTACCCTGAGGACCAACTTTTCCTTGTGGACCATCATTGCCTTGTGCACCAACCTTACCCTGAGGACCATCGTTGCCTTGAGCACCGACTTTTCCTTGTGGACCATCATTGCCTTGAGCACCAACCTTACCCTGTGGACCATCATTACCCTGTTGGCCATCATTGCCTTGAGCACCTATTTTACCTTGTGCGCCGTCTTTACCCTGCGGTCCATCATTACCCTGAGCGCCAACCTTTCCTTGTGGACCATCGTCACCTTTCGGTCCTTGTGGTCCATCGTTACCCTGAGAACCAACTTTTCCTTGTTGGCCATCGTCACCTTTCGGTCCTTGAGGTCCATCGTTGCCTTGAACACCATCCTCACCTTTTGGGCCCTGCGCACCATTATCACCTTTCAAGCCCATCTTTCCTTGCGGTCCATCATTACCCTGAGCACCAACCTTACCCTGTGGGCCATTGTTGCCTTGAGCGCCGTCTTTACCTTGAACTCCGTCATTACCCTGAACACCTTCAGGCCCTTGTAAACCAACATTTCCTTGAGGTCCTTGATTGCCTTCATTTCCCTGTGAACCATTAAGTCCTTGAGGACCAGTAAACCCTTGTGGTCCTTTATCACCTTGTGAACCAGTATAACCCTGTACACCATCAAACCCTTGATTTCCTTCAGGTCCTTGCGGACCGTCTTTACCTTGAATGCCTTCGGTTCCTTGTGGTCCATCTTTACCTTGTAAACCAACATTTCCTTGAGGACCATAGATACCCTGAGGGCCATCATTACCTTGTGGTCCATTGTTTCCTTGGACACCATTCAATCCTTGTGGCCCAGTGAAACCTTGATTTCCATTTAAACCTTGAAATCCCTGGTTTCCTTCTGGACCTTGCGGACCAACTTTTCCTTGATTGCCATTTAAACCTTGAGGGCCGTCATTTCCTTGTTGCCCCTGAGCACCATTTTTACCCTGAGGACCATCATTACCTTGTGGACCTGTTTGCCCATCACTTCCTTGTGGTCCCTTTATCTCACCAGCATCTTGGAATTGACCATCAATAAGAACCTGAAGATGTCCGTTCTCATCAATATATCCATCTCCATTATCAACACAATCACCACTACCAGGTAAAATTCTAACTGAAGTACCATCATTACCCTTTAAACCTTGTGGTCCTTGAACACCAGTATCACCGTATTTACCTTGCGGTCCTTCACTGCCTTGGTCTCCCTTGAATCCTTGATAACCAATTTTACCTTGCACACCATCATTGCCTTGAGCACCAACCTTACCCTGAGGGCCATCATTTCCTTGTTGTCCCTGAGCACCATTTTTGCCAACTGCGCCATCGTCACCTTTCGGCCCTTGTGGTCCATTATTACCCTGAGGGCCATCGTTACCTTGAGCACCAAGCTTACCCTGTGGACCATCATTGCCTTGAGCACCAAGCTTACCCTGAGGACCATCGTTGCCCTGAGCACCAACCTTGCCTTGTGGACCATTATTACCCTGTGGACCATCATGGCCCTGAGCGCCATCTTTACCTTGAACTCCGTCATTACCTTGAGGACCAATTTTACCTTGGCTACCATCTGGCCCTTGATATCCTTGTTCTCCTCTTTCAGACGCAGCACCATCTTCGCCCTTAGGACCTTGGTAACCTATAGCGCCTTGTGGTCCAGCAATACCTTGATATCCCTGCTCACCTCTCTCGGCAGCCATTCCGTCTTCACCTTTTAGTCCTTGAGGGCCAATAACACCCTGTGGTCCAACAAAGCCTTGATATCCTTGTTGCCCATTAGTACCTTGCGGGCCTTGATATCCTGCTCCCTTTTCACCCTGGAAACCCTGATTTCCTTTCAAATCACCCCTGTCTTCCCATTGTGATGTAGAAGGTTCCCATACAAACAAATGGCCTTCAACCATGTAAGCGTCACCACATTCACCATCACCAATCCAATCTTTTTCCTCTTCCCATTCGTCAAATGACGGATAGCTTTCAATTATATGTAATGGTGCACCGTTTTGACCTTGCGGGCCATTATAGCCTTGAAAACCTTTTGGTCCTTGAACACCTTCAGGACCTTGATTCCCTTTTAGGCCTTGCGCACCTTGGTTACCATGTGGACCATCTTTACCTTGAACACCTTCATGCCCTTGTGGTCCGTCATTACCCTGAGGGCCATCGTTACCTTGAGCACCAAGCTTACCCTGAGGACCATCATTGCCCTGAGCACCATCTTTACCTTGTGGACCATCATTTCCCTGTGGTCCGTCATTACCCTGAACACCTTTAGGTCCTTGTGACCCGTCATTACCCTGAGCACCATCTTTACCTTGTGGACCATCATTTCCCTGTGGCCCGTCATTACCCTGAACACCTTTAGGTCCTTGTGGGCCATCGTTGCCCTGAGCACCAACCTTACCTTGCGGGCCATCGTTGCCTTGTGGACCATTATTACCCTGAGGACCATCGTTGCCTTGAGTACCAACCTTACCCTGCGGACCATCATTACCTTGCGGACCATCATTTCCCTGTGGTCCGACATTGCCTTGAGCACCTATTTTACCTTGTGGGCCATCGTTGCCCTGAGGACCATCGTTGCCACGAGCACCATCTTTACCTTGTGGACCATCATTTCCCTGTGGTCCGTCATTACCCTGAACGCCTTTAGGTCCTTGTGGACCATCGTTACCTTGGGCACCTTCGGGTCCTTGTAGTCCGTCATTACCCTGAATACCTTCAGGCCCTTGTGGACCGTCTTTACCTTGCGGACCACTATTTCCTTGTGGACCATCTTTGCCTTGTGGACCACTATTTCCTTGTGGGCCGTCTTTACCCTGAACACCCTCAGGCCCTTGTGGACCGTCTTTACCTTGTGGACCACTATTTCCTTGTGGGCCGTCTTTACCCTGAACACCCTCAGGCCCTTGTGGACCGTCTTTACCTTGGTTTCCTTCTGGACCCTGAGGACCATCTTTTCCCTGGGCCCCACCCAAACCTTGTGGACCGACCAATCCTTGTTTACCTTGCGGTCCTATTTCACCAACTTCACCATCCTCACCTTTTGGACCCTGCGCACCATTATCACCTTTCAAGCCCATCTTTCCTTGCGGTCCATCATTACCCTGGGCACCATCTTTACCTTGAACTCCGTCATTACCTTGAGGACCAACTTCACCAAGTTTTCCTTGCGGGCCAACTTCACCTTTCCAACCTTGCGGGCCTGTCGCTCCAGTTTCACCATTCAACCCTTGTGGACCAGTCAAGCCTTGTGCTCCCTGAAAGCCTTGTGGACCGTCCATCTTTATTACTTCATCAATCTTTCTGTCAATAATCCTCGATGAATAGAATGAAACGTAATCACCATTGAAATTTTTTATTACAAGAGCCTCATTGTTAGGCATTTCGTCAATAAGTATTTCACCCCTGTACGGTATGTCTGCTGTTTTTCCGCTGAAAACAACACCTTCGATAAAAGTCTTGTTCGTAGCACTTTCTATGTTTACTCGGTACTTCGGTGAAATTAATCTTCTTCTAGCCATATTTTCTCTATATATTAATTGAATATCTTTATATTATTACAAATAGTGTCTGCCACCTATATCTTCCATAAATAGTGAACCCGATGGAAAACATTCCAAAAAGACAATAAAGAAAAAAGGTTGCACAATGGCAATTTAAAACCACCACAGTGCAACCAACATATATTGTGAATCAATTGGTTACCAGAAAGTCAAAGCAGCATGGGCTGGGCCGAGTATGGCGCCGACAAGCACGCCTATAAGGGCACAGACAAAATCGTGTTTCTCGTTTTCATGTCCCCTTGACTTGTCAAGAATGCATTTTAACATTACACCAACGAATGTCAGTATTGTTGCCCATATGACTGGAAAAAAAATCATCAGGAAAATTGTTATAAGCGCGGATGTCTCCATATTCAAAAGACCATCCAAACCAATCCATTTTACACCACTGCGATATGCTGCGGTTATTTTGTCAATGAATTCATGTAACCAAATCAATATTTTGTTCATAGCTATTAGAATTTAAATAATATATTTCCGCCTAAAAAATCACAATTAATGTTAAAGGCATGTTGATATTGTAATTGTATACCATATTTTTCCTTAATAAAAAATCCGACAGTCGCATTACCCATTGGTGCTTTTATGTCATCCCATGGATTAACCATGGCACCAACACCAACAAACGGACTGAATTTCTTTACAACATAGTTTGTGTTTGTTATTGTTTTGACAACTGGAGTGTATTCATATCCAACCAATACCATTCTGTTGTATTGCACATCAGCATTTATTGTACACTTTCCGAGTGTGTCAACATCGAATATTAACTCACTGTATTTTCTTTTTGTGGCCCAATCAGCTAAAATACCTGTGGTGTCTTCCCTTGTCACTTCAATGTATTGGGTTATCACCTTTGTCGGGAATAATTCGGTATAAATTCCGTCACGTATGCATTGTTGTATTATTCCAATTGTGTCTATCGGTTTTATAACCTCATATGGCTTAGGGCACACTATCGTGTCATGCATTGTGGGACCTTGCACATATTCAATCACGACATCTGGCTTTGGCTGTTTGATTGTGGACCTTCCTAGAAAAAAACACAACACACCTATTGCCGCCATTAAAACAGCCACAAAAACCAATTGCCATTTATATTTATTATCAATATTCATTATTAAAACATAATTATCCATTAATAAATAGTTTAATTTAATACAAACAAAAACTATTTCTAAAGCAAAAATGGCGATGTTAACTTAATAACACCGCCATTAATTTTGTGATTTGAATTGTTATTTGGTGCCTCCAAACGGATTTGAATTTCCGAAATTGAAACCACCGAACGGATTAGAACCTGTGTTACCACTTGTCGGATTTGCATCCTTGTACATTTCCTGTACAATCGGTGTCCACACATCTGAAAGGTTCTTCTGTGCTTCCTTGACCTTATCCAAATCATCGGTCTTCAAAGCTTCTCTCACTTTTTCAACCAAATCAGACAATTCCTTCTTCTTGTCTTCATCAACCTTGCCTTCCTCCATTTCAGAAAGTGTCTTCTCAACACTGAAAGCATATGAATCGGCAAAGTTCATTTCAGCCGCCTTCTCCATTGCCTTTTTGTCTTCTTCGGCATGTTCCTCGGCCTCTTTCTTCATTCTTTCAATATCTTCGTCTGTTAGTGAAGATGAAGACTCAATCTTGATACTCTGTTCCTTGCCAGTACCCATATCTTTAGCAGATACAGACAAAATTCCATTGGCATCAATATCAAATGTGACTTCAATTTGCGGAACACCTCTCATGGCAGGTGGAATTCCGTCCAAAGTAAAAATTCCAATTTGTTTATTATCCTTTGTCAATGGTCTGTTACCCTGGGCAACAACAATTGTTACCGCTGGCTGGTTGTCTTCAGCCGTTGTGAATATTTGGCTCTTCTTGCAAGGGATTGTCGTATTGGCCTCAACAACTCTTGCCATAACACCACCCTGAACGTCTATACCGAGATTTAAGGGGGTAACATCGAGCAAAACGATGTCATCCTTTTCACCACTAAGAATTGCCGCCTGTACCGCCGCACCCAAAGCAACGGCTTCATCTGGATTCACGTTCTTCAACAGAGGTTTTCCAAAAGCCTTTGTAAGCTCATCCTGCACCTTTGGAATTCTTGTGGAACCACCGACAAGCAACACACCATCAAGGTCGTCATTTGTAATCTTAGCTTTTTTAACTGCTTCCTTTCCAAGATTGATAACCTTTGTAATTTCCTTATCAATCAATGATTCGAATTTGGCTCTGCTTAATGAAATGGCCAAATGCTTTGGCGCACCATCAACAGCTGTGATATACGGCAAATTGATTTCCGTGTTCATTGTATTTGACAATTCCATCTTCGCCTTTTCAGCCGCATCATAAACACGTTGCATTGCCATCGAATCCTTTGACAAATCAACTCCATCGGATTTATTAAATTCAGACACAACATAGTCTGCAACCAATTTGTCAAGGTCACTACCGCCACAATACACATCACCATTTGAGGCTAAAATTTCAACAACACCATCTGAGATGTCTGCAACAGAGAAGTCTAAAGTTGACAGTTTGTTATCATTAGGCTCTTTATCCTAATTTCACTAATTTTCACTAGTGTTCAGACTATTTCTTTCGTATGTATTAAAAAATGCATCTATATCATTTGGAAATAATAAGTAAAATTCATAGTTATGTTCTTTAGCAAACAATCTTGCCGCTTCCTCCTTTTTACCCCACTTTCCACTTTCTACTTGTTTTCTATGCCAAACATGATTATCTTTAATTTCAATCATAATACCTCTCTCTGGTAAAAAATAATCTGAATTGTACACATGTAACCTATTTTCGAAATAATATGGTATTTTCAAACCATTTTTTATTTTAATGTTTGTGTTCAAACACCTTTCAATAAATTTTAATTCTTCGTTGCTTTGATATGTAACGCCACATTCATGCTTTTTCATTGCAAATGAAAAATTATTGAATACACATCCTTTACAATAAAAACTATTGTTTCTTAAATGTTCCTTTAACTGCCTTGTTATATGGAAAATCTCTCCACAACAAGAACAAATTAAATTAACATTTTGTAATGGATATTCTTTTCCATCAATTCGTAAATATTGTGCATATTTTTTAGCATTATGACATGGCCAAGCAACTAAAAACTCAACATATTTATCTTTTAAAGTAATGTCCCCAACAGAATAAATCAAATGCTTAACAGATTCAAACTCATCCTCAGTTAAATTTCTTTTAAAATAAGCTGTTTTAAACTCATCACTTTCGGAATTGAAATCGTATTGTTGTTTGTTTATTCCTTTGTTTCCCCTAACTTCTCCATTTCTTTTCATTTCGAAATATTTTTTATGCCATGCTATCTTTTCATCATTTTCCCTACATTTCGGACATCCTATCTTCGTCTTAGCTAAGTATTTAGCTAAATAAATATTAGACCTGTTACCACAACTACACTCGTACTCAACACGATATTGATTATTACGTAAATTAACAAGTGGCTTGTCATCAATAAACAAAGTAAGTGTTGGATTTGGTGCCGACGAATACTTTGCTTTATAGTATTTCAACTCCTTTTTGTTGAATTTTACTTCATTTCCAAATTTGTCAAAGAGCGATATAATTCCATTTTCTAATTCTTTTTGAAAATCTTCCATACTTTTATATATTTTTTATATAAATAGTATGAAATATATCAAAAGTTGTACATACTAACGGATTTCTTGGAAATTTTTTCTTCGTCCTAAACGGTCAGAATACTTTTTCTAGTCGTTGAACCTTTATCTTGTTTCCAAGATAAGTGGCTGCGCTTATTTCGATTTCCCAATCCTTAAAGTTTTTACCACCTATCGGTCATTAAGCCGACTGCTACCACATATATTACTATTGTGTGCGGTATTTAAGGCTCTAAGGGGTTTCCCGCAATTAACCCGTTTTTAATTTTTCGCTTTAAGCAGCGCGGAGGCACAACTCTCTACCACCGTAGTCAACAACCAAATACTTACCACCTTTTTGCATATCAATATTTGAAGCAAGTATTGCAGCTGTTGGTTCAGCTATAATTCTTCTCACATTAAGACCAGCAATCTCACCAGCACGCTTTGTTGCCTCTCTCTGAGCATCATTGAAATACGCAGGTACCGTGATAATAGCATCTGTAACATCTTCGCCCAAAGCATTTTCTGCCGTTTGCTTTAACTTTGTAAGAATCATTGCTGACAATTCTTCTGGAGAATAATGTCTATCACCAATTTTAACTCTAGGATATCCATCAACATTATCAACATCATATTGAACATGTGTAATGTTATCCTTTACTTCATCATACGTTCCACCCATGAAACGTTTAATTAAAATTACAGTACCCTTTGGGTTTGTGATTGCCTGTCTCTTTGCAGCTGCACCAACTTTACGTTCACCACTTTCGCTAAATGAAATAACGGATGGTGTTGTACGACTACCTTCATCATTAATTAAAATTGTTGGTTGTCCACCTTCCATTACAGCAACTTCGCTCAATGTTGAGCCTAAATCAATCGATATGATTTTACCCATTTTTGTAAAATTTTAAATTATTATTATTCATTATTTTTACTGTTTTTTATTAACTTTTATTTGTTATTTTCCAAATTCGTTTCTATTATACAAATTAAAATCTCAATTTCCAAAATTTTCAAAATATTTTTACCCACCAATTCCGACTAAAACATCGTTTTCCCAATCAAAAATCTTCAATATATGGATTAGGTCGAATATCAAATACTCATACGACCACCCTCCGCTTATTGTCCACTTGTCATTTGTGTCAACATTAATGTTGTAATATCCATATATTCCCTTTTCTTCGTCAAACCATTTGACCTTCCACATATTGGCTTTCCAGTTCCATTCTCCCTGATTGGTGCGTAATGCTTCTTCAACATCTGTTTTTTCATTCCAATCTTCACCTAGTTCTGTGTCGCTGTCAATTCTTCTTCCGTTGAAATATTTAAGTATGTGGTTTTCTCTTACCTCTTCGATAATATTCAATAATTGGTTTTTTGAAATAGTCAAAAAAGACAAATCACTTTCAATATCAAGATTGTTATTGAACAATTTATCTGCAAATTTGCCATGACTGTCATGCATAAGTATATCTGTTAATGTATCATACTTTACTTGTTCTTTTGTAAGTTCATCATAAACACCATTTGATTCGTACTCTTCACTTGTTATGTTTTGATACTTTTCAACAGTTTCACGAGGAACACAATATAAACTAAATCTAAAACCCATATTAACGTAATTTAATATCTTTATCTATATTACAAATTTTTAATAAATGTTGCAACTCATGGACATATTTTAATTTAATTATTACCTCAGGACCACCAAGACTATCTTCAGAATCATCCTGTTCAATCTCAATATGATAATACCCATCTTTACCTATCGGCCACCAAGATAGAATGTCTGTGTCTGGAAAATTGCTTTCAAGAATCTCATCAGTTAGTTCAACTGGTTTGAAAATCATACCAAATGAATTATCATTAAGATAACGCGTAAAAATAGCGGCAGTCATCCTAAATATCGCACCACTTAGATTTTGGATATAATCACCAAACATTAAATCTGTTATATTTAACATACCTTTCTTATTTTTTTTACTGTGCAATCTTCTAAAAATGAAACTGGAACTTCAACGATTATATCGTTTCGCCCCCACTTTGCCCTCTGATATTTTTTAAAATAGCATTTCGGGTTGTCTGTATATAAAGTGTCATCTGAAATTTCTGTTAACAATTTATCAAGAAGCTGTTTTCTGTTTGTTATCAACCAGTTGTTTTTCCCCTCGAATACAATATAATCAGCTTCCCCATACATGGAACCTGGTTGTCCATTGACATTCTGCAATTCAAGCCACGTTGAGTCATAATTAACCTCTTTGTCATATCTTGACCTTTTTCTCGCACCTTTAACATCGAACCCTACTTTGCGTTTTTCTTCACAATATTTCCAAAACAGGTCAATATGTTTATGCGCATCTTCATATTCTGTAGACGGTATTATTTCCCCACCTTGCTCATGTACCAAATCGTTTGCAAATTTGGCTTCTACATTTTTTCCATTGCTATAAAATATTTTTACAATATCAGCTATTCCAGCCACGATTTTTCAGCTTTTCCTAAATGCTTATTCTTTTCAAACACAAGTGGAAACACATACATGTCAAATTCAAAACCATTGTTTGATAATACAAGTATTTTTCTACGCAAATCACAAAATACAATATACGCATCATCATAATAATCCCTATCACCGACATTTAATTTTTCAAAAGGCTTTGAAAACGAAATTCCTCTTGAACTATAAAAATTATCAAAATTTTTATCCTCATATTCAGAATAATACATGTCAATCGTTTTTTTCATGTCATCTTCGTCAAATGTGGTGAAATTAACTTTAAACCCGTAATACTCATATTCTTTTTTGGTGAAATTAAAAATATCTTTGAATTCAGAAACTAGGCAATTGTGCATGTTGACCTCATCAACAACACATTTCAACATATCCATCGTGATAGTATCCATACTTTTGAGAAGATTGATTATTTCATCAAAACGCTCCTTATACAACAAATTATCATTAAGATATTCCACAACGGTTGATTTGTCAAGAACGCTTTCATACTCCTTTATATACCTGATTCTAGATGGTCTTGACAATAGATTTTTGTCAATGTATTTGTTGTTTGTTGTAAGAATGAACACATGTGTATTTGTTGTGTTGTTAAGCCCGTCCATGACACTTAAAAGGCTTGAGCCAGCATCATCCTCGTCATCTCTTCCAGTGTGTGCGAAATTTTTTTCAAACTCATCAAAAAAGAAAACACAATCCTGGTTGATGCTTGAAATAAACATGTCCAAATTTGGATAATTTTCATCACAAATAATAACTGGTAACTGCAATTCATTACACAAATATTTGGCTGTCACCGTCTTCCCAGCACCCTTTTCGCCATTAAGCAAAACACCAATATTGCTCTTGTACGGTTGTTTGTGGTATGTCCCAACGACATGATTAATAAATTTCATATCCAGCCCGTAAAGTTTGAATGAAAATTCAAATTTATTTTTCCATAATTCTACAGAAAATTCTTCTTTGAATTTGTCATAATGTAGTTTGTAAACCCCGTTAGGTAGCATATCAACAATGTCAACACCGCCACCAATTTGCTGGTAAATGTTTTCTCTTTTAATATATAAATTATTTTCCATACAAATTATTTGTTAATTATATTTTCATTTGAAACATCATCTTTTGACACAACATCGATTTTATAGTTGAATATCTGATTATCCCTCAAATAATCAGACAGTTCAAAATATGTGTAATCATTTGAAAAAAACAAAGATTTCCAACTTGGTTTTTTTGTTTCTGAATCAATCTCAAAATGTGTAACCTTCCAATACATAATATTATTCATTTTTTTAGAATGGCAAATCATCAACTTCATTGGAAGTTGCCTTATTCTTTGTAATAATATCTTTTTTATTTAAGGAATCCAAATATTTTCTAGCCATTTCTTGTGCTTCTACAAAGTGAAAATCAGTGCAAGTTACCATCCACTCAATATAAGTACTTCTTGTTGGGTCAGTTGCCTTTTCAGTTTCGTGAATTTCACGAATGGTCTTATTCTGACCTCCGTATTTCTTTCCGAAATTAATAACATAGTCACCTGGCTCACCTTCATATTTCTTCGGTTCAACTTCTTCAACAATCACTTGTTCTGTTGGTCTGAAATTAAAATCAAGTATTTCTTTTCTGCTTGCGATATAATCAGCCGCCTGCAATGCTCTTTCAAGGTCGCTTTTAGGCATTGGATATGGTTCGTCACCGAATTTTAAATATTTTTTTTGGTGCTCCCATTTACCCATGTGACTTTCAACAGCCCTGCAAATGATTTCCATTTGTGGTTTTGTTAATATTTTTGCTGATTCATTTAATTCTTTAACATACTTACTCGCAAGTATTGGATGTTCACGAACTGTATGCCCAGTATTGTCACCCTGCTTTTTTATATCATGTGCCAACGCCGAAACAATTAAAAGGTCTCTGTATTCATCATCCAAATCATAAGATTCTGCTATTGATTCTGCAATGAATGTAACACATCTTGTGTGCCTTACAAGACCACCTTTTCCTAAATCAAATTGAGGATGATACTTTCCACTTGAACTCGCTGGGACAGAGAAAAAATAATCATCAGCATTACCTATAAGCTCTTCTGCGAATTTTCTAATATTATCATCCTTAATGTCATTAATTTCATTAATGAACAACTTAATTTTTTCTGATTTATCCATAAATTTATTTAACCAAATCTTGTTCTTTCATTATTTTTAAAAATGTTGCATACACTTCTGTCTTCTGATTATCATCTTCAAACAATTCTGCATATTCATTTCCATTTGCAAGTTCCATAAAAATATCATGTGAATTTTTACGCCCTTTCCCAGAAAATACTCGCTTTATGTCCTTAAAAACCTCTTTAACCACCTCAACAATTTTACAATTGCCTTCTGATATCAGCCCATTGATGTACATATTATGTTTATAATTCTCAAATAGTGCATCAATTAATTCGTTGCCAAAACACCATTTGCCTAGAACTTTTACGCACGCAAGCATAAAACACCCTTTGTCGGTTAAACAGTATCTGGCTTCTATAAATTTATCACAAATATCCCCGTCTTCCTTGAAGCCTTTACATGTATCTTGTTTTGCACAGTCACAGCATGTATAGTGATAGTCAAGGACAAATTCAGTGCATGTGGCCGCTTGGGGTAAATAACCATGGCAATTATCCTTTATCTTACAATCATCACATGATAATGCCTCATCATCCCTGTCATAGTAATCACAATTTAACCTTGGGTTTTTGCTGTCACCCTCTATATTCACTTTTAATTTACAAGAAAAGCGGGCAGCACAATTTGAGCACGCATTTTCAACTTTAAAATTTCTTAATTTTTTCATTTTTATATTATTTAAAACGCTTACTGTTTGTTATGATACAAATAAAAAATCAGAAAGACAAATAATTAACCTATTTATATTAAAAAAAGTAAGATATGGCAGAATTGCATTGGCGGTGTACATACATGGCAAACATATATGACAAGGATAAATTTGATGGTTTGTCTGGGTATAAATTCGAATTTACGGATGACACAATAAGAATTATATTCTTTGAAACAGAATATGGAAACGCACTAGAGGATGTTGAAAAAAACAATTCGTCTATTGAGGCTGCGGAGGAGAAGCTTACCTTGTTTTCAGAAGGTTGGGTTTATTTTGACGACGGGAATCCTTATTACTTCCCTCTAATGAATGATGAAGAAATTGAACGCATAAATAACGGAGAATTATATAGGGGAAATAGGCTTGTTTCTGTTGGTGTTGCGGTTGAACTTGATGGCTATGACCCATATATGTCAGAACCAGAAAAAAGGGCGAATGTACAATACCTGAATTTCGATTGGTCATACAAGGGGTTAAATGTCGGTGATGGTGAGTTTGAGGAAATTGAACCAGTCGAAAACAACATAGAAATGGCACAAGCACTGTTAGTACCGATAACAAAGTGGATTTGGAAAGCATTCTGCCAATTCAATGTCAGCGGAACAACAAATAGTTCCCAGCCAGTGTATTACCCCTTGGATAATTTCAAACTACAGGTTTTTTCAGGAACAAATCTTCCTGGGATAGCGAGTTTTTTCAGCGGAAATACACCAGTTACAATTTATAGTACAGGAACGTCACACTTGCAATATGAAAATATATTATCTACAACAACTGTCAGCTCGGATTCAGGTCAAAATTATTTTCCTATGGACTTTTGGACTCTTGCACAACAAGGAATATATTCTGCTATAACAAACGAAAATTTTTATTATAGCGTAAGTGGTGGAGGCCATCAGGAAAGTGTTTTTTCTGGCGGATATTCAATATATGGTATATGTATTGAACACGGTAACGTGCAACATTATAATCCGTCAGACATAAACTCCACTTCACGTGGCTGGATGATTGCAAACAATGCAATATTAAATGCAAATTATTTTTCCTTGTATATCATGGATGAATTCAATGATGCCAGCATAAGCATGGTTGATGTTGGTCTTGGACACGCTGGAAGTGCGCTTACTGGTTTACATGGTGTAGTTAATGTAATATCATCGGCAATACCGTTTTCAGATGGCATGCCATGTTTTGTTTCGAGAATAGGGAGCCCTGGGGAATTTTCTGTTGTACCACCAAATAGTACACACGAGATATTTCTTAAAAGTACAGGTGAGATAGCATCTACAAACAGGGCAAGGTCGTTATGGGCAATGTTTGATGACAGCAGTTCGCTATATTACAATGACATAGAAGGCAAACTTGGGTTTACACCAAACGACATATATATAGCTGGTGATTTATCTAATAAATTCTGGTTTTCTGACGGATACCAACAGGACGGAGACAGGATGATTCTTACAAGCGACATGCTTGGATATGTTGGAACACCGAATTATTTTGTCAACGAACTGGCTTCAACAAACTGGACATATTCAAACTATACCACAATTTTGAGCTATTCTTTTTCATCTGGAAGCGGTGAACAAATGATTGCCAATATTGAATTGGCAGCAAACACCAAATATATTGTTTGTTTGCCTAATTTTCTGACTGTAAACCCGACATACTTTAATTTAAAAGCCAGAATCGGAACAAACAATATGTCCTGTAGTTTATTGCATTTTTATCACGGTCCATATTGGGACAAAAACTCTGGCTATTATATTACCAATAGCGAACAAGAAAAATACTTATGTACTGGCGCATTGTTGATTAAAACTCCAAACACCAACCTATCACATTTAAATGTGTACATTGAGGTCATTGATTGTTTTAGTCCTATTGATAATTATAATAACAAAGTATATTTGGAAAGTCCGCAAACACTTTTTTACTACCCGATACTCAAAGATAATTATCTTGATGCCGATGGTCCAAGACCTATTGATGTTGATGATATGTGACAGTTTTCAATCTGACACACATTCCGAGTTCTTCACGTATTGATTTTGCAATCTCATCAAACATTGTTTTGCATAAGCAAATGTTGTTATTGTGTGTTATGTCAATAGACAATGAATCCAGGACAACTATCTTCCGCATTGAATCATTATGCAACAAATCACATAAAATTTTATTTGATTTGACCTCAAGTATTCTTAACGTCATGTTCTCAATATATGCCTTTGCAATCCGATTGTTATCATATAACAACAAATCCACAAAGGCGTAATTCCTGAGATTCTTCTGTTGTTTTAAATATGGCTCGTTCGTGAATTTTGATATTATTTCATCCCAAGTTTTTCCACCGATGTCAAAACCATAATAATTAAGAGTCTGAACCGTTGCTTCGCACATGTCTATAACCAAATACTTATGACCGTCAACTGGCTCTGGCTGTTGGTCAATATCTTTCGGGCATTTTTCCAGAAACTCATCAAGATTTACACAGCTGTTTATATATTTGTTTACCGAATCTCCAACAACATATATGTCATTATAAATTCTCAACCAATCATTATCTCTTACAGAACAATAATCCAAAAATTCGACATACAAATCTTCAAGATGTTTTTCTTTTACAAAATCACATCTCATTTTTTTTGATAATTCCGTGTTATATGAATCATCATTAAGCAAAATTCCATGATGTAATAAAAAAATCGAATCAAATTCAAATTCCGATTCGATTTTATGGTTTTTAATATTTCTAATATTAAATGCTTTTGTTTTCAATTCTTTAACAATGAATTTATGTGTGTTATTGCTTCATTCTTATAACATTTCGCCTCCAAGATTGCATTATTGATATCTTCCTGGCTTTCTTTTACTTCATACTCAAGTGAATCACACATTATCAGACAACCACCGTCTTTCGTCGCATGCAAAACCACAATATTCTCAGCATTGAATTTATATTCCGTGCTTCCGACATGCAAATACAAATACGGGGTTATGTTTATACCAATTTCTATAGATGTACCTCCAGCTTCCATTTTATTCAATTTTTGTGAATACTATTGGATGGTTTTCATAATAAGGCAACGCCCTAATTGTATTATAATCAATAAATTCCATCGCTTCCTCTGGCTCCATGCCATCGTTTTCCACAAGATATTCAACCATCAGGTCGTAATCATAAACAGCCCTGTTATCCTCGGAGAAACCGACAAATGCTGTATCGTAACATGGGTCTTCAAATAACAATACTTCATCGTAACCCATTTCATAAATTAAATCCTTAATCTCCTGTTGTTTCATTTTAACTAAAATTATATAAATTATCCTTGTCCTCGCATGCAATTCCCTTTTCAATCAATCCAAAACAATCAAGAAAGTGTGATTTAAGAAAATCCATGTAGTTTACAACATCCTCGTTTACAACTGACATTTGGCTTCCTCCATATATGACTTTATCTTGCAATTCGCAATATTCAACCTTCTCTTTTTCTGTCATGCTTGAAAAAGGTCTAAGATATAACTTGATATTCTCAATATCAACATAGTCATTATCGTGAAAAAAATCCACAGAGCCGTCAAGCTCTTGTATTGTGTTTATATTATTGTACAAATGTTCGACAAATAAGGTATCAAGACGTGTAACTAATCCTTCGTACTCAACATATGCACCATATGGGAGATATTCACACAACGCTTTTGTTAATAATGTTTTATCTTCTTTTTCCATGTTTTAAATTATTGTCTCTCCGTTTAATTATTTCAGTACCATCATCTTCCTCTTTTTTGCTGTTCTGCTGTTATAGTGAATGCGTTATGCTCATATGGATTATCATATGGATGATTGACCAAATAATTATTTCTTTTAAATTCTCCAAATTCAATCATAATGATAACATTTCTTTTAAATCTTCTATAATTGTTTGGTTTTTCTCGTTACACTCTAACATATTGACAAGCTCAAGCAAATCTTTCTTTTCTTCATTGAATTGCTCGTCTTTCCATTCTGCCATTTCTAATGCAGCATTATAAGCAGCTATTTCTTCATCGTTCGGCAAATAACGGCTTGTTGCATAATGCTCACTAATCTCATCTGATTTTTCTTTATTAGTCATATATTTCAATTCAATGTTATTTTCACTAGGTTCACCACTCGCTTTCCGCAAGTCTCTTCGTAACAACAGCAGTACATCCTAATATTTGGTTCTTTTCATTTTTAAACCTTTTTTGGTCTTTGGGCTTTTATTCTTTTACCACTTTTCAAATCGTCTATACAAATTTGTGAAAACTCTAATGCGCGTGTAAGGCTTTCTATTGTATCATATCCATCTGGGATTAGATATGTTTCCACATCCATTCCAAGTCCCCAATCATAATCATTAAGAATGTTTTGAATATCCTCAATCATTCTTTTGTCGTTTGGAACAATATAATTGTCATATGTCATGCAACATTGTTCTGGCTCAATTCCGCCGATATTGATTTTTACACGATGGCAATCATCTCTGTCATATAGGTAATCCAGAACATCATCGGCCATCGTGGTGACTATCATATAATCTCTTTTAAGATTAAGTGGTTTTTTGGTTCTGTCGTATAAATTTACTGTTGGCATAATATTGTGCATTAAATTTAGTTTGTCATATAATGATACAAATTTAATTTTAAATAACCAATTTTTATTTATTTTAATAGTGCGAGTTAGAAAAACTTTCTCAATAGCTTTTTCCACCACAATTATGTTCCGTAGACATATACTCTAATCCATTGAGCTATGGGGAGTATTCTATTTTGTTTTATTCTGCTCCTTATCAACCATACCAACAATTTCCAATGCTTCAAGCAATCCTTTCTTAATTCCTGAATACCAATTAGACAAATTTCCAGCATAATAATTCCGTTCATCGCGAAGCCGTTCGCAAATATCCTCGTTATCGTATTTTTCAATACGCTCACGTATTAATTTCATACATTCTTGTTTTGTCATTTCTTACAAATTTTGTTAAACATTTTTTTCCACCACGGAAGGTTGTCCTCGTACCTTCGTTTTTCAATTTCATTGTACGCTTCCATAAGTTCTTTCGTTGTTACCATATTTTCCTTCAGCACTTCAGGTGGAATTGGAGGGCACACAGCCAGTCTCTGACAACCAATAATTCCATTATCGTAAGTCTCTGCATATTCAGGTATTTTTGTTCCAGAAAGTCCATAAATTTTATCATCTTCTTTGGTTTTTTCCGAAACATTGTTGAGTGAGTTGCCGTTGATATCAACTTCCTCAATCATAAACATTTCTTTACAGTCTGGACAGTCACAGTACCTGAATTTCCTGATTTCATGCCCCTCCATAACCATCATGATTGGCGTCGCAATCGTATACGTATCCGACAAGTCAGCGGTGAACTCACACCCGCAGTTATAACAAGTAAGTCTATACGGTTCCTTGTTTTTTATGTTTCCGTGTTTGATTATTTCCATTTGACATTAAAAATTGTTTGTTAAAATAGATTCAATTGTTTCGATTGTTTGTTCCTTCCGTTGAAGTCTGTCGATTTCCGATGATATGTGTTTTCTCATTGTTATAATTTCTTTAAGCACCTCAGCTGATTTTTTCATTTTGTATGCTTTTTCGTCCAGATTCATATCTTCCTTATATAAGGAATAGTGTGTATAACCAAAATTATCTAATATTCTAAGTTCAAAATAGTTGTCGTATTCGTCAACTTCACCCGTATCATTCTCGATATAATATCTACCGATTTCCTCTTGGCCGAGCAGTTCGTTGTATAACAAATCCTCACAACACTCCAAATCACTCTCATCCATCAAGGATTCGACATAGTCATATATTTCACCATCCCACTTTCTTAGGTTGTCGTATTTTTCAATAAAAGTTTCCGCATCCATAATACTAAATTAATTCTTTTAGTTCAAGAAGTGGCAATTCGCCAATTTCTTTATAATAAAAATCTTTTAAATACCAATTGTTGTGCCATTTTTTTGATTTTTCAATCAAATCGTTTGCTTTTTCAATATCATCAATATAATCAATCAGCATTTCTGCGCTGATGTCAACACATTTGTTTTTGATGATTTCATACTCCGTTTTCGCCTTTTCATACTTTGCCAAATCTTCTTTCTTGGTTTGATGACTTGCTAATATTATGATGGAATCTAAACCATAAGCAAGGAACATAGCGCCAAGAACACATCCAGGCCATTTGCCATTAATGTAGAAGTATAAAAGGACTGTACCCGCAATAAATGATATTATTAATAATGCTATATACATGATTTTTAATTATTTTTTTACTATTTTTTAGTAATAACTTAATCCTCGTATGGTGAAAACAAAACATCCTCAAAATTCGGGACCTTACCTTTGTTCAAGCAACGTTGGATGTATCTTCTATCTCTTCTCGGCAAAGTGTCAAATTCATCACCAATTGTGATTTCCACTACATTTCCGTTCGCATCAGTGCCATATTTGAATATCTGTTTTTTATATTCTTCAAGTGTCATGAGTCAAATTTTTATATTTTATGATTTATGCTGGAGAAAACCAACGACTTTAGTCGTTGGATGAATCCAGTTATTTAATTATACTTTTTTAAATTAAAAAAAACAAAAAAAAAACAGCACTTGTTGTTCTTTTTGCACGTGACGTACTATTTATTGTTATAAATATAACAATAAAATGCTGACATACAAGTACAAGCTATATGCATCCAAAAAGAACAAACACATCGAAACCCTTATGCGTGAGGCTTGCTTTGTATGGAACCATTGCCTTGCCCTCCAGAAGAAGTATTACGAAATGTACGGCAAGTATGTAGGCGGAAACAGGATGAAGACACACTTCGCCAAGAGGTACAAGATGCGGAACCTTCACTCGCAAAGTGTGCAAGAGGTGATTGAACGCCTCGACTGTGCATACCAGAGGTTCTTCGCCCACAAGTCCAAGAGACCCCCGAAATTCAAGAAGTTCTCGGACATGTCGTCCGTGGTTTTCAAACAGGGAGGGTTCAAACTGAAAGGCAACAAATTCACGATAAACAAACTGAAAACAACATTCAAGTTCTCTTTGAGCCGTCCGCTCAGGGGAGAGACAAAGAGGTTGTCGGTCA
>Ga0247609_10000104_pt1 | contig 115756 bp, 83 predicted proteins | sample 172DNAGHGlowgp2_FD_193487 | JGI IMG/M metagenome (GOLD analysis project Ga0247609, IMG submission 193487) | Sheep rumen microbial communities from Palmerston North, Manawatu-Wanganui, New Zealand - 1728 DNA GHGlow gp2 | ecosystem: Host-associated > Mammals > Digestive system > Stomach > Rumen ...
TTTCTTGCTTGCCGGTGCAAAGGTAGGCAAATTCCGCTAACAAGGGAACTTTACGTTTGCGGCATAGGCCGCAAACGCATCGGTTCTTTGACTTTCATTCCCACATCGTGGGTCATGTACTTTTAAAGGATTGACCCCGAAGATAGTTCTTGCCTTCCTCAAAATGTGGAGGCAAATGAATAAAGAAAGTAGGCCGTCGTCTTTTCTGAAGGTTGTACTATTCCCAGAAAGAGCCAAGGAAATAATAGACACACTACACTTTATGATTGATGGAGAAGTTGGGAAAGGTGCTGCTACTGTCATGTTTGTTGCACGCGATGAGGGCTTGATAAGCAGTTGTAAATACGAAAATATAAAAGACGAATTCCTTTCTATTCATCAGAAGGCTTATAACAAGGAACTTGCACAATTGGATAGGGGTGACCGTGAAACTTTCTTCCGACCTATTAGAACATTATTGAGGTCAAAGATAGGCTATACTAAGCATGACGATGGTCGAATAGAATTTGTCAAGACCTCTATGTCGCCTAAGAATATGCTCTATCAATTTTTCCGTTGGCTCTGGTCTTTTGTCTAAGAAAAGATTTCCTTAGAGTGTTTGCGATAAGGTCTGTAATCTCGTAGTTACAGGCCTTTTTTGTGCCTTTTTGCGTTAAAACCGATTAACAGAAGTAGCTTTCGGTAGTCGGCTACCGCAAGCTACTCAAAATAAATCAAGCGTATTTCAAAAAGTTGTACTTTCGCACCGTGAAATCGCTGCAAGCCTCATTGCAGAGGATGGATCCCGGTAGGTGCGAGGTCAATGTCTGACCGTGAGGATCGCCAAAAGAACCTGCCATATTTGAGTAATGAAGTCTATAGCAATGTTAGACGATTCACAGTCGAATACTGTGGTGATAACAACTGTTGGTATCTTGAAGTCAGCCTTTCTTGAATGGGCCGACGAACTTGCTCAGTCCCGAAAAGAAGCTGAGAGAGACGTGATGATTGACGAGGCTGTAGTGATTAAACGACTGAGAAAGAGTAGGGCTACTCTATGGCGATGGAATGCTAGTGGCTACTTGCCCTGTTATAAACTGGGTGGCAAGAATCAGTACAAGCAATCGGATGTTGAACGAATTGAGAAAGGATTGAAGTGATGGGTATCTATGACTATATGAACCATTTCTGGTTTGAGAACGAGAACGATCCATGTTCATTGAGTGAGACCTCTCTCTACTTCTATCTGCTCTATGAAGCCAACCGTCAGCACTGGGTAATGCCTTTCAAGGTCAGCACCCAGATGCTGGTGGCACGGCTGAACACCTCCAAACAGAACGTGATGAAGGCAAGGGAAGGACTCAGAAAGAGGGGGCTGATAGACTTTTCTAGAGGAGAAGGCAAAGGCAAGCGAGCTTTTTACACACTTCTTCTTTCGGAGACACAATCACAATCGTTGACCCCAACGATGACTCAGATGTCGCGCGAAACGTTGACATCTGAGTTGCCCCAGTCGTTGCCCCATTCCAATATAAAAGAAGAAAACAATAAAGAAGAAGTGAAAGAAGATAATTCTCCCACACCTAATTCAAATATTGTGTTGACTCTTTCTGAACTGAAGGGAAAACTAATGAATGACAGTTCTTGGCAACAGTACTTGTCCTCGCAACTTGCCAAGAATGGGATTAATCTCAATGCAGAGGCGTTGAGCAAAGAACTCCAGGACTTCTTTGATATGCTGGAGCATAAGGGCTGTAAGGGAAAAGAAGAAGCAGATTGCCGCCAATATGCGTTCAATTGGATCAACTATAATCACAAGAACAAGAATCATGGAAAAGAATCAAAGTGTTATGGAAAAGCTGGCTCGGCTGAGATCTCTGCTAACCGTCGGGAAGACTACAACGGGGTTTGCTAAGTTCCCGATGTCAACTGAGGAGGCAGCCGCGTTTATTGATACGGCATTGAGGTTAGAAGTGGCAGACCGTGGCAAGATGTTCATAGACAGTAGCGAACTGCAAGGCTATATACTTCGGATAGCAGAGCTGTTCACCAAGCCTACGGCTAAATTCGGCATATTGCTGTGTGGTGGTGTCGGCAATGGCAAGAGTTCCATGATGATGGCTTTGCAGAGGCTTCTCCTACATCTAGAGATACCGCTGAAAGATAACAAGTCGTGTAACTGCTATACTTTGACGGTTGAAAGTGCCAAGTTCATCTACAATCAGGTCACTGTTGACCCTAAAGGATATGCAGAACTTCAGGAAACCAATATGCTTGGCATCGATGATTTGGGGGAAGAGGAAACGGCACTGATGAACTACGGCAACCGAATCACTCCTGTGATTGATCTGTTATCATATCGCTATTGCAGGATGCTTTTCACGATGGTCACGACTAATCTCACTCCTGCGCAGATACGAGCGACCTATGGTGACAGAATAGCAGACCGCTTCAATGAGATGATGCTTATTCTTCCCTATCGTAGCCCATCGTTCAGGACACCGAAGACGAATGGTGCAAATGCAGAAGTGCAATGAAAGACTACTGCTGCGCAAGCCTTCTACCTTCATCCCGTCGGAAAAGCCGTTCTGCGCTTTACACTGTGCGCAGCCCGACTGTTTCCAGCGGAAATCAGGTAGCACACTAAGGGTTATGTCAACCCTTGTGTGCCAGAGTGACCTCTCTGGACTCCGCTCAGGCTCTGCCTAAGTACCGCGAGGGGAGCGGCTTCTCCCCTTCGAACCCTACCGCTGGAGTGACCCTCCCCAGACCCCCGCTTAGGACTTTCTGCCCTAAGAACCCGACCAAGGAGAAGCGTTCTCCCTGGACTCTCTAATCAGAAAGACTGCTGCCAAGGCATCTTCTGAATTACTAAAATACTGAATTATATCAATTCTGAATTTATACAATTATGGCTAAGAAAACATCCATACATATATGTGCTGCAAAATATGGTGCCGAGAAGCACAACAGACGCGAGAAGGAGATGAAGCATGTTCATCCCGAGTATTCACACCTTAACAAAAGTTGGGAAGCTGAGGACTTCAAGTCTGTGGCCGATGAAATCCGTAAGGCTAAGGAACGCTATTCCAGCCATCACTTCTGCCGTAAGGCAAAAATTGATGAAAATGGAAAACAATTGACAATGCCTGCTTACGACAACAAGACAGGTGCCCCAATAGTTGACCCTATATCTGGACTTCCCAAACTTGTTCCTGTATGGGAGCAGGATTTGTCGAAACCCAAGAAGATGCCGAAGAACGCTGAACCTGTCCGTGAAGGGGTAGCCGTCATCACGGAGGCTACGACAATGGAGCAGATGAAATCACTCGCAGATCAGATTGAGCAGCGTTGGGGTATCAAGACCAAAGCCATCTATGCTCATCTTGACGAAGGACATGAGCATCTGGTGACGGATAGGGATCATCAGCAGGGCAAGTATCTCGATTCCCAAGAAGGTTCTACCATCTTTCTATGGAACTATCATGCTCATTATGTTTTTGATTGGACTGACCATGATACCGGCCAGTGCATTAATCTCAATCGGCATGATATGTCGGAACTCCAGGATATGCTGGCTAATACCCTTAAGATGGAACGTGGGAAGAAAAGTGACAAGAAATGGCGTGATGCTCATACTTTCAAGGCTGAGCAGGAAACCTTACGAGCAAAAGAAGTTGCAGAATACACGGAACGTAAGAAAGCGGAATCTAAACAGATACAGAACGCTATTGAGGCAGGCAACAACAAACTGAGCAAACTTCAGGAGACTATTGATGAATTGCTTTCTGTAACCAATGTCCCAGAAGAGGAACTGGAGGCAGTACCGTTCGCAGAGATGACTTTCTCCTTCCAAGGTTCAAAAGAGCCGTTGACTGTTAAAGACCTTATCAACCTGACATTGTCGCGACTCGACAAGGAAATCAACACACCTATTCCCTTGTTGAAGCGTGATGAATGGCAGAAGGAACGCACCGCCAAGGCTAAAGAGATTGTGACCACTCTCCAAAACCAGTTACTCAGCGTATCGAAACTGCAGAAGAGGAAAATCAAAGATGTTGGCAAGAAGATGTACATTGATGTCAAGCAGAAGATAGCTTTAGCGGTTGAAACAGATAGGGAGAATATGACTTTGAGACAACGTATCTCAGAACTCGATGAAAGAGCAGTAGCCCGTGAAAAGAGCAGGGCAGATGCCGCAGAACGGAAAGCGCAGGAGCAAACATTGAGAGGTGATCGGGAAGAAAAGAGAGCCAATGATGCTGAAAATCGTCTTTCAGATATGGAACGCTTCATTCGTTCGTCTGGTGCATCAGAGGCATACGAGCATTGGAACTATCTCCAGACTCTTGTCAAGAAAGCAGCCCAGGCATTGGCAGATTGGGCGCATAGCACAGCATCAATCTTCAGTCGTGACGTGGAGCAAACCATTGGTCAGGGCATCATTGCCCAATGTCAGCTTAACGGTCTCAATCCTTACCAAGAGTCTGATCGCATGAAGGCTGCAAATGATATCGCTGATATGGCGGATTCCATTATCGGCAGTATCGGCAGATTCCAATGGGACATCGCTGTAACACGTATAGGCCAGCTCGCATCAGAAATGAGACTTTCAACAAGTGGCCAGTCTGTTGGTGGCAGCAATGGCAATGCAGACGAACTGACCAATTGGGATGGCACCAAGAAACGGGGATGGGGCAGGTAAAATCGAAACCTCCTACTTCATATACGAGAAGGTGAATTCTGGGCATGGTTCCAGAAGCACCTTCTTCGTCTTAGATTTCATCTGTTCTCGTCAAAATTCTCACGAAAATTCACTTAATCTAATCAACCTCACATTTGCCGGGAAAAGCCTTAAACAAAGGACACCCGACAAATTGTGACAATTATTGTTTGAGAGCTGCTGGATTGTACTCCAATTCTGTTTCGTCAAGAATGAATTCACCACCATTGTTATCAATCCATTTGTTAATTGATTTTAATAGGTCATATGTAAAACCTGAATAAAAATTCAGAGATTTTTCGGTCAACTTAAATGAATGCAACAATGCTTCTTGGTGTTTTTTCTTAATTATATCACCGAAATCCACGACACGTCCATAATCCCGTTCCCCCTCAAGTTTTTGCAAAAGAACAAAACGGTATGGGAGGTCTTTAGAACAAGAGGTGTTTGATAAAAGACTAAACTTATTATTATCAGAAACCTGTCTTAGCTCATCGGTTTCTATCCATCGGTTTAATGCTTTATCGTGAAGTTTTAAGGTGTCTATTATTTCCACCAATGGGACATAGTATATATCATTGAATTGGCGAATTGTGAGTATTTTCTCTAATTGAGACCGCAATTCAGTTATAATTGGTTGATAACTTTTAAACAACTGGAAACCAAGAAATGTACAATTAGATAGTTTTTTTATAATATCCTTTTGTTGAAGATTGAGTGTTTTATTAATATTCTTTATAGTAGTTCCGTCTTCATAACCAAAAAGCATTTTATGAACATCAGAAATAAGTTGAAATAGTGAGGTGTAGATTTTAGCATTATAGAAATCCCGAATTATATCAGATGGTACACGCATCTTATCGCTTCCTTTAATAATATGACATAAATCGTTAATCAGAATAGACTTGTCATCTTCACTATTATACAATAATAATCGCCTATTTCGTATATCAAAAGGCAAATCTTCAGGATTCCCATATCTCGTATTAAAGATACATATAACATTTTCCCAGCCGATAGTTCTAACAGCATAACCCAATTCAATAAGGACATTTGGATTAGGTGTTTTCCTGTTTTTTCGAGATCGATGGTTAATGATTGACACGTCAGCAACAAACAACTTGGCGGTATTAATCTTATTGAAAATAGTTTGAGCAATATCAACAGTTCCAATGCGCTTACTTGTGGCACGGTCTATAACATACTCTAAAGAAAAATTTTTGTCTTCCTTAATTTTTGATAATGCCTTGTGCAAACAGGAGCCTATATATGCTTTGTTGTTCTCTTCTGGTAAATCTGATTGCCAAGAATAAAAGATATTGTGTATCATATCAAAATTATATGAATTAATGCCTGCAAAATTACACAAAAATCACCAGATTATGTACTTTTTGTCCACTTCTTCCTCATTTTTTATCATCTTTTTGAAATTATGGAGCCATTTTACAAATATAATTTGTATCTTTGCAGTCAGTTCGGGGAGAAATCCGGACTGATGATGCATTGCTTATTGATACGCACTTAACCGAAGGTGTCTGGAAAACTAAATTTGGGATAGTTCGTTCATTGAGCAGAGGAGGCCAGGAAATGGTATCCTAAAAGAACACATCATAGCTTTGCACACGCTTTGGCGTGTTGCATTCTTAGTAGTGTTCTAGGGGTCCCGTTTTCCAGACACCGCCCCTCAGGTTAAGTGCATAAGGATGGCTTCACGCCATTTTTGTGACCTTTTCCGTTTGCAGCTATTATTAAGGATTTAGGACAATGACAATAAAAAGCAAACGCGTTGAAGCGATTATTGAGGAATTGAAGGACCAGTATCTGGAAGAAGACCGCTACACCCGCCCTTGGATTATAGGATTTAGTGGCGGTAAAGACTCTACGGTACTGCTTACTCTCGTCTGGATTGCATTGCAAAGATTACGTGAGGAAGGGAAGCCTTTGAATCGTAATGTGCATGTGGTCTGTAATGACACGATGGTTGAGAATCCTATTATTGAGGAGTACGTCACCAAGGTTTTAGACATGATATCAAAGGCTGCCAAGGAGCAGCAGATGCCTATATCTGTAGCAACGACAACGCCGGAATTGGAAGATTCATTTTGGTGCTGTGTTATTGGCAAAGGCTATCCTGTCCCCAACAATTCTTTCCGCTTCTGTACGGAGAAGATGAAGATTAAACCCACCTCCAAATTTATAACTGATCAGGTGGCTGCTGACGGAGAGGCAATTGTTCTTGTTGGCACAAGACTTACAGAAAGCCAACAACGTGAACGCTCCATCAAACGACATGAGATAAAGGGGCATCGTTTGTCAAAGCACCCATTGAATCCCAATACTTTTACGTATGCACCAATCAAGGAACTGATGCTTGAAGAGGTTTGGTGGATAATCAACACAATCCCTTCTCCCTGGGGCTTTGACAACGAGATTCTATACAAGATTTATCTTGATGCATCTGCCGATGACTACGAATGCCCCACGGTTGTTACTGATGATAGCCATCGTTCTTGTGGTCAGAGTCGCTTTGGATGTTGGATATGTACTGTGGTAAAGGAAGATAAGTCTATGTCATCCCTTATCAAGAACGGAGTTGAATGGATGAAACCATTACTGGATTTCAGGGACAGGCTTGTTGAGAATCGTAATGTGTCGGAACTCAGATATGCAACTCGAAGAAACGGCCAAAAAGCCGTCGATGAAACGGGCCACAATCTCGGCAACTATACGATGGAATACAGAATCCAGTTGTTGCGAGAGTTGTTGACCGTTCAGAAAGACACGCAAAATTACCGTTCCAGCATAGACCTTATTACCAACCAAGAGCTGATAGCCATTCAGGTATTGTGGTATCGTGATGGCAACTTCACAACGACGGTGAATGACATCTATAATGAGGTTTATGGCTATAACATTCCCAATACCAATATTGGGTTACAAGAGCGCATATTATTGGAAAAAGCATGTGCAGACAATCCCCAGCACTACCAACTAATTCAAGAGTTGCTGGCATTGCAGAAAAATAAAGTACTATTGATGCGAAGATATGGTTTGCAAACAGACCTTGAATCTCGTCTTGAATCATTTGTAAAGGAGGCTGAGTCATGATTATCAAAAGCATAACACTTGGCAATTATCGCCTCTATGAGGGTAAGAACATCATCAAGTTCACGCAGGATGATGAGAAACCCATATTCTTGATTTCTGGTGAGAATGGATTTGGAAAAACCACCTTCCTTCATTCGTTGATATGGTGTCTGTATGGCAGACTGATTACTGAGGTTGAAGCAGAGGTCAGAAAGGACATTGCCAACAGCGGATATAATGCCTTCCTGAGAAACAATCTGAACCACAATGTCAGAGCGAAATTTGAGGCATTAGACCCGGCAGAGAAAGATCTGATAAAGCGCAGAGGATATTCTTCTGACAATGAGGGTTTGAAGAAAATCACCACTTATTATGTGGCCATAGAGTTTGAAGATGTCATCATCCCGTCTCTTCCTTGTACGTCGCTGAAAGTTGTCCGTTCATACGATATGATTACTGAAAAGGAAACGGTTGACATCTTGATTGATGGTAAGAAGAATGAGTTGACAGCATCGATTGGCTCAGAAGTCTTCATTAATGACTTTATTCTGAACAAAGACATCGCCCGTTTCTTCTTTTTCGATTCCGAACAGATTGTGGCTTTGGCCGAAACGAACACTTCCACAGAGAAACGTCGTTTGTGTTCTGCCTACAATGAGGTGCTTGGAGTGCGTAAGTATGAAGATTTGAAGAAGAATCTGGAGAACGTAAGATTACGTTTTCGTAAGAAGTCATCAGATATAGAAAGTAGAGAAAAACTGCTGGGTATTCTTTCCAAGCAAGAACATCTGGAAAAGAAAAGTGAAGACAGCAGACAGAAGCTTTCTACTCTTGAATCTGAGTTACAACAGTTGAGAAATGACGATGAAGCACTCCAGCTACAATTGATGCGCGAGGGAAATGATGCCACCTCGGCAGAAATAGCCAGATTGGAAAAACTCATTCAAACTACAAAGCAGAAGGATGAGGAATACAAATCTAAGTTGAAGAACTTCATTGAATATGCTCCCTTTGCTATAACCGGCAAGTTACTTAAAGATACTCGTGACCAGATAGAATACGACTTTAAGTTGAAAGAAACCAAGAATGACCAGTTGAGCAGGAACCTGATTGTAAGTCAGATTACTTCAGATCTTATGTTGATGTTTGAGCATTCAAACATAGCATCAACGGAGAAGTCTGATCTTATCTTGAAAGTCCAAGATGTACTTGACAAATACAAGCATGAGGTGGTCAACGAAGAAGTGCTGCTCTCTGTTTCTGAACAGGAATATGAAGAGTTTGTTGCCGTGTTCAATAACTTGACTACGACATACAAGGCAGAGTTCGAGCACTTGGCAGATGACTATCGCAAAAACAAACTTGTGCTGGAACGCAATAGTCGCAGACTATCAAACATCCATAGCAAGGAGAAGGATGAACTTATCAAGGACATCCGTTCAAGGAAGAACAAGGTCGAAGCAGATATACTTGAAAAAGATAAGGAGATACGCCAGTTACACGAGACTATAGGAGAAATAACCCAAGAACTGGCAACCACAACTAAGCAAGTAAGCGAACTAAGCAAAAAGGTTAGTCTTGATGACAGCGATGCTAAAAAGGATCAGGTAGCAGAACAACTGATAGCAGAGCTTTCTACTTTCTTGGTATCTCTGAAGCAGGAGAAGAAATACTCTTTGGAGAGACGGATTAAGTCAACGCTTAATACCTTGATGCACAAGGAGGATTTTATTGGCAGGGTTGAAGTTGTCGTTGATGGCGAAGACATGGATATCGAATTGTATTCCGTCAATGGTGATGCTATCAACAAAGACTCTCTGTCGAAAGGTGAGCAGCAACTATATGCGACCTCGATATTAAAAGCGTTGGTTGATGAGTCAGGAATCCAATTCCCTGTATTCATTGACTCTCCGCTCCAGAAGTTTGACAAGAGTCATGCTACCAAGATTATCACGGAGTTCTATCCTCAGATTTCGAAACAGGTTGTCCTGTTTCCGTTGCTCTATAAGGAGCTAACATTAGATGAGTTTGAGGTGATGAAACCGTTAGTAAACGCAACGTACCTGATTCAGAACAAGGTGACTCATTCTTCGTTCAAGCAGGTGCCAATTGATGAATTTATAAACAAGGAATAAAGATGTTTACCCAGATAAAGACAAGTGCCAAGAATAAAGAAGCTGTAACTGTTCTCACTCGAAAGTTTGCTTTGGGGGCAGAGAATGTCATAGCCCGCATAGCTATTGCCTATTCTTTGCAAAGCGGTGTTCACTTCTCTCCATTGGATGTGAAGGATTCTGGTGGTAAGGAGTATTCTAAGAATGTCCTGTTTGGTAATCTTTACTCTATGTATGCTGCCATCATGTGCAAGCATTACAATATCAAGATGTCTGATAAAGACCTGCCTCGATACTTCAAGTTGCATCTCGATGACGGTTTGGAGCGGATAATGTCAGACGTGAAAGATAATCCGAATCTCGTGGGTTTTGACTATTTGTTTGATAAGATACAATTTGGACTGGAAACGATATGCTAAGAGATTGTGAGTTTGAACTGACATATTCTACCGGCTTAAAGCACGAGCCAAAAGAATTCTTTACTGAGGCGCTGATTGAAAGCAAATCATTCGACCTCGGCTTGGGATTCTTCTCTACTTCTGGCATTCGTTGCTTAGCCTATGGATTTGCGCTGTTCATTGCTAATGGAGGCAAAATGCGTGTCGTTATCAATCACATTCTTAGTGAGCAGGACAAAATGGCGATAGTGAAAGGCCAGACAGGTGTTATAGATGATTTTGAAGATCGTATATTAAACGATGTGACACAGCTCTGCAATACGTTATCTCGCCAAGATGAACAATTCTTCAGATGCTTCTCTTATCTCATATCGATAGACAGGATAGAATTTGTGGCTACAGTCTCAACGCAAGGTGGACTTGGGCACGATAAGTATGGTGTGTTTGCTGATGAGAATGGGAATAAAGTCGCCTTTAGTGGCTCAGCAAATTTCTCGCAAACAGCAATGGAGCTGAATGGAGAGACCATTACGGCATTTACTTCTTGGAAGAATCCTGACTACGTAAAGGATTTGGAGGATAAGTTTAATGATAATTGGGGTCAGGACAATACTCATCTTATTCATATTCCTATCAGCAAGGTTACATCGTATATCAAGGATAAGTTTGGTGGCGTAAAGCTAAAGAAACTACTTGATAGTGAAATAGATTTGCGAGAAGTGAATGAGATTGACTCTTCTGACCCAATTACATCCAAGCCTCTCCCCAGCCGTCTGGTTGAGAAGATGGAATTCAAGGAGCAAGAGCCAAGATTCCCGTTCCCATCAGAGCGGTCTATTCAGATTGATGCGTATGATGCATGGATAAAGAATAATCGAAATGGAATCTTTGCAATGGCAACAGGTTCTGGTAAAACGGTTACTGCCTTGAACTGTGTCCTCAAACAATATCGTGAGAAAGGGTTCTATAAAGTGATAATCGTTGTTCCAACAAGAGCATTGGCGTTGCAATGGGAAGATGAAGTAAAGCACTTCAATTTCCAAAATGTCGTTTCTACTCACACAGAGAAAGACTGGAAGAATCTGCTATCTCGATATACAACGAAGAGTCTGCTGAACCAACGAAAGAATATTGTTATCATTACGACTTATGCAACCTTCATTCGCAAATATATTCAAGACTTCATAAGGAGTACGAAAGGAATTGAGAACTTTATCTTTATAGCTGACGAGGCACATAACTTGGGAGCAACTGGCCCAATTAAGAAATTGCCAATCAGCATTAAGTACAGAATAGGCTTGTCTGCAACGCCAGAACGTATCTATGATGAAGGGGGGTCCAAGAAGCTCTATGATTTCTTCGACTCCGAACCACCCAAGTACACATACAAATTTACAATGAAGGATGCGATATGGAAATCTGATCCTCCCATCCTTTGCCACTATGAGTATTATCCATTATTCATCAGTCTGACACCTGACGAAATGGAGCAATACAACATTATCACGGAAAAACTGAGGAAGTTTATCGATCCTGTAACTGGCAAATACAAGAAGGAAGCGGAAATGCTTCTGATGGCCAGGAAGCGAATCATACACAAGGCTGCAAACAAGAAATCGAAGGTTGCAGAGTTGCTTGACCAACAGAAGAAGAAAGGCAGTCTCAACTATACCTTTGTGTTTGTTCCAGAGGGTTATGAGCCTGACTATGCTGAAATCGATGACTACGAGATAGACAATGAAGATATTCATATAATTGACGAATATTCGCAGATGTTCCGTGAACGCAGGTATTCCTACCATCAGTATATCAGCGGACTTGACGATGCACCATCAATACTCGATTCATTTGAGCGTGGCGACATCCAGATTCTGCTTTCGATGAAGTGCTTGGATGAGGGTGTCGATATACCAAGAGCACAGAATGCCATATTCATTTCGAGTACTGGCAATCCTCGACAATTCATCCAACGTCGAGGCCGTGTGCTCAGAACCTGCAAAGGCAAGGAAATGGCCTACATCTGGGACTTGATAGTAATGCCACCAGACATTTCAGAATCTGCATCGTCAGTAGAGCGCAGTCTCTTTGCAGGTGAAGTACGTCGAATTCTGAACTTTGCAGCGTTGGCTGACAACAAGATTGACATCCTCTATGGCGAACTGAAACAGGTTTGCGACTCTCTGAACATCCCAATGTTTGATTTACTTGATACAGAAGAAGAACAATATAATTAAAAACAGATATGGCTTATGGCAATACAAGATGAAATGTATAAAATGATAGAGCAGGAAATTGATCTCGTTGTTAAAGAAGAACGAGAAAAAGTACTCGTTGATATAGGCAAGGCAAAGAAAGTTGCCAAGATGCTGACAGAACTCAGCGTCGACAAGTCAGAGGCAGACAACTTGGTAAATCAGTATATGGCTAATATTAAGAACATCTGTAATTCATAACGGCTATGAAGATAAACAGTATTACTATTAACAACTTCCAGTCCTATCATGGGGAGCAGACCATTGAGTTTGGTGATGGTCTGAATTTGGTGATTGGAAATGGTGGAAAAGGAAAATCGAAACTGTTCAATGCCTTTTATTGGGTGTTGTTCGGTAGAATATATGTCACAAGTGAGGGATGGTGTACTACAGATGACTTGTATCTTAGTTCTCATAAGGCCCTTCACAAGTTTGAGTATATCAACAAGAAGGCCTTGTACGATGCAAAAATAGATGGCAAGGTTGACTGTTATGTACAATTAGACCTGACAGATGACAAAGGTAGAAACTATATCATCGAACGTCAGGCAAGTGCCATACGTCAACCCGTTCAAGAATGGGATAAACCAGAATCTTGGAATGTCAGTCCATCTTCGTTGAAAGTTACTTATGATATCGCTACAGGAACCAAGAGTGATAATGGCATCATGGCTGAAAGCATTATCGCAGATTTGTTTCCTGAAGGCATCCGTGGTTACATCTGGTTCCAAGGAGAATCCTTAGACAGCCTTATAGATTTCAGAAAGAAACAGAATCTGAAGGATGCTGTGAGACATATCTCGTATTATCCCTATTACGAGAAACTGACCTCAATAATATCCAAGTCAAAAACTAAAATTGAGTCTCAGGAATCAAAGAGGTTGAAAGAAGCTAACAAACAAAACTCAGAGATAAGGAGTTTGTTGTTGAAGATAGACTTCTTGCGAGGGAGAATGCAGACCGAGGAAGAGAATAAGAAAAAGTACGAAAACAACATTGCACAGATTGAAATAGCTTTGACAGATGATGAAACTAAGATGCAAGGGCTTGCCGGTTTCTCAAAACTTATCAAGGACTATGACGATTGTGAGAAGGAGATAATAAGAATCAATAATCAACTCACAGAAATCGACAACAACCAGCGGAACCTTCTTCCTTCACTTTGGATTTTGCGGGGTATAGACAAGCTGGTTGAACAAAGTAAGGAAATAATTTCCTCGCATGTTGAAGTGGAAACGGCTATACCTGAAAAGAAGTATATTGATGAACCTAGTAGAGCAAAATTGGAGGAAATCCTAAATAAGGATCACCAATGTTTTGTTTGTGGCTCTCCAGTTGATGAAGCCCATCCTCATGCTGTGGAGTGGATTATGAATCGACTGAAAATGCAGGAGGAGTACTACAAAGAGTTAGATGACTATCGCAATAACATGGAGTTCTCTAAACAGTTCAATATGTTTGTAGGTAAAATACAAGACTATCCAGACTTCGTTTTGAGAAGCCTGAAAGGTATAGATAAGCAGTTCCAGGACACTGAGGAGGAAATGGATAGGCTCATTGCCAAGAGGCGAAAGTATCTGGAAAAGAAAACTGAATTAGACAAACAAATCGAATCTATCAAACAGAAATATGGTGTTGACCCTCATCGTGAAGCCAGTAGCGTTCCAACGCTAACAAGTAACATCAGGGCTTCACGTGGCAATTTGGAGAAACAGAAAAAGCTCTTGGAGTCCTGCAAATCCGCCATAAGTGATTATAAGAGGCAACAGGAGAATGCTGAACGTGAACTGAATGGAATGGGTGCCAACAATACTGGAACTGTAACGCAAGTTGCTGAAACCGAATGGAAGCACATTTCAACTTTCTTGGAATCTGTTTGCCGCGATGTACAAGAGAAAGCCCGCAAAGAACTACTCCATAAGATTGAGGACAGGGCTAATCAGTTCTACGAGAAATTTACGGAACATGACAAGGGCTACAAAGGTCGTGTGGAAATTGATGAAGACTATTCCATTACCTTTGATGGCGGTCTGAATACCAGTCATGAGGACAGGAAGAAAATGAGTATTATCAATGCGCTGCTTGCCTTGAATCAAGAGGCTATTGGCACGTATTATCCGTTTATTAGCGATGCTCCGACTTCCAGCTTTGACCCAAGTACAACTCACAAGTATCTGATGGGAATCAAGGATATCTTTGGCCAGTCTATCATTATGACAAAGGATGTTGAGGTTGGTAGTGACAAATACGAAGACCTCTATAACCAAGGAAATGTATCACGCATTTTCCAGTTAGATAGCCAGATATATCGTTTTGACTCAAAAGAGCCGGAAATATGGGAAGTGTCAACCGTTGTAAAAGAACTCAAATAGCAAAATACCTATGGATAATATATTCGAATTGCGATTCTCCTTTGAGCAAAAGACTAAAGATGAAGTGATATATAAGTTCTCTAATAAACAAGGTGGAGATTATAATGTATTTTCTTACCATTGGCAATGCTTTGTATGGGCTGCCATCATAGGTTTTCTAAGAAGCGAGCGTCGTCCACTAACGCCACCTATTGCTGACAAGCCTTTCAGTCTGAATACGATGATGAACAATCATGGAGAGAAAGATGCTCAGGCTCTTATCTGTTTGGCGATAGCAAAAGCTGGATCGCTGGACATCATGAAGAATCCTGCTGATGCAATCAATCTCATCAACGAGTATGCTAATGGTGGTTTCTATCATATCATGAAACTAATGGAGAATGGTGAGAATTCATTTAATGACCTTGAAAAGGTGAAGCAGGAAATCTTCTCGCGTAACTACAACATAGACGGTGTACCGCAGCCTGTTCAACCTGTCGAAGAATACGTCGTGCCCGAAGAAGCATACAGCAGGAAGGATGCTGAACGGGAACCCGTGGTTGAGAAATCTGTTGCAAAGCCTTTTGCTACAACAAAGAAATCCCATCGTTGGACGTTTAAGGAAGAGAAGGACCTCGTAGGGTACTATCAAGCAGGAATGACCATAGATCAACTTGCCATACTTTTTGGAAAAGATGAAGATGCTGTGAAAGATAAATTGGCACAGAAGGGTTTTGAAGTATGAATAGAAGTCTTCGCTTCTTTGATTACGAGCAATGCTATAATCACTATGTGAGGAGCTTTGAAAGCATACGCCAGAAAAGAATCAATGGCGAGACTATCGTGGCGAAGCCTGTGCTCATGGTGGCGCTCATTGACGGCATTGATGCAAATGTTTTTCCCAACAATCAGTTCGTTATCAACGATTGGCTTGAAGGAAGATATAAGAAGTTAATGATGCAATTCACTAAGAACTCTCAGTTTGATGGAACGACTGGAATTGAGAAACCTTTCTGGCATTTAGAAAGCGATGGCTTCTGGCATTTGAACTATGAGGGAGAACGACTCAGTAAGGGTCGGACACCTTCAAAAGCTTGGCTGAAAGAGAATGTGGAGTTTGCCTATTTCGATGAATCTCTATGGATATTGCTCCAGAATAAAGCTTGGCGGATGAAATTGCGCGATTACATTATAGAGCATAAACTGACGGATGACTTCTGGAGTGGTAAGATGGCTGCGGAGGGGTTAGGAATCCTCGCTGCAATATTGCTTGCGGCATAAGGGCATATAATGGGAACAACATACTCCACCCTTTCCAAGAGCAGGCGGAAAGGGTAGAGTTTCTGATATTGAGATTGACTTTCAACTAATAGTAGCCAATCGATTGTCGGCTATGTCGTAGCAGATGGGAAGGGCGAAACAGATCCGCTAATTTTATAACAAACATTGTAGATGTGGCAGTGTATACCACAGGTTATTTCCTAATTATATAATAATGTGTTCTTTACAATTTATTCGATTTTCATGTTCATACAATGGAGTGTGTTCATAAATTCGTGAACAAATATCAAATTTTGAACAAAATGTTTGGTTGTTTCAAAAATGTTCATTAACTTTGCAGCGTTCATAAATTCGTGAACGCTAATTGAAAATTGAACAGCATGGTGAATGAAAGAGAATTATTGTTGGATGCCGAAAAGAGCCTGACAAGTCTTACCCGGCGAATTGACATAATAATAAAACCATCTGGTAACAGACGTTATGACACCGAGATCAACATTGGTGAAGTAAAATTAATCGGTGAAGTTAAATCTTATGTCAACAATGCAAATTTCAACCAAATACTTATACGGCTTCAAGAGATAAGCCAAATAAGCAAATTACCTGTTCTGTTGATTGTCGGAGATATTTCTCCCCAAAATCTCATGAAGTTTGTGGATGAAGGCTTTAATGTGTTGGATTCTGCGGGGAATTGTTATATCAACATTCCACCTCTTTACATCTTCATTACAGGGCAAAAACGGACTAAGCCTAAGGAAACTATGAAGAAAGTCTTTAATGATTCTGCATTAAAACTGATATTCTATTTCCTCCTTGACAAGTCTAATATTGGCAAGCCATATAGAAAGATTGTGGAAGAAACTGGCTTTTCTATCGGAACTGTCAAGAATGTCATCGAGGAAATGACCTTGCAGCATCATATCATCAAAACATCCAAAGGCAGAGTTCTTATGGATTGGAGAAAACTTCTCGATGATTGGCAAATAGCTTACAATCAAACATTAAAGCCCAAACTCTTTTTAAAGAAGATGACACTTGCAAACCCAGAAAGAATTAAAAACTGGAAGAGCACAAGACTTCCTGAAAACGCTTGTTGGGGAGGAGAGAGTGGGGCCAATCTGACAGATGGATACCTTACTCCAGAAATCCTAACTATCTATACAGATGGTGATAGTAATGAAATCATTAGAACTAGTAGAATTCTTCCTTCATCTGAAGGGGAGATTCTTGTATATAAAAAATTCTGGTTTGGCCATGACGAGAACCATATTGCCCCCAGAATATTAATTTACGCGGATTTGATGGGTACGGCTAACAGCCGCTGCCTTGAAGCTGCAAAAAGAATTTTGGACAATGAAAAATAGTATCACGAAAAAGGAATTGGAGAATGATCTCTTGTATGGAACACTGCAAGCACTTCATAATTGCGTTTCCTGCATGGGACTAAATCTCTATGTAGTTGGTGCAACAGCAAGAGACTTGACAATGAAGCTTCTTAACGAAACAGCATCCAAAAGGAAGACCAAAGACCTTGATGTGGCAATTGCTTTATCTGATTGGTCTCAGTTTAATAACCTTAGTGAAATGCTGCAAGATAATAACTTCCATAAAGGAAAGGCGAAACAAAAATACTATTATAAAGGTGAACACCACGAAAACGACTATGAAGTCGATATTGTTCCATTTGGTGAAATTGCAGACGACGAAATTATTGCATGGCCTCCAGATGGCACACCTGAAATGTCTGTGAAATGCTTTACTGACGTAATGGAAAACGCAATTCCTATTTCCGTCAATAATGAATTTACTGTGCACATCGCACCTTTAGCCGGCCAGTTCTTTATCAAGCTGGATTCATGGATGGATAGACATGATTGTGACCACAAGGATGCCGACGACATGTTTTTCATCCTCGGTAAATTCTACATGACAAGCATCATGGATGGCCAAACTCCGACAGAGGATGTAGATGACGACGAAGAAGTATTAATCAGTGGTGCCCAATGGATAGCAAGTATTATGCGCTCCATTCTCAGCACAGACCATCTAAACTATTATTCTAACAAGATAAAAGAAGAACTTGACAAGGAAACTGAAAGTGAACTTTTAAAGGATTTCATTAAACTTTATGGTGATGAAAAAGACGATGCTTATGAAACAAGTTATGCCATTTGGAATAGCATCTACGAAGTATTGAACAAAGAAATATCCGCTAGAAATGAAAATAAATAGCTTTTCTGTTGGAAGTGCCCCAAATCATAATGAAGATTTTTTGGAATATGTGAACATGGGGATTGATGGATATGCAGTTGTCATGGCTGACGGCATGGGTGGGTTACGTTATGGAGAAGTTGCATCGAAAATAGTGTGTACAACTATACTCTCACACATTCTGGCTAACTATAAAGATTTTCATTCAGAATTCAAAATCTTGAAAGAGGCTCTTGAAAAGGCGGATGACAAATTGATCTCAAAGGGACTCAATAAATATAAATGCCAAATGGGGACTACAATAGCTGCTGCGATAGTTACTGATTACAAGATTTTTTACACCTGGCAGGGGAATGTGCGGATATACCATAAGCAAGGAGGTACGTTGAGACAGTTGACAACAGATCATGTACTTGATATTGGCTATGGTCAACAAAGAATTACACGATGTCTTAAAGGTGCCGGATTGCGGGATGATATTCCATTTACATCTGAAAGGTTGTCAAGAGGGGATACCTTGTTTTTCGGTACAGACGGTTTCTACAAAGAGCATGAGAATTTACTAATAAAGGACAATGACTTTATTTCAATAAAAAGTAGCATCACAAATCCAGAAGATGACTCATCCTTGATAGAAATTGACTTGTGACAAATGGTCAGACTGATGGCGCAATTCACTAAGAACTCTCAGTTGCTCACTTAAAGGTTCAACGCTTTCATTCCAACGGCGCGATTGATTGGCGGGACGTTTTTCTACTGCATAGTTACGACATTTTTCTTATTTGCTTCAAAACACATTCGTTTTTCTCTGAGACATAGCCGACTCTGTTCTATTTCATTTGTTGTATGCTTTAGATCAAAGTCCCCTGATTCATTCCGTACTCATCTTCAGCCGTTATTATATAGCTTTGCTCAAAGAAGTTCTTGCCATGTTCTTTCCACCAATGTATTTCATCATTAAAGTGTGTCCAAGGGTCAATACCTCTATATAATATATTTCCTGGTATGTTCTTTATCAGCCTGAATCTTGAGAGCAATCCTCGCTTTGAATACTCGTTATTATCTTCTTCGCCAATAGTCGAGAGCCACGAAACACCTCTATCAGAAACGGCATTATAATATAATAATGCCTGTTCAAAATCTGACAGTTCAGCTCTTATGATACAAGCATATTCATTTTTATCCTGTTCACTAATAACTTTCGAATCTGCCAAGGCTAAAAACTTAACCATCTGATACAAATGACGGAAATAATGTCCCAATTGATCGTTATGTCCCTGGAACAAATCCCATGGTAGGTATGACGCCTGCAGTCCTCCTTTTAATTCATGGTTCAAAGAATACTCATATTCATGCCGGGTACCGTTTCCATTTCTTTTCAACCCCTTCTTCACATTCGCCAGGATCTCAAAGAATTGTGGCTCTGCCTCCTTGTCAACATAATACAAACCTCCATAGAAAAATAGCCCATAGGCCATTCTTGTAAGCATCATTTCAACGACTTCATCATCTAATGTCGTTAAATAGGCGCGCATTTCTTCAGATGCAGTAGGCTTATATTTCAGGTAAGCTCCTTTTACGACATAGTAGGTAACAAACAATTCTGCCACCAGTGTCTTGAATGCGTCTTTTCCTGAGACATTGTTTCCACACTTTACGCCCAAACTATTGGTGCGGAGCGTTTCAAGCATCGTATAAAAGCGATTGTCAAAGCGTTCTCGAATCTCAATCAGTTTATCATTTTCCTTATCTTTCCTATGCAACTCATTCGCTTCATACTGCATTCTGAAGGCCTCAAATGTCAGATACCCCACTAATATGGCAATAAATGGCGATATGATTCCACCTATGGTATCACCAATTGGTCCAGTATCTCTAAAACTGAGAATAGATATTGGCTCACAAGTCAACAGCCATGGCAAAAAAAGTATTGCCATAGTCATACTAATCAAGACGATCTTTTTCTTTCTCAATTTCTTTTCTGACTCTTCCATCTTTCTGCTACTCAAATAGTGACATGACTACGGGCATCATCGTACGGGCATATTTCAAATCTGGGAAATCAGGTTCCATCAAGGAATTGGCATGGATGGCCGCTGTAGCCAGATTATTTCGTGTTTTAACAAAGATATTTTCATCATGGTAAAACGATGCCTCACGTGCATAGCCTGGTATTAGTCGTTGTAGGGCTGTATGGACTGTCTGGCACGTTGTTTCCAAAGCCATACTTATCCCTTCATAGTGCAACTGAATCCATATTTCAAATGAGGGGTTGTTAATAACCACCTTTACAACAGGAATCGGATTCAACTCCTCAAACATAGCCTGTAGTTGGGCTATGGTCTCCTGCCTTCCTTTGCCTTTATTTTGCTCTACCATTGTTAATGGCTCAACGTCTATGATCCAAATAACATTTTTGAAGATACCTTTTGCCAGTTTCTTGCAGCGGGCATAGGCTTTATCCAACTCTAACACCACTTCATCTATGTCGAGCTGAAAATTGGGCTGTCTGGCCTCATAAACTTTCTGGATGTACCACAATGGAAGGATGCTATTCGAAAGAACAACTACCACGGGCCTGAAAGTTTGTTGGTGCTGGGTCCTGCTCCTATATTTCATTGTCTTTGGTATCCAAATAATAGTAACGGTACGACGGCATAGCTCCCAACACGCCTCGACGGTATGCATCGTAGTAAGTAAAAGAACGGTTAAAACTATTTATATCCGAGAAATCGGCTAAAGAATACAGATGGGTACTACCATCGGAATGTTTTTCTGTAAACCAAACAGAATCAGGCCGTACAAAGCCTTCTTGCATCAGCCATTCACGATGATGTGTGGTTATCAGTAACTGCGATTCTTTGGCATTTACAAGAAATGTCTTCAGAATATACTCTAACAAGTCAGGATGGATAGAACTGTCTATCTCATCTATGAAGAACATGCACTTTTGGTTTAACAACATATCCAGTATGCCACAAAGTTGATAAAAGCGTTGTGTTCCCAGCGATTCATCCACGTAATCAACGTTCACATGTGATGACCCGTTAGAATGGACAAATTCAACATGCCTTACAGGGAACTTTTCCTTTATTTCTTCCAAACTCATTTCGGGATTACTCTCCATAAGTCTCATCTTGATTTTTTCATCAAGATTTTCCCATGGTTCTTTCTTAAAGATGAAATCGTCGATCATCAAGTCTGCACCTCTAAGGTATGACAATAATCTATTCTTACTAATTTTCCCTTCCTCTATCAGTCGCGACACAAAGCCCATTAAGATTGTATCTGGCTCAATTATTGGGAACAAATATTCATGGAACCACTCTACTGCATGCTGTATATCAGGAATATCAAAACTTACTCTCAACGAGCCTCCAAGTACAGTATTATTCCATAGGGTATTTTTCTCCAACTGTTTAAAATCTTCCCTATAGTTCAAATAATTGAAGCCTATCTTTATCTTTACTGTCTGGCTTTCCTCGATTGTTTCTCGACTATAAATAGTTCGCCAGTTTTTTCCCATCACTCTTAGGCGTTCTCTAACTACACACCGGCTATTAAACGATACCTCATAATGGTATTGCTGGTTGGATGCGACAAAACGGACGGAAAGTTCCGTAGGAGAATCTTTGTCTAATTTAAACCAATAAGGAACATAAAAAGATAACGGGCGGTTCTTGCTGGCAAATGGATCACACACCAACATTCTAAGTATCTCCAATGACCTTAGCATAGTTGTTTTGCCAGAGGCATTAGCTCCCAGTATGGTTCCAAATTTCAGCAACTTCAGTCCCTCCTTCGGTTCTACAAAATACAAATCTGATAGATTTGTAAATCCTGATGTAGGAACAAACGACAAGGTTACCTCATCGTCTATAGAGCAATAATTTCTTACTGAATAGTCTATAATCATTTTTTATCTGTTTCTATAGGTTATGGTCTATCAGATCTGATTCGTAATCTAGCAATACTTTCTTCAGTTCTTGATGACCTTTGATATATGGCACCAGTTCTTCCTCTGTTATATCCTTAGGTATATGATGTTCTAATTTCCTGATGGTGATAGCAGGTATACCGTATTCCAACAATATTGAGATATTGTCGGGAAGAAAGTTTGTTTCCAACTGCTGAGCATAATAACTATAAGAGCATACTTGTGTCTGTGACTTTCCATATACATAGTTAATGATACTTTCACCCACGCGCAGCGCTTTGGGAACATTATACTGAAACCACTGTCGTTGAATATAGAAAGCATCCTCCAAGTTCTTATCATATAGTTCTTCGTCATCACCTTGAAATGAATGGAAAAATTTCACAATTGATTTGAGCGAATAATAGCGTTGCAAATAAAAGCACAGCTGTTTGGCTGTACGTACACGCCCGTCAAACTGCAATAATTTGCATTGCCCCAAAAGCGTAATCGTTGTAATCAAATTATTCCATTTGGGCATCTGTTTCCAAAAAATATCTCTCTCACCTGACTTAACATAGTCACTTACTGCCTTTGCAAACTTCAGTTGATTATTGATACTCACTCCGTTTCGCTTGATAATGGATAAGAGGTCTGACGGTATCTGGTGTAATCGATCATAACGTTCGCGCAACTGTGGCTTAACCTTGTCAGCCGGGATATTCACTAACACTTCATCCTTAAGGTCTTCTCTCTGGTCACTGAAAGGCATGTCTATATTCAACTCATGCTGCACAGGTTCTCCATTGAAAGTATAAATTCTACCAACATAATGTTCCATCAGTCTACCAGCTCGGCCTTTAATATTGCAATAGTCAAAGTAGTCTAACTTCTTCCGCCCTTTGGTCTCGCTGAATATCACTACATTCTTGGCACTGGTATTCACCCCCTCAATAATAGTGGCTGTGCAGAAAATCACATCCAGTTGATGGTTGTTGAAATAACGTATAATACTGGCTCCAAGGTGTTTGGGCAACGCACCATCATGAATGGCTATTCCATACTCCAGTTCTTTCACCATCGACCATTTGTCACCAATCTCTTTCTTGATCCACTCTACCAGTGGTAAGTCTGAGTATCGGGGCGCAACACGCTTATCTGTCAGGTATTCGTAATAAATCAAAGCCAATGTTCGTGCTCTGTCTGGGCTGGAACAATAAACAAGCGTCTGCTCGCCCAGAGGTCGTGAGGCTAACAATTCACAGAGTTTCTTCAGTTTGGTAGGTGTAGTGTCTTTCGGTTCGGTCTCTTTTATTTCCACGCTATCCACCAAGCTATAGTTCGTCATAACAAACTTTACGTTGAAATCTCGTTCAAAGGATGGTGATATCGACATGATATTCGGCCCCAGGAAATAAAATTGTGGGTGGTAGTCATAGTATATGCGCATAAACGCATTGTTAAGTATATCTACACGCTCATCTTCACGTGCATAGCTTATTTTGTAGAACTCGTCTATGACCATAAAGTCTATTTGCGGGAACTTCTCATATTCTAACACGCGCTCCGCAGTGAGTAGAAATATATTTTCACCCTCAGAATTAAATTCCTGAGTCGTCCTCACAATCAACCTATAACTATCTGCATATTTCAGCAGTTTTATTCGAGTTTCGTCTAATAAGGCCAACGTAGGCTGGATGATAACAATATTATGATATTTGTGCGATGCTACCACCTCCTCTATCAACAGGCTCTTTCCATAACTCGTCGGAGCACTGAGTACCACGTTCTGACCACTAAAAATCAGATCAGAGATCTCTTTCTGACCAGCATGTAGTATCACTGATGGCAGATAAGATGACTCATGGTATGACAGCCGCATATTGTTATCCAAGGAGGTGGTTTCGAGCCCATCCTCTTTGCCCCGCAAATAAGGGTAGAAACCGAGCGATTCCATCATTTCAGACCAGATGGGATAGAGGTTAGCGTCCATCTCGCTCCAGTGGTTCAGCACGCGAATAGTCAATTTCCGCGCTAAAGGGTATTGTTGTTCAGCAATTAGTTTGCTACACTCCTTAGCATAGGTGAATCCCTCAGAATAGCTAATCTGGTGTGGTTCTTCTAATTGTTTCAGTATATTGTTAACTAACAATTTGTCCATAGGCTACAATTGTTGGGCATGCCACAACTTGCGGTGCAGCTTCATTACAAATTCATTTTTGTCTTTCACAGGGAACAATAGCAACACTATATTAACCTTGTCTTTCAACTGGCAATCATTTATACTATCAAAATATTCCTTTAGGTCTCTGATGTGTGCTTTGTGATACTCCAGTCCTTCTACTTCATTCAAGGTCTCTTCCAACTGCTTCTGATAAACGTCATGTGGATAAAGACAAAGCATCGCTATATTGAGATCTGATATCATATCAGCCAAACGCTCATTCTTCTGTAATTGCTTAATCCAATAATCTCTATCGGGATTATGTTGCGTATTCACGTTCTTCTCTATCAATACGAATTGTTCATGTAGATAGTCCCTGTTAATATGGGCATGAAGGTCCTTTACCAGTTCTTTCATACCCGATTTGGCGTTTCCGTATAGTTTGCTCTCACCCACCCATAGTTGTCTGCTTTCTGGAATATAATGTACAGCATCAAATCCATGGGCAGGCACGCCACGGGTATCACTGAAAAATACTTTCGACATCAAAGGCATTGTCCCTTTGAAGTCTCTCAGTAATAGGTGAAGCAGAAGTTCTCCGAATTCGCCTCTGTTATTGGCTTCAAGTTCCCTTACTTCATCCTCAAGACTGGTATCGTTGCCTATATAATACCTATACATTATGCTGTAAGGGTCTGTCTTATATAACCGCTGTGCCGCCTCTGCCACCTTTGCCATAGCGTTCTGTAGGTCAGCATCTTCATGCCAGGCGAATACATACTCTGGCAGAACTCGAAGAACCAGTCGGGCTAATTCGTCTTCAGGGTACTTTGGTTTTCCGTCATCACCAATATCCATCTTGACAAGAAAAGACATGAGATCTTCCTCGTCTATGGTGACTTCAATTAATTGGGCCTTATCAAACACCCTGCTGTCATACTTTTCTGAAGCCATCCTTAGTCATTTTCGTATTTACCCCTATCCACCATACCAAGCATCACATCAGGGGTGGCAGGGAACAGGTTCGTGTCACATCTTTATTCGATGTCATGGGATGAGCCACCGCAGGGTCGGCTGCCACTGTTGTTATGTCATTCTCCATAATCTCTTTACATATTTAATGGCACAAAGGTACGAAAAGTTTTGTAAACTTACTGTGCTTTGCTCGGAAATTAATATTTTTTAGCGACGGCGTGATTGACAAGGTCGTTGATGTATGATGTGAATGGATGGAAGATGTATTGGCTTGTAGATGTGTAGACAAGAGAGCGTCTTTACGTCGAAGCCTGTCAGCCACATAGCGCAGACGAAAACCACACGTAGTTTGGAGTCTGCATCCTTGAACTGCTTGTCCAATTCCTCTTTTTTCATACGCTCACGATGGGGCTTGATGTCCAAATCCCACTTCTGGAAAGTCTGTATCAGATTTTGAGAGTGCGTTTTTAAGTGATTATTATGGGTTCTTGTTTCATATTACAACTATGAAAGGTTAGGATATGAAAAATCCTGTAAGTTGCTTACTTACAGGATCTTAACTTTCGGGTTCCCGGACGGACTCGATAGAGGTGTCTATTAATAAATGCCATCACTAATTGAATAGATTTCGATGACGTGTATAATGTCATTGAGGACGGGAACTTGATATCGGGAAGTGCTATTAGACATTAAAATTGTTGATTAGTGAGTCTTACTCGGTGGTGCAAATGTGGTGCAATTGTAAAATAAGGAAATCCGCAAGAAACTGATTTTTAGAATCTTGCGGATTTTATAAAGTGATCCCGTTGGGATTCAAACCCAAGACCTTCAGAACCGGAATCTGACGCTCTATTCAGCTAAGCTACGGGACCGATAGTGGTAAAATCGGCGACAAAGGTACGAATATTAATTGAGAATTGAGAATTGGGAATTAAGAATTATGATTTCTTAACTGATAGGCAGAAGAGCGCAAATAGTTAGCAAAAATCAAGCATTTGTGTCATTTTGCGAAAATATTTCTTATTTCTACTTGCATTTTAATATTTTATAGTTACCTTTGCACGCAAATTTGAAACGATTGACGCTATGAGCAAACTAATCAAACCCATAAACTATGAACGTCTGCTGGACACCAAGCAGACGGAACAAGGTATTAAACTCATTAAGGAGTTCTTCCAGCAGAACCTGTCCACGGAGCTGAGACTACGCCGTGTAACGGCTCCGTTATTTGTGCTTCAGGGACTGGGTATTAACGACGACTTGAACGGTGTGGAGCGTGCCGTGACGTTCCCTATCAAGGACCTGGGCGATGCCCGGGCTGAGGTGGTACACTCGCTGGCCAAATGGAAGCGGCTGTCGCTGGCAGAGTACCAGATAGAGCCGGGGCACGGTATCTATACGGATATGAATGCCATTCGCGCTGACGAGGAGCTGGACAACCTGCACTCGCTGTATGTTGATCAGTGGGACTGGGAGGCAGTCATCAACAAGGAGGACCGCACGCTGAGTTTCCTGAAGGATGTTGTGGAGCGTATCTATGCTGCCATTCGGCGTACGGAGTACTTGACATGTGAGACTTATCCACAGTTGAAGCCGTTCCTGCCCGAGAAAATCAAGTTCATACATGCTGAGGAACTGTTGAAGATGTATCCAGACAAGTCGCCGAAAGAGCGCGAGGATGCCATCTGTGAGGCTTACGGAGCTGTGTTTATCATCGGTATCGGCGGCAAGTTGTCCAATGGAGAGAAGCATGATGGACGTGCGCCAGACTATGACGACTGGTCGACGGTGGCAGAGGATGGCCGCGAGGGGTTAAACGGTGACATTCTGATTTGGTATCCTGTGCTGGGCCGCTCGTTCGAACTGTCATCGATGGGTATCCGTGTAGACAAGGAGTCGTTGCTTCGGCAGCTGAAACTGGAACATCAGGAAGAGCGCCAGCAGCTCTATTTCCACCAGCAGCTGTTGCAGGACAAGCTACCACTTAGCATTGGCGGCGGCATTGGACAGAGCCGTCTGTGCATGGTGCTGTTGCATAAGGCGCACATCGGTGAGATTCAGGCCTCCATCTGGCCTGAGGCCATGCGACAGGAGTGCAAGGCACTGGGTATGCCGCTGATTTGATGACTCAACGTGGTATTTGAATACAAAAAAAGGAACGGACAGCCGTTCCTTTTTTGTTTCTGATGTCTTTAGTTTCTGAAGACCAGACCGTCGCCGAACTCATCTACGATAATCGGTTTATCGCGGTTGACCTCGCCAGCCAGAAGTTTCTTCGACAGGTCGTTGAGCACCAGTTGCTGGATAGCCCTTTTCACGGGTCGTGCACCGAACTCCGGGTCGTAACCCTCCTGTGCCAGATAGTTGATGGCTTGTGGCGTGACCTCAAGCTTGAAGCCCTGCGGCTCCAGCATCTCCTGCACCTTACGAATCTGCAGACGCACCACGTCGGCAATCTGCTCGCGTGTCAGCGGCTGGAAGGTAATGATCTCGTCGATACGGTTCAGGAACTCCGGTCTCATCGTCATGCGCAGTTGTTCGCGGGTAGCGTTCGAGGTCATGATGATGATGGTGTTCTTGAAGTTCGCCGTACGTCCCTTGTTGTCAGTCAGCCGCCCATCGTCCAGCACCTGCAGCAGGATGTTGAACACGTCAGGATGAGCCTTCTCAATCTCGTCGAAGAGCACCACCGAGTAAGGTTTGCGGCGAACGGCCTCCGTCAGTTGTCCACCCTCGTCATAACCTACGTAGCCCGGAGGGGCACCTATGAGTCGGCTAACGGTGTGCTTCTCCTGATATTCCGACATATCGAAACGTGTCATCATCGTCTCATCATTAAAGAGGTATTCTGCCAGTGTCTTTGCCAGTTCGGTTTTTCCGACACCCGTAGTACCGAGGAAGATGAACGAGGCGATGGGCCGTTTCGGGTCTTGCAGTCCGGCACGGCTGCGGCGCACGGCGTCAGAGACGGCTGTGATAGCCTCATCCTGTCCGATAACGCGTCGGTGCAGTTCCTCCTCCAGGTGTAACAGTTTCTCACGCTCGCTCTGCATCATGCGGGTGACAGGGATGCCTGTCCAGCGTGAGACGACCTCGGCAATGTCGTCGGCAGTGACCTCTTCGCGAACCAGTGAGTTGCCGCCCTGAGCATTAGCCAGCTGTGTTTTAATCTGCTTGATGTCGTCCTCAAGAGCCTTCAGCTTCGAATAGCGTATCTCAGCTACACGGCCGTAGTCACCTTCGCGCTCGGCACGTTCAGCCTCCAGCCTGAGGTTTTCCATCTCCTGTTTGTCCTGCTGGATTTTATTGATAAGCTGGCGCTCGCCCTCCCACTTAGCGCGGAACTGCGCCTCCTGCTCCTTCAGCTCAGCAATCTCCTTGTCAAGTTGCGCAATCTTAGGCTCATCGCCCTCCCGTTTGATGGCCTCGCGCTCAATCTCCAGTTGAGCCAGTCGGCGGGTAATCTCGTCAAGCTCTTCAGGCACGGAGTCACGTTCCATACGCAGCTTGGCAGCAGCCTCGTCCATCAGGTCGATGGCCTTGTCGGGCAGGAACCGCTCACTGATGTAGCGCTCCGAGAGTTGGACGGCGGCGATACAGGCATCGTCCTGGATACGCACCTTGTGGTGATTCTCGTAGCGTTCCTTCAGGCCTCGAAGGATGCTGATGGCTGAAAGCTCATCAGGCTCGTCGACCATCACTGTCTGGAAACGACGTTCCAGCGCCTTATCCTTCTCGAAATACTTTTGGTATTCGTTCAGCGTCGTAGCACCAATAGCGCGCAGTTCACCACGTGCCAGTGCCGGCTTCAGTATGTTGGCGGCATCCATAGCCCCCTCGCCGCCACCGGCTCCGACGAGTGTGTGAATCTCGTCGATGAAGAGAATGATACGTCCCTCGGCCTTTGTCACCTCGTTGATGACACTCTTCAGACGCTCTTCAAACTCACCCTTATACTTTGCGCCAGCCACCAGCGCACCCATATCCAATGAGTATAGCTGCTTGTCCTTCAGGTTCTCGGGCACGTCGCCACGGACAATACGGCCTGCCAGCCCCTCAACGATAGCCGTCTTACCCGTTCCCGGCTCGCCTATCAGTATAGGGTTGTTCTTCGTACGACGGCTCAGGATCTGCAGCAGTCGGCGAATCTCGTCGTCGCGTCCGATGACGGGGTCGAGCTTCCCCTGACGGGCCAGGTCAACGAGGTTCTTGGCATACTTCTCCAGCGACTGGTAGTTGTCGTCGGCACTCTGCGACTTCACCTTCTGTCCTTGGCGCAGTTCCTGGATGGCCTTCTGCATCTCCTTCTCCGTGCAGCCGGCATCCTTCATGATGCGTGCGGCTGTAGAGCTGACGGTAAGCAGTGCCAGCAGCAGCGGCTCCACAGAAACGAACTCATCGCCCATCTTCTGCGACAGGTCTGTTGCCTTGACCAGTACCTGGTTTGACTCGTTCGAGAGATACGGCTGTCCGGCACCCTGCACTCGTGGCAGGTGCTTGATTTCCTGCTCTGCGAGCATCTCAATCTGCTGGCCGTTCACACCCAGCTTCTGGAACACGAAGTTGGTGACGTCGCGTGCCTTCTCCAGCACACCCTTCAGTATGTGTACAGGCTCAATGGCCTGCTGTCCGTTCAGCTGGGCTGTGTTCACTGCCAGCTGAACTGCCTCTTGGGCTTTAATGGTAAACTTGTCTAATGTCATGTTTTTTCCTCCTATAGTTTAAATTGTTATCTGCTTTGTGAGCCACAAACAGCGTGCCGAACCAGCGGAAACCGACAAAACGGCAGTTCTGTGTGACGTTTTGTCGGCAAATCGTTAAAGTTTCATATTTTAAAACGCTGTAGTCGGGTAGTGTCGGGAAAAATTGCTACCTTTGCAGATAATGTTGCTTAAATGACAAGTAGAATGAAGAATGTAGTGCTAACTGTGTTTTTTGCTTTGTTGAGCATGATGGTGGAAGGACAGACATATACTGAACTGTGGAAGCAGGCTGACGCGGCGGGGAATAAGGATCTGCCGCGCACAGAGTATGATGTACTGATGAAGATAGTGGCGAAGGCCCAGAAGGACGGGCAGTACGGTCAGCTGATGGCCGCCGAGCTGAGAGCCGGCAAGGTGATGTGCTCCATAGCCCCCGACTCGCTGCAGCCAGCCGTAGAGCGGATGGAGCAGCGCCGGCATCAGGCAAAGGACAAGGCGCTGGCCACGGTCTATGCCGTTGTGCTGAATAAGATTTATAAGGAGAACAGCAAGTTGGAGAAGCCCGACGGTCTGACGGTGACTCTCGACCAGGATACCTGCGAGCGTCTGGCAGCCGTACAGGCCACGGCCTATAAGCCGCTGACCGTTGAGGGCCGCGACAGCCGCTGGTTTGGCGACGACCTGCTGAGTGTGGTGGGCTACGAACTGAAGGACTTCGGAGCGCTGAACACCTATTATAATAAGGTAGGCAACCGCGTGGCCTCGATGATGACCGCCCTGGAGCTTGCCAAACAAGGGAAACAATTCAGCAAAGCCGGACGTGAAGCCTATCTCGCCAAGCTCGACTCGCTGACAGCCCTATACGGCGACCTCCCGGAGTGTGGCGAGGTGGCCATTGAGCGTTACGACTGTCTGGAAGACTATGTGAATTGGTACGTCCGCGAACAGAGGGAAGAAACCCTGTGGAACTACCTGGAGGAGGCCCAACAGCGCTGGGGCGGCTACGAGCGGATGAACCAGTTGCGCAATGCCCAGCAGGAACTCACCCGACCGCGGTTCTATGCCTCGCTCTATAAGAAACTGGCCATGCCCGACGAGCAGCAGAAGCTCGACATCCTCAATATCAAGAACCTCAGCCAGCTGACGCTGCGCGTCTACCGTGTGAAGGTCGACGGCAACACCAACCTGAGTCCCAGCGACGAGAAAGACTACAAGAAGCTGAAGGCGCTGGCCACGGAGCTGCCCGAACTGCGGGTGACACGCACCTACAGCGGCAAGCCTGTCTACGAGACCTTTGGTGACAGCATCGCGCTGCCGGGTCTGCCCGTCGGTGTCTATATGCTTGAGATGGAGAGCAAGCCTACCACCGAGGTGTCGCGCCAGCTTTACTTCGTCAGCAACGTGCGGACGCTGGTGGTGCCTCTGCCCGACAACCGCCAGCGCTACGTGGTGGTCGATGCCGTTGAGGGACAGCCTGTCAAAGGAGCGACCATCGAGTTGCGCGACTACCGGGGAGAGCGCGGCCAGAAGCTGGCTACGCTGACCACCGATGCCAAGGGTGAGGCCGTCTACCAATACGCGAAAGAGCGCCCGGCACATATCTATACCCATACCGCCAACGACAAGGCATGCCTGCCGATGAGCAGCTTTGGCAACTACTACTATAACGACAGTCCACGGCGCGTGGAGCGTACCCACCTGTTTACAGACCGTGCCGTCTACCGTCCGGGACAGACTGTCCGCGTGGCCGCCATCGTCTATGAGGTGGAGCACGGCTTCGTGCAAAAGGCCCTGGCCAACAAGAAGATGACGATGACGCTGCGCGATGCCAACGGCAAGGTAGTGTCGGAGCAGACGCTCAGGACAGACCGCTTCGGTACGTGTGCTGCCGACTTCACGCTGCCCTCTAACGGTCTGACGGGACAGTTCACCGTGCAGGCCGCCAACAGCAGCCGTAACATCCGCGTCGAGGAGTACAAGCGTCCGACGTTTGAGGTGACGTTCGACAAGGTGACAGCCAACTACAAGGACGGCGATACCGTCACCGTCAGCGGCACTGCCCGCTCCTATGCCGGCGTGCCCGTGCAGGGCGCCAAGGTGAAGTACAGGGTAGAGCGCCGCGCTTCCATCTGGTGGTGGGCCGATGTTGACGAGGAGAAGGTAGCCGAAGGCGAGGCCGTGACCGGCAGCGACGGCAAGTTCACCGTCGCCATGCCCATGGTGCTGCCCAATACCGAGCGCCCCATGTTCTATAACTTTGTCTGCACGGCCGACGTCACCGACCAGGCCGGCGAGACCCATCAGGGCGTGACCTCGCTGCCGCTGGGTAACCGTAAGACCGCCTTCAGCGTCGACGTGTCTGAGATGGTGCGTGCCGACGAGGGTGGCAAGGTGACGTTCGAGCTGCGCAATGCCGCCGGCAACCCCATTGACGCCACGGCCCAGTACCGCATCGACGGCAAGAAGTGGCTGTCGGCCAAGGCCAACGCCCCTGTGATGCTGCCACAGCTTGCCAGTGGCAGCCATACGCTGGAGGCCGTCTGTGCTGAGGATACCGTGAAGGAGTCGTTCGTGGTCTTCTCGCTCGACGACAAACGTCCGGCCACCGAGACCGACGGGTGGTTCTACCAGTCGGCAACGCAGTTCCCTAACGACGGCACGCCCGTCACCGTTCAGGTGGGCTCGTCGGCCAAGGATGTGCATATCGTCTACACCATCTTCAGCGACAAACGTGTGATTGAGACGGGTGCCGTTGACCGTAGCAACGAGCTCATCAACCGTAAGTTCACCTACAAGGAGGAGTACGGCAACGGACTGGTGCTGACCTACGCCTGGGTGAAGCAGGGAAAGGCCCATACCTATACCGCCAAGGTGATGCGTCCGCTGCCCGACAAGCGTCTCAAGCTCCAATGGCATACCTTCCGCGACCGTCTGATACCCGGTCAGCAGGAAGAGTGGCGTCTGACGGTGAAGACCCCTGACGGAACGCCTGCCGATGCCCTGCTGATGGCGACGCTCTACGACAAGAGTCTCGACCAGATAGCACGCCACAGCTGGTCGTTCTCGCCCTATCGCAATGTCATGATGCCCAGCGTCAACTGGCGTTACGGCAGCTGGGGCGGTGAGTCGCTCACGGGCCAGAAGAAGCTGAACCTGCTGGACGTCAGGTCAATCAGTTTGACACACTTTGACGATAACCTCTTCCCCCATTACTGGGACGGCCAACGGCGCATGCTCCGCATGGCACGTACCGGGGCCGTGGCCAAAAACAGTACGGCGGTCTTTGACTGCGTTGAGGAGAGTGCAGCAGCCCCCATGGCCGCAGCGCATAATGAGGTCTTTGCAACCTCACAGAAAGCCGTCGCCGGCGACCAAGCCATTGGCGCGTTCGAGGTTGAAGCCGACTCAGTGGCTGCCGGTAACGCTGACGACGAGCAGCAGCCCGACATACCGCTGCGCGAAAATCTGCAAGAGACGGCTTTCTTCTACCCGCAGCTGCAGACCGACTCCACGGGACAGGTCATGCTGAAGTTCACCCTGCCCGAGAGTCTGACCACTTGGCGCTTCATGGGGCTGGCTCATACTGCCGACCTCTGCCACGGACTGCTGACGGGCGAGACCGTAGCCAAGAAAGACCTGATGGTGCAGCCCAACATGCCGCGCTTCGTGCGCGAAGGCGACCAGGTCACCATCTCGGCCCGTATCATCAACACCTGTGAGCGCAGCCTCAGCGGCAAGGCCTGGCTGACACTCATTGACCCCGAGACCGAAAAGACCGTCTATACCACACATACGCCGTTCGCCGTGGAGGCTGGCCAGACCGCGAGTGTAACGTTCACGGTCAGAGTTACAGCCGACTACCCGTCGCTGCTCATTGCCAAGGTGAGCGCCGCCGGCGATGGTTTCAGCGATGGCGAGCAGCATTACCTGCCCGTCCTGCCTAACCGGGAGCGCGTCACCGTCACCGTGCCGTTCACGCAGAATGAGCAGGGCACGAAGACCATTGACCTGACGACATTGTTCCCCAAGACGGAAACACGCTCGGCCGAAGGACGCTTGCAAGGCAAGAACTCTACACTCTACACTCTACACTCTACACTTACCATCGAATACACCAACAACCCCGCGTGGCTGATGATCCAGGCCCTGCCCGCCGTGGGCCATCCCTACGACGACTGCGCCATCTGTCAGGCCGCGTCGCTCTATGCCAACACCATTGGCAAGCATATCATCGACCAGGTGCCGCAGGCCAAGACGGTGTTTGAGCAGTGGAAGCGGGAAACGGGAGGGGGAACCTCCCTGAACAGCCAGTTGCAGAAGAACCAGGAACTGAAGGACCTGGTGCTCAGCGAGACCCCGTGGGTGGCCGATGCCGACAGGGAGCAGGAGCAGCGTGAGCGCCTGGCCGACTTCTTTGACGAGAACCTGATGCAGCAGCGCCTGCAGTCGGCTCTCGACAAACTCGGCAAGCTGCAGCGTGGCGACGGCTCCTGGAGCTGGTGGCCTGAGATGCCCGGTTCGGTCTACATGACCATCGCCGTGACGGAGATGATGGTGCGCCAGAACACCATGGTGGGCGAGCAGCAGCAGACCAGGCAGATGCTCACCAAGGCCATCCAGTTCCTGGGTCAGGAGATGGTGGAGCTGGTTCAGAAGATGAAACGCGACGAGAAGAAAGGCCACAAGCCCTACTTCCCCGGCAACAACGCCCTGCAGTGGCTCTATATCTGCACCCTCGACGGACGCCAGTTGCCCAAGAACGTGCAGGAGGCTAACCGCTATCTTGTCAACCTACTGAAGAAGGAAACCAAGAACCAAACCATCTACCAGAAGGCTCTGTCGGCCATCATCCTCAACTCGCCCACCTACATCAAGAGTTTGAAGGAGTTCACCGTCTACAAAGAGGAGATGGGCCGCTACTATGACACCCCGCGTGCCGGCTATTCGTGGCGCGACTACCGCATACCCACCCAGGTGGCCGCCATCGAGGCCATCCTGCGCCTGACCCCCGGCGACCGGCAGACCCTCGACGAGATGCGCCGCTGGCTGTTGCAGGAGAAGCGCACCCAGGCCTGGGACACGCCGCTGAACAGCGTCGATGCTGTTTATGCTTTTATGGGGCCAATGGGGCTTATGGGGCCTATGAGGCCTATAAGCCTTATGGGCCCCAGGGCTCAGCTGTATCTCGACGGCCAGGCCATTGATGCCCCGTCGGCCACCGCCGGCATCGGCTATGTGAAGACCGCCAAGCCCTACGCAGGCGAGAAGACCTTCGCCGCTGAGAAGAGCAGCGAAGGTACGTCGTGGGGAGCCGTCTACGCCCAGTTCATGCAGACCACCAGCGACATCAAGGATCAGACCAGCGGCATCAGCGTCAGGCGCGAGCTGCTGACGGCTGACGGGCAGCCGTTGCTGACGGCCAAGGTGGGTGAGCGCATCAAGTTGCGTCTGACCATCCAGAGCGAGCGCGACCTCGACTTTGTGCAGCTGCAGGACAAGCGTGCCGCCTGTATGGAGCCTGTCAGTCAGCTGAGTGGCTACAGCTGGCGCGGCGGCTATTACTCGACGCCACGCGACAATGTTACGAACTATTACTTCGACCGTCTGCCCAAGGGCAAGCGCGTCATTGAGACCGAATACTACATCGACCGTGCCGGACAGTACGAGACGGGCACTTGTACCGTGCAATGTGCATACGCGCCGGAGTATCGTGGCACGACACACTCCGTGAGTGTCAAGGTGAAAAAGTAAAAAAGTAAAAAGGTAAGAAAGTCAGAAAGAATGGAATATATAATAAATAAGGTGATAGGTATAGGGAAGAGGGTTCTGCCTTTTTGCCTTTTTGCCTTTTTACCTTTACAGATACAGGCGCAGCGCCTGTCGGTGGCGAATACAACCATTGATGTAGGGCGCACGGGCTATGAAATGCCCGTCACCGCCACTTTCGAAATGCGCAACAAGGGCCTGCGCAAACTGCTCATCCTGGATGTGAAGCCCGACTGCTACTGTACCAAGATTGAATACCCTTGCGGCGAGATTGGCGTGGGCGATAAGTTCACCATCAGTATGACCTACGATGCGCGTCAGCTGGGCCACTTCAATAAGCAAGCCACCGTCTTGTCGAACGGCTCTAAGGAACCCGTCTATCTCACCATGACAGGCATCGTGCTGGCAGAGTTGAAGGACTACAGCGGCACCTATCCCCACGACTTCCATAACCTGCTCAGTACGGCAAACGAACTGGAGTTCGACAATGTGAATAAGGGTGAGGAGCGTACATTTGAGATGCTGATTATGAACAACGGCACCAAGAAGATGCAGCCTAACGTGCTGCACCTGCCGTCCTACCTTTCGGCCAAGGTGTCGCCTGAGCACCTCTCGCCCGGACAAAGCGGAAAGATACTCTTCACTTTACATTCAGATAAGATCCATAACTATGGTCTGACGCAGACAAAGGTCTATCTGGCCCAGCAACTGGGCGAGAAGGTAAAGAGCGAGACAGAAATGGGCGTTTCCGTGGTCTTGCTGCCACCGGTGACGCCTATGGAAAAAGCACCACAGCTGACGTTGTCAGACACAACATTGAATCTGACCTATGGAGGCAAGGATAAAAAGTCGGGTGAAATCACCTTGTACAACACTGGCCTGTCGCGTCTCGACTTCACGTCGCTACAGATGTTTACCTGCGGTCTGAAGGTCGAGCTTGGCAAGCGCCGTCTGGCTCCTGGTGAGCAGACAAAGCTGAAGATAACGGCCATTGCTAGCGAATTGAAGAAGGTACGCACCCAACCCCGCGTGCTGCTCATTACCAACGACCCTCAGCGGTCGAAGGTCGTGATTACCATTAATGCTCATTAAATCTTTACTCTTTCTATGGAACATCCCGAAAACAGTCCCGAATATGCCGGTTTGCAGGTGAACAGCGGTGTGAGCCAGCAGTCAATCATCAACCCCTATCTGAAGCGTGGCCGCTTTCGCCGGCATGAAATGACGGTCGACGAGATGGTAGAGGGCATCGTGCGTGGCGACGTCACCATACTGAGCCAGGCCGTCACCCTCATTGAGAGCGTCAACCCCGACCATCAGCAGAAGGCCCAGGAGGTTATCAACCGTTGTCTGCCCTATAGCGGGCGGAGCATCCGCGTGGGCATCAGCGGCGTGCCCGGTGCCGGCAAGTCGACCAGCATCGACGAGTTTGGCATGCACGTACTGAAGGAGCATGGCGGCAAGCTGGCCGTTCTGGCTATCGACCCCAGCTCAGAGCGTACCAAGGGCAGCATCCTCGGCGACAAGACGCGCATGGAGAAGCTGGCTCAGCATCCGGCGTCGTTCATCCGTCCCAGTCCGTCGGCGGGGTCCTTGGGAGGCGTTGCCCGTAAGACGCGTGAGACCATCATCCTGTGCGAGGCTGCCGGCTTCGACAAAATCTTTGTCGAGACGGTTGGGGTAGGGCAGTCTGAGACGGCCTGCCACTCCATGGTCGATTTCTTCCTGCTCATCCAGGTGGCCGGCACCGGCGACGAGCTGCAGGGCATCAAGCGCGGCATCATGGAAATCTCCGACGGCATTGTCATCAACAAGTGCGACGGCGACAACGTAGACCGCTGTCAGATGGCTGCCACCAACTTCCGCAACGCCCTCCACTTCTTTCCCATGCCTGAGAGCGGATGGCTGCCGAAGGTGATGTGCTATAGTGGCTTCTACGGCACGGGCGTGAAGGAAATCTGGGACATGATATACCAGTACATGGACTTTGTCAAGGCCAACGGCTACTTTGACTACCGGCGCAACGAGCAGGCCAAGTACTGGATGTATGAAAGCATTAACGAGCACCTGCGCCTTAACTTCTATAACAACCCCGTCATACAACAGCAGCTGGTGCAATCAGAAAAAACAGTCCTGGACGGCAGGAAGACAAGCTTCGTGGCCGCCCAGGAACTGCTGGACCTCTACTACAATCAGTTGAAGTAGGTTACTTGATGGTGACTGCGATGTGTTGCAGGTCGTTGTCGTTACTGCTTGTGCCTACCATGACATCGTACTTGCCGGGAACAACGCGCATGGTGTTGGTCGTTGCGTCCCAGCCCTCAAACGACTGGCGGGGTAGGGCGATGCTCACCATCTGCTGTTCGCCGGGCTTCAGTTCCACCTGTTTGTAGGCACGGAGAGTCTTCGCCGGTCCCTCCTTGTCGGCCATACGGCGTATGTACACCTGTATGGTCTCCATGCCTTGTCGGACTCCAGTGTTTTTGACGCGCACCTGTACCTTGTTATTGGTATAAGCAGGTTTGCTGATGCCGAATGTCGTATAACTCAGGCCGTAGCCGAAGGGGAACACAGGCTGTCCCTGATAGTAGCGATATGTGCGGTTCTTCATGGTGTAGTCCAGGAAGTCGGGCAGTTCGTTGACATCCTTATAGAACGTGATGGGCAGCTTTCCTGACGGATTGTAGTCGCCAAAGAGCACATCGGCCAGTGCGGCACCCCCTTGCTCACCGTCGTACCACCACTGTATGATGGCATCGCACGTCTCCTGTTCGGGTGCCAGTCCCATGGCACCGCCCGAGCAGTTGACGAAGATGACTTTCTTGCCTGCCTGGTGAAGCATGGCCAGCATATCGCGCTGAGCCTGCGGCAGTTCGATGTCCGTGCGGTCGCCGCCTTTGAATCCAGGTTCGCTCACTTTCATCTCCTCGCCTTCCAGTGACGGCGAGATACCACCGACAAAGACCACGGTGCCGGTGGCCCCGATTTCGGCCAGCAGACTTTCTGCCGTGGGCACTACGCGTTTCTTGATGTCGAAGTTCAGGGCTGCATAACCCGTTTCCTGAACGTAGTCTATCTGGATGCGGTAGTGCTGTCCGGCCTTGACGTTCACTTCCTTCTTGTCGCCCTGTATGCGGTGGCGCACTTTCCAGATGTCCACCAGCGTATCGCCGTTGACCATGAGGCGCAGTTTGTCGTCGGCGCTGATGTCAAAGACGAGGGTCTCGTCCTGTTTGGGAATAAACGTGCCGTCGAGTCGGGCAGAGAAGTTTTCGAGGTTCACGCCCGGCGCAAACACGGTGTTGCCGCCGTTGCTCAGTCTGACGGCCTGGCTGATGTTCACCACGGCAGCGGGCGTGCCCTCCATGCCGGTGTTGTTCCAATAGGCGGCCTGAATACCCTGGTTGCCTAATGGGTCAATCACCTCGCTGAAGCGGCTTTCTGTCACCTCGTTGCGCGTCAGGCTGCACCCCTGGAGCAGTCTCACACGGCTTTGGGGGTTCAGGGCCTTCGCCTTCCTGTAGATACCTTCCATGGCGGTGATGGTGCGGGTGGGGTAGCCGGCGTAGTTTCCCCACATCATGACCGAGTCGTTGGCATTGGGACCCATGACGACGATGTCGTCAGTCGAGCCTGCTCCCTTGGCAGAAGGATAGCCCAGTGGCAGCACGCTGTCCTTGTTCTGTAGCAGCACGATGCTCTTGAGTGCCATGCGGTAAGCCAGTCTCTTGTGCTCCAGCGATGCTACAACATCCTCCGGAATCTTTGTCCACGACACCAGCTCGTCGCTGTCGAAGTCGCCTAATTCCATGCGGGCTATGAGCAGGCGGCGCAGCGAGCGGTCGAGGTCGCTCTCCTTGATGTCGCCACGGCGGACGGCGGCAGGCAGGTTCTTGTATTCCGAGCCGCACTCCACGTCGGTACCGGCCAGCACCGCCTTGGCCGATGCCTCGGCACCGTCCTTGGCTACCGCGTGCCAGTTCGGCAGGAAGTCGCGAATGGCGCCGCAGTCGCTCGTTATCAGTCCTTTGAAGCCCCACTCGTCGCGCAGTATCTGCTGCTCGTACCGGCTCTGGGCACAGCAGGCCTGACCGTCAATGCGCTGGTAGGCACACATCACCTCGGCCACATCACCTTCTTGTACCAGTGCCTTGAATGCCGGCAGATAGGTCTCCCACAGGTCACGCTCCGGCAGGTTCTCAATGTTAAAAGTATGGCGGTTCCATTCCGGTCCGCTATGTACGGCAAAGTGCTTGGCACAGGCCAGCAGCTTCTTGTAGCGTTTGTCGAGCGGCTGTCCGTCGTAGGAGTAGCCCTGGAGTCCCCTGACGACGGCCAGGCCCATCTTGGCTGTCAGATAGGGATCCTCGCCGTAGGTCTCCTGTCCGCGTCCCCAGCGCGGGTCACGGAAGATATTGATGTTCGGTGTCCAGAACGACAGACTCTGATAGCGCTGAATGTTACCCTTGCGCTTGGCTTGCTGCGCTTTGACGCGGGCCTCGTCGCTGACGGCTGTAAACACTTGGTGCAGCAGTTCGTCGTCCCATGAGGCGGCCATGCCCGTTGTGATGGGGAACACGGTGGCGAATCCGTTACGGCCAACACCGTGCAGGGCTTCGTTCCACCATTGGAACTGGGGAATGCCCAGACGCTCGACAGCAGGCGACACGTCCATCATCAGTTTCACCTTCTCTTCCAGCGTCAGACGGCTAATGAGGTCATCGGCCCGCTGTTCTGCCGCCAGTTGCGGATTCTGGAAAGGGTGCTGGGCTGATGCTGTGATAGCCAGTAGCAGCATGAGAGATGCTAACGTCTGTTTCATGGCAGTATGGTCTTTTTGCCGTTGATGATATAGATACCCTTGCGCGGCTGCTGCTTGTTGGCCACACGGCGTCCTGTCAGGTCGTACATGGCGTCATCGCCCTCCTTGACCTTCAGCATCTGTATGCCGTCTGTGTCGTTAGCAATGAAACGGATGGCAGCCAGGCGCCATTTCGTGCCTCCGGCAAAGAATTTGTAGGTCTTGTTAGCCTCCAGGGTATAGACGATGCCGTCCCACGCTGCAATTGCCGTAGCAGGTTTCTCACCGCTTGCAATCGTAGCCCCTGAGCTGAGCACGGTTCCTGTCAGGCCGTTCTCGCCTTCCGTCATGTTGACAGACTTGTTGGTGGCTATGCCGCCGCCAAAGAAGATCGTCAGCGTTCCCGCTTGTGTTGTTTCAATGATGATGGGTGCGCCGTTTGCCTTATCGCTCTGTGTGTAGAATCCGTTGAGTTTTACACCGTCAACTTCCTGTGCGTCGCTACCGCTGCCGCCACTTCTCCAGTCGGTGACAGCCGGGTCGAATGTTACGGTGATACCGCCCACCTCTGTAATCTTGTCGCCGATGTGTGCATCGTCCTTTGTCATGACATAGACCGTTTCACCACTTTCACTGCGCTCTGTGGTAGGGATAGTAGACAGAATATAGTTGGCATCGTTGCCCAGCGTGTTGCCGGCACCCTCGTCGCCGGTCAGCGTGGTCGGCACGTCGGCTGTCGCTATCTTTGTGTACTGGTAAGGCACGGTCACCTCGGTGGAGCCTACGGATGAGGCTGAGAAACTGTTGTCGCGGGCGGTGATTTTCCTGCCACTGCCACTGCCCGTCAGCGGGCTGTTCACACCTTTGGCAGCAAAGTTGCCTTCCACCAGCGCCTTGCAGTTTTCGTTGATGGTCATGCCGGCGCTGTTGCCGGGGCAGTTATGGTAGTTGTTGACCAGATGGACATAGCAGTCGCCGCATTGAGGCAGACGGCGCATGCAGCCCTCGCCCCAGATGTTGCAGGCAAAGGTGAGGTGGAGTGTCATCTTGCCATCAGCCCATCCGCATCCGCAGGTGTAGGCATGTGAGTAGCTGCGCTTGGTGTAGTAGAAGAGGTTAAAGGTATAGGTGGCCCAGTCGCACACCTTGCTGTCGAGGGCTCCGTCCTGAGAGTCTACCAGCGTGCAGTGGTCAACCCAAACATGCGTTCCCTGATTGGTGATGAGGTCTACACCGTCGATGTCAACCGACCCCGGTCCTATGAGCGCGAGGTTGCGGATGATGATGTTCTCGCTCGAGGTTTCGATGTGGAAGATGCCAGCTTTGTTGGGCAGCGAATAGACGCCTGTTTTCTGGTATTGCAGTTCCATCATGGCCTTCTTGGTGAAGAAGGCGCGCTTGTCGCAGGTCAGCGTGGTTCCGTCGGGCAGGGTTCCGGTGTATTGGTCCGTACTGCTCAGTCCGTCCAGGTTCTGTTTCTTCAGATAGGCATTGTCCTCGTCGGTCAGGTAGAACTGTGTACACAGGCGTGCGTTGTTGATGCCGATGATGGTCTTGTTCTTCAGCGAAGCCAGCTTCATCACCTGCTCAATGATGAAGTCGCCGTTGGAACCGTCGAGGATAATGATGTCGTTCTTGGCTATGGCCTGCTTAATCTGGGTGTCGTCAGTCTGTCCGTTGCCAAGAGCTGTCAAGGTTGTCGACTTGGCGTCGGTGAAGTTGCCGCCGCTCAGGGTGTAGGCAGTGCCCTCTTCGTCGGAGCAGGTAGCCCAGCCCCAGGGAGCCACGTTGTTGTTGCCAGCCATAGCCGGTAGGAGTGCCATGGCACTCAGTAAGGTCATTAGTAGTTTCTTCATTGTTAGTTTGGTTTTGAAATTGTTTCTGGTTGCAAAGGTACGCATTTTATTTCAGATAGCGATGGAATTGAAGAAAAAAGCGGAGGACAGACAACACAGGTTGTCCGTCCTCCGGAAAAGATGAAAAATCGTTGCTTACTTCAGCACCTTCTTGCCGTTCATGATGACAACGCCCTTATAGTTGTTGTTCACCTTCTGGCCAGCCAGGTTGTAGAGAGCCTTGTCGGCAGCCTCTGCAGTCTTCACTGTAGCAATACCCTCGGTAGCAACAGGATTAATCTCGATAGAAGAAACGAGGATGTTGCCAGTGCCAGAGTACTTCTTGAAGGTGTGCGTACCAGCACCCAGACCGAACTTCACGATGTTGGCATCGGGATTGCGCTTCAGGTCAGCAGCTTCGTTGCCCTCTGCGTCAACAGCGCTGTAGTTTGTACCGTCCACGTTGATGAAGCACTTGCGGTCATTGGCAACCTTCGAGCCCTCAGCATCCACCTCTTCGTCAGTCAGTGTGATGGTCTTGCAAGAATTCTTTGAGCAGGTAACAACAACGTCAACAGAGTCGCCCTCAGCCACCTGGAAGGTAATGATGTCACCGCTCATCATCAGGTAAGCCTGCTGTCCGGCGGGAACCTGATATTCAGCCTCTTCAACAACCTTGAAGCTGGTGTTTCTGATGAAGAAGAACTTCTTGTCGTGGTTCACGACACCATTCTCCACGATATAGTTGGGATCAGTGTCAGCCTTCTTCTCAGGATTATCCACGATGTTACCAGAAACGGTCAGAGTCTGCTTGGCCTTGATGGGATCCAGTACATATACCTCCTGGGTGGTCTTCTTGGTTGTGAAGGTTGCGTATGTGCCGTTGACAATCTGTGAGTAAGCCTCAACGGTAGCACTCTCAGTCAGTGTAGCGGCACTGCCTTCAACGGCCTCACCACCATTAAGAGAATAGAAGTTCTTGGCACCTTCGTAGGTAGAGGTGATGGTAATGTTGGCACCGTCAGCATTGATGGCGGGAGCGTCGAATGAGAATGAGACATTAGCCTCGTTGTCAGCACCGTCGCAGATGAAGCCTTCGTCGGCACCCATACCCCAGTCTTGGTAAGCCTGGAACTTCACGGTCATATCGTTGTAGCACTTGATAGGAGCAGTGTAAACAGGGCTGCTGGCTGTAGGAGCAGTACCGTCGGTAGTGTAGGTAATGATAGTGGGGATAGCCTCGTCAGAACCTTCCATCTTGTAGGGGTTGGCCTTTGCACTGACCTCGCGGAACCACAGACCGCCTTCGAAGGTCTGCTCGCCCATCTTTACGGTCGGTGTACCAGGAGCCTCGTTAGCCTCGACGATGATGAAGCTGACGAACATATCGCCATTGTAAGAACCTACGTAGATAAGACCGTCGTCAGCAGCTGTCCACTCATAGCGGAAACCGGCATCCGTTGCAGGGAAGTCAGCACCGGGAGCAGCGTTCAGTGCATTGCTCAGGGCAGCATCGGTAGCAATCTTGGGGATACGGGCAGCAGTGCCGCTCTTGTTGTTACCCTGCAGGAAGAAAATCAGCTTTGTCTTGGCAGTCACCTTCATGGCAATGACGTCCTGGGCGTTCTTCAGACGAAGGAAGTTGTAGTGAGGACCAGCGTAGTCGGCACCGTATGTGTCGGCAATATACTGATTGACGTGGTTGTCGTCGGCCTCGTTGACAACAGAGAGGTCTGCGGTTCCTTTGTTTGTAGCAGTAGAGCCGCCAGTGACGTCGAGGAAGTGGTCGGCGCCAAACAGTACGCCTTTGCCAGGACGGGCACCAAGGTCGTCACACACCAGCACATAGCTGTGCTTCAGCACTGCGATGTCGTCAACAGTAGCTGCGTTGGCAGCACCAGCGAAGCCCATCAGAGCGCAAACTAGAGTAAATAGTTTTTTCATATACATTTTGTTTTAGTTAATAAATAAAAGATGTTGTATTCTTGGTTTTGTAGAATTGCCCACAAAGTTACGAATAAAATTCCGAACTCCAAACAATTTTGATTATTTTTTGCCACGAAAAAGAGCGTAAAGGTTTACGTGGCGCATCCGATGTCAAAAAAATGGAGACGGGAACTTTGTCCGCCTCCATATCGTCTTTTCTTTCAGGTTCTACTGTTTGACGAGATAGGTCTGAGCCGGTGTGTCACCATAGTGTACGATGGTGATGGTTTCTGGCTGACCAACGACAGCAACACCTTCAAAGATGTCGTTCTTAGTCACCTTGCCCTTGTTCTCGACGCGCTGCTTAATCTTCAGTTTGCCAGTAGCAGCGCTATAGTCATATTCATACAGTGGCAGTTTTTCCGTGTTGGAGTCGTCTACCCAGGTACCTTCCGTAGTGCCCTGGCTCATCTTGACGGCTACCGAATCGGCCGACACAAAGTTGAGGCTCTCAACAAAGCCCTGCACTTCCTTGCCGTAAGCATTCACCTTGATGCCAGTACCGCGTACCCACTGCGTTCCCGCAAGTGTTTCAGGGTGGGGGATTGCTGTCGAGTCAGTATAATTGCTAACCCATGACTTGTTGTTAGTGTCGGTATCCTCAAACTCGTTGGCATCGCTGCAGGCGGTGGTCAGGCTGATGCCTGCCACCACTGCCATGACAGCAAATATGGATTTCTTTATTGTCTTCATACTTATCAATTGTCAATTATCAATTATCAATTCTATTTGTTCCTCCAACGAGCAGCACCTACATTATTCTTGTAGATGTCATTGTCGGTGTTCTTGAAGTAGAGGTTGACATTAAACTCACTGGCGGTTCCGTCGAGAGCATCAGCGCGGTGCATGTTCTGGTCTTCGGCTGTTGCTGCGATATGCGGCGGACATGGACTGATGAGCAGCTCTGTAGCCGAGATGTTGGCAACGTCAACCTTCAATGAACCGTTGAGTGTGGCCTTCTGGTTGGACACGAGGAACTCGAAGCCGTCCTTTGCATTCTCGAAAGCATTGGAACTGAAGACAGAGCCATTGGTCAGGTCGTTGTTCGTTGACCAGTTGTTGTGGAAGTTCAGCGTACACTGTCCTGACGAGCCGTCGCTGCGGTTCTCGGTACCGGTATCGCCGGTAATCTGTACACCGTATTGCTGGAGAACGCGCTGGTCGCCAGCCTGCTTGCAGAGCATAATCAGGTTGTTCTCAACCGTGAATGTCGATCCGTCGGGAATGCGGCTCACCTTGAATATGGCACCGTTGCCACGGGTGTTGTAGTTCACCAGCGTGTTGTTCGAGAAGGTGATGTTCCACTTTGAGTTGCCTTCGTACTTATAGGCATCGCCCAGTTGCTGCTTGATGAATGCCGGGAAGGGGCAGTCATAGAACGTGTTCTCAATGGCTTTAAAGTCGGCCAGCATGTTGGTCTTGCCATTGTTGCCGGCACCGTCAATCCAGCAATAGCCGCCGGCACCGCTGCTATAGTATCCGCAGTCGAAGAACAGGTTGTTCTTGATAAGCACGTGGTTCCAAAGCTTGTAGTTGGGACCCTGCTCACGGACGAAGCCGCGGACAATACGCTTGAAGGTGCAGTTCTCAATGACCAGTGAGTCGAGGGTGATAGCCATACCGTCGCTGAACATGTTGAAGAAGTAGTTACCGGTAGACTTGCCGATACCAGCTTTCTCATCACCGTAGTTGAAGCACATGGGGTTGTCGAAGTCGATGTCATAGAAGGCGAGCTTCTTCATGTAAATCTCACCGCCCTCACCAGCTTCCGGCGAGCGTCCGAAGGTGAACATGGAGTAGGGGCAGCCATCCCACTGATGACCTAGGTTGCCTTGACTGAAGTAGACCTCCTTGCCCTCGGGGCTGACACCTATGCCGCAGATAACCTTGGCGCGCTTGCCCTGGGCTACGTCGGCAGGATTGGTGCGCAGCACAAAGCCCTTACAGGTGATGTCGTTGCCGTCAAGATAATAGGTCTTTCCACCTTCAAGCAGGAAGGTCTGGCCCTCAGCATAGTTGGTGTTCGAGATGAAGTCATAGAGTGTCGGCGTCAGAGGAGCGGCATTGAAGTTGGCGGCATTGCCAAACACTTCGTCTCGGCCGTAGTCTTCCTTGTTGGGGATGCCAGCTGTTGTCTGTGTAGCCAGCAGCTCGTCGTGGCTGAGCAGGATAGGCTCGCCTGGCTGACCGTCGGAACGGGCTGTGCAGGTATTGTACTTGGCATCGATTTCTACGGGCACTGTCGGGTCGATAACGTCGATGACATACACCGAGTTGGCAGTGAGGCCGTCGATGACGACGTAGCCACGGGCGCGGTCTTCATCGGTAATCTCGTACTTCTTCCACTTCTCGTTAACCGTCGAGTTGGGGTTGTTGGGCGACGGTGATACGGTCAGGTACTTGTAACCGAAATTACCTTTCTCGTCAATGTTGAAGTTCTCGTAGTAGGCATCATACTTGTCCTTGTCGTCTTCGTCGGCGAGATTCAGGCCAAGGTCGTTGATGTTGGTGTTGAAGTAGACGTGCATGTCGTTCTCCGTGGTCTCAGCCTGGTTCACGTAGATGGCCATGGGGGTGGGGTAGCGGTCATCGGTAGTGACACCAAACCACTCCTGCCACTGTCGGCCGTTGCCGTGGCCATACCAGTTGGAGGCATGTGCAAAGGTGCTCTCGTCGCCTTTGATGTTTTTGTCAAGTTTTGACAGGGCACGGATGGCGAATCGGTAGTTGGTGGAGTACTGCAAGTCCTTGAGCAGCAGGTCGAGCTGTTTCGGACCCACGATGGTGTCGAGCAGCAGGTCGCTGGTGCCCTGCACCTTCTTCCAGGCATCTGCTCCACCGCTGACCTTGATTTGCAGACTCATCTGAATCTGGTAGCCGGCACAGTCGTTGACGCCATACCAGTAGAGGTGGATGGAGTTTCCGTGGGGCGAGTAGTTGTAGTCTTTCTCGCTGTTGTAAGGATAGTCGGTTCCTTTACCACGGGTGTTGTCGGTAATGAACATGGTCATAAACTCTCTGTTGGTGTTAGTCGATGAGCCATTGCCATCACTTTCCTTACACGACACCACTAACGCGGAAGTGCCTGCCAGCAGGAGTAACATGAGGTTATTCAGTATTTTTTTCATATCTTATGAATTCTTGGTTTTATTAATACTCATAGCCATAATAATTCTTATAGACATCAGAAGAACGCTGTATCACCTGGCGTGGATAGGGCAGGATGTAGCGTACCACGGGGAGTGTCTCAGTAGCAGGGATGCTGTTGAACTGCTCCTGCACGCCATCGCGGATAATCCAGATGTTACCGTTGTCGTCAGTGCGTATATAGCCATAGAAACTGTACTTACACTGGTTGTTGGGCTGTGCGGTAGCATCGTTGAACCAGTTATAGAACTTGGCATTGCTCCATCCGTCGGCAGCAAATCCGAATGTGCGGATCTGGCTCGTGGTGGGCTGGCTGATACCCTTGTAGGCATTGTAGATACGCAGGCTGGGCAGCGACTGGTTGGGATACATCAGGTCGAAACTGTAGGCATCATTCACGATATAGCCATACAGTTGGTTCTTAATCATGCGGTGTGCCTGCATTTTCTGTTGATCGGTACCCTCGGTAGCATAATACTTGTGATAGTAGACAGTCAGCGGACGGTAGTTGAAGGTGTTGCCGTCGTGCTCGTTGATAGCACCTTCGAAGCCAGAGTCACCGGCCATGCCGGCAGCATGATAGCGCAGGAAGCTGTACATCAGCTCTTCGGAAATGGTGTTGGTACGCACCAGGTCGCGCCAGCGGATGTTCTCGCCGGCAAACTCCCATTTACGCTCGTCCATGATAGCCTTCTGGAAGGCGTCTTTGTTGGCCGTTGCAGCGCTGATGAACTCAGGGTCGCCGTCAGAGAAGGCACGGGCATGTACCTTTGTCAGGCATTCTACAGCCTTTTCATCCTGCGGACCGCCATCAAGTTCGTTGGCAACCTCGGCATACATCAACAGCACATCGGCATAGCGCATGTATGGGAAGTTGATGCCAGTAGAACCTGTAGAGGCGTTACCCAGGGCAGAGCCTTCTGCCGTCCACAACTTCGACCATTTGTTGTTATGAACCGAGTAGTCGTTCCTAATCAGGATAGAGTCCACCTGTGTGTTGGTCTCGTCAATGCGGTAGGTGTAATACCATAAGCCATTGACAAACTCACGGCGCTTGTCGTTGTCGCGGAAGAGGAAACGGTAGAAAGCATGCAGGCGGCCATTGCCTTTGGTTTCACCCCAGGAGCCAGTGGTCTTGTTCTCGTATGATGAATACGTGGGACCCTGAATGTAGCCGGTGTTGCCTGTCGACTCTTTGGCAAAGGGAATCTCGAAGATGGGGTCGTCGTTGTTGACAACCTGATAGTTGCACTCGTTGACAAACACGTTCTGATATTCGGCATTCAGATTGTGACTGCCGGCAGAAATGATAGAGTCGGTATAGTTACGCACCGTCTTGTAGTACTCCAGATAGTTGTCAGGGCGCTGCATGATACCGTAGCTGCGGTTGTCGCTCTTGTTGGGACGGAGTGAATATCCGCCTGCGGTCAGGGCAATACGAGCTATCATGGCCTGTGCAAACTCCTTCGAGCAACGCTCAACGGTAACGCTGCTGGCAGGCGACATGTTCTTAGAGGCTTCTTTCAGGTCGGCAATCAGGGCATCCTGAATCTCCTGGCGGTCGGTAACCGGGAACATGTATTCGGCACGCTTGGCTGCCGGCGTAAAGGTGAAGGGAACGTCGCCGAACATCACCACGAGGTCGTGGTAGATCATGGCGCGCAGGCACTTGGCCTCACCAATCCACTGCAGCACCTGTCCGTCCTGAGTCCACTCGGGGTCATTCTCGGTGTTTACGTAGAACTTGCTGGTTTCCGCAGAGGCAATAAACTTGTTGCAATACTCAATGAGGTTGTAGGCAGCCGTCCAGAATTTCAAGATGTCGCCACCTTCGTCATCACAGTCATAGCGCGAATAGCTGGTGTGCGAGTGGCTGCCAGTGGAACTGATTTGAATATCGACATCGCTGTTGTAGATGAATGTCGACTGGTAGGCATTGCCATACAGGTCACCGACAAGGGCTTGAGAGTACACGCCGAAGAGGGCGCGCTCAATCTCTGTCTTTTGGCTGAAGACAAATTCCTCAGAGTAGGCCGACGGGGCATCTACCTCCAAGTAGTCGTTACATGAAGCCAATGCCAGTGCAGCTATTCCGGTCAGAAAAATATTCTTGATTTTCATATCTCTTTTGCTTATTATTAGAATGTAATGTTAGTACCGAAAGTGAAGGTGCGACTACGTGGGTAGCGGTTGTAGTCCATGCCTGGTGTCAGACCAGTCTGGATGTCCACCTCGGGATCATAGCCCGTGTAACCTGTGATGATGAAGAGGTTAGAGGCTGAAACATAGAAACGAGCCTTAGAGATACCTGCTTTCTGGGTCAGCTTCTTAGGCAGTGTGTAGCCTATGGTGACGTCCGAACAGCGCAGGAACGAACCATCCTCAATGAAATAAGAATGGTTGACATTCTTTGTCACGTCGGTAGGATTCCAAAGATCGCGATGCGGGTTGCCCTGTTTGTAGATAGAAACGGGGTCGGACAGATAATATGCCTTGTAAAGGATGTCGCCTTTCGTACCGGTAATACTTCCGTCGATGTCGTTATACTGCCAGCCGTCGGCATAATCTGCCAGTACGTTGTAGAACTTCTGCTTGTTGCCGTTCGATGATGACAGAGCATAAGCCGTGGCATTGTTAATATCGAAGTCGAGCATATAGGTGAAGTTGGCTGTAAAGTCGAAGTCCTTGTATGAACCGTTCAAGCCAAAACCACCCTGGAATTTCGGGTTGGTGTTACCGATGATGGTACGGTCGTTCTCAGTGATGCGGCCGTCGCCGTCCAAGTCCTTGAACTTGATTTTACCAGGCTGTGTGGCGATACCAGAGTTGGAAGAACCTGACACATCGTTGATAATGGTTACATAGCCATCCTCACGCGGAGCACAGTTGGATGATGTGTTGTTGTCGGCAGCTGTCGAACCCCAGGGGATAGCCTGGTAATTCTTCTGCGGGTCGAAATAGAACTCGTCGAAGGTGTAGAGACCGTCATAGACGAATCCGTAGATCAGACCCACCTCGTCGCCTACGCGCAGCAGGTAGTCGTTATAGCTTGACTTCCAGCGCTTGCCTTCCTCAAAGCGCTCGGTCTCGGTGCCGTTCAGCTTGTCAATCTTCATCTTGTTGTGACCAAAGGTCAGGCTGCCTGACAGGACATAGTCCTTACCCTGCAGGATGTCGCCGCTGATAGACAATTCGACACCCTTGTTGGTAACCTGGCCGATATTCTGCATCTGGCTGGTATAGCCAATCTGCAGCAGGTTCGACTTGTAAAGCAGGTCGCGGGTGGTGTTCCAGTACACCTCAGGTGTTACTGTCAGTCGTCCGTTGAACAGAGAGATGTCGGCTGCCAGGTTACGGGTGATAGTGGTCTCCCACTTAATCTCCTTGTTAAAGAACTGTGCACCGCTGTTGTTGCCATAGTACTGCTCGCCCATGGTGGTCACCTCGCCAAAGCCGGGGCCGTCGGTAGAGTTGATGGCATACAGTTCGCGATAGAGGTCGGCATCGATGCGGTTGTTACCGGCCAGACCGATGGCGGCGCGAATTTTCAGGTTGTTAATCCACTTGATGCCTTTCATGAACGGCTCTTCAGACATAACCCATGCACCCGAAATGGAGGGGAAGTAACCCCACTGATAGCCAGGAGCAAAGCGGGTAGAGGCGTCAGCACGCATGGTACCCGAAACGAGGTACTTGTGGTTGTAGTTGTAGCTGGCCTGTCCGAAGAACGATGCGGTACGGTCAGGGGTTGAGAGCGACGAGGTGACCTCGTACGGTGTACCGAAGTTCATGTTGTTCCAAGCCTCGCGGGCAGTGAAGGCTGCGGGGAAGAGGTGGTTGGTCACATTGTTCTTGCGCACCTGCGACTCATAGATTTCCTGACCCAGCAGGAACGACAGATTGTGTACATCCTTCAATGCCATGTTGTAGGAAGCCGTGTTCGTCCAGACGTAGTTCAGACGCTTGGTGTTGTTGATCTGTGCAAGCGGCTGGTTCTTATGCACCGTCTGAGAACCTGTGCTGGTGTAGCCACCGTAGAAGCGGCTCTGGTCGGTCCATTGCAGTCCTAAAGTTGCTTCCGAGCGCAGCTGCAGTCCCTTGATGGGCTTCCACTCCAAAGCAACGGCATTGGTATATGTGTAGCTGTGCTTGATGAGCTGGTTGATGGCGATGTCGCTCTTCGGGTTGGTATAGTTGAAGAGTTCTTCCTCAGCGGGGTCGGCGTATGCGGGGTCGATATAGCCGAACTCACGCAGACCATTGGTGGGACGGTATTTCAGAACGTCGATGATACCGCCGGTACCTACATTCTCACCACCGGCACCCTCGTCACGACGGAACGAGAATTTGGGGTTGAACTGTATCGAGAAGTTCTTAGTTACCTGGACGTTGGTCTTAAAGTTGATGTTGGTACGACGTACGCCGGAACCAAGGATGATACCCTTGTCCTCACTCTGAGTCAGTGAGAGGTTGAACTTCACCTTGTCGGAACCGCCACCGATGGTGACGTTGGTCGAGTAGTTCAAAGGAGTCTCGCCCATCACCTCGTCCTGCCAGTCATGAGAGGGCAGGGTAGAGTACATGTCAAGGTCGTAGGGGTTGCCGAAGTTGGAACGGAAGAACTTACCGTTGCTGGAGCGTGTGCCGTCGCAGGAGTGCCACTGGTACTGGTAGTTGGCAAACTGCTGGGCATCCATCAGGTCGAGGGTCTTAGAGATGTGGCTGACGTTCAGGTTGCCGTTGAACGTTACCTGCACCTTACCTTCCTTGGCCGACTTGGTTGTCACCACCACAACGCCGTTACCACCCTTGGCACCGTAGATAGCGGTCAGAGAGGCATCCTTCAAGACGTCAATCGAGGCAATGTCCGAGGGAGGAATATCGTTGATGTTGTCCACCTGGAAGCCGTCGACGATGAACAGCGGGTGGTTCTCCTGTGTCACAGACGTGCCGCCACGTACGCGGATGTTAACGTCGGCACCTGGCTGACCGTCAACGGTGGTTACCTGCACACCGGAAATCTTACCTTGAAGGGCTACGGCGGCAGATGTCACCGGCACGATTTCCAGTTTGGCACCCGAGATAGAACCTACCGAACCGGTCAGATCCTTACGGGCCTTGCTGGTGTAACCCACGACGACCACCTCCTCAAGGGCGGCATTGTCGTCCTTCAGTTGTACCTTCATGTTCTGTGATGCTGCCACATCCTGGCTAATCATGCCAATGTAGGAGATGGTGACAGTCTTGCCTTTCTGCAGCTTTAATGTGAAGTTACCGTCAAAGTCGGTTACTGCTGCATTCTTTGGGTTACCTTTCTCTACGACGGTTGCGCCGATAACGGGTTCGCCGGTAGCGTCTGTAACCGTACCCTTAGCTGTGGTCTGTGCTGACACATTCCCTGCAACCAAGAGCAGACACAACAAGAGTGTCGTTCGGAAAATACTCTTTAATTTAACAGACATAAATTTAGTAGTTTTAGTGAATTATTTAGAGGTTTTTTGTTTAGTTAGTTTGTACCTTTTGCCTATTACGGCAATTTGTGGTGCAAAGATACAAATTAATTTTTAATAATCGTAAGGTAAAATAGTAAATTTTTCGCAAACGATTGCGAAAATCTGTAAAAACAAAGCCGCGCCGTCAGGATATGACGGCGCGGCTTTACTAAGTAGCAGACGCTGTTTTGCGTTTACTTCACCACAACCTTGCGGCCGCCTACGATGTAGATGCCACGGGTGGCCTTCTTCACGCGCATACCTTTTATATTATAGATAGCGTCGTTGGTGATGCTTTCCTGACTTACCTCGCTGATGCCGTCGGTAGTGCCGGCAGTGGCAGCCTCGCCCAGACCGCCCATCTCGTTGGCGGCACGGACGGCCCACGTAGCGGTGGCATCGTCAACGGTGTAGGTAGGCTCGGTTGTGAAGTCCACCACCTTGTTGTCCTTCACCACGGCCCAGCAGAGAGCGTAGTCGCTGCCGTCCCAGGTCAGGGTGGTGCCGGTGAGCGTCACGTTCTTCGGGGTGGGAGCCTGCTCGGTGAGCAGCGTGGGATCCCACTCGCCGTACATACGGTGCAGGTCGCTGTTCTCCAGAGCCTCCTCGGCGGTGAGCACGGGGTTGTTGGGCTTGTCTGCCGGAATGGTGACACCATTTTCTTTATGCTCGCCGAACATCTTCTTACGTCCGCTCAGATCGATGACGCTGCCTGATGAGGTCATTGAGTTGTACTCAGCGAAGCGTGCAGGCCAGCCGCCGCTCATCTCGTTCCAGCCGATGGCTGACGGAACGACGTTCATTTTCGTGTCGATGAAGAGGGCAATCGGAGTGCCGCTGCCCCACGGACGACCGAGGGTGTAGTTGCCGTCAACACCGCTGCCTTCGCCGTTGATGACGCAGTCCTTGTAGATCCAGCCATACTTGGCAGGCTTCGACGGCACGGCAGCATAGCCACCGGCAATCTGGCGCAGTTCAACGCCGTTCCAGAAGATGTCGCCCTTACCGCACATGTAGTCGGTACGTCCGCGGACATAGCCGCCTTCGAAGTAGTACAGGCCATTGTCGTTGTTCGATGTCCAGGTGTCCTGATAGCCACGCAGGCCGACGTTCTTATAGACGTTCTTCGTGCCACGGTCTTGGATGGCCAGGTCGCGGCCTGTAGCATCGTCCATACCCGTCTCAACAGTCAGATCCTGCCAGTAGTAGCCCTGACCGCGTAGCTGGAACACGTCACTGTTGCCGATGCCGTCGTACTTCGAGGTTGTACCATACTGACCGGCGAAGGTGGCGTTCTTGTCAATGCCGTTGGTAATGATAACGCCGTCGCGGCTTTCGCCAATCATCGACAGGTTGTCGGTATTGATGAAGGTGATGCACTCAGGCACCTGATGGCCTTCAGCCTTTGCCACCATCTTGCTGTTGTCAACGGGAATGGTGTAGCTGCCGTTCTTGATGAAGATGCGGTAGCGGGTGTTCTTGTCGGTACGAGCCTGGGCGGCAGCGATGGCAGCCGTCAGCTCTTCCACTGTGGATACCACGGCATCGTACATGCCCTTCGTCACTGCCGGACGTGTCATCGTGGTGAAGCTGATGGTGATGGCCTCAGCCAGCTTGTTGTCCGTCAGGTCGCTGACGCTGTTGGCCGGCAGGGTGAAGGTGTACTCGGTAGAATATTCCAGACCCTTGTACTCGAACGTCACGGTCTTGCCACTCACGGTCGGTGTCAGCTCGGCAGTGCCCAGCGTTGCCTTCGTACCCTCGGCCACCTTGACGCGCTCGTCGAAGGTGAGCACAATCTTGCCGGCAGCTGAGGCACCGGTGGCACCTGTTGCAGGAACGGTAGATACCAGTGCGGGAGCCTTGCCGTCGTCAACGAGCTTCGGTGTGCCGGTGATGAAGAACATAGCCAGCGTGTTGCCGTCGTTAGCTGAGGAAGCACCGTCCACGCTTGAGGTCTTGTCGGCCTTCATGCGGATGTAGAGGTCCTTCTGGTTGTTGGCCTCGGCGGGCAGCTTCTTGCTGAATGTGCCTACCACGCGGTTGCCCTCCATGGTGACGCTGCCGAACTTCGTCCAGCTTTCGCCGTCGAGTGAATACTCGGCATCGTAGGTCTGGTAGGCATTGTAGTTATAGAGCATCTGGAACTGCACGTTGATGTCGGTGAAGGCCTCGGCATTGACCTTGGTCTGCCAGTGCCAGTTACCCACGTCGCCATCAGAAGCTCCGGTGCGCCAGTTCACGGCAGCGCCCTTGAAGCTCTCGTAGCCACCGCCGCCAAGCGTCGACTTGTCGAGCCATCCGCTGGTCTCGCCGGTAGTGGTGTTCACCAGGTTCAAGGCGTCGGCATCGTTGTCCTGTGCATAGAAGTCTGCCTTACGGCCGCTGGCACCTGCCATGTAGAAGTCCCAGCCGGCGATGATGTCGGCCTGTGCGTAGAGGGCTGTCAGGTTGATGTCCTCGGTCATGGAAACAATCTTGCTGCTGCCGGTCTCGCCGTCGCTCCAGTTGGTGAAGGTGACAAGACCCTCATACTGGTTAGCATTGAGCTGCACGGCAGTGCCAGCCTCGTACATGTTCTTGCCGTCCACCACCGTGGGCTCGGGGCTGACGGTCACCATGTAGTCGCTCGTGCCGTCAACGGTCAGCTTCAGCTCGTAGGTCTCCACGGCCTTGAAGTTGGCGGTCAGCGTCTCGTTGCTGTTCACGGTGTACTTGAACTTAGCCTCGGTAGAAACCTCCTGACCGGCGGCGTTCGTCCAGTTGACGAAATCGAAGCCGAAGTTCTCGGTGGCGGTGAGTGTCACCTCGCTGCCCTCCTCGTATTCGTCCGCCTTCGGGTAGACGTTGATGCTGCCGGCTGCCTCGGGAGCTACGGCGGTAGCCAGAGTGTACTTGTTGACATCGGCAACGGCACCGTTTACCTTACCATAGATGCGGCAGTCGGCAAAACCACCGGCCTTGTTATTAGCCAGGCCCGTCGTAGCGTAGAGGTGGAAGCCTTCGCCGGAAGCGAGGGCGGCCTGCTGTGCCTCGGTGAGGTCGATGACAATCTCGTTGACAAGGTTACTGAGGACAGACTTCCACTGTCCTTCCTCTTGAGCATCATCCCAGTTGGCACGGCGTGCAGTGAAGGTGCCCAGAGCTTGTGCCTCACCATTGTCGCCCACTTTGGCGGTGACGACAACGCCATCTTGCTTGTTAGTTCCGAAGCGCTGGACGTACAGTTTAATCTGCGTCGGGGTGAAGGTCAGGCCTTTGGCGGGCTTCACGAACCAGTGGGTCTGCACATTCTCGCCTGTGAAGGTGACGAACTTCAGTCCATTGTCAGGATCCTTGCTACGCGAGCCTGTTGCCACGGTAGCGTCAGCAGGAGTATATTCGAATGACACCATGGAGACGGCTGCTTCCGGTGTGGCGGTATAGGCTGCTAAGTCAACGTTGCCATCAACCAGCATGGGCCACTCGATAGCCATGTCGGCATTATCATAACTTTGGCCGCCGCCCTGGCTCTGTACTACAGGCAGTACCACCTGGATGTAGCGGTAGTAGCTGCCATCGCCAATCACAACGTCAACCGTCTCAGCAGCACCGGCAATGGCGTAGCTGATGGTCTTGCCCTGCGTGTAGTCTTTCTGGCCGTCGATAGTGGTTGTAGTGATTTCGCTGTAGGCTTCCATCGAGATGGTGGCACCCTTGCACGAAGGAACGGTGAACTTGGTGCCGCCATTCAGCTGTGCCCAGTCGTTCCAGTTGCCGTTGGCAAACTTACCGCCGTTGTTGGTGTCGAAGTCGGCCTTCACATCAATGGTCTTGCCGTTGACGGTGGCCTGGCTCACCCAAATGCCTGTCTTGTTCTGATAGGCCACAGTGGGAGCACCGTCCTGACGCATGAAGTCGAACTTCACGGTGACAGGCTCCGTACGGTCGGCCAGCTTGACCTCGTTGGCAGTGAAGACGGGCTGCAGCTCTACATCCTTATCTGGTACGGTGTACTCAGCGCCGGGGGCTACGGTGTTGGTACCGTCGGTCCAGCCGGTCAGGGTCTTGCCCTCAACGTACATGGTGAAGTTCTTGGGCAGGGTGATGGTTTTGCCCACCTCCTGCTTGATGGCGGCGGGAACAGATGCTCCCACTGCCTCGCCGGCGGCAAAGCTGACGGTAGCGTCGCTCTTCAGGTCGGCGGGGTTGACAGCCTCAACGCTGATGAAGGGGCAGTAGCCGTTGTGCTTGACGGTCAGCGTGGTACTCGCAGTACCTTTATATATGGTGTAGCTGATGTTGCTCTCGGTATTACCATGCCAGCAGTTGGCATTGCCCACGGTCAGTGCGGTTACGTTGCCAGCGCCATCGGTGATGGTGCCGTCCTGTGCTCCAAATTGGCAGTTGCCAAGACCAATCTTTACAGGACCATTAACGGGAATGGTGAACGTGCAGTTCACCCATCCGTGCTGGGCATCGTTGAATCTGGCAGCACTGACAGTGAGGTTGGCTGTGGCATCGTCGGCTGCCGTAGCGGTGTACGTGCCGTCCTCGGCCACCTTTACACCGAAGTTCATCACGTTGGTTGCAAACACGTCGCCATTGGTAAGCTGAACGGCAAAATTGCGGAATCCGTCCTCTGCTTCAGCAGCAACTGTTCCCACACCACAGAGCATGACGAGCAAACTCAGTAGTGAGAATCGTAAAAGTTTGTAGTTCATAAATTTTTGTTTTGGTTATTAATAAGGTTTAAATAGCGTTTCTTAATTCGGCGGCAAAGTTACGAAAAAGAATTGGAGTCGCCAAATGTTTATGTGACAAAAAATGGGACGGCTGTCAGGCCGTCCCAGAGTTGATTGTAACTGTATTGGAAGGGTAAGTAGTTGTTTACTTCTTCAGCAGTTTCTTTCCGCCGACGATGACCATGCCTTTGTACTGGTCATCTACCTTCTGACCGGCCAGGTTGTAGATGGCACCGTTCTGGGTGGTATCGGCAGTGATGGTGGCAATGCCGGTGGGATCTGCCGGATTGGTGCGTATGGTCTTGGTGTTGTCGATGACCAGGTGGCAGTTATTCACCGTCAGGTATGCGGCGATGTTGTGCTTGCTTGCCAGAAGGCTGGTGCTGAACGAGTACTTCACGTAGTAGTTCTTGCCGTTGGTTGCTTCAATATTAGCGTTTGCCGATACGACCTCGTTTTGGCGCGTGATGTCCAGTTTAACCTTGGCACCATTCATAATCTTTGAGATGTAGTCGGCGGCATAGTAGTCGTGCTGCCAGTTGTCTTCTGCCAGTAACACTTCTTTATATAAGCACCGGTTCGGACCGTCCGTGGTAGCGTAGAGCACAGCGTAGAGAGCGTCCTCGAACGTATTATTGTTCATGTTGTCAATAACTACGATGAAGTTGTTCAGACGGCGGTTCATGATTTCGTCAAAATCAGTCACACCGCTGTTGTCGGTCGTGTTGTTGACAAATTCCAGGTGCAGGGCTCCTTCGGCAGGGATGGTGTAGCGCACGGAGGCTGCCTTGCCCAACTTGGTGCTGTTGTCCTCGGCACCGATGGTGCTGGTCTCGGGGAAGCGGCTCACCGTCAGCGTTGTCACGCAGGTCTTGGTATTGCCGTTACGGCCCAGGTACAGTTTCTCGGCATCTTCCTTCAGTGTGAAGTACTCCACGACGGGGTCGTCTTCAACCAGACGTCCGTTGATAAACTGGCGGGTGGTGAAGAGCACCTTGGGCTTGTCGCCATTCAGGGTAAAGATGTCGATGGCAGCCTTTTTGGTGTCGTCGCTGTTGTTGAAGCCACCGGCAATGGTGATGATGTCGCCCTTCTTGAAGCCACCCTCCACGCTAATCATGGCATAGTTGGCGTTGAGGGCATCCTCAGTCATGTAGCCGTTGGGGAACTCGATGCAGGCATAGTCGGTCTTGTTTATCTTCAGTTTAACGCCGGTAGTGGAGATGGTGCCGCTTTTCGTGAGACCGTCCATAGAGGTGGGATAGCTGAAGATGTCGTAGCTCACGGGCTTGTCGCCTTCACCGCCGGGTGTCTCGTCGCCACGGATAACCTTCAGCGAGGTGATGCAGGTGCCGGTGTTGCCTGCGCGGCCTAAGAAAATCTCCCAGGTGTCCTCCTCCAGGGTGTAGGTCTGTTCCACGGGTTCACCGGCCGATGTACGTCCGTTGATGAATTGCTCTGTTGTCCAGACGGGCTCTTCAGACGTTGGGTCTATGCGGAAGGCCACTGCTGCTTTCTTCGTGTCGTCTGCATTATTGAAGGCACCGGCAATCTTGATGACGTCTCCCTTCTTGAAGCCGCCGGCAATCATCAGGTTGATGTAATAGCCCTCGGCACCATTATCGCCGAACTTGTAAGACTTGCCAATCTTGATGCAGTCAACGGCATCTTTGTTTGTGTGAATCTTCACCGTCGAGTAGCCAACGTCTTCCGTTTCTGCCGTGCCGCTGTTGCTGTACAAGTAGATGCCATTCTTGGATGCCGGATAGTCAATCAGCGTTTGGGCGTGGATACTCATGGCTGCGATGGCCATGGTCAAAAGAGTAAATAGTTTCTTCATAATTATTAATTAGTTGTTATTAAATGTTCCCTTTTCGATGCAAAGATAACAGAATTATTTGTAACAACCAAACATTTTGCTCTTTTTTCCATTTTTTTTTGTAACTTTGCAGCGACGTTACACTACAATGATAGCAGATGAATTAACATGAATATAAGAAAAGCAAACAAAGAGGATATTAAGTGTATTATTGAGCTGTTGCATCAGGTGAACATGGTGCATCATGTGCTGCGTCCTGACCTGTTCAAACCCCACACAACCAAGTATAATGAACAGGAACTCGAATCCATGCTCGATGACAACAGCAAACCCATATTCGTGTATGACGACGGTGGAGTATTGGGCTATGCATTCTGCCAGGTTTCTGAGGTTAAGAACCACTTGTTGCTTGAAGACATGAAGACGCTGTATATCGACGATATCTGTGTAGACGAAAATGCTCGCGGCAAGCATGTCGGTAAAGCGTTATATGAATATGTACGCGAATACGCAAGATCCATAGACTGCAACAATATCACCCTGAATGTTTGGGAGGGTAACACTCCCGCATGGCATTTCTATAAGGCTATGGGTATGAAGGTGCAAAAAACTACCATGGAGATTACTTTGAAAACGAAATGAAGATATCTTGGCTTCTGGAACATCTCAATCAGATGGTCCAAGTTAGTGGAGTTCTTCTTGCAGACAATGACGATGTTGCAGTCGTTTACCTGAGACTGCTTCAAGTTTCGCCAAATGTCCATAATGTTGTAGATGTCGATGATGTTCTTCTGGCTCAGGTCATCAGACCTCTTGAAAAAGCGGAAGTCCTTCTTCATGCATTATATCAATGCCACGGTCAAACGATAGCCCGATAATATCCTCAAAAGTGTCTGTCTTACCACACTGTATCTTTCCCAACAGCAGACCAGGCTCTTCGGTATGAGGCCCATCTCCCAACAGCTGATTCACACTGCCCTCCACGCTATCAATCTTTTCCTGTGGCATTTCGCCGTAAGGTTAATTGATTTTTAAAGTGCGCCGATCTTTTCCGAGTGCCGTAGCGATTCGCCGCAGGCAAATCGTGGTACAAGCGAGAGAAAAATGGGAAATATTTGCTTGTTTCATATATTTGTTGTAAATTTGCAGCCTAATAGTGTAAAAAGGAGATTTATTATGGAAGCAGTAACTATACAGGCAAAGCCGTTCACCCCATTCCAGATTGAGATGCTGGAATTGGTGTCCAGAGTATCCTCAGAAGTGGAAATGCAAGACATTCGACGCATGCTTGGCCAGTATTTCGCCAAGCGAGCTGAGGATGCCATTGACCGTCTTTGGGATGAGGGCGTGCTCAACGACAACGTGATGGAAGAGTGGAAGTCTGAACACATGCGCACACCATACAAGCAGTAATGAACATCGTTCTTGATACCAACTGTCTGCTGATGTCGCTTTCGCGGCGTAGTGCCTACTATCCTGTCTGGCGTGATTTCGTCGATGGGAAGTACACGCTTTGTGTCACTAATGAGATTCTTGCTGAGTATGAGGAGATTCTCACTCAGAAAGTGGGACCAGAGATTGATTTCCAACACCTTTGTTGACTCTTCGCCAAACTGGGAAACCACACGCACGGCAATCTTCTTGCCTTTTTCGTAGGGAATGGGCTCGCTCTTGAAATATATCCAAACGGTCTTCGCCCATTGATGACGGTAGCATAGTCTATGTTACCGTTCATGTCGGTGTCGTAGTAATACTTCGGTTCCTCGTGTACGGATTGTTCAGTACGGGATTTTCGTTATTGGTAGCTTGCATAAGCGTTATTCGTTTATGCGTTGCTCTCTAAAAAACAAAAGCTGACCAAACAAAAGAAAAACGTGGTCTTGTCGTCGTGCTTGATGCTTGAAACGGGTCTTGCACTATCTGCTTTACTCATTTTGTCTCGTATTTATTTGTTTATTCCGGAAAAAGTGTTAATTTTGCAAGCAAATTGCGACGTGTTATGACTCAACTTACAAACGAAGAACATAATTTACAAATGGCCGATATGAAGGGGTTTGACGAACAAATGCCGTGCATCGGTATTTTTTGGTATGACCCTAAGGACAAATCTTTCTTTGGTGTTCGTAAGAAGGAAATAACCCCGAAGATGGTTGAAGAAGCTGCCGACAATGGCCTTCCTTTTATCAACTATCCCCATCTGCATAGACAGGTGTGGACGAAAGAATACTTCAAGGCACAAGCTAAGCATGAGGACACCAAGTTTAAAGGGGACTATACACAAGTGCCCAGAGGCCGTGTCGCTTGGAACATTGACAAGTTCATTGTTCTTGTAGGCCATTGGGCCGAGCCTGTGCTTGATGAACTCACTACCCTGATTGAAGAGGAATTCTCTCTTCCATATTTCGAGTTTGTCTACGATGAGCACTGGGATCTTGGCCATGGTTGGTCTGGCGATATGTAAGTCTTGATAATGCTCTCCAGTTGGTCAATGTCTATACAGGATTTTCGTTAAAAAGGGTGCAAGGGTGACAGAACGCCGATGTACAGGGCGTTTGCACCCTTTTTAGAGGGTGGCAGGGGTGACAGAAGGGTGACAGGCGTTGGTGCGCATGGATGCTGATTCTTCACGTTTGAATTCTCTTGAGAATTGAAGGCAAACTCATTGAGTTAGTCGCACAAGCAGGCGGCATGCCTCCAAATTCTCGAGAGAATTCAACCTGTCACCCTTCTGTCACCCTTGTCACCCTCAAAAACAGGGTGCATCCCCTGTGTTTATGCAGGTTTTGTCACCCTGTCACCCTTAATCTCAAAACTCTTAGTAAGGCGCAACACCCGCATGAGGTAAGCATTTAACCTGTCAATTAAGATTAGTTCCTGACGATTTGTTTCTTACCGTTCTTAATAACCAGTCCATGGTACGATGCACCTACGCGCTGTCCCTGGAGGTTATATTCACGGTCGCTGCGTGGTGCTGAGGTCTTCACGTTGCCGATGGCTGTGGGAGTATTGCCAATGGCGGGAACGGCGGTGCCGTCCTCCTTGGTGTAGGCTGGGTAGTACTCGTTGAAAGTCTCTAAGGCCTCGCTGTTGCCGCTGAGCATGATGTCCTGCACCAGCGAGTTGGCATACACCTCAAGGTTGGTGTAGTACTTCTGCGGGTCCAGCGTGTAGGTTTTGCCATCGGTAGCGCTGTTGGGGTTCAGACCGTTGGCCGTCTCCCAGGCATCGGGCATGCCGTCCTTGTCGGTGTCGAAGCTGGCATCACGGTTGCCAGTGGGGAAGTTCGCCTCGGTGTAGCCGTTACAGTCGCTGACCCTGTCGATGAGTCCTTTCTTCTTGGTGACACTGCCCGTATAGGTGGCGGTGCCGTTGCGGGCCTCGGTTGCATAGCGTTCGTCCACCTCGTCGCGATAGAGCGAGGCACCGGCAAAGCTCAGCACCTTCTGGAAGGCTGTGGCGGCAGCGTGGGTGGTCACCTCGCCTGTGGGTGCTGCTTCGTCTAACTGTATGGGCAGAGCGTCCTTGCCGTTCACCTTGGTATAGGTGAGGTCGCTGCCGTAGTAGTGTTTCGGGTCGTAGGTGTAGTACTTACCGCCGCTGACGGGCACGTCAGAGTCGTAGCGCATCTTGTTCCAGCCGGCCGTCTTGCCGTCAATGAGGTTGCCGTCTAAGTAGTATCGGCTAGTCATGTCCCAGTAGGTGGAGTCTTCTTTGGCATTGCCACTGTTGCAGTAGGAGACGGTTGTCAGGCGGTCGATGGTGGCAGCAGGGCCGCTCTTGTAGTAGTTGCCCACCATGTTGATCTGTCCGCCGCCGGGACCACCGTAGCAGCCGTTGGCGTTGTAGACAACGCAGTTGCGGAAGTCCACATTCTCTGCCTGCACAGCATTCTGCCACTTATAGGTAGAGTACAGCTTGTTGCTGGTATATCCGTTCCAGTCGTAGCGGGCACCGTTGAAGCGGGGCGAGCGGTTGGCCACGTGCAGAATCATGTTGTGGTGGAACGAGGCCAGCTTGCCGCCCCAGATGCCGCCATAGCCGTGGGCACCCTTGCCGTGTCCGGCATCGACAAGGCTCTCGCCGATGGTACACCACTGCATGGTGAAGTTATTGTTATCGTAGTAGGAAGCCACCTCGTCGATGCTCCACGAGAAGGAGCAGTGGTCGAGGATGATGCCCGTCTTGTTGCGCTGCCATGAGGCATCGGCTCCGTCGTCAACATCCTTCTCCTGTCCACGGCGGAAGCGGATGAAGCGCACGATGTTGTTGGCACCGGGGCGTACTGTGTAGTAACGCAGGGTGATGCCTGGGTAAGGGGCTGTTTGTCCGAGGATGGTCAGGTTGTTCTTGAAGGAAATCTCGGATTTGAGGGCGATGACACCGGCAACGTCGAAGACGATGATGCGGTTGCTGCCACCGGTAACGGCAGCGCGGAACGAGCCTGTTCCCGAGTCGTTGAGGTTAGTGACGTGTACCACGGTGCCGCCGCGTCCACCGGTGACATAGCGTCCGTGACCTTCGGCTCCGGGGAAGGCGGGAGCCTGCGCCCCTGCGGGGTTAGATAATAAAGAAAAAATAAAAAATATCAAAGCCCGGCAGGCATAAGCATTATGATTGCCTCTCTCACTTGTTCTGTTCGTCATGTTTAAATAATACTTTATTCATTATTCATTATTCATCATTCATTATTATTTAGGCCGCAGGCCGCTACTGCATTCTGTTAAAGCCTTCCCAGCGCACGTTCCATGTGCCGTCCTGCGGGAATCCGGGGTTGTTGGGCGTGGTGCAGCCGTCCCATCCGGCACACATCATGGCGATGGCCGTGAGCAGGGCACCGTTGCCGGGCAGGTAGAGGCGCAGGCGGTCGGCGGTCTGGAAGTTATGGCCGTTGACGAGATAGGTGTTCTTCTGTGTGTCGATGAGCAGAGCCTTGAGAGCTGTCTCCGGCTGTCCGAGACGTGCGGCAGCCATGGCCACCATGCCATAGTCCCAGCCCCAGGTGGTCTGCCAGTTCCAGTTGTCCATCACCCAGGCGAGGGTTTTGTTGGCAGCGATACTATCGCTGCTTACGGAACTGGCGGGGAGAAGGCCGAAGGGGCCGAGCACGGCGGGGTGGTCGTTGCGGCTTTTCTCTGCGAAGGTCTCGGTGGCAAGTACGGGCTTGGCCCCGCTGCCCACGGTGTCGAAGGGGTCGAAGCTCTTCAGGCCTGTTGTCTTTCCCTTCGGCAGTCCGGCAGTATAGATGCCTTCCTTGGTCATCGGCAGGGGACTCATGTTCTTAATGATGTCGTCCCACTTGTCGTTGCGCTGCAGTCCCTGGCGCTCACGCCACAGGTTGGCCATGCCAAGGCCGTACTGCCAGTAAGCCAGTTCGAAGGGGTGGTTATAGCTGAAGTCCTTCGACATCGACTCCTGCATGGCCGTCTCGCCTTTCAGGTAGTAGGTCTTGCTCTTGGCATCGTAGCTGGTGAAGTCGGCCATGAAGGCAGCCGTCTGCTCCACCTGCTCGCCGTATTTCTTCAGGGTCTCCTGTGTGGGGTTGGCGCGGTACATCTCCTCAGCCATATATATATAATGTGGCTGTTGCCAGACGAGGAACGAGCCCGTGTTCGACGGTGCCTCGCCGGCCCAGGGGTCGGTCATCTTCATCCAGCGGGCACCCTTGAAACCCTGGCGGCGTGCTATCTGAAGGGCCACGGGGTAGGCCACCTGGTTATACCAGTCGAGCACCGTAGCCACGGTCTGCGGCCGCTTCCAGAGGGCGAAGTCCACCATGTGCCACCAGGTCATCTCCAGGTGTGGGCGTCCGAACCAGGAGTTATAGGTCAGTCCCGTCTCCTGTGGCGGTGTGCTGTTGGCGCAGTTCACCTGTGTGAGGTACTGTGAGAGCACGACGCGGCGCTCCAGCTCACGGGCACGCGGGTCGGTACACTGGCTGAAGTCGGCAATGGCTCCCTGCTGCCACCAACTGTTCCATGCCCTGATGACCGCCTTCAGTTCCTGATCAAAGACCAGTGCTTTCTGCGTTGTCTTTCCCGTACCTTTTATCTCGGCCACGGCAGTCTGTTTGCTCTCGGGCGTATGCAGATACTGAGCGGTGAAGGCCAGCACGTCGGCTGTTGTGGACAGTTCGAAGTGGTGGCGGTCGCACTCCTGCAGGGTGGCGTCGCCCTGCCATTGTATCAGGAGGCAGTAGCTGGTGGCGTCGATGTCGTGCTGGATGAGGGCAGAGTGGTCGTTGCTGGCTATGATTCTTGAGCTGTGACGCTCAGGCTTCGACCAGTCGGCAGCTCCGTCGGCGTGCTTGCCGGTGGGGTAGGGGAAGCGGATGCCGACGGCGGCGCGTCCGTCCTTCAGCAGCGCGCTCTTGATGCGGTAGATGAGGCCGTCCCTGTCCTGCATGGTGGCAGTGGTCACCTCCACCTGCTGGCCGTCGGCACGGAAGGCCGACTCAATCTTGCCGTCGTAGAGCTGCAGCTCCTGGCGGATGGCTTTCAGACTGCTGAGTTCCACCTTCTTGCCGTCGGCTGTCTTCATGTCAAGACCGATGACGCCGAGGTTGAGGCGGTGCGGGTTGACGCGGAAGTACTCGGTGGCGGCCACATGGCGCTCGCCGTCGCCTTTCGATGCTTTGTACTCCACGGCGTACACCTCCTGATGGCCATGGCCGAGGTCCATCGACTTCTCGGTCTCGGCAGGCGTCAGGGCGCCGGTGTTTTCGAACTTATGCCAGCCCCAGTCGGACATGGCTGTCAGAGGCACACCTGCCTCGTAATCAAAAGGGAACGACTGTAGGCCGGTGACGTCGACCGTCGTTGCAAAGTGTCCGTTGCCCACGGTCAGCGAGGCCAGGGTGTTGGCCTCACTGACGATGGGGTTGTTGCGGGTGACCACGGCCTGGCGGTTAATCTCGGCCGTGGTGTTGCTGGTGTCATAGCCCAGCATCTCCATCTCGAGCGATGCCCAGATGAACGGGCCGAGGCCCTTGGCATCGTTGTCGCGAATCTGCTCCGACAGGTAGTAGTCGTAGCCACCGTCGCGGCGCTTGTTCTCCTTGACACTGCCCTTGGGGTTCACCTTCTTCATGGCAGCCTCCACCTCAGGCGTGGCAGCCGGACCGAGACCTGCCACTGCGCAGCAGTTGGTCAGCGAGATGGTCTTGTCGTCGTTCACGCGGATGAAATTGTTAATCATACCTTTATAGGCGCGTATGCCAGCATCGCGGTATTTTTCGCCCACATAGCCTTTGCGGTATGCTTTCAGCAAAGCATAAGTGAACATGGCTGAACAGGTGGATTCCAGATAGTTACCCTTGCGTGTCGGCGAGTCCATTACCTGATACCATGTACCCGTCTTCTTGTCCTGCCACTTCAAGATTGCATCGAAGTCCTTACGCAGCAGGTCGATGACCTCCGAGCGGCGGCTGTAGTCCTCAGGCAGGGCGTCGAGTACCTCGATGAGGGCCATGGTGTACCAGCCCTGGGCGCGTCCCCAGCAGTGCTGCGACAGTCCTGTCTCCTTGTCGGCCCAGAAGGTCTTGCGTGTCTCGTCGTAGGCATGGCGGTTCAGGCCGGTCTTCGGGTCGAGGGTGCGCTCGTAGGTAATCTTCAGCTGGTTGACGGCATCATCGTAGATGGCGGTGATTTGGGGGTCATGGGGCTTATTGGCCCCATGGGGCTTCTGGGCCGTGATGGGTGCTGTGAGCACGCGGAACGGCAATCCCATGAAGATGCCGTCGAGCCACACCTGGTAGGCGTAGATGGCCTTGTGCCAGAACACCTTGTCGGCGACGGTGCGCGGCTGGTTCAGCAGCTGCTTCATCATGGTCTGCATGGCCAGCAGGTTCTTCTTCTCAGGCCACTGCTGGTACATGCGGGTGACGAAGTGTCCGGTGCGGATGTTGTCGAGGTTGTAGTCAAGGATGTTGTAGCCGCGGATGTCGCCCTTGCCGTTGATCATCGTGTCGGTGTACTCCTGACAGTACTTGCGTATCTCCTCACCGCCGTAGCGCAGGTAGGTGTCAAGCATACCTTCCAGCTCGATGCCCATGACGTAGCTCCATTTGGGCTTTGTCGAGAAGTCAAGGAGGTAGGACTTCGGCACGCGCTTCATCTCCGAGTAGGTCATCCACTCCGAGTAGTGCTTGTAGGGCAGCTCTGTCAGGCACAGCGAGCCGTTGACGTAATAGTTCTCGTAGCGGATGTCGCGTGTCTGTCCGGTAATCTTGTTACCCTGGGCAACGCCGTTGAACCGACAGTTCTTGATATTCACGTCGTAGACGTTGCAGACGGTGTCAAGGGCAACGATGAGCGTGCCGTATTTCGACTTGTTGCAGGTAACGTTCTCAACGTTGATGTTGCGTACCGTGGGGTTGAAGCCACGGCAGCAGATCTCGTTGTGCTCGTAGTCGAGGTTGATCTTCACCACGGCCTCGCCGCACTGTCCCACCTTAATGTTGCGCATGTTGATGTTCTCAATGATGCCGCCGCGGCAGGAGTTGGTCTTGATGCGCAAGACGCGGTCGAGGTTGGGAGAGTCCATGACGCAGTCGTGGGCATAGACATTCTGGCATCCGCCGGAGATCTCGGAGCCGACGACGACGCCGCCGTGGCCGTTCTTCATCTCACAGTTACGGATAATGATGTTCTTCGACGGCATGTTACGTTCACGGCCGTCGCGGTTGCGGCCGCTCTTGATGGCGATGCAGTCGTCGCCGGTGTTGAAGAAACAGTCCTCGATGAGCACGCGGTCGCAGCATTCGGGGTCGCAGCCGTCGCCGTTGGGGCCGTCGTTGATCATCTTCACCCGGCGCACGGTGATGTCAGTGGAGTGCAACGGATGGATAACCCAGAAAGGCGAGCGCAGCAGCGTGACATCTTCCAGCAGGATGCGCTCGCACTTGTTGAACGACACCAGTTGCGGGCGCAGGCCGTCCTTCGGGCCGAAGACGCGCTCCGGTGTGCGCTGGCCTTTCTCGTCGTACATCGGCACGCCGTCCTCGCCGCTCTTCAGCAGTCGGGGGCGGGCACCGCGCTTCTGGCTGATGGTGCCTTCCTTCCAGCCGAAGTGCTGGGCGCCGCACCAGGGCCACCAGGTGTCGTTGCTGCCGCCGCCGTCAATGGTGCCCTTGCCGGTGACGGCAATGTCAGTCTGTTTGAAGGCGTAGACGCAGGGTGAGAGGTTGAAGCACTCCAGACCCTCCCATGACGTCTCGACGATGGGGTACAGCTCCGGCTGGAAAACGAACTCCAGCACGGCTCCTTCCTCAATGTGCAGGTTGACGTGGCTCTTCAGGTTGATGGCTGCCGTCTTGAAGGTCTGACCGGCAGGCACGATGACCCGTCCGCCGCCCTTCTTCGAGCATTTGTCGATGGCCTTCTGGATGGCCTTCTGGTTCTGCACAGCCGTAGCCTCGGGCTTGGCACCAAACTTCGTGATGGGGTAGTCCTTACCGCTGATTTGCGGTGCTTGGATGCTCTGCTCAATCTTCTTGTAAGCTGCTTCGTCCCAGCCGTCTGCATGGCTCAGCATGGGGAACAAAAGACATAGGAGCGTCAGTTGGAGTAGTTTCTTCATGTTTTAAAATAGACTTAGTTCGTAGTTTCGTGCAAAGATAAGCAAAAAGCACGAGACTACGAACTAATTAAGCTTTTTTATGACGCAAACGTTTTAGTCGCGCCCGGTCATCTCCTTGCCGGGGGTGGAAAGGGCGCCTAAGAATGTCTTGAGTTTTTGGATGTCCTTGATGCCCGGCTCTGTCTCAAATCGTGAGTTGAGGTCGATGCCGATGCACTTCGGGTGACGGAAGGCCCTGATGCGTTCCGCGTCGCCGGGGCCTATGCCGCCGCTGAGCAGGAACGGCTGCTCGCCGTCGTAGGCTTCAAGAATGCTCCAGTCGAACTGTTCGCCGCTGCCGCCGACGGTCTTGCATTTCGTGTCGAAGAGAAAATAGTCGACGCAGTCAGCATAGTCCTTATTGACAGCGATGTCGTCACGGCTACTCACGCTGATGGCCTTGATGAACCGGATGCCAGGGCTGATGTCGGGGTCGAGCGTGCGGCGCAGGTTACGGATGTAAGTCGGCGTCTCATGCCCGTGCAACTGGATGAGGTTCAACCGGAAATTGACCACACGCGTGATAACATTTTGCGGCATCTCGTCGACGAAGACTCCTACCCTCTGCGGCAGACAACTATCCGTAAGTGTTGACAGACTTCCACGGTCGGGTATGATGCCGGCATGGGTCGGCAGCATGGTGACATGGCGTGGCGATTTCTCCCAGAAGATCATGCCTATCCAGTCAACACCCAGGGCCGCTACCTGTCGGATGTTGTCGCCATCGCGCATGCCGCAAACCTTTACTATCATAGCCGTGCGATGAATTGTTTCAGGGCCTGCCCCGGGTTCTCTGTGCTCATAAACGTCTCGCCAATAAGGAATCCCTTGAAGCCGGCCTGGCGCAGCCTGCGTATGGATTCTGGCTTTGCGATGCCGCTCTCGCTCACCTTAACGGCGTCTGCCGGCAATTGTTCTGCCAGTCGGAAAGAGTTCTCGATATCCGTGGTAAACGTGCCGAGATTGCGATTGTTGATGCCAATGACGTCGGCATCTAAATCGCAGTATTCCAATTCACTCTCGCTATGCAACTCAAGTAGCACTTCAAGCTTCAGGCTATGCGCAGCACTGATAAGTGACCGGCACTGCTCCTTGGTGAGACAGGCAGCGATGAGCAAGACTGCTGCAGCACCGCAGCGACGTGCCTGGAACAGCTGATACTCGTCGATGACGAAGTTCTTGTAGAGCATCGGGACGTGTATGCCGCGTTTCATGGCCGTCGTCATGAAAGCATGGCTGCCGCCAAAGAACTTACGGTCGGTCAGTATGCTGACAGCCGCAGCCCCGGCATTCTCATAGTCGATGGGAATCTGGGCCGTGTTGCAGTCCTTGTTGATCCAGCCTTTTGATGGCGACATGCGTTTCAGTTCGGCTATGATGCCTGTGTCGGATGCCAGCAGGGCTTCCTTCAGCGAGGGTGGTGTCTTGGTCACGAAGTTCTCCACCTGTATGTGGATGACGGTGGGGCTGCATTCCTTCTTGAACTGCTCCACCTCCCTTTTCTTGTAGTTGATGATCTCTTCTAAGATATCTGCCATAGCGTGTTTGTTTTGGAATTGTGTTTTGTGAATGCTGTCAGAAACTGAAGGCCATGACGTAGCGCATGCCCCATCTCGGACTTGTGGGTAGTTCCTTGTAGTTAAGCCGTCTGACGTACTCTACGTGGAAGAACTTGAAGATGTTGTGAATGCCGACGACCATCTCCATATAAGGCTTGTGGGGGTCCATGACGCTGACGCCCTCGGGGAAGTACATCAGTTTTGAACTGCCCTGGTTTTCTGCCAGGAACGGATTGTTCTTGTCGCTGAGGTCGCCCCATAGCATGCGTATGCCGAGGTATTCGCGCCAGTTCCATTTCTTGATGACCGGCAGACGGTTGAACAGCTTGCCGTTCAGGTCCCATGACACCATGAGCGACGCAAAGCGGTCGTTGAGGAACTCCATGGTGTTGATGAGGTTGAAGGTCTCAGGCAGGATGATGTACGACTGGTTGGCGGCCGGGTGAATGAGCAGGGGGTAAGGCACCTGGCTCCACTGCACGCCCGCCTTCAGGTCAGTGTCAATCTTTCCCCAGCTGTTGCCCAGCCACCAGCGTTTGTAGATGTGAGCCTCGGTGTAGTGGTAGTCGTATTCGCCATTGAACAGGTCGCTATAGCCTCGGGTGTAGGTGAAGCTGAAGACGGGGGCGTCGAGATTGATGACACGGCGGCGCAGCTTGTTGTTGATATACGTTTCGCCGGGGGCATAGCGCAGCTTGGCGGTCACCTCCGTGGTACGCAGGTATTCGCCGTTGCCGGTGCGCTCGTATTCGGCTGGTGCCAATGGCTGCTTGTCGAGGGTGCGGAACGACATGGCGCCGCAGGCCTCGTTCTCCTCCATCTTGCCGCTGATAGAGGCTTTCAGTCCCCAGTCGGTCTCATACTCGAAGGTGGCCACCTGTCGGTCGTAGGTCATCATCTTGTTGGTCTCTGCCCATTTCAGTGCCACCATGAAGTTATCCTTGTCGGTGTCCATGAAGCGGTCGCCGGGCGAGCAGACGTCACGTGAGGTGGAAACTGTCAGCGTCCGTCGCGGGAACTCGTGCGGCAGGTAGTTCTTAGAGTTCAGCGAGTAGGTGGCCTCAGCACTATAGTAGTTCTTATGGCTGCGCCAGCCGCGGGCATAGTAGCCGCTGAGGAAGAGGTGCTTGTTGAGGTTGGCGGTGGTCTTGGCGCTGAGTCGTGTACGCCATCCGTCAACATAGTTGCGTGTCAGCACCGTGTTCACGGGGCAGATGTCGATGTAGTTTGGCGAGCTTGTCTCTATAGAGTTCTCGAAGAGGGCTTTCAGTCCGAGTATGATGTACTTGAAACCCTTGATGTTGGTGATGTTCTCTATGAACTTGTCCATGCGGCTCTCGCCTTTGGTGAGGTCTACCTGCCGGTACTGCTGCCAGAACTGCTTGTCGCGCATCTGTGCATCGGCCTCTGTCACCACCGGCTTCAGGCCCTTGAAGAGTTTGTTGGGTATGGGGTCGAAGGCGTAGTCGCTGAAGCGTGTGGTGCGGGTCACGAGGGCACTCTCCTGCATGAAGTCGAAGACCTTCAGTTCGGTGATCATGTCATCCTTTGTCAGCACCCATTGTCCGTCGCTCAGTTGGGCGTACTCCTGTATAATCTGCATGTTGTCGACGAAGTTCACCGTGCTCTGCTTGGGCACCGTCATCTCGCAGCGGCGCACGTGCAGCGTCGAGTCGTCGAGGATGTAGAGGTCGCCGCGGAATCCCATGTCGTGCTGGTTGTTGGGCAGGAAGTGCAGGTGTATGCAGCGGTCGTTCTCCACCATGAGCGTGTCTTCAATATAATAGCGGTAGAAGCCGATGCCCTCGTTGCTGATGGGCGACACAAAGGGATACTGCAGCAGGCGGATGCGGTCCTGGTAGAGATCTACATCGGTGAAGACGTCCTTGACGACGGTGTTGACGATGTCGCCCGTCTGGAACAGGTCGTTGATACCCGTGGACGTCTGTCCCTGGATGATGGTCTTCTCAGCGTGCGGCTCCCGGCGGTACACCTTCTGCGACACCGTCTCGTCAACGGATACGGGCAATATCAGTTTCTGGGTATGGGGGCTCACCTCCAGTTGGTCGAGCAGCCAGGGGTGGTTGGAGAAGGGCTTCTGCTCCAGTTGGCTTGGCTTCAGGTCGTTGAAGGCCAGTGTTATCTTCTCGTACTTGTTGTACTGGTAGTAGTCGTTCACGCCAAGGTTGTTCTTCTTCTTGGCGGCAACGACGCGGCGCATCAGTTCCACGGCAGGGTTGTTCTTGCGGCTGTAGCGGTTGCGCTTGGCCTTGACGGTCACCTCCGACAGTTGCCGCTTGTCGGGCTTCAGGCTGATGTTCAGCTTGCTCTTGCTCTTCTCGCTGATACGCACGATGCGCGACTTGTAGCCCACGGCGCTGAACGTGATGTTCCATCCCTCATGGCGGGCAATCTTGTATTGGCCAAAGGCATTGGCGATGGCCGATACCTGGTGGCCTTCATAGACGACGCTGGCAAAACCGATGCTGTCGCCCGTTTCGGCATCCTTGACGACACCGGTAATGTATTGGGCGTTGACGGGCATGGTGACCGCCAGCAGCAGGAGTATCAGCGACAGACTGTTCTTGATAAGACTCATTTAAAGTTGAAGTTGGTGAATGTGTATTCTGTGTAGTTGCCGGCTTTCTCGTTCATGCGCAGGGAGCGCAGTTCTGAGGTCTTGGTGTCGATGACCAGCTGGAACGAGGTGAACATCATGCGGCGGGCGGCTTTCTTGGAGTCGGCCACGGGGGTTATCGTCAGCAACAGTAGGCTGCCCTGCTTCTTCACCTCCAGGTCGGTGAGTTTGGAGATGTCCTTGGCACCACCGCTGAGGATGCTTTCAAAGACCGTCTGGAAGGTGGCAAACTGCGCATTCTTCTGGCTGCTTGTCTTGTGCTTGCGGCCCCCGGCCACCATGGTAAACTGGCTGCCCTCCATCAGCAGCTGGTCCTTGCCCTCGGTGATGGTGATGCTCACCTGTGCCGGCTGCTTCATGGTCAGTGTGCCCTTGGCCGTCTCGTCTTTTGCCAGGGCAGCCTTATGGGTGGTCTTGGTGGCGGTAGCAGTCACACTCGTACTGTTCTTATAGCGGGCCACAGCCTTCTGGAAATCAGCCTGCTGGGCGCCGGCCAGTGTCATCTGGCCAATCAGGGCCAGTAATAGCAAAACTCTTCTCATCATATTTTTTCTACTTTCTTAAATTGCTGTTTTCTTGATTATCGATACGGTAAGCTTGGCCGTCATGGCCACGCCCTCCAGACCGTGTAGTATCAGGTTCTGGCCTGTCAGCAGCAGGTTGCCGACGGGTGTCTGTGGCGACAGCACGGTGGTCAGCAGCGAGCGGCAGTCTTTGCGCAGCCCGTAGGCTGAGCCGCAGGGTGCCAGCGTGTAGTCACGATAGGTCAGCGGCGTGCTGGTGTACAGGCGTTCTATGGCTGCTCGGAGTCCAGGAACCTGTGTCTCTGCCAGTGTGATGCACTCCGCGGCCAGACGGTTTTTCAGGGCGGTGTAGTCGTCGCCCCTGTGTCCCACCGTGGTGTGCTCCCATGGCTGTACCATCTGCCAGGGCAGGGGTGTCAGCAGGTCTATCTGTCTGACGCTGTTGCTGCCGTCCTCCGGTACGCGGGCGCTGATCATGACGCGGTCGATATGTCCGCCGGCATGGGGCTCGTTCCAGACATTGGCCTGCGTGTAGATGTATTTGTTGTGGTTGAAGTAGGGTAGTGCGCCCGCTTTCAGCACCAGTTGCACGGTGAACATGCCCGTGGTGTTCTCAAGTATGTTGATGCGGCGGCGGAACAGCTTTTTCAGCACGCTGCTCTCGCGTACCAAGGCGAAAGTCTGGGCCGGGTGTATGTCGCTGATGAAGATGTCGCCCTCATACCGGTAGCCGTCGCTGCAGCAGGCGGCTACGATGCGGCCGTCGCGTTCCGCCAGTTCCTCAACCTCGGCATGGCAGCGCACTTCACCCCCCAGGGCCTGGATGCCGGCTATGAGCGCATCGGCTATCTGTCCACCGTCGCCACGCAGACGCCAGCTGCTCTGGATGAAACTGCTGTTGCCATGGGCAAAGTGGAACAGCGGCAGCGACTCACGGCGCAGTTCCATCTTCAGGGCTGTCCCTGCCAGCACGTTCACCAGCAGCGGGTCGCTGAAATGATTTGTCAGGTAGGTGTAGGCTGCGGTCTCGCCAATCTCCTGCAGCGGGGGCAGGCTGCTCAGCAGGGCAGCATAGTCGTGCAGCGCCTGGCGCTCTGAGGGGAACCGTCGGGCTAAGGTATCGGCAAAACAGTCATAGCCCTCGGCAAAGGCAAAGGTGTCATGGCCTATGGTGACGCGGTCGAAGCCGTCGGCATCGAGCCGGTGCCACGGCAGGGCGAGCAGTCCTAACTCGCCGAACAGCTGGTGCAGCGGCTGTCCTTCCGACAGTCCGCCGACATAGTGCATGCCGGTGTCGAAGGTGAAGGCGCCGCGGCGGTAGCTCTGCAGACAGCCGCCGGGCTGCTGCTGCCGCTCCAGCACCGTCACCTGGTAGCCTTCGCGTGCCAGCAGCAGGGCGCAGGAAAGTCCGCCGAAGCCGCTCCCGATGATGACTGCCCGTTGCTGTTTCATGACTTCTTGCTATTAAGCCAGCGATAGACTGCCGGCTGGCATACGTAGGCGAGAATGACGGCCGACAGCAGGCCTACCAGCGTGGAGAAGCCTACCGAGCGGATGGCCGGATGGCTGGCTATCAGCATGCTGCTGACGGTGATGATCAGGATCATGGCACTGAGCAGGATGGCGGTCTTGTGATAGCCCAGCAGTCGCCGGTCGTTGCCTGCCAGTCCGTTCATGACGAAGATGCTGTAGTCGACGCCGATGCCGAAGATGAATGTTGAAATGATGATGCTGATGAGGTTGAAGCGGACGTCGAAGATGTTCATCACGCCTAAGACGACAAGCCAGCTCAGCAGGATGGGCATGAAGCCCAGCAGCGCCAGTCGCCAGCGGCCGTGGAAACTGGCCAGCAGCACACCGAAGACGAAGAGCATGGACAGCCATTGCAGCACGTCGAAGTCGCTGCTGAGGCGCAGCAGGGTGTCGGTAGTATAATAATAGGTGTCGAGGACCAGCAGGTCAGGGTTCTCGGCTACGGCGTCACAGATGCGTATGTAGTCGCTTTCAGCGCTGCGTACGGAGTCGTTCTGGCAGCGTACGGAGGTGAAGCAGAGGTAGTCGCCTCCATAGCTCTGTTCCATCAGCGTCGACTGGTAGCCCTCGGGTATCAGTTCCGCCTCATACAGGGCATCGGGCTCGTAGTCGGCGGTGGCTGCCTCGAAGAATGTCTCAAAGGCCTCCGGGCGCAGTCCCGCCTGGGGTGCCGTCTCGCTGATAAGCCGCCGTGCCTGTTGCAGCCGCTCAGGCGTCCAGTAGCGGTGCCAGGTGTCGATACGTTCCTGCTGCTCCTTGAGCGAGACGAAGATGCGGTTGGTGTGGGTATAGTCCTTCACCAGTCCCAGCTGCTGCAGGGAGTCGAGCTTGCAGTCCAGCAGCGTGAAGTTGCCGATGGCCTCTTCCATGGTGCGGCCCTTGCTGGCAAAGTATTTCTGCTTGTCGCCGGTGTAGGTCTTTTGCCGCAGCAGCTCTTCTGAGTGCGAGGTCAGTTCGGCCTCGTAGCCCAGGTTGTGCATGTCGGCATCAAACTGCGTACCCTTCCGCAGATAGGCGCCGATGCTGACGGCCACCACGGCGGCAATGGCTATGAGCAGGGGCTTCTTGCGGTCGAAGGGGTAGGCGTTGATGCGGTTAAGGGGTTGGAAACCGCGCTGGCTGCCGGCCGTCTTTGCCGACAGCATCTGCGGTATGTAGGTCAGGCTGAACAGCGTCGTGCCAAGGATGGCAAAGGCGGCAAAGAGTCCGAAGTCCTGCAGCAGGTCGGTCTTGATGAACAGCAGTCCGGCAAACGAGCCGATGGTGGTGACGCATCCCAGCAGGACGGGCTTGACCTCGTCGCGCAGCAACTGCTCAATGTCGCTGACGTAGCGCTGGTGTGTCAGCACGTGGAGCACATAGCTCAGGGCCACGCCCAGCACTACTCCGCCGATGCCCAAAGCCAGCAGCGAGAACTGTCCTTTCAGCCAGTACATCAGTGCCAGCGCGAAGAGGGTGCCGAAGGCTACCGGCAGCAGCAGCAGGGGTATGGTGTCCCAGCGCCGGAAGCACAACACCAGCAGCACCATCACCAGCAGCAGGGCGCCGCTGATGGTGGTGGTCAGGTCGTGCTTGATTTGTGTGGAATTGTAGAAACCGCTGGCGGGCGTGCCGTGGTAACTGATGCGCACGTCGGGGTACAACTGCCGGAAGTGCTCTATCTCTTCGTTCATCATGCGGAACAGGGCCGTCGTCTGACCGGTGTTCGTGGCCGATGCCTGTGGCGTCAGGAAGGCCAGGCATACCGTGGAGTCGGGCACGAAGAAATGGCCGTCAATGGTACGGTAGTTGCCGGTGCTCATCAGCGGCGCCATCTGCCGGGCAAGCACGGTGCGCATGCCGATGGGGTCCAGCTGTATCAGTTCGGGGAACATGCTGCCGAACTCTCCCTCTATGTCCTCGCGGTTCTGCGCCATCTGGCGTGTCAGGTGCTCGCGTGTCAGCAGCGTGTCAAACGCTGCGTATGCCGCCGTGTCGATGTAGGCAGGCAGGTGGTCTGTCAGATAGCCGATGCCGTCGGCCATCAGGTCCTCCGGCAAGCGGTAGAACACATCGCCAATGGCGTGGGTGACCGAGTCGCGTGCAAGGATGGTGTCTACGAAGGCGTCGCATGCTTCTGTCAGCTGCTCTGTTGACGTGCCTTCAAAGGTCAGGAATGTCTTGTCCTTGATCTTCAGGCTGGCAAAGGCCAGTTTCAGCGAACCGTCCTCATTGCGCGACGAAGGCATCAGCTTGTCGATGTCCTCTTCCAGGTGGATGCGCGTGGCAAAATAGCCGAAGAAGAGAAACAGCGACAGCATGGACAGCCAGCAAACGGCTTTGTGGCTGCTGAAAAAGCGGTATATCCTGACAAACAACTCGGTCATCTCACTGCTTAGGCGGGCAGATGCTGCTCAATATAGTCGTACAGGTTGTCGAACGTCTGAATCTGGGGCAGGTCGCTCACGGGAATGGTGATTTTGTACTCTGACTGCACCAGGGCGATGAGGTCTACCAGGTTGATGCTGTCCAGCCCGAGGGTCTCCTTGAGCACAGCATCGGGAGCGAACTCGCTCTCTTCAATTTCAAACTCTTCAGCCAGCAGGCTGTTAACGTGGTTCTTGATGTCTTCTTTTGTCATAGTTTTGCTTATAAGTTTTTGATGATTAATGTCGAATTAGTGCCTCCAAAGCCGAACGAGTTGCTCAGGAAGAGGTCGAAGTGGGCGTTGATGCGCTCGGGCAGCACATTGATGCAGGCCGTCTCGTCGTCAGGGTTCTCAAAGTTCAGCGAACCGCCGATGAAGTCGTTCTTCATCATGAGCATCGAGTAGATGATTTCCGAGGCGCCGGCCATCCACATCTCGTGGCCCGTCTGGCCCTTCGTTGATGTCACGGGGACGCGGTAGTCGCCGAATATCTGGGCGATGGCCTGTGCCTCGCGGCTGTCGCCGATGTGTGTCGACGTGGCGTGGGCGTTGACATAGCCAATGTCTGTAGGCTTCAGACCGGCACTCTGGAAGCACAGCTCCAGCGAACGGGCCGGACCTGCCACGTTGGGGGTGGAGATATGGTCGCCGTTGCCTGAGAATCCCCATCCTACGATTTCGGCCAGGATGGGCGCACCGCGCTTCACGGCATGCTCGTAACTCTCAACAATCAGCGTGGCAGCACCGCCGCTGGGCACCAGACCGTCGCGGTCGCGGTCGAAGGGACGGCTGGCACGGGTGGGGTCGTTCTCGCGCTTCGAGAAGGTCTGCAGACCGTCGAAGGCGGCAATGCCGTACATGTTGTTCTCCTCGGCACCACCGCAGACAATGCAGTCCTGCAGGCCGTTCTTGATGAGCAGGAACCCTAACCCTAAGGCCTGCGAGCCCGAGGCACAGGCGGCCGATGCCGTCAGGTTGATGCCCTTCAGGTGGAACAGCGTGGCCAGGTTCATGGTCACCGTTGAGTTCATCGACTTGAAGATGGCGCCGCTGCCGCAGGCAACGGTCGAGCCTGCCTGGCGGAACTTGTCGAGGGCCACCATCGTATCTTCGGCCACGGAGTCGTTGCCGTAGATGACGCCCACCTCATGGCTGTCAATAAAGTCTTGGTCTAACTTGGCATGCTGAAGTGCCTGAACGGTAGCAAGATAAGCGTATTGAGCCTCTTCGGGCATCAGCTGGCGCTGGTTGCGGTTCAGCAGTTTCTTCAGGTCGGCTTTGGGAACATTGCCGCACAGCGGTGAGCAGAATCCGGCGTCTTTGCGCTCCTGGCTGAATATGATTCCACTCTTGCCGTCGTAAAGCGATTGACGAACCTCGTCAAGTGTCGTGCCGAGGCACGACCAAATTCCCATTCCTGTTATTACAACTCTTTTTTCCATTGTTTTTTATATGGTCTTTTTATAACATCTCCTTCTTTTCACATACTGCGGACCCAGCGGTTTCCACTGCGTCAGTTCGCGCACGTTGTCTTCTAACTGCGGTCCTGTCTCGGCCCAGGTGATGCCTTTCTTATTATATATAGGTATAAGGTCGTCGAAGAACAGCGCGTTAACGCCCAGTCCCTGATAGTCAGGACGAACGGCTACCAGAAGCATCTCAACGCTTCCCTCGTTGTGCCACTTCATGGAGCGCAGCAGGTGCCACCACCCTAAGGGCCATAGCCGTCCGCCCGACTTCTGGAGAGCCTGCGCCAGCGACGGCATGGTCACGGCGATGCCCACCAGTTCGCCTTCGGCATTCTCTACCAGCGGAACCAGATCCATGTCAAGCAGAGGGACGTAACGCTCCAGGAACTGCCGGGCCTGGGTGGTCGAGAGGGCAGAGAAACCGAAGATGGGGGCGTAGGCCTCGTTCAGGAGGTTGAAAATCTTCTGTCCGTAGCCGCCTTTCAGCACGTCGTTTCTGCTCACCTTGCGCACGGTCAGCCCCACCGTCTGGCGGGCATACTGTGCCACCCGTGCATATTTTGCCGGCACGTCCTGTGGAATGCTGATGCGCACCTGCAGCCAGTCTACCTCTTTCTGAAATCCCAGTTGCTCTAAGTGGCGCGGATAGTACGGCGGGTTGTAGTAGGCCGTCATCGAGCCAGTCAGCTCAAAGTCCTCAATGAGCATGCCCTCCTTGTCGAAGTCGGTGATGCCCATGGGGCCTTCCAGCGTGTCCATGCCCTGCTGCCGTCCCCAGTCGGCTACGGTGCTGAACAGGGCTTCCGCTACCTGCTCGTCGTCTATGAACTCAGGCATGGAGAACCTGACAACCTTCTGGTTCCAGGTCTTGTTGGCCTTGCGGTTGATGACGCCTACAATGCGCCCGACGGCCTCGTTGCCGCGGTAGGCTACGAAAGGCTGTGCGCTGCTGAATTCCAAGCCGGCATTGGTATCTGGATTGAACAATTGGCGCACGTCTGAACGGACATCTGGTATGTACTGGCTGCATCCGTCGTAGATGCGTGCCGGTAGGTCCAGGAAGTCGTTCATGCGTTGCTTGCTGTCAGCTTTTACAACCGTTACCTTGTCCATTTCTTTTACTCTCTGCTTTTTTCGGGGCGCAAAGTTAGCACTTTTTTGCGAAAACTCATATTCGTTTTTGCGTTTTAATATTTATAAACACAAATAACTTGATAAATCAGACATTTCTGTCTCCTTTTGGAATATTTGTTGTACCTTTGCACGCAAAAGCAAGACTATCAAAAAACATGATGATGACACTCAAGGAATTTCTCTCTGCCAACGACCGCTTTGCCCTGCAAAGTGGCTGTGTTCTGGAAGCCATTGAAGACGGTTATGCCCGTGCTTCGCTGGTAGTCACCCACGACCATCTCAATGCTGGCGGCGTCTGCCAGGGCGGTGCCTATTTCACGCTGGCCGATATTGCCATCGCTGCCGTCATGAACAGTCGCCATCAGCTCACCTTCGGCGTTGAGAACAATATCGTCTATGTCAAGAGTGCCCATGAGGGCGATACCCTGACGGCTGAGGCACGTGAGGTGGTGAACCATCACAAACTGCCTTATGTAGACGTACGTATTACCAACCAGCAGGGCGACCTCTGCTGCATAGTGACCGGCATTGGGTACCGTAAGAAGGACACCCTGCCCGTTGACGGGCTTATGTAAGCGCACACAATGTTAAAATCAGAAATTTTCAGCAAAAAAACTTGCAATTTATCTTAGAAAATACTATTTTTGCCAGCGATAAGACATTTTCTCTGCAATTGCAGACTACCTTATCAATATATTGAGTGGATGGCAGCGACCTGCGCCATCCACATTTTGTATACTCTCATGGTATTGCCTATAAAGCCGTTGCAATGAAAAGTCCTAAAGTCTTGTAGTCCGCTGCTAAAATAAAACTTTTCTTGCAACCATGCCACCGCTACGTTATTCTGCTGAGATACAGATGGTTACGGGGTTGCAACAAAGGTGACGAGGTGGCAACAACGAAGGGGTGGGAAGTCGGCGGATGAAAAGCCCCGCCGCTGGGACAAAAGTCCCCGCGGCGGATAAGTCAATGGCGTGGCGGAGCATGATGTCACCCATGCCACCGTTGTTGCAACCATATAACATACTGAAATACACCGTCTTATGTGTGTGGTGGCAAGGTGGCAACAATTTGCTGTGTAAAAAATCTGTGTTCCAATTCTTCTTTTCAATCTTTTTTTCGTATCTTTGCAAACTGAAGGTCGATTAAACAGGAAAAGAACCTATGCTACTACAGAAGAATATCGTCAAGAAATATATGACCATGCTACCTGCCGAGGACACCAGCGGGGCGTGGGCCAGATTCCAGCAGTATTTCCTGAATGCCTTATCTGCCCTAGCTGACACGCTGCTCTCCTTGACCCAACAACTTCAGGAGAAGCGCAGCCGTTTCTTGCGCCGCATGACTGAAAACCTGAATGGCGTGAAGATAACGGCGGCCTTGCAGACATTCGACCAGATGACATTCGCAGCCTTCGTCGCAGAACTGAAGAAGCAGAAAATAAAACTGTCGCTCTCGCAGCAGGACGAATGGGAGGACTATTTCAATCAGCGTGCAGCAGACTGCCGCCACCTCTCTGCCCAGATAGCCCAAACGGACAGCGAGATAGACCAACGCGTCTTCGACCTCTATGGCGTGACTCAGGAAGAGCGGGAAGTTGTTGCGGGAATATAAATAGATTCATCGCAGGACTGTCCGTAAGCACTGGTATGAAAATCCCGGCGAATTGTCTACCGTGGATTGCAAATGCTGCTGAATCATTATGTCATACATGCTAGAACGCCGCAAAGAGAGCCATTCGTTCAGAAAAAACACCTCCAAAATTTGCGATGTTGCAGATTTTTCGCTATATGACGTGACAGAAAAAGAAAAAACATGGCTTCTGCAAATACTACGAATGCAAGAATTATTAGAGGAACAATATACGGATGAGTACGGAATTCCACTGCCCTCACAAGGAAAGAAGGAATGGATTGCTAAGGCAGAGGTTATGCTCGAATCTGTTGAGACCAGGCAAGATGATGACTCAGATGTGTTCACTAAACGTGCAAACTCTTCGGCATCGTTTGCCGAACTGAATGAACTTATTGGTCTGGGAGAAGCTAAGAGAGCAATTGTTTCGTTGTCTAACTACATCCGGATGAAACAAAAGAGAGATGATATGGGGCTAAAGTCTCCAAACGTGTCCTATCACTGTGTGTTTACCGGTAATCCGGGAACGGGCAAAACAACTGTAGCAAGAATTCTGGCAGGCATCTATAGGGATTTGGGCATATTGAGTAGCGGTCATCTCATAGAGACCGATCGTTCTGGCCTGGTGGCAGAATACGTTGGACAGACGGCTGTTAAAACCAACAAAATCATTGACAGTGCCCTTGGAGGCGTTCTGTTCATAGACGAAGCCTACACCTTGGCAAACCGGGGAACCAACGACTATGGTGCTGAGGCTATAGCCACTCTGTTAAAGCGAATGGAGGATGATCGCGACAGGCTGGTTGTCATCCTTGCGGGCTATACCAACGAGATAGAACAATTCATCAACTCTAATCCCGGCTTACGCTCCCGCTTCAACCGCTATATTCACTTTGAGGACTACACGGCTACAGAACTTTACGAGATATTCTGCCTGCAGGTCAAGAAAGGAGAATACACGCTAACCGATGAAGCATCACAGTATCTCCAGGAACAATTGGCGGCCGTGGTTGAAGAGAAACCAAAAGACTTCGGCAATGCCCGTTTCGTAAGAAATCTCTTCGAGAAGTCGATAGAGGCGCAGTCCAACCGTTTGGCATCCATGAGCGATCTGTCAAGAGATGAACTGACGGTTATTACAAAGGAAGATATTCTGCAAGTTTAATCCTGCGGATTGTTCTCCGTGGATTGCAAATACTGCTTTTTCGTTTTATTTTCTTTAGAAACGCTCATTATTTGGGAAACTTTTCGTAAATTTGCACCCAAACAAAAAAATGATTATGAGTCCAGTGTTCCGACGCGAGAGCGAATATATATTCAAGATATTCTCCAATGAGGAGGAGCGGATGCACATTCATGTGCTCTGTGGTCGGCAGGAAGCAAAGTTCTGGTTGGAGCCACAAGTGGAACTGGCTAAGAACTCGGGCATTCCCGAACATAAGTTAAACGAAATCAAACGAATTGTAGAGAAATATGCAGACAGCTTCAAAGAACAATTCCGCCAGCACATCGGTAAGCGTGTTAATGATTAATGCACAGGGCATCATGCTTTCCGTGCTGGGGCACGACTACTTCCTGTCGTATAACCGCATTCCGTGGATGCAGGACGCCTCCATCCGCAGCGTCTTGAATGTGCAAATGTGCGGTTCAGAGGCCATCGAGTGGCCTGACCTCGACGTTGACCTTGAAATCGATAGCCTCCGCCATCCAGAGCGCTATCCGCTTGTTATCAAGCGTAATACACTGGATTTCGTGGGTGTATAATAATTATGTTGTAGCACATTCCCATAGAAAAAACACCGCCACAATTTGTAGTGTTGCAGATTTTTCGCTATATTTGCGGTGAAAGAAAAATGGTGTGGATATGGAAATGCTGGGAATGATACTCGTAGGATGCCTGACCGGACTGGTATTCGGGCTGGTATTCGGGGACAAGAGGAAAGTGAAGAAAAGAAGAAACTCTCTCTTTGACTCTATTTGTGAAATCAGGGATATATCCCATTCACCAAGTAAAAGACGCAGAAGATCAAGATGAATGTCCTTTGAGACGATTGTAAAAAAGTACACAGGGTGTCGGTTCCCGTGTGTTATAAGTCATGAAATTGCGCCAAGCCCCATTCCAAGGCTTGGCGCTGATTTGTCTTCACAGCACACTTAGCGACACCCGTTTGCCCAGTCCACCGAAAATACGGAAGAGGGTGGAGAGTTGTATATCTGCATGACCGTTCTCAATCTTTGAGATGTAGCTCTTCTTGGTTCCAATCTTTGCAGCCAACTGCTCTTGCGTAAGTCCGGCTAGGCGTCGCTGTTCTTTCAGACATTCTGCCAGACAAAAGGTCTCTGCCTCAGTCTCAAACTGATCCCGTTCCTTAGTACCATGTTCACCGTATTCCGCATTGAGCAGATCATCGAATGTCTCACACGCCATGATTGCTTCTTTTTTCTTTGCTTCCATTATTCTGCCTCCTTACTTTTAAAATATTCTTTTTTTATAGCTTCAGCTCGTTTGATTTCTTTTTGCGGAGTCTTCTGGCTCTTTTTCTGGATTCCATGAAAGAGTACGACAACAGCCCCTTCATCCATACAGCAAAACACACGATAGATATTGCTTTCACTCTCAACACGTATTTCATAAATGCCGTCCGACCCCTCTAAGAGTCGAAAGAATTTCTTGGGGATGATTCGTTGAGACTCGACCATCCGTAGCACGAAATTTATCTTGTCGCGAACGGTCTGAGTTTGCGCCACATAGAAATCCTTGTAATAAGACTTGAATAGCTTAATTTGCCGTATTTTTTCCATTTTTTGCCAAATGACGGTGCAAAGTTAATTAATTTGTGAACAACATCCAAATAATTTCGAAGAAAAAGTATAAATGTGGCCAAAGTAAACTTCATTTCCACTTTGACTTGTAACCAGTCCCCTGAATCAGGGTATCGGTTTCTACACATGGGTACGGCTCCCTCCTTGTGTCATGGCTCCCTGTTTTAGGGAGTCATCCTCATCCACGTGCATAGTAGGACTCTGTTTCAATGTAACATGTAACATGTAACATTCGCCATGGGTTTGTCTTTCTTTTATAAATAGGTATAGGAGCGTGCCTGGGAAGTATAATGGATGTTAAATTTATCGCTTTTCGATAAAAATTTATTGATTTTGTTTGGCGGTTAAGAAAATAATATCTACTTTTGCATATCGAAAATCGATAAATTCTAAAACTAAAACGATAAACGGTATGAAAAAGTTATTGAATGTTTTCTGTGTGTTGATGTTAGCTTTGTTGCTGGCTGACATTATTTCAAGTCTGGTTGCAGGTGCTCCCGATTTTGCTCAAGGCTTCCGTGACGGCTACTACGGCAAGGAGTTGTCTGCGGGTGATGACCTGACAGACCAGTGGTGGTTCATCCTGCCCATTTCGGTTTTGGTCGTTGGTTTTGGTGGCGTGGCGTTTGTTTGTTTTGTCCGCTTCGTGCTGAACGTCAACCACGACGAGGTGTTTACCTGGGAGAATGTCGGTCTGCTGCGCTGGACTGGTATTGGTGTGGCGGTCACTGCCCTGTGCAATACTGCCATCGATTTGGGGAATTCCGTTATTGTGGCCCAATCACTTTCCAATCACATTGAGTTTCTCATCTTCGGCGTCTTCTGCCTTATCATGACAGAGGTGTTCGGCATTGGGCTAAAGTTACGTGAAGAACAAGACCTGACGATTTAAGCTTATGGGACGAATAGTAGTAAACCTCGATGTGGAGATGGCCAAGCGGAAAATCTCGCTCAGCGAGTTGGCTGAGAAAGTGGGCTTGACATTAGCCAATCTCTCTATCCTGAAGACAGGCAAGGCCAAGGCTGTGCGGTTCTCAACCCTTGAGGCCATCTGTCGCGAATTGGGTTGCCAGCCAGGTGATATTCTGGAATACCGCGATGACTTGTGAAAAAACAGGCTGTTTAGAAAAAATACCTGGCGGTAATTTTTCAGAAACAGCCTGTTTTTCGGAAAAACTCACGGGGGGCTATTCCCCCTGTGGGCGTGTTGTTATGCCAACTGAGCGAGATGATCCTCAGCTATGAACTTCAGTCCGTTCTGTGTGATGGCATTGCGGGCATTTTCGGCATTGTCGGTACGGAACACCAGGATGCCCTTGCCGTTGAGCAGGAACGAGTACAGATAGATGATGCTGATACCGGCCTTTGAGAAGGCTTCTACGGCGTCGGCAGCGCGTCCCGGCTCGTTGTCAAGTTCTATGGCGAAGACGTCACTCAGGGCCACGGCAATGCCGGCCTTCTTCAGTTCTTCGAAGGCGCGCAGGGGCTCGCTGCAGATGAGGCGGTAGATGCCATACTCAGCCGTGTCGGCTATGGTGGAAGCGATAATCTGGATGCCAGACTGCTTCAGAACCTCCAGCACCTTGATGAGGGTGCCCGAACGGTTCTCAATGAAAATTGATAACTGATTGATTGTCATATTATTCAGCCCCCTAAGTTAGGGGGTGGGGGGTCTGAACAAGCGTTAATACAGACCCTTTTTTGTAAGGATTAGTAATTAATAGTGAGAGGGGATTGGGGGCTGCGCTTGTTCAGACCCCCAACCCCCTAACTTAGGGGGCTCAGTTACTGGTAAACCTTTCGCTTGTCGATGACGCGGACGGCCTTGCCCTCGCTGACGGGCAGCGAGCCCTTGGAGACGAGGCGTACGCGGGGCTTCAGCAGGATCTCGTCGCCTATCTGGTGACGGATCTCCTTCTCCAGGTACTGCAGCTTGGCGAAGTCGTCGGTACCTTCGTTCACCTCTACCTCGACGGTCATCTGGTCGTTGTTGTCCTCGGTGGTGAGGGTGATGAGGTAGTTGGTGCCCACCTCGGGGAACTTCATGAGAATTTTCTCCACCTGGATGGGGAAGATGTTGACGCCGCGGAGCACAATCATGTCGTCGCTGCGGCCGCGCATGCGGTCGAGGCGGATGTGGTTGCGACCACAGGGGCACGAGCGACCTAAGACACGGGTGAGGTCGCGGGTGCGGTAGCGCAGCAGCGGCATGGCCTCGCGGCAGAGGGTGGTGAGGATGAGCTCGCCAATCTCGCCGTCGGGTACGGGCTCCAGCGTCTCGGGGTCTACAATCTCTACGATGTAGTAGTCTTCCCAGAAGTGCAGACCGTTCTGCTCCTTACACTCAAAGCCTACGCCGGGGCCGCACATCTCGCTCATGCCGAACGAGTTGTATGCCTTGACGCCCAGCATCTCCTCGATGCGCTTGCGCTGTTCTTCAGAGTGCGGCTCGGCACCGATGGCGAGCATTTTCAGCTTCGTGTCGCGGCGAGGGTCAACACCCTCCTGCTTCATGACTTCGTAGAGACGGGTGACGTATGACGGGATGGCATGGATGGCCGTCGTTCCGAAGTCCTTGATGAACTTGATCTGGCGCAGCGAGTTGCCGGCAGCAGCGGGCACGGTGAGCATGCCCAATTTCTCGGCACCGTACTGGAAGCCCAGTCCACCGGTGAACATGCCGTAGCCGGAGGAGTTCTGGAACACGTCGTCGGGGCGCAGGCCCACCATCCAGAGGTTACGTGCCACCTGGTTGGCCCACTCGTCGAGGTCTTTCTGTGTGTGGAGGATAACGGTTGGGTTGCCGGTTGTTCCTGACGATGAGTGCAGGCGTACGCAGTCGCGCAGGGGCACGCAAGCCATGCCGAAGGGGTAGGTATCGCGCAAGTCCTGCTTGGTGGTGAAGGGCAGCTTGCGTACGTCATCCAGCGTCTGGATGTCATCGGCCGTGATGCCGGCCTCCTTGAATTTCTTCTGATAAAACTCGTTGGTCAGACAATGGCGCACGGTCTCCTTGAGGCGTTCCAGCTGGTAGGCCTCAATCTGTTCGCGCGTCATGGTCTCGCGTTCAGGATTAAAATAGTTTGAATTGTTCATGGGTTTATTTAGAGTTTACGTTTGTCAATCACGTGGGCACTCTTGCCCTGGCTGCGCTCGATGGTGTTGGGAGCCTTCAGCTGCACCTTGGCTGAGATGCTGAGCACGCTCTTCAGCTTCTGGGCGAGCTTCTTCTCCAAGGCATCGACGGCGGCAGGCGTGTCGAAGGTGCCGGTGAAGTACTCCTGGCGGATTTCCACCTGTACCTGCAGCGTGTCGAGGTTGTTGACGCGGTCGACGACGAGCATGTAGCGCGGTGCAAACTCCGGCATACTGAGCACGACGCTCTCCACCTGCGACGGGAACACGTTGATGCCGCGGATGATGAGCATATCGTCGCTGCGGCCCTCGATGCGGCCCATGCGGACGTTGGTGCGGCCGCAGTCGCAGACACCCGGCAGCAGCGAGCAGAGGTCGCGGGTGCGGTAGCGTATGACGGGCATGCCCTCCTTGGTGAGCGTGGTGAACACCAGCTCGCCCGTCTGTCCGGCGGGCAGCGGCTCCAGGGTCGTCGGGTTGATAATCTCGGGGAAGAAATGGTCTTCGTTGATATGCGAACCGTGCTGCATCTGGCACTCGTAGCTGACGCTGGGGCCCATGACCTCAGACAGTCCGTAGATGTTGTAGCCCTTCAGACCTAAGCGCTGCTCAATCTCCTTGCGCATGCTCTCTGTCCAAGGCTCGGCACCGAAGGCTCCCACGCGCAGCTTGATCTGCTCCTTGGTGATGCCCATCTTCTCCATGGTCTCTGCCAGGTAGAGGGCGTATGAGGGGGTACAGGCGATGCCGGTGATGCCGAGGTCGCGGATGAGTTTCAGGTGCTTCTCCGTGTTACCCGTGCCGGCGGGGATGACCGATGCGCCGAGGTGCTCAACACCGTAGTGGGCACCCAGACCGCCGGTGAACAGTCCGTAGCCGTAGGCCACCGAGAAGATGTCGTTGCGGGTGACGCCGAAGGCCGTCAGACAGCGTGCCATGCACTCGCTCCATACGCCGATGTCCTTGCGGGTGTAGCCCACGATGGTGGGATTGCCGGTGGTGCCGCTGGAGGCATGCACGCGGATAATCTCGCTCTGTGGTGCGGCCTGCAGGCCGAAGGGGTAGTTGTCGCGCAGGTCCTTCTTAGTGGTGAAGGGCAGTTTCGTGATGTCCTCGATGGTCTGTATGTCATCGGGGCGTATGTCTAGGGCCTGGAGCTTGTTCCGGTAAAAGGGAACGTTGTGGTAGACATACTCCACAATCTTGTGGAGACGCTTTCCCTGGAGCGCGGCTCTCTCGTCGCGGCTCATACATTCTTTGTTAGGATTCCAAATCATTTTTTTGTCATTACGTTAGTTAATTGTTTCCCTTCGGTGCAAAAGTACACTTTTTTCTGCTGACTGCCAAAAAAAGAGGGCAAAAGAATTGGTTTTGTTAACAAAATGTATTATTTTTGCATCATCTTACGTACATAACCTGAGACAATCATGATTAACGAGCAACTTCTACATCCTAAGAGTATCGTCGTCGTTGGCGGTAGTAATAATGTACATAAACCCGGCGGTGCCGTGGTGCGTAATCTCCTGAACGGCGGCTATCAGGGCACGCTCCATGTCGTCAACCCCAAGGAAGCCGAGGTGCAGGGCATCAAGGTCTTCCACGATGCCCGTGAGCTACCGTCCACCGACCTGGCCATCCTGGTGGTTGCCGCCAAATATTGTCCTGACTATGTGGAGCTGCTGGCGGCTGAGAAACAGGTTCGCGCGTTCATTATCATATCTGCGGGCTTCAGCGAGGAGACCCATGAGGGTGCCGAACTTGAGCAGCGCATACTCGACACCTGCGACCGCTACGGCTGTGCGCTCATAGGTCCCAACTGCATCGGTCTGCTGACGCGCTGGCACCACTCGGTGTTCACCCAGCCCATTCCCCATCTGAGTGCCAAGGGTGTCGACTTCATCTCAGGCAGCGGCGCTACGGCGGTGTTCATCCTGGAGAGTGCCGTCACCAAGGGGCTGCAGTTCAACTCCGTATGGAGCGTTGGCAATGGCCGTCAGATAGGTATAGAAAGTGTGCTGGAATATATGGACGAGCACTACGACCCCGAGCAGGACTCGCCGGTGAAGCTGCTCTACATAGAGAACATTGCCGACCCCGACAAGATGCTCTACCACGCCACGTCGCTCATCCGCAAGGGGTGCCGCATTGCCGCCATCAAGGCTGGCAGCAGCGAGAGCGGCAGCAGGGCAGCCAGCAGCCATACCGGTGCCATTGCGTCGAGCGACTCGGCCGTCGAGGCCCTGTTCCGCAAGGCAGGCATCGTGCGCTGCTTCTCGCGTGAGGAGCTGACCACCGTCGGCTGCATCTTCACGCTGCCCCGCTTCACGGGCCGCAACTTCGCCATCGTCACCCATGCCGGCGGCCCTGGCGTCATGCTCACCGATGCCCTGTCGAAGGGCGGCATGCAGGTGCCGCCGCTGTCGGGGTCTGTGGCAGAGGAACTGAAGTCGAAGCTGCTGCCGGGCAGTAGTGTGGCCAACCCCATCGACATCCTGGCCACGGGCACCGCCGAGCACTTAGGCATTGCCATCGACTATTGTGAGCAGATGGACGACATCGATGCCATCATGGTCATCTTCGGCACTCCGGGCCTGGTGAAGATCTTCGAGGTCTACGATGTGCTTGACAAGAAGATACGCGAGTGCAGCAAACCCATATTCCCCATTCTGCCCAGCGTGAGCACCGCCGGTCCTGAGGTGCAGGAGTTCCTGAAGCGCGGCCACGTGAACTTCAGCGATGAGGTGACGCTGGCCACGGCACTGACGCAGATAATGAAGACGCCCGAGCCCACACGTTTTGAGGTGGAGCTTTATGGCACCGACATTCCCCGGTTGCACAAGATTATCAGCGACATCAAGGAGGACGGCTACGTGTCGCCCGATGTTGTCCGCGACATCCTCTCCTGTGCCGGCATACCCCTGGTCCCGGAACTCGTTGCCACCTCGAAAGACGAGCTGGCGGCCTTTGCCGAGAAGGTGGGGTTCCCCGTGGTGGCCAAGGTGGTGGGACCCGTGCATAAGAGCGATGTGGGCGGCGTGGCCCTGAACATCCGCTCGCGGGAGGTGCTGGCAGCTGAGTTCGACCGCATGATGCAGATACCGGGCGCCACGGCCGTCATGGTTCAGAAGATGCTCAAGGGCACCGAGCTTTTTATCGGAGCCAAGTACGAGCCGCGCTTCGGCCATGTCGTGCTCTGCGGTCTTGGCGGCATCTTCGTTGAGACGCTGCGCGATGTGTCGTCGGGCATGGCACCGCTCAGCTATGAGGAGGCCTACTCCATGATACGCTCCCTTCGTGCGTATAAAATATTAAAAGGTACGCGAGGGCAGCAGGGTATCAACGAGCGCAAGTATGCTGAGATTATTGTGCGTCTCTCCACACTCCTTCGTTTTGCCACGGAGATAAAAGAAATGGACATCAACCCGCTGCTTGCCGATGCCGACAATGTGACAGCTGTTGATGCCCGTATACTGGTAGAGAAGTAGAGCCGGACTCTAAAAGATACCGGTGCTACAGCGGGTTGTTCTCAGCAAAGACGGCCATGCGCTCGTCGAGCTGCCGGTACTGGTGGTCTTCGATAAAGGAGGTGCAGACGCGCAGGCCTTCCTGGTCGGAGCCACAGGTGATGAGGCAGATGGCCGACACCCCGTAGTACATCAGTTCCCGAGCCAGCTCTCCGCTGGTCATTCCCTTGTAGCCGATGGTGAAATAGAAGCCGTCGGCGACGGGCTTGTCCAGATCCTTGTCGTAGACGATGTGGAAGCCGTGCCTACAAAAAATCTCCTTCAGCTTGTGGGCGCGGTCGCCATAGACCTTCACCTCCTGGCGGAAGTTGTACTCGCCGTCGCAGGCGGCGCGGAACATGGCGGCCAGGGCATATTGTGCCGAGTGGCTGGTGCCTGAGGAGAGAGCATAGAGCATACGCGTGGAGAAGACCAGTCCGAAGGGCAGTCCCTCGTAGCGTGCTGAGAGGTCGTCGTAGTGGCGGTGGAACAGCTTGTCGCTGATGCACACCACGCCGATGCGTTCGCCGGCATAGCTGAAAGCCTTGGAGCCGCTGATGAGCAGCATGTAGTTGTCGGTGTAGCGGGCCACGGTAGGCTGGTAGGGCGGCTCGAAGGGCTTCGACAGGTCCTGGCGGAAGTCCATGGCGAAGTAGGCCAGGTCCTCCATGATGATGGTGTCGTATTGCGTGGCCAGCCGTCCGATGATCTGCAGCTCCTGTTCCGTCAGACAAACCCACGACGGGTTGTTGGGGTTGGAGTAGACGATGGCACAGATGTTGCCCTTCGACAGATAGCTCTCCAGCTTGGGGCCGAGGGCGTCGCCACGGAAGTTGTAGACGTCGAAGGTCTCGTACTTCACGCCCTGCACCTGCAGTTGCATCTTCTGTACGGGGAATCCCGGGTCGATGAACAGCACGGTGTCCTTCTGGCGGTTGGCCTGCGAGCAGGTCAGGAACGAGGCGAAGGTGCCCTGCATGGAGCCGGTGACGGGCACGCAGCCCTCCGGTGCGATGTCTACGTTGATGAAGGCCTTGACGAAGCGCGATGCCTGCTTCTTGAGCTCTGGATAGCCCTGGATGTCGGGGTAGGAGTGGGCAATGCCGTCCTGCAGTGCCTTGATCTGTGCCTCGACGCCCACCTGTGCGGCGGGCAGTCCGGGGATGCCCATTTCCATCTTGATAAACTCCACGCCGCTCTCCTTCTCGGCCATGGCGGCTACCTGTTTCACCTCGCGGATGGTAGCCTTGGCAAAGTCCTGAATGCCCAGCTTGGCAATCAGTCCGTCGACAATCTCTTTCTTGATGGGTGTGGGTTTCATTTCTGAGCCTCCCTTCCTAATGCCAATGCTTTGATGTTGGCCTCGACGATGGCTTCGCCCTTGCGTCCGAAGACGCGGCGGATGGCCTCTTCCAGCTTCGTGTACTCAATGCCGAGAGCCTTCTGGGCGGCACCCAGCAGGATGACGTTGGCCGAGCGGGGCACGCCGTTGTCCTTGGCCATCTGCTCAATGTCGATGCTGATGACGTTGGGCAGCTTCTGCAGGTCGCCCTTGATGACCTCCATGTCGGGGTAGTTGGGGATGTTCACAAACGGTGTTGCCGAGGTGATGATCCAGCCCTCCTTCTTCAGGAACGGCAGGTAGCGCAGGGCCTCCATCGGCTCCATAGAGATGATGACGTCGGCACCGCCCTTGGCTATCAGGTCGCTGGCGATGGGCTCACTGCTGATGCGCAGGTTCGACTGCACGTCGCCGCCGCGCTGGCTCATGCCGTGTACCTCGGCCTGCTTGATATACAGGTTCTCGTTCATGGCGGCTTCGCCGATGATGGTGGCGATAGAGAGGATACCCTGTCCTCCTACGCCGCAAAGTATGATGTCTGTTTTCATTTCTTGCCCTCCTGTGCTTTCTTCTGCTTCAAATGTCTCTGTAAGGTCTGCATGCACTCGCGGCGCGGGATAATCACGCTCGTACCTTTATAGTTAATCTCGTCGCGGATAATCTGCGTAATCTCCGGCATGTTCTTCGGCAGGGGAACCACCACCTTCAGGTGCTCGTCGCTGAGTCCCAGTCCGCGGCAGATAGCCTCGAACTTGTTGGTGCCTGCAGAGTCCTGACCGCCGGTCATGCCCGTTGTCAGGTTGTCGCTGATGATGACGGTGATGTTGGCGTTCTCGTTGATGGCGTCGAGCAGTCCCGTCATGCCGCTATGCGTGAAAGTGGAGTCGCCGATGATGGCCACGGCTGGCCACTGTCCGGCATCGGCAGCACCCTTGGCCATGGTGATGGAGGCACCCATGTCAACGCACGAGTGGATGGCACGGAATGGGGGCAGGAAGCCCAGCGTGTAGCAGCCGATGTCGCCAAAGACGCGCGGGTTGTCATACTCCTTCAGCACCTCGTTCAGGGCAGCGTAGACGTCACGGTGACCACAGCCCTGGCAGAGTGCGGGCGGACGGGGTGCCACGTCGGCGCAGGGGTCGAAGCACTGGCCGGTCTCCATGCCGAGGGCCTTCTTCACGATGTCGGGGTTCAGCTCACCTGTGCGAGGCAGCGTGCCGTCGAGCTTGCCGTGGATGTTCTGACTGTCGCTGACACCGCGCACCATGTCCTCGATAAAGGGCTGGCCCTCCTCGACGATGAGCACCTCCTGGCACTCGTCCATCAGGCGGCGCACCAGCTGCTTAGGCAGGGGGTACTGCGAGATTTTCAGGATGGGAACCCCCTCCCCAGCCTCCCCGAGGGGAGGTGTCGTTAGCGCTTCCTGAACATAGTTGTAGCCGATGCCGCAGGCCAGGATACCCAGGGCATACTTCCCCTCCCCTCGGGGAGGTAGGGTGGGGGTCGCATATTTGTTATACTTTGAGTTGGCTGCGTCCTGTTCCAGCTGAGCCTGCTGAGCCGTCACCACGTCGTTGCGCTTGCGGGCATTGGCGGGCAGCAGCACCCAGTTGGCTGCTATGGCGTCGTAGTTCAGCTCGTTCTCCTGTCGTGCTTCACTCTTCACTTCCACCACGGCGCGGCTGTGGGCCATGCGGGTGGTGACACGCATCAGCACCGGCAGCTTCTGCTGCTCGCTGTAGTCGAAGGCCACGGCCATCATGTCGTAGGCCTCCTGCTGGTTTGACGGCTCGAAGGTGGGAATCATGGCAAACTTGCCATAGAAGCGCGAGTCCTGCTCGTCCTGCGAGGAGTGCATCGATGGGTCGTCGGCCACGAGCACGACAACACCGCCGTTGACGCCCGTCATGCCGCTGTTGACAAACGGGTCGGCGCAGACGTTCAGGCCCACATGCTTCATGCACACCAGGGCGCGCTTGCCCATGAACGACATGCCGAGGGCTGCCTCCATGGCAGTCTTCTCGTTGGTAGACCAGCGGCTGTGTACGCCCCGATCCTTGGCCAAGGCGTTACCCTGAATAAACTCTGTAATCTCTGTCGACGGCGTGCCGGGGTAGGCGTACACGCCGGAAAGTCCGGCGTGCAGCGCTCCCAACGCTATGGCCTCGTCGCCCAATAATAATTTTTTTTCCATTTTTATGATAAACTATTCACTATTCACTTTTCAATTATATAGCGAAGCGCCCGTCAGATTTCCCAGCCGATGGCCGAGGCACCGAGCACGGCTGCCGAGGCACCGTCGAGACCGCTGACCAGGAACTTGGCCTTGCCCTTGAAGATCTGCATCACGTGGTCGTTATAGGCCTTCTCAATGGGTTTCATAATCAGGTCGCCGGCCTTGACCATGCCGCCGAAGAAGATGTAAGCCTCAGGACTGCTGAAGGCGGTGAAGTCGGCACAGGCCTCGCCCAGCATCTTGCCGGTAAACTCATAGATCTCCTTGGCCAGTTCGTCGCCCTTGCCTGCGGCTATCGACACGTCGAGCGAGGTGATGTCCTCGGGCTTCATGTCGCGGAGGATAGAGGGACGGTCGGTCTTCTCCAGCAGTTCGCGGGCTGTGCGTGCCACACCCGTTGCCGAGCAGTAAGCCTCCAGGCAGCCTGTGCGTCCGCAGCCGCAGCTGCGACCTTCGGCACCGCGTACCATCGTCACGTGGCCCAGCTCACCGGCAAAGCCGTCGTGGCCGTACAGCAGTTGTCCGTTCACTACGATGCCCGAGCCTACGCCCGTGCCCAGGGTGATGACGATGAAGTTCTTCATGCCACGGGCCACGCCGTAGACCATCTCACCCACGGCAGCAGCGTTGGCATCGTTGGTTAGTGCCACGGGAATGCCGCCTAAGGCCTTGCTGAACAGGTCGGCCAGGGGTACGATGCCGTCGTGTGCCCATGGCAGGTTGGGGGCAAACTCAATGGTGCCGTTATAGTAGTTGCCGTTGGGCGCACCGATGCCCATGGCCTTGATCTTATCCAGGCCGCCTACCTGCTCGATGATGACCTGCAGGGCCTCCACACTGGCAGCCACATAGTCTTCTACCTTACTGTAGCCGCCGGTCTTGATGGCTGTTGTTGCCTTGATTTCGCCGCGTGCGTCAACAATTCCAAACACGGAGTTCGTGCCTCCCAAATCCAAGCCAATCACGTATGGCTTTATACCTTGCTGTTCGTTCATATTAGTTTAAGTTTTTATTTGGTTTACGTTTTGACGGCAAAGGTACGAAAAAAAAATCTTAAACCGACGAGTTATTTGATATTTTTTATCCCGCCGGGCTTAGAATCTCGGAAATTATGCCTAATTTTGCAATCGGAAATGCAACCAAAGACAACAATCAAGTATATGGCATTACAAACAAAGACTGACGAGAAGCCCGTTTACGCACGACTGATAGCTGAACGGCTTAACATATCGGAAAAGAATGTGGACGGCACATTGGCCCTTCTGGACGAGGGCTGTACCATCCCCTTTATAGCCCGCTATCGCAAAGAACGTACAGGGGGACTGGACGAGGTGAAAATCAGCGCTATCAGCGACCAGTACGAACGGCTGAAGGAACTGCAGAAACGCAAGGATACCATCGTGAAGACTATTACAGAGCAAGGCAAGATGACGCCGGAGCTGGAGCAACGCATCATGGAGACCTGGGAGTCGGCGGTGCTGGAGGATATCTACCTGCCCTACCGCCCCAAGCGGCGTACACGTGCCCAGGTGGCCCGCGAGCAGGGGCTGGAACCGCTGGCACAGCTGTTGCTGCTGCAGCGTGAGCGCGACCCCGAGCGTGCTGCCGAGAAGTTTGTCAAGGGTGATGTCGGCGACGTTGCTGCGGCCCTGAAGGGAGCGCAGGACATCATTGCCGAACAGGTCAGCGAGGACGAGCGCAGCCGTCAGCAGGTGCGTGGCGCCTTCCGCCGGCAGGGTGTCATCACCTCAAAAGTAGTGAAAGCCAAGGCTGACACTGACGAAGCCGCCAAGTATAGCGACTACTTCGACTGGCACGAGCCGCTGAAGCGATGCTCCAGCCACCGGCTGTTAGCCATGCGACGCGGCGAGGCCGAGGGAATCCTGCGCGTCTCTATCTCGCCCGACGATGAGGAGTGTGTTGCCCGCTTGCAGCGTCACTATGTCTACGGACAGACACCCTGCGGCCGGCTTGTGGCCGAGGCCGTGGAGGACGGCTATAAGCGACTGCTGAAGCCGTCGATAGAGACGGAGTTCGGCAATCTGAGTAAGGAGCAGGCCGACGATGAGGCCATCCGCGTGTTTGCCGAGAATCTGCGGCAGCTGCTGCTGTCAGCACCCCTCGGACAGAAACGTGTGATGGGCATCGACCCCGGTTTCCGTACCGGCTGTAAGGTGGTATGCCTCGATACCCAGGGCAATCTGCTGCATCATGAGGCTATCTTCCCCCATCCGCCGGTGAACCACCGCATGCAGGCCACTGTCCACTTGCAGCAGATGGTGGAACAGTACCATATTGAGGCCATTGCCATTGGCAACGGCACGGCGAGCCGCGAGACCAGGGCTTTTGTGGAGGAGAGCCTGACGTCAGCGTCCGCCCCCGGCATCTTCGTGGTCAGCGAAGACGGTGCATCGGTCTATTCCGCCTCAAAGACGGCCCGCGAGGAGTTTCCCGATGAGGATGTCACCGTCAGGGGAGCAGTTTCTATTGGCCGCCGCCTGATGGACCCGCTGGCGGAACTGGTGAAGATTGACCCGAAGAGCATTGGGGTGGGGCAGTACCAGCACGACGTAGACCAGACGAAACTGAAGCACCAGCTCGACCAGACAGTAGAGAGTTGCGTGAACCAGGTAGGCGTGAATCTGAACACCGCCTCGCAGCACCTGCTGCAGTATGTCAGCGGATTAGGGCCGGCGCTGGCAGGCAATATTGTTGACTACCGCCGTGAGAACGGTGCCTTCACCTCGCGTGCCCAGCTGAAGAAGGTGCCGCGTCTGGGGCCTGCGGCCTACGAGCAGTGTGCGGGCTTCCTGCGCATTCCCGGAGCCAGGAACCCGTTGGACAACAGCGCCGTCCACCCCGAGCGCTACCAGCTGGTAGAGCAGATGGCCAAGGACCAGGGCTGCACCGTTGCCGACCTTATTAATAATAAGGAGAAGCGCCAGGCGGTAGATGTAGGCCGCTACGTCACCGCCGAGGTGGGACTGCCCACGCTGACGGATATTATGAAGGAACTGGAGAAACCCGGCCGTGACCCTCGCGAGCAGCTTGAGGAGTTCCGCTTTGCCGACGGCATTGAGACCGCCGACGACCTGGTGGAGGGCATGGAGCTGCCCGGTATAGTCACCAATATTACGGCCTTTGGCGCCTTTGTGGATATCGGTGTCCACCAGGACGGTCTTGTGCATATCTCACAACTTGCCGACAAGTACGTCAAAGACCCGAATACGGTGGTCAAGCTCCACCAGCACGTCCGTGTGCGCGTATTGGAGGTTGACCACCGTCGTAACCGCATCTCACTGTCGATGCGTGGCTTGTAGTGGGGGGCTATTCCATGGGGAAGAGACCATAGAGTTTGGCGTCAATCATGTCGGTCACTTGCAGGAAGTGCTCAGGATTGTCGCCAAACTTGCATTTGTCGCCGTCGATGATGATGAGCTGGCCCTTATAGCCAGCTATCCACTCCTCGTAGCGGCGTTCCAGTCCTTGCAGATAGTCCAGCCGCATGGTCTGCTCGTACTCGCGTCCGCGCTTCTGTATCTGTGCCACGAGCGTGGGTATGGACGAACGGATGTAAATCATGAGGTCGGGCAGCTTCACCAGCGACATCATGAGGTCAAACAGGTCGGTGTAGTTCTGGAAGTCGCGCTCTGACATCAGCCCCTGGCCGTGCAGGTTGGGGGCGAAGATGCGGGCATCTTCAAAGATGGTGCGGTCTTGGATGATGGTGTCTGTTGCCTTTGAGATCTCCACCACCTCCTTGAACCGTTTGTTCAGGAAGTAAATCTGCAGATTAAACGACCACCGTTTCATGTCGGCATAGAAGTCGGCCAGATAGGGATTGTTGTCTACGGGTTCGAAGCGCGGCGTCCATCCGTACCGGTGGGCCAGCATCTTGGTCAGCGTGGTCTTGCCGCTGCCTATGTTTCCTGCTACTGCTATGTGCATAGTGTTAGGGTGTTGAAATGTCAGGAAAAAGTCCGAAAAGGGTGGCGTCGATACGGTCGACAATCTGTGCAAAGTCCTTGGAGCGGTGCTCAAAGTCGAACTGGTCTTTGTCGATGACCATGACGCGGCCTTTATATTTATTAAAGATAAAGTCGTCGTAGCGACGGTTCAGGTTCTCCAGGTATTCCAGCTGCATGGTCTGCTCATAGTCGCGTCCGCGTTTCTGGATGTTGCCTACCAGATGAGGCACCGAGGCCCGCAGGTAGATCATCAGGTCGGGCAGGCGCACTATCTGCAGCATCTGGCTGAACAGCTCCATGTAGGTATCGTAGTCGCGGTCTGAGAGTTGCCCCATGTCGTGGTTGTTCTGCATGAACACGTGGACGCCCTCGAAGATGGTGCGGTCCTGGATGACGGTATGGTCGGCCTGCTGAATTTTGATGAGGTCGCGGAACCGCTCCTTCAGGAAGTACACTTCCAGATTGAATGCCCACCGCTGGATGTCGCGGTAGTAGTCCTCCAGATACGGATTGTGGTCGACAGCCTCGAAGCGGGCCTCCCACTGATAGTGGCGTGCCAGCATTCTGGTGAGCGTCGACTTGCCGCTGCCTATGTTACCTGCTACCGCTATATACATGACTTACAGATGTGAGAATTTGGCGACGGTGTCAATGAGGGCGGCTGTGTTGCCCATGTCGAAACGCTGGCTGTAGAGTCTGACGCCCATCATGCCCACACGGCTGCGGACGGCCTCAAGGGCTGAGGTCAGTTCAATCTCGCGGGGGCTGTTTTCCTCGTCGGCCTTCTTGATGTCCTCTTCCAGCTGGCTGAATACCTCCGGTGTCAGGATATACTGTCCGAAGACCGAACAGTACTCTTGTCCGCCCATACTGTTGCGGACGCCCAGGTACTCTTCGGCATAACTAGAGGTTGGCTTCTCGTAGATGGTCGATACGTTCAGTATGCGCTCGTCCTTGTCTTCCCACACGCCGGCCATGATACCGAAATGGCTGACGTCAGGCAGGGGCACGGGATACAGGCCGACGATGAGGCAGTTATAGCGCTCATACTCCTCAATGAGCTGCAGGGCGCAGGGCTTGTTGGTCAGCGAGCGGTAGAGCGTGTCGCCGAGCATGAGCAGCACTGGCTCGTTACGGGCAAACTCGGCAGCCTGATAGACGGCATGGCCGAAGCCGCGCTTCTCGCGCTGATAGACATAGCGCAGGCGCTTGCCGATGTCGAGGATGCGGTTCTCATACTCCTGATATTGTTTAGGCAGCTTGCGCAGATGCTCCTCGCTGAGGGGTCGTTCAAAGAAGTCGGCATAGAGCTGGCGCTCCTCTTCGCTGCCCAGTACAAGGCAGACCTCCTCGACACCGCTGCGCATCAGCTCTTCCAGCAGGATGAGTATGACGGGGCGCACCATACCGTCGGGACAGGGTATGGGGAAGAAATCCTTTTTCAGCGCCCGGGTGGCGGGATAGAGGCGTGTGCCGAAGCCGGCAACAGGGATGATGGCACGGCGCACGGTATGGACGGGCTTGATGGTGAGCGGATAAGCCTTCATGCCCTGACCGTTCAGATAGTTGATGAGCTGCTGCTGGCAGTCGACATTGCGGGCCAGGAACTGCACGGAGCCGTCGCCATGTGATCCGACGCCCTTGCCGCCATAGACCAGCGGCAGGATGGCGGGGTCTGACAGGACAGCCTTCAGACGGGGAGCCTCCAGCTGATCCGGGCACATTGGGGTCACATGGCTGTTAAACAGGTCTTCGGCCTCGTTCATCAGCTGCCCCAGTTTCTCTACGTCGCCTTCAGCCATATACTTGATGGCACGGTTGACGATGGCCTGGTTCAGCTCGCCCAGTGCCTGATGCTCACGCTCCTCCTGCTCGTTCGACGCAAAGGGGTAGCCACGGTTCAGGTCGCGCAGAATCTTCACCGTGTCTTTCTCGCCGCAGAGGTCGGCAAACACCCAGAAGAGGGGCTTCTTCACGTTGAGTGACTGCACCTCTACCTCATCGCCGTCAAAGGTCATCAGGTTGGGTTTCACGCCGAAGGCACAGGCCTGGTCCAGGCGGCCGCAACGGCTGCTGGTGCGCAGTTCGCCTACATAGGCAATGTTCATCTCACCCAGCGTGTTGAGGTTCAGATTATATAACAGATTGAACGCGCGCGCAACGAGGACACAGATAGCAGCACTCGACGACAGGCCCGACTTCATGGGCAAGGTCATTGATGTTATCTTGATGCGCACGCCTCCCACCTTGTACCATTCCAGCATATACGATGCCACGCCGGCGCAGTAGCAGAAGAAACCGCCGCTCTTGGCTATGCGCTTCAGTTCCGCCTCGTCCATGCGGCAGGCAAAATCCTGCCACTGGCCTTCAATCTCAGGTGCCATACTCTGCACCTCAAAGAGGGATGATTTCTCTACTTCGGCATAGATGCCCTGTTCTATACCGGTGACGATGGCCGCACCCGGTGCAATGTCAGCATTCATGGTACGGTAGTGTCCGGCCCAGTCTGTATGTTCTCCAAACAGGCAAAGTCGCCCTGGAACAAATAGTTTTATCATAGTTGTTTTTAGTTTGTTTAGTCTTAATTGACCACAAAGATACAATAAATTATCAGTTTTTCTGCTTTTTATTTGGTAAATTTAATTATTTTGGCTACTTTTGCACCGACAACAACCAATAATAACTCAAAACTTTAAACTTTATTGCCTATCGGAACATAAATACTTCATAACAAAACCAAAGCAACTATGAAGGAATTTGAAGGGATGACCAACGAGTCGTTGGCATTACTTTATGTGGGAGGAAACAATAAAGCGTTTGACGAGTTGTTATCAAGAACTCAGTCAAGTTTGTTTGCATACATCATGTTTGTGGTGCGCAATGAAGACGTGGCTAACGACATCTTCCAGGAGACCTTTGTGAAGGTTATCACCAAGCTGCAGGAGGGCCGCTATACCGACTCCGGCAAGTTCACCTTCTGGCTGACACGCATTGCCCACAACGCCATCATGGACTGGTACAGGGCACAGAAGAGCGAGCGCATCATTGACCTGGCCGACGACAACGACCTGAGCAATCTCAGAGGCGACCGATTCCTGGACACCTTCCGTGAGAATGAGCTTGTGAACGAGCAGGTGATGAGCGATGTGCGCCGCATGATGGAGTCTCTGCCTGCCGCCCAGCGCGAGGTGGTCTATATGCGCTACTATCAGCAACTGTCGTTCAAGGAGATAGCGCAGCTGACGGGTGTCAGCATCAACACCGCCCTGGGCCGCATGCGCTATGCCCTGCTGAACCTGCGCAAGATGACGCGGGAGCACCACATTGAACTGGCCATGGAATATTAACTGGAGAACCCCCAAAGGTTGTGGTTACAGCATCCGCAGGTCGTGGATGGTCTGCTCGGGTGTGGGGCTCTTGAAGACATAGCTTCCGCTGACCAGCACGTCGACGCCGGCTTCTACCAGCGGTGGGGCTGTCTCGCCCTGGACACCGCCGTCCACCTCTATGAGTGCCTTGCTGCCGCTCTCGTTAATCAGCTGTCGCAGCTGGCGCACTTTCTTCAGCGTGTTCTCAATAAACTTCTGACCGCCGAAGCCTGGGTTCACACTCATCAGCAGCACCATGTCGACATCGTGGATGATATCTTCTAACAGGCTGACGGGTGTGGCCGGATTCAGCGTCACACCGGCTTTCATGCCTGCATCGTGTATCTCCTGCACGGTACGGTGAAGATGGTCGCAGGCTTCCAGGTGAACGTTCATCATCATGGCTCCCAGCTTGGCCGTCTGCCTGATATAACGCTCAGGCTTCACTATCATATAGTGGACGTCGAGCGGTTTCTGGCACATCGATGCCACCGCCTCCAGCACGGGAAAACCGAATGAGATGTTGGGTACGAAGACACCGTCCATGACATCCAGATGAAGCCAGTCGGCCTCACTGCGGTTAATCATTTCTATGTCGCGGTCAAGATGCAGGAAGTCGGCTGCGAGCAATGAAGGAGATACTAAAGCCATTTTTTCCTTTTTTTTAATTCAAGCTATACGGCTGCCCATGGTTCACTCTGTAGGTACGGGCAAAGTCTTTAATGAACTTCAGGGTTTGCTCACTGGGATTCAGACCTTCGCTCATGGCTGCCACAGCCTCATAAATTTGTTGGGTAGATATTTGCATAGGCTACTTACGTTTATGATGTTTATTTATGAAACGCAACAGCCTCGCAATTATTATGTTACTTGACGAAATAATTTACTATATCTTTCATGCCGTTCAGAAACGACACGGCGTCCATGCGCTTCTTGCCCGCCAACTGCAGCTCGTCTATCTGTAGCCTGCCGTCGGGGGTGGTCACATACAGGTGTTTGCGGTCGGCCGTCAGCTGCCCTGCCTGTCCGTTGCCGGCCAGTGTGGTCTTGGTAGTGCGGAATATTTTCAGCACCGTTTCCTTGCCGTCGGGCCCTACGAGGGTCGTCCACGCTCCTGGCAGGGGGCACAGTCCGCGAACGAAGTCGTAGATACGCTTCTGTGGCTGCTGCCAGTTGATTTCGCAGGTCTCCTTGAATATCTTCGGTGCCGGTTTCAGACTGTTGTCCTCCTGTTGCGGCATGCTCTCCGGGTGTCCGTCGGCAGCAACGATACGCTCCAGCGTCTGCAGGCAGATGGTGGCTCCCAGGTGCATCAGACCGTCGTAGACATACTCCACGTCGGCCTCGTCGGGAATGTCAAAGGGCAGCTGCATGATGATGCGCCCTGTGTCTATGTCATGGTCCAGGAAGAAGGTCGTGACACCCGTCACCGTCTCGCCGTTGATGACGGCCCAGTTGATGGGGGCGGCACCGCGGTACTGCGGCAGCAGGGCGGCATGCACGTTGAACGTGCCGTATTCGGGCATGGCCCACACCACCTCAGGCAGCATGCGGAAGGCTACCACCACTTGCAGGTTGGCTCCGTATGAGCGCAGCTCCTCAACAAACGCTGCGTCTTTCATCTTCTCAGGCTGCAACACGGGCAGGCCCTGCTGCAGGGCGTACTGCTTCACGGCCGAAGGCTGTAGGACCGACGCGTGACGGCCAACAGGTTTGTCGGGCTGTGTCACCACCGCCACCACGTTATATCCGTTCTCTACCAACGCCCTCAGGGTTTCCACCGCAAACTCCGGTGTACCCATAAACACAATTCTCAGGTCTTCTTTCTTCATTTTTCACTCTTCATTCTTCATTCTTCATTATTCATTAGCGAAGCGCTAATCCTCGCTCATGTCATGCACCATCTTACGGTATAGGGTGTAGAGTCGCTGCCGCGAGATATAGCCCTTCAGGTGGCCGCTGGTGTTGACTACGGGCAGCCACTCGGCACCTGTCTTCTCAAAGGTCTTCATCACCGTCGGCATGAGCGCGGTCTCCTGCAAGGTGGCTCTGGGCTCTTCCATCAGCTGACTTGCCTGGAAGTGGTGATACAGCTCTATGCGGAACATCACCTTGCGGATGTGCATGATGTCAATCTCGCCCAGCAGCGTGCCGGCACTGTCGAGCACAGGCAGTACCCGGCTGTGCGAACGGCTCACCTTGTTCACAATCTGCCCCAGCTCCATGTCAGGGTCAACAGCCATATAGTCGCGGTCAATCACCGACTCCAGGTTCATCAGCGTCAGCACGGCGTGGTCGGTATGATGCGTCAGCAGGCGCCCCTCCTTGGCCAGACGGGCACCGTAGATGCTGTGGGGCTCGAAGATGATGATGGTCAGGTACGACATCACCGACACGATCATCAGCGGCAGCAGCAGACTGTAGCCGCCCGTCAGCTCGGCAATGAGGAAGATGCCCGTCAGCGGGGCGTGCATGACGCCCGACATGACGCCGGCCATGCCCATCAGGGCGAAGTTCTTCTCTGGCACATAGACCCCCACCTGCTCGATGTTCCACAGACGGGCAAAGAGGAAGCCCGTGAAGCAGCCCACGAAGAGCGACGGGGCGAACGTTCCGCCGCAGCCGCCACCACCGTTGGTGGCTGAGGTTGCGAACACCTTGAACAGCAGCACCAGGGCTATGTATGGTATGAGCAGTGCCGTCTGTCCGGCAAACAGCGAGTTGTCGAGCAGCTGGTTCCAGTCGGCCTCCGTCTGTCCGTTCAGCAGCAGGTTGATGCTGCTGTAGCCCTCGCCGAAGAGCGACGGGAAGAGGAAGATGAGCAGGCTCAGCATCGACCCGCCAATGGCCAGCCTCACGTATGGCCTTTCCTTGAACCGTGCAAAGATGCCCTCGGCAAAGCTCATGGTACGTATGAAGTAGAGCGACACCAGACCGCACGACACGCCCAGCAGCAGGCAGGCGGGCACCCGCTGCACCGTCCACTCGTTGTCCAGATGAAACGTGAACAGCGCCGCGTCGCCGCTGAAGATATAGGTGAAGCATGTGGCTGTCATGCAGCTGACCAGGATAGGCAGCAGCGACGACATGGTCATGTCTATCAGCAGCACCTCCAGCGTGAACACCAGGCCTGCAACGGGTGCCTTGAAGATGCCGGCTATGGCACCGGCGGCACCGCAGCCTACCAGCGTCATCAGCGTCTTACGGTCCAGGTGGAAAAGCTGTCCTAAGTTTGAGCCGATGGCCGAGCCTGTGAGCACTATCGGCGCCTCGGCACCCACGGAGCCGCCGAAGCCGATGGTGATGGCCGAGGCAATGACCGACGACCAGGTGTTATGCGATTTCAGGCGCGACTTGTTGGATGAGATGGCATAGAGGATGCGCGTGATGCCGTGTGAGATGTCATCGCGGACGATGTAGCGCACAAAGAGCGAGGTAAGGTAGATGCCTATGACGGGATAGACCAGATACAGCCAGTTGGCCGATGTCCTCTCAAACTGCGAGGTCAGCAGCGACACTATCAGGTTGATGATGCTGTGCAGCGAATAGGCTGCCACCGCCGACAACAGTCCTACCAGAAAGGCCAGAATGAGCAGGAACATCTTATCGCTGACGTGCGTCACACGCCAGTTATGCACCCTTGCTAACCATGATTGTTGTCCTGTTTCTTCTAATACCATAATGCTTTCAGTTGCAAAATTACGAAAAACCTGCGAAACTGCCAAAGAATTGCGCGGGAAAATGTTATCCGGCCGTCTTCGCTATAGACAGGGCGACGGCATAGGCAGTAGTCCAGGCGGCCTGGAAATTGAAGCCGCCAGTAACGCCGTCGATGTCGAGCACCTCGCCTGCGAAATAAAGGCAGGACACATGGCGACTCTCAAGGGTAGAGGGATTGATGCTGCCAAGCGAGATGCCGCCACAGGTAACGAACTCGTCACGGAAAGGGGCACGCCCGCTGGTCTGGTAGCTGTCACTCATCAGTGCATTGGTCAGCCGGTTCAGCTCTTTTTGGCTGAGCGACTGCCAACTGCAGCGTACTCGTTGTGGTCCCAGCGTCTTCTGCAACAGATGGTCCCACAAACGGGCTGGCAGTCCAAAGGGACTGATGGTGGACAGCAGCTTCTGAGGGTTTCGCGCTGCCAGGGTAAGCAGTGCCTCACGAACGTCCCCCTCCTTCTCTCCCGTCCAGTTGATGGCGAGCGGCACCTGATAGGCGTGCTCGCTGAGATGACGGGCAGCGTACGACGAGAGCCGCAGTACGGCCGGACCGCTGATGCCCCAGTGGGTAACGAGCAATGGCCCGTCGGCACGCAGCTTCGTACCGGGAAGCATGACCTGCGTCGGCTCCACGACGGTGCCCATGAGCGATGTCAGTGACTTGTCGTCAATGCTCAGCGTGAACAGCGACGGCACTGGCGACTCTATGGCATGACCGGCATCGGCCAGCCACCGAAGTCCCTCCATACGGGGAGAGCCGCCGGTGCAGATGCAGACATAGTCATAGTCGGCCAGCAGACGGCTGAGCGAGTCAATACGCACACCTGTACTTATTTTGATATGGTGGCGGCGGGCTTCGGCGAGGAAACAGTTGATAATGGTGTGGGCATCTTGAGAGGCAGGAAACACACAACCATCCGACTGTGTGGTGAGCTTGACGCCATGCTCCTCAAACCACTGGTAGGCGCTACGGTGGTCGAACTGCTTGAAAAGACGCTTCAGTAACCGGTGACCGCGGGGATAGACCTGTGACAGGTCTGTGACCGTCTCAAAGGTGTTGGTACAGTTACAACGCCCGCCACCGGACACCGCGACCTTCTGCAGCACCCCCTGAGAGCGCTCCAGGATGGTGACATCCATCCCGGGCAACATCTCTTTCAGGTTGATGGCCAGGAAGAATCCCGCTGCGCCACCGCCAACGACAGCCGTGCGCATGGGCTATTTGCGGATGATGGTGACCTCGCCCCCCTGCCCAAGCTTGATGATGCTCGAAGGCTTGTGGGGCAGGTGCTCCTGGCGGCGCGTCCAGCAGACGTAGTCCACCTGCTCAATAATCTTGGGGTCGATGTCGCGGTAGTTCTGGGCGGCAGGCTCGCCGCTGATGTTGGCCGAGGTGGAGACGATGGCCTTCTGAAACCTGTAGCACAGCTCCTTGGAGAAAGCCTCCTGCGTGATGCGTATGCCGATGGAGCCGTCGTCAGCAATGAGGTTGGGGGCCAGATTGACCGCCCCGTCAAGGATAAGGGTCGTGGGCCTGTCGCAGCAGTCGATGAGCTGCCAGGCCACGTCGGGCACCTGCCGGACGTAGCGCTGCAGACGGGCGTCGCTGTCGACGAGGCAGATGAGTGCCTTCGAGTCGTCGCGCTGCTTAATCTGGTAGACGCGGCTGACCGCCTCGGCATTGGTAGCGTCGCAGCCAATGCCCCAGACGGTGTCAGTGGGGTAGAGGATGATGCCGCCTCGGCGCATCACCTCTACCGCATTCCTGATGTCTTCTTCGCGTGTCATTCCTTAGAGAGCAAACTTATAACCGACGGTCAGCTGAAGAATCTGGTTCTTGTTCTTGTCGGCATCCTTCCACCAGCTATTGTTGTCGCTCTTGAACACATTGGTAAGACCATCGGTGAAGCGAGCTTCAAGGGAGAGGCCGATGGGAAACTCGTAAGCGACGCTGAAGGGCATGGAGAAGTCGAACGTATTGAGGTCGTCTTTGACGTCGATTTCGTTGCTGTCGCCAAACTTACCTTTGGTCATGAAGCCTGGCTGCAAGCCCACATTCAGAGAGAGGCCCTTAACCACGTAGAACTTCACCAAGATGGGCACGTTGATGTACTCTGTCTTCAGCTTGTAATCAGAATGCTCAAACCCTGAGCCCTGCTGCTCATACATCAGTCCGGCAGAAAGGCCCAGCCACTCGTTGATCTGGTACTGGCCCTCGATACCGGCGGCAATGCCAGCCTTGAACTTCGTATGGTCGCCAGATACCTGGGATACGTTCAAGCCTACCTTCGGCATCAGTCCGAATCCACCTACGGGAATGAGAGACTTCTGTGCATTGGCACACACGGCAGCCACCATCATGGCGGCAATCATCACTAACTTTTTCATAATCTAACTGTTTAAATTGTTAATAATATGATATGGTTGTTTTACCAGTCATCGTCCTCGTTACCTACGATACCGTTCTTCACGGCCTCCTCCACCTTGTCGATGATGGCGTTCGAGTAGGCATGAGTCATCACCAGCGCCTTTGAGCAGGTGCGCTTCTGGCTGTCCTTCGGAACAAAGGGATAGTGCTTGGCAATCTCCCACTGCTCGTCATAGAGGCGGCGGTCGGTCTTGTCTTGCTTCATACGCTTGCCGTCGCTGTAGACGTTCTGGTGACTCTGACGGTTGTCGCTGTTGTCAAGCAGACCCCCCAGCCATCCGGCATCCTCTGCCTTCAATATGTCGTAGTTCTGTACGGTATAGGTCACACGGATACGGCCATCCTTGATGTCAAGCCTGATGACAGGGGTAATACTGACGACATAGCGGTTCAAGGTTCCCGTGTGGTCGGCAATACCGTCGATGGTCGACGAGATGATGATGACGCCCTCCTCCTTGTCGTTCAGGGTAATAGCCTGCTTGTCCTTGAAGGTAGCGGTCACCCAGTAGTTCAGTGCTACATAGAGCTGCTGCTTGGACTTGCCCGGTACCTGTATCACCTGCTGATAGGTCAGCGACTGGTTCTTGTCCAGCTGCAGCCCACTGGCAAGGTTGGCGGCGGCATCAAGCCATTTGTCACCATACCTACTCTTAGCATACTTCTCCAGGTCGGCAGCCTTCATAATCTGTGCCCGGACGCTCATTGTGCCGCAGAAGGTCAGGATGGCGGCCAGCACCCATAATCGTGTTGTTTTCATTATCTCTATAGTTTTATTAAAATTCTGAGGTGAAATGGAACTGGATGTGCTCGAAGTCCTGCTGAGCCATCGACAGCACATAGCCGGAGTCAGCCAAGAACACGTCGCGACCCTCCTTGTCCTTGGCCATATACTGGTACTTGCGTTTCTTGAAAGCCTCCAACTCCTGTTCGTTGTCGGAGGAAATCCAGCAGGCCTTGTACAGGTGTACAGGCTCCCAGCGGCATTTGGCGTTATACTCGTTCTCCAGGCGGTACTGGATGACCTCGAACTGCAGCTGTCCGACGGTGCCGATAATCTTGCGCCCGTTGAACTGGTTGACGAATAGCTGGGCCACACCCTCGTCCATCAGCTGGTCGATGCCCTTCTGTAGCTGCTTCGACTTCATGGGGTCATCGTTCTCGATGTACTTGAACAGTTCTGGCGAGAACGAAGGTAGACCACGGAAGTGCAGCTGCTCGCCCTCGGTGATGGTATCGCCAATCTTGAAGATGCCGCCGGTGTCGGGCAATCCGACAATGTCACCCGGCCACGCCTCGTCGATGGTCGACTTACGCTGCGCCATAAACTGCGTGGGCGACGTGAAGCGCATCGTCTTGCCATGACGCACATGCAGATAGGGCTGGTTGCGCTGGAACTTGCCTGAGCACACCTTGCAGAAGGCGATGCACGAACGGTGGTTGGGGTCGATGTTGGCGGTAATCTTGAAGATAAAGCCCGTAAACTTCGGCTCCTCGGGCTGCACCTCGCGCTCCTCGGCCTTCGTGGGCCGTGGCGACGGGGCAATCTCGACGAAACAGTTCAGCAGTTCCTGTACGCCGAAGTTGTTCAGCGCCGAGCCGAAGAATACCGGGGCCACCTCGGCCTGGCGGTAGGTCTCTACGTCAAACTCTGGGTAGACGCCGTCCACCAGCTCCAGGTCTTCGCGCAGCTTCTCAGCATTGTCGTCCCCTACCCGCTCGTTTAGCTCGACAGAGTCAAGCTCTACACTAACCTTCTCGGTGACACGCTGCTTGTCGGGGGTGAAGAGGTCGAGCTTCTGCTCGTAGATATTGTACACACCCTTGAACTTCGCTCCCTGGTTGATGGGCCAGCTGAGCGGACGGACCTTGATCTCCAGCTCCTGTTCCAGTTCGTCGAGCAGGTCGAAGGGGTCACGGCCCTCACGGTCCATCTTGTTGATGAAGATGATGACGGGTGTCTTCCTCATGCGGCAGACGGTCATCAGCTTTCTCGTCTGGGTCTCCACGCCCTTGGCACCGTCCACGACGATGATGGCCGAGTCGACGGCTGTCAGCGTGCGGAACGTGTCTTCGGCAAAGTCCTGGTGACCCGGCGTGTCAAGGATGTTCACCTTGTATTCAATGTCCTTACCCTCCGGCGTATAGTCGAACTCCATCACTGACGTCGATACCGAGATACCACGTTGCTTCTCAATATCCATCCAGTCACTGGTGGCCGTCTTCTTGATTTTGTTGTTCTTCACTGCGCCGGCCACCTGTATCTGTCCGCCGAAAAGCAGGAACTTCTCGGTCAGCGTGGTCTTACCGGCATCAGGATGCGATATAATCGCAAACGTTCTTCGTCTCTCTATCTCTTGATTCATATTTTTTTAGTTTCCCTCTATATACTCTATTTCGTCATCATTGAGTCCAACAATATTATATATAATATGGTAAGCCTCAACGAGATTTGTTTCATCATTGGTTTTCTCGTACTTGCGGTAAAGGTCTATGATTCGCTGCTCATCCTCAGGAGATATATCAGGAACAAGCTGTTGCTCAACCTTAAACTTCTGCCATCGTATCGTACCCGCGCCTGTAGTGTTGCCTAACTTTGAAAACAAATACGCTGACAATGGAGAATTAAGGTAAACCAAAAGGTATGTGAGATGGCTGCCACACATATAGTAAGTGGTAGTATCACCGTAATACCCAAACTCGTCAAGATAGAATTTTGGTGTATCTGCCAATTCACCCCAAATGAGCTTGGACTTCTCAAAATCATGCCAGTACACGCAGTTACGCAGGTTATAGAAAGTGTCTCCTTGGTCGGAGCGATTGCGTAACTTGTCACTATGAGCATCAAGGTAGGCTTTCAGGGCCGGGTAGTCGTTAATATCAACCCTTGGCACAATGACCTCTTTTGTATGTTGATCCTTTATTCCATTATGGGTATGTATTAGCCATCGGTCAGTAAAGTTCATTTTGTATCGCTTCAAGTCTTCGCCTTTCACCAATGGTTTGAATATCTCAGCCGTGCGGTTTCGTTCCTCCTCTGTCCGACAATTGTTCAAAATGTCCTGCCGTTTGTTGTCATTTACTACAAACACATCTTTTCGGCCAGGTTTCAATCCGAAATGAATTGTCATGTGCCATGAAGCCAAAGTATTTGCTTTTGTTTGAACCTTTTTCAAGATGGTCCAATCCATCTTGCTCCGTATCACCCAGTCCTCAGCACCGTTGAAGTCGCAAGGGGTGAGGTGTTCGTGCACGTAAGCTGACAAGCCCTTCTCACGTTTGATAGTGGAGCAAGCTTGCATCTGGTGTTGGTTGCTATTTGCCGCAAGCAAAAGGATGCAGGTCTCCACGGTAGCTTTGGTGAAGAGCTTCTGTCCGGGGAAGTCCACGAGCAACAGCGGGTTGGTGGCCGAGGTGAGAAACTGGCGAGTGGCCTGTCCGAAGTCGGAGCGCATCCATTTGCTGGTGGTGATGAAGCAAAGGTAGCCTCCCGGACTGAGCAGCTGCATACCGCGCTCGAAGAACAGCGTGCAGATGTCGCCCGTAGAGGAGTAGGTGGAGTACAATGGTGCAAGCTGGTTGAGTCCGTAAGGTTTCTTCAGCCCGGCATAGACATTGCTCATGTCTGGTAGCGACTGCATGTTGATGTAAGGCGGGTTGCCCAACACGATGTCGAAGCCCATGAAGCGACCGTTGTCGTCTAAAACCTCTGGGAATACAAGCTGCCAGTCTACCACAGTATGTATCAGAGCCTTCTGCTCCTTTTGCGGGAAGAAACTGCGATGCACTGTGTCAAGTACCATCTCGCCTTGCGTCAACTCGTCTATACGCTTGCTCATCATGCATTTCTGCTGTTTGTCCTTACATTCCTTGAAGTCCTGTACCAACCGTCTGTATTCAGCGAAATGTTCTAACATGTCGGGGTTTATGATGCCAGTCCCTACTCGCACAGGGTACTTGGAAAGGAGCGAGTTGCCACATTTGATGTTGATGTCGATGTTCGGCAGCGTCTGCAACATTCCATTCTCAAAGTAGGCATTCTTCAATAGTTCTATCCAAAGACGCAGTCGGCATATCTCTGCACTCTTGGGGTTAATGTCGGCACCAAACAGGCAGTTCTCTATCAATAATCGCTTCTCCTCGAAGAGGGTCTTCTGAAGGTCATAGCCGTCACCGCCTCCTTTATAAACAAACTGCCCTGCCCCTTTTTCCCGAATAAGCAATTCGTCGTCTTGTATGTCAAAAGAGTACTCTTTAACTCTGTTCCCAGTATCAACATACTGCAAACAGCCAAGCTGATACTTAATGGCTATCAGTTCATTCAACGCCGATACAAGGAAATGTCCACTGCCCACAGAAGGATCACAGATGTGTATTGAGTTGATGATTTCATTAGCTTTTTCTCTGTTGAATGCATCTACAGGTAAAGAGTCAACCAATGACTGATAGTCCTCATAATGCAGTCCCTCACTCTTATACACCTCATTAAACTTATCCACCACTGTTCGTTGTATGACCTCCCGGCACATAAACTCTGAGAGGTATGAGGGGGTGAAGAATGCGCCATCCTTGTAGCCATTGATTTTCTCGAAGATGATGCCCAGTACGGCAGCATCAATAATTGTCTTGGCCTCGTCATCGGCATCCTCATCCGATTTTGGATTGCCACTGAAATCGTAGGCATCGAGGAAAAGAAGCAGATACTCCAGCGTAGGCAGTTCACGACGTGAACGCCGGCGCTCTTCGTCACGCAGGCGTGTGCCTTTGAACACCCTTATATTTCCCTTACGCAGCTCGCGTATACGGAAGTTGCGGCTCTCATGCGGGGCGAACTCAAAGAGATTGCTGTTGAGATAGGGCACATCGTCGAAACGCCCACGCATTTCTGCTATTCGCTCGTCAACAGGATGCCCTAACACCTGGAAGAACAAATCATGCAGGGTGCCATAGTCCGGGATGCGTGCGGGGGTGAGGAATTTCTCTTTTTTCCCAAAGCCTACCAGCTGGGCTTCTAATAGCTTGAGGAAGAGCAAGCGGTTTACCCATGTCAAGACCAGCCCCAAGGCAGCCTCTTCCTTGTCTTCCTGGCTCATCAACGCCCCCCTTTCATCGAAAAGTCGGATGGTTTCCTCTAACAGCGAGTAAGGCTGACGGTTTTTGGGTTTGCAACGCACTATACGTGCAATATTGTCTACCATCACTTCCTCCAACCCCATGATATAGAGCAGCTCATGGTAGAAAGCCATACTCAGCTCGTTGTGATCGAACATCACAGGCTGTTTCAGCAGGTGTGTTGGCGAGAGCAGGCGGTAGGCCGATGTCACCTTCCGGCTATGGGGTACGTGATCTGAACGTACAGCCGCCACATCGGCCAGGTTCAGATAGGTGTAGCGCAACCGTTCTCCCAAACTGTCAACGAACGGACGAATAATCTGGTCGTAGATATACTGTGTCCTATTGTTCTCCGCGTCAGCCTTTATCACACGGTTTGCAAATGACCTCTGAACTATGAAGCAATCATAGAACACACGTTTGTCAAACACAAACCATTGTACGCCGTCGGTGATGACAAGATGGGTAATGTCGGTGTTGTGACTTATCATCTCCTGACGCACGTAGTAGAGTACCAATTCATGTAAAGCCTTGCGATTGAGGTCATCGCGCCGCACCATTTCTGGGTTCGTCGGGTGTTTTACCTCAAACAGCACTACTGGACGGCTGTCCTTGGCAACAGCATCGGCAAAGATGGCAAGGTCGATGGGATTGGCGGAGTTCACCGCATTCTTTCCTTCATAAAACAATTGCTCCAGTAACCTACCCACGAGCCGTTTGTTATGCTCCTCGTCCTGAGAGACATCAAGTTCGTGCAGGTAGTGCTTGACCAAATCATAAAAGCGCAGCAGCTCCGTTCCTGCTATGGGAATGGAGCGAATAGCCTTGCTCAATGTCTGTTCTATGCTTATTACTGTTGCCATTGCTTTGCTTGTCAGAGTTTCTCCACGCATTCTCGCAGCGACTCCTCCCAGTAGGGAATCTCTATGCCGTAGGTCTGCTTCATCTTCGTCTTGTCGAGCACGCTGTAGTGCGGACGGGCGGCTGGGGTGGGGTACTCGCTGGTATGCAGCGGACGGACATGACACGAGGTGATGCCCGCTATGCGATGGATGGCCTTGGTGAAGTCATACCACGATATAACGCCCTCATTGCTAAAGTGATACACGCCAGGCTTCACACCCTGGTTGATAGCCGTCATGATAGCCACCGCCAGGTCGCGGGCGTAGGTCGGCGTACCTATCTGGTCGAAGATGACGCCCAGTTCCGGCTTCTCGTTGCCTAGACGGATCATCGTCTTCACAAAGTTACTGCCAAACGTAGAGTAGAGCCAGGCCGTGCGGATAATCATCGTCCGGTTGCAAGCCTTCTGCGCAGCCTGCTCGCCAGCCAGCTTCGTACGTCCGTAGACGCTGTTCGGACACACGGGGTCTGTCTCCACATACGGCTTGTGGTTAGTGCCGTCAAACACGTAGTCGGTGCTCACCTGTATCAGCCAGCCCCCGCGCCGCTCTATGGCCTCCGCCAGATAGCCCGGTGCCACATGGTTCAGCAGGTCGCACAGCTGCTCGTTGCTCTCAGCCTTGTCCACGGCAGTATAGGCCGCACAGTTGACGATGCCGTCAACCTCATGCTCGTCCACAAACTTCACGATGGCCTCGCGGTTGGTGATATCCAACTCCTGCACATCCGTGTTAAAATAGGTGTGCTGGCGATTCTCCATCTCCAGCAACTGCATCTCGTTTCCCAATTGGCCGTTACAGCCCGTAATCAGTATGTTCATACAATAATTCTTTTTTTAAACGACAACTTGGACAACTCTGACAACATTATTATTTTGTTTTTAGTTGTTTTAGTTCTTGCCTTGCAAGCCAGCAAAGCTGGAGCGGTCTGAGTTGTCGTCTATCTCATTCAAACTTCAGTCCCTCTTCCTTGTCCTTTTTGTAGTA
>Ga0247609_10000105_pt1 | contig 115714 bp, 72 predicted proteins | sample 172DNAGHGlowgp2_FD_193487 | JGI IMG/M metagenome (GOLD analysis project Ga0247609, IMG submission 193487) | Sheep rumen microbial communities from Palmerston North, Manawatu-Wanganui, New Zealand - 1728 DNA GHGlow gp2 | ecosystem: Host-associated > Mammals > Digestive system > Stomach > Rumen ...
CCCATTCCGAACAGAGAAGTTAAGCCCGCCTGCGCCGATGGTACTGCAATGCAATGCGGGAGAGTAGGAGGCCGCCCCCTTTTTTCAGAAAAGGAAAGCCCTGGAGAGAAATCTCTGGGGCTTTTTCGTGTTTTTTACCCAAATCCTTCGTTATTTGCGAAAAAGTTCATATCTTTGTCGGCGGTATGCAGTGGACAGACAGAATACGGCAAGTGAAGATCATCCTTGTTATAGTGGCAATCGTGATTGCGGTGGCCTCGTTATTGGTGTCGCATCTGTTAGTCAAAGATCTGCAACGGGAGGAACGCAACAAGATGGAAATATGGGCGGAGGCCTTAAATGCGCTGAACAATGCCGACGAGAATACTGACCTGTCATTGGTGCTGAATGTGATCCAGGGTAATAATACCATCCCCGTGATTGTCATGGATTCCGATGGTGTGGTTTCCGACTACCGTAATATCGAGATAAAAGCCAAGACAGCCACCGATTCTGATGCTTTCGTTTCCCGTTATGGGAAACGGATGTATGACAACGGTGATTTTATCAAGATTTATCTGACGGAAAGTGATTCTGTGGTGGCTGATTCGGCGGAGTTGTCTGAAGAGTCACATCCCTATACACTAGTTTGCTACGACGAATCGATATTGCTGAAGCGGTTGGCACAGTATCCCTATTGGCAGCTGGGTATCGTGATGATCTTTGTTGTGGTGGCTATCTTTGCATTGTTGGCTTCAAAACGGGCTGAGCAAAACAAGGTATGGGTAGGCTTGTCGAAGGAGACGGCCCACCAGTTGGGTACGCCGATATCCAGTCTGATGGCATGGGTGGAAATCCTGAAGGAGAATTATCCGGATGACGCGTTAATCCCAGAGATGGATAAAGATGTGAAACGTCTGGAACTGATTGCAGAGCGTTTCTCGAAAATCGGTTCACTGCCGGAGCCGGTCGATGCGTCGATGAACGAGGTACTGGCGCATGTGGTGGACTATATGAACCGTCGGACCTCGAAGAAGGTGGAGATTGTGAGTCACTTACCGGAGGATAATGTAATTGTGAAGATGAATGCCCAATTGTTTGAGTGGGTGATAGAGAATCTTTGTAAGAATGCTGTTGACGCGATGGAAGGTAAGGGGCGGATTGACTTGACCCTGACAGACGAAGGGAATCGTGTCATTGTTGAAGTCAGTGACAACGGTAAAGGTATCCGGAAGAAAGATATCAAGAATGTGTTCACGCCAGGCTTTACCACAAAGAAACGGGGTTGGGGACTGGGTTTGTCGTTGGCTAAGCGTATCGTTGAAGAATACCATAAAGGCAAAATCTTTGTCAAGGAATCGGAAGTGGGTGTCGGTACTACTTTCAGGATAGAAATTTTGAAATAGTTGCACAGTTGAAGAGAAAGTGTGCGAGAATAGGGCTTGGTGGCTGGTGATTTATCGTGAAAAACATAAAAAAAGCAAATAAGTGTTTTGTATGTGAGAAAAAGTTTGTAACTTTGCACTCCAAATGTGAGTGAGTAAATGTGTAGTTTAGAGCAGTTTAAGATAGATTTGAAACTTCTGACAGATGAGGTGGCAACCTTGGAATTCGACTTGGATAATCACTTCTTTACGGCTCTCGACGGTTCGGAATTGAGACAGGGGACATTGCATGTGTCGGTGTCTATACGCAAGGCTACCGGCTTTTTTGAACTCCAGTTTCATACCGAAGGCACAGTGACCGTCACCTGTGACCGCTGTCTAGACGACATGGATCAGCCAATATCGACTGACAATCGTCTGGTTGCGAAACTGGGTGCGGCCTACTCCGAGGAAGATGATGTCATCACGTTGCCTGAGGACGAAGGAATACTCGACACGTCGTGGCTCATCTATGAGTTTATTATGCTGGCTATACCCATCAAGCATGTGCATGCACCTGGCAAGTGCAACCCTGTGATGAGCCAAGTTCTGGAAGAACTCTCAACTGACCGAAGCAGCGATGAGGAGTCCAACCAGCCAATAGACCCCCGATGGAGCAAACTTGCAGAAATACAAATTAAAGATTAAACATTAAATAATTAAGAATTATGGCACATCCTAAAAGAAGACAATCAAGTACTCGTCAGGCCAAGCGTCGTACTCACGACAAGGCCGTAGCACCTACACTGGCAGTATGCCCCAACTGCGGCGCTTACTATGTATATCACACAGTATGCCCCACTTGCGGTTACTATCGCGGTAAGGTTGCTATCAAGAAAGAAGAAGTCGCTGAATAATGAGCAGTAAGATCAGTGCGATAATCACGGGTGTTGGTGGCTATGTGCCCGACTATGTCCTCACCAATGAGGAATTGTCGAGAATGGTAGACACCAGCGATGAGTGGATTATGACACGTGTGGGTATTAAGGAGCGCCGTATCCTGACAGAAGAGGGACTCGGCACTTCTTATATGGCTCGCAAGGCTGCCAAACAGTTGATGCAAAAGACAGGGGTTGACCCTGACACCATCGATGCACTCATTGTCACCACTTCTACCGCTGATTATAAGTTCCCGTCAACAGCCAGCATCGTGCTGGGGAAACTCGGACTGAAGAATGCCTTTGCATTCGATTTCTGGGGAGCCTGTTGCGGTTTCCTCTATTCGCTCGATGTTGCAGCGTCGATGGTTCAGTGTGGCCGCTACAAGAAGATCATTGTCATCGGTGCAGACAAGATGTCGTCGGTGACCGACTATAAGGACCGCCAAACCTGTCCCCTTTTCGGAGATGGTGCGGCTGCTGTTCTGGTAGAGGCTTCGGAAGAAGAGAATATCGGTGTGATGGACTCCTATTTCCGTGCCGACGGTAAAGGACTGCCGTTCCTGCATCTGAAGGCAGGTGGCTCCGTCTGTCCGCCATCGCATTTCACGGTGGATCATCGTCTGCACTATCTCTATCAGGAGGGTCGTACGGTGTTCCGTTATGCTGTGACGAATATGAGTGATGACTGTGCCTTGATAGCCGAGCGCAACGGACTGAATAAGGATAATATCCAGTGGATTGTTCCCCATCAGGCCAATATGCGTATCATTGAGGCCGTGGCAAAGCGCCTGGAAGTTCCGATGGAGCAGGTGATAGTGAATATCGAGCACTATGGTAATACCAGTGCCGCTACCATCCCTCTTGCACTATGGGATAATGAAACTAAGTTCAAAAAGGGTGATAACATGATTTTCACTGCTTTTGGTGCTGGTTTCGTCCATGGAGCATCTTATTACAAGTGGGCTTACGACGGAGGTGAAAAGTGATCAGTGAAAAGTGAATAGTGTGCATAAGGCAGGATTCGTCAATATCGTTGGAAATCCCAACGTCGGTAAAAGTACGCTCATGAACCAACTGGTTGGTGAGCGTATTTCAATTGCAACCTTTAAGGCTCAGACCACCCGTCATCGCATCATGGGTATCGTGAATACACCGGAGATGCAGATTGTCTTTTCCGACACGCCGGGTGTGCTGAAACCGAACTATAAGTTGCAGGAGTCGATGCTGGCATTCTCGGAATCGGCCCTTCAGGATGCAGATGTACTGCTGTATGTCACTGATGTCGTGGAGAATCCGGAAAAGAATATGGATTTTCTGACGAAGGTGCAGAAGATGACGATTCCCGTGTTGCTGCTGATCAACAAAATCGATGAGTTAGGGGAGAGGAAAGAGAATAGCCAGCAAGCCCTTGCTGAGATTGTAGATCGTTGGCATGGGTTACTGCCTAATGCTGAGATTCTGCCCATCTCTGCTAAGAACAAGTTCGGTGTGGATATGCTCTTGAAACGTATTCAGGAACTCCTGCCAGAGAGTCCTGCCTATTTCGACAAGGACCAGTTGACAGATAAGCCAGCCCGATTCTTCGTCTCGGAGATTATCCGTGAGAAGATCCTACTCTATTACGACAAGGAGATCCCTTATAGTGTGGAGGTGTCTGTGGAGCGTTTCAAAGAAGACGAGAGGCATATCCATATCAATGCGATTATCTATGTGGAGCGCGACTCGCAGAAGGGAATTATCATCGGACATCAGGGTGTGGCACTGAAGAAAGTCAGTACCGAAGCCCGGAAGTCGTTAGAGAAATTCTTTGGCAAGCCCATCTTCTTGGAAATCTTCGTCAAGGTGGATAAGGACTGGCGCTCCTCAGAAAGAGAACTCAATCATTTCGGATATAATCCAGAATAAAAAACGTATGGCAAATTTAGTAGCAATTGTTGGTCGCCCGAATGTGGGGAAATCTACTCTGTTCAATAGATTGACGAAGAGCCGTCAGGCTATCGTCAGTGACGAGGCAGGTACCACACGTGACCGTCAATATGGAAAATGCGAATGGAACGGACGGGAGTTTTCCGTCGTGGATACGGGTGGCTGGGTAGTCAATTCAGACGATATCTTCGAGGAGGAGATTCGTAAGCAGGTGATCATTGCTACAGAAGAGGCTGACCTGGTACTCTTCCTATGTGATATCAAGAACGGCGTGACAGACTGGGACATGGATGTGGCTCAGATTTTGCGTCGTGCGAAGTTGCCTGTGATTCTGGTAGCCAACAAGGCTGACGATAATAAGAATCTTTATGACCAGTATGAGTTCTATAAACTCGGACTGGGTGATCCGTATTCCATCAGTGCCGCCACAGGCAGTGGTACGGGTGATCTGCTTGATAAGGTGTTGGAGGTGTTGCCTGAAAAGGTTGGCGACAACCTAGAGGAGGGTATTCCCCGTTTCGCCGTTGTCGGACGTCCAAATGCCGGTAAGTCTAGTATTATCAACGCCTTTATCGGTGAGGAACGTAACATTGTGACGGAGATTGCCGGTACAACCCGTGACTCTATCTATACCCGCTATGATAAGTTTGGCTTTGACTTCTATCTGGTGGATACAGCGGGCATCCGTCGTAAGAACAAAGTAACGGAAGATTTGGAGTTCTATAGTGTGATGCGTTCTATTCGTGCCATTGAAAACTCTGACGTGTGTATCCTGATGATTGACGCTACCCGTGGCATTGAGGCACAGGACATGAACATCTTCCAGTTAATCCAGAAAAATAATAAGAGTCTGGTGGTAGTTGTCAACAAGTGGGATCTGGTGGAGGATAAGTCGCAGATTGTCATTGACACCTTCACAAATGCCATCCGCAATCGCATGGCACCCTTCGTGGATTTTCCCATCATCTTCGCCTCTGCGCTCACCAAACAGCGTATCTTTAAGGTCTTGGAGACGGCAAAGCAAGTCTACTTGAACCGTAAGGCCCGTATTGGAACCACGAAACTTAACGAGGTGATGTTGCCCCTCATCGAGGCTTACCCGCCTCCTTCCATCAAGGGCAAGTATATTAAGATCAAATATGTGTCGCAGGTGCCGGACACGCAGATACCCACCTTCGTGTTCTATGCCAATCTGCCACAGTATGTGAAGGATCCTTACAAGCGCTTCTTAGAGAATAAAATCCGTGAGAACTGGACACTGACGGGTACGCCCATCAATGTCTTTATCAGGCAGAAATAAGATGAAGCATCTCTTGACATTGGTTATCGCGCTTTTGCTTCTTTGTGCCTGTTCTGGTACATCGGCAGAGGAAAGGGCTTCACTGGCTGCCAAGGGCTATTATGAGCACTTGATTCAAGGTGAATATAAACATTTCCTGGCAGGTAAGGCTGGTGCTGACAGTTTGCCTGAGTCGTACCGCGAACAACTGATCACTGGGTATAAACAGTTTATGATCCAGCAAGAGAAATTACATCATGGTATTCATGAAATCCGTATCGTCGGAGCGAAGGCCGACACCCTGCTTCAGTGTGTCAATGTATTCCTGGTGTTCTGTTTCGGAGACTCTACTAACGAGCAAGTCTCTGTTCCGATGGTAGAGTATCATGGAGCCTGGCGGATGAAATAAAATAGTATCAACACTTAATTATTGAACAGATGAAGAAGATTGTTTTATTGTTTGTTGCCATTTGTTCTGTTCTTACGGCAAGTGCGCAGACTTCAGAAAGTCAGGAAAAAGGTTTTTTTAAGCATCTTGATGCGTCCTTGACGATGGGAACAACAGGTCTTGGATTAGATGTGGCTTCACCTATGGGTGAATATGCGCAGTTGCGTGCAGGTTTCTCTTTTATGCCCCATATTCATTATACAATGAGTTTTGGTGTTCAGGTAGGAGATGATCCCGCCAAATCAGAATCGAAGTTTCAGAAACTTTCTGGATATCTGAAGCAAGTGACAGGTTATGATGTGGACAATAGTATAGATATGATAGGTGTTCCTACTTTCTATAATTTCAATCTGCTTGTAGATATATTTCCCTTTAAGAATAATAAGCATTGGCATTTTACGGCAGGCTTCTATTGGGGTAATTCACAGATAGGAAAAGCCTATAATATGACAGAGGACATGACCTCACTGATGGCAGTCGGTATATATAATACGATTTATGATAAAATCAAGAATGGAGACCCTTTATATGAAGATGAAAACAGACAGATATATACTGATAATCCACTGATAGAACAAGCCATTCTGAGGTATGGACGTATGGGAATCGCTGTAGGAACATACACGCATGATATCTATGGTGTTTTCCCTAGAACGGAATATGACGATGAGGGAAACAAATTGCATGAGGCTGGCGAATATGGGGTTATTCATCATAAAGGGGATCCTTATATGATGGAGCCTGGTCAGGACGGTATGGCAAAGGCCTGGGTGACTGCTAATTCATTCAAACCTTATGTTGGTTTTGGCTACGGCGGAAGACTGATTAAAGGAAATGACAAGTTAAAAGTGTCATTTGATTGTGGTCTGATGTTCTGGGGTGGTACTCCAAGTATTGTCACGCATGATGGTACGGATCTGGCTAATGATGTTGAGAATATTAAGGGGAAAGTCGGTGACTATGTGGATCTGATAAAAGGTGTGAAGGCTTTTCCTGTCCTGAATGTGCGCTTTACACATACAATCTTTTAGGAGTCAACATAAGATATAACAATTGAGGGCATGTTTGGAAAAACATGCCCTCAATTGTTATAATGACTTTAATGACTATTTCTTAATGAATTTCTTTCCGTTGACAATATACACTCCTTGTTGCAGTTGATCCTTTGACTGAATCTTCTGTCCTTTCAGGTTGTAGATACCAGTCGCTTTCTCGTCCATTCTAATATCTTTTATACCTGCATAATCGTCCTTGTCAAGCAGAAATAGGACGTCATCTGTCTGGAAGGCAATAGGCAGGTAGGCTTTGTTGGCAGGAAGATATTCTCCAAACTGAAGATAATCATCCGGCGCGTTGATGAATGCCAGTTTACCATCTATCTCACCCAACACCTTCATAGAGCGTGCGTTAAACTTGATGGTGCCTTCCATCAACTGTTTGGCCAAGTCTGTCGTAGCGACACCTCCCTTAGCGGATTTCCTGACATAGTTGAAATAGAGACCCTGCAGTTGGTTCCCGCTGACTTTTGAACTTGTACTAGTCAGCAGCGTAACGATGTTGTCATTGGGGTTCTCTGAACTACATTCGATAATGGCAGGTGTTCCTGCAGGAACGATACCGTCTGCTATTTCGTCCATCTGAGCCGCATTTTTAGAATAGTCGCTGACATAGTAGGCTTTCATTCCTTCTCCTAACTTGAAAGCAAAACCAGCGAAGATAGTCGTGTAATATTTGCCACCGACAGCCAAATCAGGTGTGATGGCGAAAAACTCGTATGTCTGGTCAATAGGATTGATATACCAGTTGCCAATGTCTTCGTTCCTCCTACCTGTCTTACAGTTACCCTCACTACCACTTCCAACGTCTGTCAGATAGAGTTTGAAGCCAGAGTATTTACCAGCTAAGTTGTATGCACCTTTGATGTTTCCATTCTCAAATGCTAGACTGGCTCCACTTGGCAACAGACTTGAAGTATTCATTCCTTGGCTAATCAGGTCGTAACTAGAACCGTTCTTCCTGATATAGATGATTGAGCCTGGATCGCTTGTCACGTTCGAGTAGGTCGCCAATGAATAAATATTACCTTGGTTACCTGACTTCAGGGCATTCTTGTTGGTATTGTCAACTCTATTGTTAGCGATACTCAGATAACGACCTGTCCCAACATTCTGAATACGATAGAAACCATCTGCCGCGAGTTGAGCGAATGATTGAATAGTTATGACTGAGGCAATCAGTGATATTATTATTCTTTTCATGTTTATAAAAATCCCGACCCACATCTTCTTTGATGAAAGATGAAAGGTCGGGATTGATTATTTAGTTAATACTTTAACTTTCAAATTACTCGGCAACACAGATTGATACACGGTTCATGTCGTTCTCAGCGAACGGCTGTACGCGTGAACCCTTGCTGTCGTAAGAAATACGAGACTCAGCAATTCCGTAGTCCTTCTTCAGTGACTTCACAACAGCGTCGGCACGGCCAGCAGCGAGGCGGTCGTTGATCTTGTTGTTACCAGTACCGGCATCAGCATAACCGGTGATCATCACCTTGGCTGTCGGGTGCTCGTTCAGGTAGTCAGCAATATCCTTCACCTTCTGTGCCTCTGACGGACGGATGTTGGTCTTGTTGATCAGGAAGAAGATGTCGCGGCGCAAAGGCTCAACCTCAGCAACTGCTGCAGCAGGAGCAGGAGCGGGCTTCTCAACGATCTTCTCAACGATCTTCTCAACATAACGGATCTCAGGCTCGGGAACAGGAATCTCACGAGTGGTGTAGGTAGGACCAAGGTTGATCTTCACACCAGCGAGGGCGTTGAAGTACCAGTCCCAGTTACCAGCCTTCTTTGAGTTGTACTTGTCGCTCAAAGTGTTGGCACTGAGTTCGAGACCTACGCTCACAGCATCAGAAATTCTGAAGTCACCAGCAATACCAGCCTGACCGAACAGACGAACCTTTGTACCATCCCAAAGATAAGAAAGGTTGTCAGCCTGATCCCACATAGCAGTATTCACGAGACTGGGGAATTTATTCATGATGTCTGTACGCGCATCCTTGGCTTCATCGTTGCTGAAACCGATGTTTGCACCAAGACCTCCGAATACACTGAAATTGAACAGACGGTTAGGATTGAAACCGCAGAAGAGGTTTGACAGGTTGAATGTCACGTCCACTGAAGGAGCAACATACTTCCATTTCCAATCGAAATTCCAACCATCAATCTTAGAGCCAGCCTTGCTCTGCCATGCGTTGACAGCGAGGCGTGCGCCAATTACTGGAGTGAACTGGCGGCCTAAGGCTGCCTGAACGTTGTATGACAACAGGTCACCGAAATCGCGCTCACCGAGAGTGTATTGTACGCCCAGGGGCTGTATCTGTACATACCAGTGTGGCTCGAAAACGTATTCCGTCTTAGGCTGCTGATCCTGTGCGGATGCTGTGAGGAAACCCAGCGCCAGCAGGCAAGACAATATTGTTTTCTTCATTTTCATATTCTTATTTGCTATTTAGAATTCTTAAATGTTAATTACTTACCCTTGATGGTGTAGTAGTGAGTCCTAGTTACACCGAAGAAGTCTACTGCAGAGTAGGCAATCTTATAGGTCTTGCCAGCCTCAACATTCAGGTAAACCTTCTCGTTGCCATACAGGATCTCACCCAGGTTGCCCTCGTTGTCAGCAGCGGTAGCGGGCTTACCGTCAATTGCTACGACAGCAACGAACTTAGCGTATGCGGGAGCAAGCAGTTCTGAAGTCCAAGTGGTGGGAACCAACTCAATCTTACCTGCATCCACACCACGACGTACACGCTTATACTGGCCGTTGTCGATCATCAGCAGGGTGGGCTCAAGAGCCTTTGTGTTGAAGGCGTTAACCAACTTAGCATAGATGTTGTTGGCTCTGTCGAAGTAGCCACCGATCTTGTCGCTGAGTTTGGTACCCAGGTTAGAGAACTTCTGAATCTGATCGAGCAGGTCGTTCACCTCAGCAAGGTCGCCATTCAGACCGTCGATAAGGTCGTTCAGAGCATCTGCTACAGGAACAGTTGCTGTTACAGTCCGTGCGTCAATGTTAACGGTTGTGCCGTCACTTGCAGTTGCTGTACTTGCGGGAATGATAACATCAACATCAATCAGAGTGACAGGGTCATTCTTGTCATACTTCTTGATGATAATCTTTGCATCAGCGCTGATGTCAACGTTGAGTTCAGCCAGCAGGTCGTCGATAGCATTCTCTACGCGGCTCAGTCCAGGAATCTTCTTGGCGAAACGGCCAGGAATCTCGAAATCGAATGACAACGGCTTGATAGCGGTAGCCATGATCTGATAACCAGAGTTAATGCTGAACTTACCCAGAATGTCATTATCATACTTCACATTTACTGCGTATGCAGGAGCAACCTCCTGAGCCTCGTAAACGGCGTCAGCAACGAATCTGGCAATAGCCTTCTTTGTACGCTTCTGAGCAGCCTCCTTGGCCTCACTCTTCAAAGTCTGGAAGTCGATGTTCAGTTTTACATTGCTGATATCCTCGGGCATGATAGCGGTAGCCTCATAGAAGCCAGCAGCACCACGAGTCTTGAAACCAAAGTTCAGTTCGTCATCAGAAGGAGCGAGAGCACCCAGTGTGATGTCAGAGATGCGACCGGCACTGCTCTGGAGAGCCAGTTTCTTACCCTCTGTAGATACATTGTTCGGGTTCAGTGTAACATACACCTTACCAGCCTCTGCGCTTACCAACTGCTCACCGGCATCAACCAGCAACTGATCAACACCCTTGATATTGATTTTGTCAGCAGGGAATGCGATGTCTTCCTTGGTCTCTGCATAATATCCGGCCAGTACGAGCGGATTGAAACCAGGAATGGAGATAGAACCGAATACAGGGTTGAATGTACCCTCTACGATAACGGTAGAGATGACATCCTTCAGAGCAGCATTAATCTTGCCAATCTCTTCCTCAATCTTGGCGAGAGCGGCCTCTGTGGCAGCCTTTGAAGCACCAGACTTAGCATTGGCCTCAATCTCGGCGAGTTGATCCTGCAATTTGGCAATCACCTCTTCGGGAGTTGCACCGTCTTTACCGGGTTCACCATCTTTACCCTTAGGTCCTTCAGGTCCCTGAGGTCCAACTTGCTGGCTGATCTTGCCAAGATCTTCCTTCAGTTGAGCGATCTTGTCCATTAACTCTGTTTTTACATCTGAATCATTGTCTTTACAAGAAACAAATGCACTCGAAGTAGCAAAAACCAATGCCACTAAGAGAATTCCATTAATAATTTTCTTTTTCATTGAACTTAAAATTATAATTAGACATATATATGTTGATTCGATATAAATCGAGGCAAAATTAAGCATTTATTTCGAAACCGCCAAGAAAATATTAAGTTTTTTTTAAAAAAGAACGCATTTTGTGATAAAAAACTGCCATTTTGGTGAAAAAACTCCCCGAAAATAAAGCATTTGGCTCATTCCGGGGATGATTTCATGTGCGCCTGATAGGACTCGAACCTACACGACCTGAGCCACCAGATCCTAAGTCTGGCGCGTCTACCAATTCCGCCACAAGCGCATTAGGATTACCTAGGCAAACCTAGGACATCCTAGGAAACCGGGTGCAAAGGTACGAATTTTTATTCATTCCACCAAAAGTTTACGGGCAAATTCTATCAAGGTATCTTTCCCGTTGGCAAAATCATCATCATTCTGATTGACAGCATAATCTGGGTCGATGCCAAATTCCGTTTGTTGACGTTGGTGGTCATACATCGGACAGGCAGAGAAACGGACTGTCCATCCGTTGGGTAGTGTACTGGAGAAGGGCAGTCCGGCACCACCGCCTGTCTTATCACCTACGACCTTTACCTGTGGCATGCATTTTATGTATTTTACAAATTCGTTGGCAGCACTGAACACATGGCGGTTGGTCAGTACCACGACAGACTTTTGCCACCTCATGTTACTGGATGGCTCGATATACTGTTCTTCCATCTCGGAGAAGTCATGGTGTCCTTTTCCGGTTTTATGCTGAAGGTAGCCCACGAGTGTCTTTTCATGACAGAAGCGCGCAGCCAGTTTCTCGGCATAGGTCAGGTTACCCCCTCCGTTATTGCGGATATCCAGGATCAGTCCATTGCATAAGGCCAGGCGTTGGATGACCTCATCTAGGTTGCCTTCGCCAAAGCCATTCTGAAAACTGCCGCAATAGAGATAGCCGATATTGTCGTCGAGTATAGTGTATTGGAGGTTGGAGGCGATATGGTAGTCGGTTCCGAGGTAGATGCGTTGCAGTGTGTCGCTGAAATTGGTGGGATAGTCCTCGTACCAAGACCAATAGCGTCCATAGTCGAAAGCCGTTGATAGGTTGACATGCCCGTCTTTCAGTTCACCCAGCATGTCTGTGAGTACTTCAAAGAGTTGTTCTCTGTTGAGCCCCTCTCTCGCGCGTACATTATATTTATTATATATGGCGTTCCAGTCGAGACCATATTCATGCTGTTTGTAGTCGAAGAAACAGTAATGTTCATCGATGATTTTCCAGAGGGCCTCGAAGTTGCCTTGTGGGGTGTTCTCGTATTCGACTTCGTCGATACATGAAGTGAAAAGTGAGAAGTGAATAGTGAATAATATTCCCCACACGATATGTTTTCTGATGGTCTTGATGTTCATGGGCGATAGCGGAGGGTTCTGAATCGCTTCACGACGCCTATCATCAACCGATGGACATAGATGTGCGATTTGAGGTTATTCACTTGTGCCTGTTGGTAATGACCCAGATAACCGATGCGGAGGGTCCACTTCCGTCCGGCATTCCAGTCGATGGACAGTTGCTGCCGCAGGTTGGGGGCACTGATAAAGGTGGTAGGTACGATATTGTGGTCGTAGTTGCCCTGACTGAAGATTTCGTAATATGACTGTCCGTAGTTAGGGCTGAACATGATACCCACGAGCGGCAGGTCCAGTTCGTACCGCAGGGCGAAATGCTTCTTCCATAGGGTAAAATTGTATGTGGCAATACCAGAAGGCATGAGTTGGGCCGAAAGACGGGCCTGAGCAGGATTGTTCGAGTTGACGGTATTGTAGATGAAACCGATATTGGCATTAACCAGACCGCCTACTTGTATGTTCAGTCGCTGGTCTAAGATGTTCCAATTGTAGTATTTCCCCCAGAAGAAACTGTAGTCGCCATGTAGTTCGTTGGCTTTGTCACTTCTGTCATGGGAAGAGGAGAAGTTGACCTCCTGCTGTCTGACCGTGCTCCAACGACAATCCTCGCTTTGCCATTCACTCAGGTGGAGGTAGGAGAGACCAAAGCCAGAGAATTTCTCCTGTGACAGATAGGTATCGAGGAGATGGGAAGTTCCCACTCCCAACATATCTACAGATGTACGGATACGGGTGGAGTCAGTCGGTTGTGCGAACATTGGTGTCAGCAGACATGCCAACACCAATGTCCAGATAATCCTTCTGTTAATCCTCATCATCGAATAGTCTGAGTTGTCCAGTCAGTTCATCGCGTACCTGTTGCTCGCTCTTGCCGGCATCGGGATCCAGGTCCTCGTCTGTGTCCTCCTGCTCATCCGGTTCTTCCGGAGATTCCGGCTCCTCTGGGAAACGGACGGGCTCCAGTTCCTCGATGCTCTCAATCTGCCAAGTGCTGATACGCTTGCCCTTGGCCTTGAAGCCCTTGACAGCGATAAACTGCTCCGCATCAATCTCCTCGGAACCTCTGAAATCATCGGCGCCACCATAAGTGACCTTGATGAGCGGGTAGACCACATCCGTCAACAGGATGAGTCTTGAGGCAGGATTGTCACTGAGCCAGTTTTGTTTTTTCTTCGAGGCATCCATCAGGAAACGTTTCAGATAGGGATAGCCCTGATTGTCGGCATCGAAGAGTACAGCCGTCCATACCTTGTCGGCATCATACTTCTCAATGCGTAAGATGTTTTCTTCGAAATGGATGTTCAGGTCGAAACTGGTGAGATAGAAGTCGCCATTGTCCAAAATCACCAGTATCTGGTCTTCGTCGTAGAATTCTCCGAGCAGTCGTCCGTGTTCGTCGTAGTTCAGACGATTCACGTCGGGGTCGTACCAGACTTTCCGTCCGCCGAGCGTCGAGTGTCCGTGACTTTTCAGTCCGATGCGGTGTACGGGATTCTTAGTCAACAGGTTCCCCTTTGACGTGCGCCCTTTGATCATCACCTCTGAGAAGTCCTGTTCGATGAAGATTTTCTTCAGTTTCGGGTTTGGGTCGAGTGTCACCTTGATGATTTCCGCCTCACCATTCGGATTGGCAGTAAAGTACATCACCTTCGAGCCAGGCGTGCCTTGGGTCAGGTCATACTCCTTGTCACGGGTCATCGATGTCACATTGAAACGCTTCATATAGTAGAAGCCTTTCTTGCCGTCGCGATAGACCACATTATAGATGGTGCGCGAGTCGTTCTTCTTGAACACCTGCAGATGGAGCACGTTCTTGCCCACAAACACTTTGTCTGCCACACGGATCACCTTGTATTTACCGTCCTTGTAGAAGATGATGATATCGTCGATGTCGGAACAGTTGCAGACGAACTCATCCTTTTTCAGACCAGTGCCGATGAAACCGTCTGTGCGGTTGATGTAGAGTTTCTGGTTGGCTTCCGCCACCTTCGTTGCCTCGATGGTGTCGAAATTGCGGATTTCTGTGAGACGCGGATGCTCCTTGCCATACTTGTCTTTGAGGAACTGGAACCAACTGGCAGTCACTTCCACCAGATTGGCCAGATCACGGTCAATTTCCTCAATCTCGGCCTTGATGCGGGCCATCAGTTCGTCGGCCTTCTCCTTGTTAAATTTCAGGATGCGCTGCATCTTGATTTCCAACAGTTTCAGGATGTCGTCCTTCGTCACCTCACGGATGAGGGTGGGGTAGTAGGGCGTCAGACGGTCATCGATATGTTCGCAGACCTTGTCGATATTGGGTGCCTGCTCGAATTGACGGTCCTTATAGATACGTTCTTCGATGAAGATCTTTTCCAGTGACTGGAAATGGAGTTGTTCCAACAGTTCGTTCTTGCGAATCTCCAATTCCTGACGGATGAGATCCTTGGTGCGCTCCACATTGTGGATGAGCACGTCGCTGATAGTCAGGAACTGTGGTTTGTCCTCCTTGATCACACAGCAGTTGGGCGAGATATTGATCTCACAGTCGGTAAAGGCATAAAGGGCATCAAGGGTCTTGTCACTCGACACGCCAGGCATCAGGTGTATCTGGATCTCTACCTGTGCAGAGGTCAGGTCATCCACACGCTTGGCCTTAATCTTACCCTTTTCGATGGCCTTTGTGATACTCTCGATGAGGGTGCCGACGGTCTTGGAATAGGGCAGTTCGCGAATGACGAGTGTCTTCTGGTCGAGTTTCTCGATTTTTGCACGCACTTTCAGCACACCGCCACGCTGTCCGTCGTTATATTTCGACACGTCGATGCTGCCGCCTGTCTGGAAATCTGGATAGAGGTGGAACTCCTGTTCGTGCAAATAACTGATGGCTGCCTCGCAAATCTCACAGAAATTATGAGGTAGGATCTTGGAACTTAGTCCTACGGCAATGCCTTCGGCACCCTGTGCCAATAGCAAGGGATACTTCACGGGCAACGTAATCGGCTCTTTGTTTCGTCCGTCGTAGGAGAGTTGCCACTCCGTGGTCTTGGGATTGAACACCGTGTCGAGGGCGAATTTTGAGAGTCGGGCCTCGATGTATCGGGGAGCGGCGGCCTTGTCGCCTGTCAGGATGTTGCCCCAGTTTCCCTGGGTGTCGACGAGCAGGTCTTTCTGTCCCAACTGCACCAGTGCGTCGCCGATGGAAGCATCACCGTGCGGGTGGAACTGCATCGTGTGACCCACGATGTTTGCCACCTTGTTGTATCTGCCGTCGTCCATACGCTTCATCGAGTGCATGATACGGCGCTGCACAGGCTTGAAACCGTCCTCAATATTCGGTACGGCACGCTCTAAGATTACATATGAGGCGTAATCCAAGAACCAGTTCTGGTACATCCCGGAGAGGTGATGCACGGCAGCCGCATCGAAGCGGTTTACGGGCTTATAGTCGGAGTGACCTTCTGCCTCTCCACCATTATCGTCTCCTGCAGTACCTTCTTGTTCCTGCTCTTCGAGAATTTCGTCGTCTCTTGTTTCGTCGTCCATTATGATTATTGGTCTTTTATTTCTGTGTGCAAAGTTACGCAAAAAAAGCGAGAAAAAAGAGAAAATTAGGATTTATTTTTGGCTGTATCATGGAAAATGCGTACCTTTGCGCTTTGAAAAAGTAATAATTAAAATATAGCAATGACAGCAAACGAGATTCGCGACTCATTCAAGAAGTTCTTCGAGTCGAAACAGCACGCCATCGTGCCTTCAGCCCCGATGGTCATCAAGGATGACCCCACACTGATGTTTACCAACGCTGGTATGAACCAGTGGAAGGACATTATATTAGGTACCCGCGACCCGGAGCCGCGTCGTCGTGCCGATACCCAGAAGTGTCTCCGCGTGAGCGGTAAGCATAACGACCTGGAAGAGGTGGGTCACGATACCTATCACCATACGATGTTCGAGATGCTTGGCAACTGGTCGTTTGGCGACTATTTCAAGGAGGGTGCCATCGATATGGCGTGGGAATATCTGGTGGATGTGTTGAAACTGGATCCAGAGAATCTGTATGTGACCGTCTTTGAGGGTTCGCCTGAGGAAAACATCCCTCGCGACGATGAGGCTGCCAGATACTGGGCCAAGCATGTGCCTGAGGATCATATCATCAACGGCAACAAGCACGACAATTTCTGGGAGATGGGCGATACGGGTCCCTGTGGTCCCTGCTCCGAGATCCACGTGGACTCTCGTACCCCCGAACAGCGTGCCGCTAGTGGCAAGAGTGGTCGAGAACTGGTGAATCAGGACGATCCACAGGTGATAGAGATATGGAACCTGGTGTTCATGCAGTTCAATCGTAAGGCCGACGGCTCTTTGGAAAAACTGTCGATGAATGTGATTGATACGGGTATGGGTTTCGAGCGCCTTGTCCGTATGTTGCAGGGCAAGCACTCGAACTATGATACGGATATCTTCCAGCCGATCATCAAGGCTGAACAGCAGATTACAGGGCTGAAATACTTTACTTTCGAGGAAGAAAGCGTTAATCCTATCAGCAAGGAACAGGATGAGATCAACGTGGCCATGCGTGTCTGCGCTGACCATCTGAGAGCTGTGAGTTTCTCGATTGCTGATGGGCAACTCCCCTCGAATGCGAAGGCAGGCTATGTCATCCGTCGTATCTTGCGTCGAGCCGTACGTTATGCTTATACCTTCCTCGAACAGAAGGACGGCTTCCTGCATAAACTCGTGCCTACGCTTGTGGCAGAGATGGGTGATGCCTTCCCAGAGTTGAAGGCTCAGCAGCAACTGATTACCAAGGTGATTAAAGAAGAGGAAGAGTCGTTCCTGCGTACGCTCGATAAGGGTATCGGTATGCTCAGTGATGCCATGGATCAGTTGAAGGCTCAGGGTAAGACGGAACTCGATGGTGTGCAGGCTTTCCGCCTCTTCGATACCTATGGGTTCCCCCTCGATTTGACTGAGTTGATCTGTCGTGAGAATGGTTTTACCGTCAACGAAGCACAGTTCAATGTGGAGATGCAGAAGCAGAAGGAGCGTGCCCGTAATGCCGCTGCCGTCGAGAACTCCGACTGGACGGAACTCGCTGCAGGCGAGCAACAGTTTGTGGGTTATGACTATACCGAATATGAGTGTCATATCCTCCGTTACCGCAAGGTGACGCAGAAGAAGAATGAGTTCTATGAGGTGGTACTCGATTATACCCCGTTCTATGGCGAGATGGGTGGACAGGTCGGTGATTGTGGTGTGCTTGTCAACGAGGCTGAGACCGTTGAGATCATTGATTCCAAGCGAGAGAACAACCAGACGGTACACATTGTGAAGCAGTTGCCGAAGGATCCTACGGCTCAGTTTATGGCCTGTGTGGATACCGATAAGCGTGATGCCTCTGCCGCCAACCATACCGCTACTCACCTGCTCGACTATGCCTTGAAACAGGTGCTTGGTGATCATGTGGAACAGAAGGGCTCCTTTGTCTCTCCTGACACCTTGCGCTTTGACTTCTCACACTTTGAGAAAGTCAATGACGAACAGATCCGTGAGGTGGAGCGTATGGTGAACGATATGATCCGTCAGGATATCCCCCTCGATGAGCATCGTGATGTACCTTTCGAGAAAGCCAAGAAACTTGGTGCCATCGCCCTCTTTGGTGAGAAGTACGGCGATAAGGTACGTGTGGTGCGTTTCGGTCCTTCGTGTGAGTTCTGTGGTGGTATCCACGCCAAGGCTACGGGTAAGATCGGTTTCTTCAAGATTATTGCCGAGAGCAGTGTGGCTGCCGGTATCCGTCGTATCGAGGCCAAGACAGGTAAGGAATGCGAGGAGTTGCTCTACAAGACCGAGGATATGTTGAAGGTGGTTAGGAACTTCTTCAATAATGCCAAGGATCTGCAGGGAGTGATTGCCAAATATATCGAGGAGCACGACTCCATGAAGAAAGATATCGAACAGTTCCAGGCTCAGCGCGTACAGGAACTGGCTAAGAAATTGGTCGAAAAGGGACGTATCGTAAATGGCGTGAAAGTCATTACTTCATCCAAACTGCCGATAGCCCCCGATGCTGCTAAGGACCTTGTGTTCAAGGTTCGTGAATTGTGCTCTGAGAGTATGCTGTGTGCCATCGGTTCAGTCTATGGCGAGAAGCCTATGCTGAACGTGATGATCAGTGACGATCTGGTAAAGGATAACGGTTTGAATGCCGGACAGATTGTCCGCGAGGCTGCCAAACTGATGCAGGGCGGTGGCGGTGGACAGCCCCACTTTGCCAGTGCCGGTGGTAAGAATCCGGACGGTCTCTCTGCAGCCGTAGATAAAGTGGTAGAACTCGCCAACCTTTAAATAAATTGCCTCGCTATCGGCGAGGCAATTTCATTATAGTTGTATTGGTATGATGACCTTGAACACGACATTGCGCCCCATGTTGTAGACCCCCTGTCTTTCAGTCGCGTTATTGACATCACAGTACTTGAGTCGACTCAGATGATTCTGGTAGGCCTTGTTAAGCAGATTGTCGGCAGTGACATATAGTTCTGCCACTTTCTTGTGATGGATATTGACATCTGTGCCTGCTGAGAGACTCAGCAATGCATAGCCCGGTGTACGGGTCTCCGTATCGTCCACCTTGTAGTAATGATCCTGTGCCAGGTTACACTCCAGTCCTAATGCCACGAAGGCATTGTTAAGGGTGGTGTGCCCATGGTGGGTTATCTCGTATTTCAGTTCCGATGTCCAGCGCGGTGCCGGTGTCATCGGGAGATATTTGGCGTCAGCCTCGGCATGCAACTGTTGGGCATCCACATACGAGAAGGTGTTCTGGAAATGTACCCTGTGGATGGGGTGGAGGTCGAAGCCTGCCTCAAAGCCCAACAGTCGCGCATCCCCCGGTGTGTACTGATACGTGCGGAACCCCTCTTCCATGATCTGGTCGATGCGCTTGGCGAAGATGTAGTTCTCGATGCGGTTAGCGAAGAGGGCAGCCTGTACGGAAATGTATTCCGACGAGAAGTCTATCCCAAGGTCTGCCTGCCAACTGTATTCCGGTTTCAGGTCAGGATTTCCCATCTCATAGCGTAACGTCCCTTCGTGGACACCGTCAGATCCCAACTCACTCATGTTCGGTGCACGGAAACCGCGTGCCATATTCAGACGGATATTGGTATGCTGACAGACGTTCCACACGGCACCGACGCTACCAGAGATGCCTCCGAAGTTACGGGAGTGGAAGTTGATATGACGGTGGTCGTAGCGCAGTCCGCCATTCAGCGTCAGATCGTCCAGTGTCTTGCTGACGGTGGCATAACCACCGATGTCAAATAGTCTGTATTCTGGTATCAGCGCCTCCTCGCCCAGATTCAACGATTGTTGCCACATGCCGTTCACGCCAGCGGCCATCTTCCAACCGTTCCATTCCTGTGAGAGGTAGCGCACATCATAGGTCAGCGTGTGGAGTTTGAAGTACAGTTCGTATTCATCCTCACTCTCCTCGAACTCCTGACGCTGGTTTTGTTGGTAGCCGATGATGGCTTTCAGCCAGCCTTTCGACAAGTTAAAGGAGTTGTCCCAGGCAGCCTTGTAATGCTTAATCTGTTGGAATGGAAGGAATTTCGAGTAAGTCTTGACATTGCCCGAGACGCATTCCAACTCGCCTGTAGCCTCATCGCGCTCGCCCTCTACGATGCTGGGTGTCTGGTGGAAGATCGTCCCTGTCAGATGCGAGTGTCCCCACCGTTCGTTCATGCCGATCATCAGTCGGGCGGCGCGTTCCTTGAACTGTGATCCAGGCACATAGCCGTCATACTTGTTTTTATAGGCATGTGCCATCTTGTCTGTGAAACGGGCATCCCAGACGAATCCTTTCTGATGGCCTGCAAAGTTTAGGGAATAGTCAAAGAGACCGTTGTTCGTCTGATACTCTGTACTGACAGTCGCCTTCATCTCGCCTTCGGGCAGGATGGGGGCTCCGTGTAGGATGAGCACACCCGCCATGGCGTCGCTGCCGTACATCAGACTGGCGGGGCCTTTCAGGATTTCCACGGAGTTCACGTTCTGCGGGTCTATCTCTATGCCGTGCTCGTCGCCCCATTGCTGGCCTTCCTGTCGGATGCCCTCGTTCATCACGATGATCCGGTTATAGCCGAGTCCTCGGATGATGGGTTTCGAAATACCGCTACCAGTAGTGATTTGTGCGATTCCCGGTTGTTTGGCAATGGCGTCGATGATATTTGTGGAGGTAGTCTGTCGCAGTTCCTTACCCGATATGATGGAGATGGGAGCCGTGGAATTCTTCATCTTCGTATCGCCCGTGACACCCGTCACCAACAGGTCGTTCAGTTTCAGATGTTTGTAGAATACATCGGTGGAGTCATTCGGGTGTACGTGGTTATGGTGTTTGTGTTCGTTTTGTGCTGTCACTGTTATGCCTATGCACAGCAGAGACAGGATGAAATATAGTTTCTTCATTCTGTTTATTCTGATTAATAAAAAAATATTGTGTAAAAACTCCTTAGTCTTACAGAATGAAGGGAGGTGCCCGGGTGGGCTTGTACAGGCTCGCATCGCAACAAGTGAAGTCGATGTTGCCATGAATTGATAGAATAGTGAGACATGTTGGAACAGTAACCTGCAGTGTTACTGCTGGGGTGTAGATGAGACTGAGAAAATTGCATAGTACGCAATCGTCAAAATGCTCGGCAGCAGCAGTGAAGTGCCCAGAATGGTGGATGTGATGTGTACAGTCTACACAATCGGCAGCAGGATCTACTATCGGCTGGTGATGGTGCAAACCGGAAAGTATTATCATCGATACAAATACCGACAATAAAAACCACGCTGACGCTATCCTTTTTCTCTGTTTCATCATTTTTCGGGTGCAAAGTTATACATTATTCCAAAATAATTATTATCTTTGCAGCAAAATAATGTGAATATGGCACTGAATCTGAACAAAAACCTCAAATTGTATTACAACATCAGCGAAGTCGCTAAGATGTTTGGCTTGAATGAGAGTACGCTTCGCTATTGGGAGCAGGAATTTCCGTATCTGAAGCCGAAGACGAGTGGCCCTGCCAAGATCCGTCAGTATCAGGAAAAGGATATTGAACAGATTCGTGTGATTCACAATCTTGTCAAGGTACGTGGTTTCAAACTTGCTGCCGCCAAGAAGATTCTGAGTCAGAATCGCAAAGGCGCCGATAAGAGGACCGATGTACTCGATACTCTTATCGGCGTGCGTACCGAATTGCAAGCCTTAAAGAAGCAACTCGACTTCCTGCAGTAACCTTTTATTTGTTCGTGAGATAGTTCACGATGCCGACAATGTCGGCAGCATTTACCTCGCCGTCATCGTTCATGTCGGCAGCATCATAGTTAAACGTGCCAGATGGCTTTCCTGCGATATAGTTGACAATTTCAACGATATCATCCACCGTGATGGCACCATTGCCATTGGCATCGCCCTTGAGCGATTCCTGTGTGTTCAGGACACCTTTTGTATTATCGAATTCAATCTCTTTACGATCATTGGTCTTGGTAAACAGAATTTCTTTGGCTTCTATCGTAGCAGGACCTTCGAAGGTGGCTTCGGAAGTGATGTCAATATAGAAGAGTTCGCCGGAGTTACCTGTCAGGCTCTCATTGTTCAAAGAATAGGCCGCTACCTTCAGACCGCCATCTTTGACGACATTTGCAGAAATGATATGGTCTGTTGCCCTGGAAGAGAGGCTGACTTTGTAGTTCCCGCTGGCATCCTTGACAGGTGTGATTCCTTTTGGGAAATAGAACTCGGCCTGAAAGGCCGTATACTCCTCCTGATTGTTCAGAAGGATGGCCAATTTCTGGGTTGTCCCCGGGATGACCTTCAGTTTCGGAATTGAGATCTTGTCTTCTGCCTTGAGTTGGCTGACAGCAAACAGTTGAATCACGAAGCATAAAAGGGTAACCCGCAGACATCTCCTGTACGAAGATGTCTGCAAGTTCCAGATATTATCAAATCTCATAGTCATTATTATTTTAATTATTTAATAAACAGTTTGTTACCATCGATGATGTAAACACCGGCATTCTCAATAAAGAACCTGTTCTCGCCAGCATGGATCTGGAGATTCCTTGAGATACCGCTTGTAGATACAATCTGCAGGACAGTGGCCTCTGAAGCCTCTATGATGACGTAGTGACCCTCAGTCCTCATCTTCAGTCCCTTCGATGCCAAGAGTTTACCAAAGGCGGTAGGTGTACCGAAACGAACGGTTGCCGAAGCATCGGGAGCCGCATACTCGCTGCGATCAGCACTTCTGACAAGACGGATGTCGCGGATGTCAATCACACCGTCACCTGTCATGGCGTCATCAGTCTTCACCGTCAGGTTGACGATGTTGTTCTCAAGCAGATTGAAGTCCTCGTTCTGCGGAGACATCACGAGCAGTCTCACGACACCGTTCTCAAGGATGTTGGCAGAAACCATATGACCACTTGTGACACCGTTAGAGAGACCAATCATCAGTTTGTCGTTCTTGTCGCGGGCCACGTTCATGCCTTCAGGCAGATAGATGTCGCATTGGAAGGCGATGAAGTCGGCAGCGTTCTCCATTTGGAGTCCGATGGTCTGCTGTTCACCGGCAGTTATCGACAGGTCATCCATATAGATTCTGCCCTGGGCATTGTTGTTACCGCCACGGGTTCTGGCCAAAGACGGACGCTCAAGGACAATGTCGACAATACCCGTGACATCTTTTACAGTAATGTCTCCGCTCTTATCGACATCTGCAGCCTTCCAGATGAAGCGTTCGCAGTATCGTTCCAAAATGTGATCTATATTAGTGACGGCATCAGAGATGGTTACACTACCACTTCCATTACTATCGCCAAGCGGATAGTCCTTTACATTGAATTGAATGGCGTGGCTTGGAGCAGTATAGTCGATATTGTCGGGACCAGTGATGTGGATGTTCCTGATGCCTCCGTCAAATACTCCACCATTGCCGCCAGTATAGAACGTCAGCGTGAGTAGTTCACCATCACTACCTTTGAACTTGCTACCGTTAGGAGCACTGATGTTAACGCGTACGACCTTATTAGACATACGGTTAATCGAAACCGGGAATCCGCTGGCACGTTCGCTCAGTTGTATGCCCCAGTCGTACAAATCCATGCCCTCAAGCATCCATACGTCGAATTGGATGCTGCGTGCTTCCTCCTCATTGTGGAGGGCGAGCGGCATACTGAGATAATTTTCAATGTCGGTTTCCACCTTCTCATCCATCACAATCCAGTACTTGTTCGGTGTAATGACGATTTGGCGCTTCGCCTCAATGCCGCCGTCGATGGTCTTACCAGTAATCTCTACACTTCCGGCAGCCACACCGATAATGGTACCGTCGCTGCTCACTGTAGCCACGTTCTTGTTACTACTGGTCCATTCAACGTCCTTATTGGTAGCATAGGTCGGATAGATTTCGAACTTCAACTGGCGTTTCTCTCCAACCATCATGGAGATGTCGTCATCGAGCATACGAAGTTCCTTGACGTGGAGATCTGCCTCTACTTGTACCTCAAATTTGGAGGCATCGGTGACACTCGGTGTCACGTAAGTGCCGTTCACCATCTTACTGGTTACATCCTCACCATTATAGAGCACCTTCGTAATCTTTGCATTCTCGTCGGTGTTCACCTTGAAGATGGCTGTCTCGTTCTCCTGTACACAGACGCTTGAACCGTCCTTTACTTTGGCGCCCTGCTGTTCGACGGCGGGAGCACGGCGTGCACCGCGGGCCATAGCGACATCGTTGTTGACCACGTAGAGGTTGGCACCATCACCCACCGTCACGTCGATGTTCTTACGCATGGATACGAATGCACCCCACTGTCCATTGAGGTAATCGGAGAATGTTCCTGTCGGTATGGAGAGTACGCAACGGTTCGTCTTAACTTTTTCGAATACATTTTCACCTAAGTCGGCAGGCTCCAGCGCCTCCACGGTGAGGTTGGCCAGTTTGCGGCAGTTGCCAAAGGCGCGTTCGCCGATCCAGTTCAGGTTCTTTGGCAGATAGACTGTTTCCAGAGTGGAGCAGCCGTTGAAGGCATAGCCCTCGATGGTACCCAGATCCAGACAATCACTCAGGTTGATGGAGGTCAGTGACGAGCAGTTCTGGAAGGCGCTGCAGTTAATCACTCGCAGGGTATTGGGGAATTCAATGCCGTCCAAACTTGAACAGTATGCAAATGCATAGTTGTCGATGCGATTGAGCGTCGGTGGCAGCAGCACAGTCTTCAGTGATGTACAGCCTGCAAAGGTACTATTAGGAATCTCATCGAGGAAGTCTGGCTCCGACATGTCAACCGTCTCAATACTTGAGCAGTTCTCGAAGCAGGATCCGGCTGATGAGCCGTAACCTTCGGCTCCCATGAACATATAGAAGTCGCGGTTGAACTTCACGGTACCATAGAGGCTGCTACAATTAGCAAAGGCACGCTCACCCAGTGACTGGAAGTTGCTCGGCAGGGTAATTTCCTGTGCCAGTGCTGAGCATCCCTCGAAGGCATAGCCCTGGATCACTTCCAGATTGGCATTCAGCACCACCTCTTCCAGTGACGAGCATCCTTGGAAGGCTGACTGACCGATGAAAGTCAAATTGTCTGGTAATTCCACCATGCCTGTCAGCGACGAGCATCCTTGGAAGGCACTTTGCTCAATGCGTCGCAGCGAAGTAGGTAGTTTCACATGCATTAGTACCTTCTTGTCAAGGAAGGCTTTCTCGGGAATCACGCTCACCTGTGCGTCAGAGATGTCGAGGTCATAGAGCACGGTCATGCTATAACGCATGTTTTCAAAGTCCTGTTTGCCCAACGGTCCATGCACCTTCAAATGGGTGACGATAGCGGGCGAGAAGCCCATCTGATCGTTGATGTCAATAGAGAGGTTGCCCTCTTTGCTCACAGTAACCTCGGCAACCACTTCTTTGTCGAGAATTTTCCTGTCTTCCCAAACGGGTGCGGAGTCATAGGCATCTGCACAGCCCTTTGGTACAAAGGCTATAACCCAGTCCTCGGGCATAGAGTTGGCCTTTAGTGTAGGCGGAACAGTGGCCTCGCTGCGGATGATGCCAATCTGAGTGCCGCTAAAGGCATATTCGCCCATACTGGTAAAGGCAGAGCCCAATTCCAGGATGCCGCCCAACTTGCTGTCCCCTTCAAAGGCGTTATTGCCAATGGTCTTCAGTGTCTTTGGCATCTTAACATTCATCAAATTCCAACAAGCAGCAAATGTCCATCCTGAAATGCTTTGCAACTGCGTCTCAGACAAATCAACCGATATCAGTTTTGAACAATTATTGAAAGCATATTCACCCAACTGCTCCAATGAGGCCGGGAATAGCACTTCAGTCAATTCTTGACAACAAGAGAAGGCTGAACTGCCAATAGTCTGCAAATCCGACAAGCCCGTCAAGTCAATCTTCTGTATCTTCGTACTGGAGAAGGCAGAGTTGTTAATCACCTGTATGCTCTTTGGCAGAGTGATGGCGGTCAGGCTCTCGCATCCGTTAAAGGCCCCACTAATGCTTGTCAATCCCTCTGGCAATGTTACTTTCTCCAAGTTTTTACACTCGCTGAATGTATAATCCAGTGTCTTCAAGTTTGTACAGTTAGAGAGGTCAATCTCTGTCATGGTGCTTCGCCAGAATACGCTGCCAAGCCTTGTCAGCGTTGCGGGGAACTTGATGCTTTCAAGGCCCTTCACATTTCTGAAAGCCTCATTGACCTCCGTCAACTTTGTATTACTCAAGTCGATCACCTGCAAATTGGTACTCTCAAATGAACAGGTGCTCATATATTCCAGATTCTTCAATTCTGTAAAGTTTACATCCTTGAGACCCGTACATCCGGCAAATGCCCAATCGTAAATATACTTTGTCATTTCTGGCAGACGGACACTGGTCAGCGTTTTTTTACCTATAGAACCTTCCCAATTTGTTGATGTGCAGAAGGCTTGAGAAGGAATATATTCAGTCTGTGCCTCCCAAAGGTCAATCTCTGCCAATTGCGGCATCTCGTCACGCATGGTGAAGAAATCATTTTCCCAGATTGGTCCCTTAATGGTGAGTTTTGTTACATTCTGCTTCTGCTTCTCAGACAGCATGTTCGTAAGGGTACCAGCATCCTCCATAACTACAGTGATCTCGGCATTCATGCGGAAGGTGACCTCCAGTGTGGCATCGGCTTGCACATCCTTCACGGTCAGTTTGCCGTCGGCATCCAATTCGCTGGTGACATCCTCTCCATTGAGTTTCACTGCATTTACGATGTAGTATTGATTTGGCTTCATGGAGAACACGGCATCCTGTCCCTTTGGTACCAAAACACTGGTCTGGGGCAACAGCGTGGTGCTCTTATATTCCACAGAACCGCCTTCACCTGTGGTGACGGTATAGGTGGCTGCATTGCCTGCAGCACCGCCAGCACCGAAGGTAATGGCCAGTGTTGACTTGGCTGTAATGGCAGGTGTCACATAGTTGGTAGTACCGTTCTGTATCTGTACTACACTTTCCTGACCATTGAAGGTGATGGCACTGACCATCTGTCCCTCTGCAGGTTCCAGAATTAAGTTCAGTGTTGCAAGGCTGTCAACAGTCAATGTCTGGCTGGTGGTGTATTCTGTCGAGCCATATTTAACCTTTCCATCTCCTGTAATCTGCAATTGCAGGTCAAACTGGTTGATGGCAAAGGTGACAGCGAGTATGCCATTGAGTTGGTCGCCACTCAGTGTGAACTTATTGAGAGCGAAAGGTATGGCAGCGCCGTCAAGCGTGACCTTATTTGTATGCCAACCTGCATCCGGAATAATCTCGAATGTAGCCGTGCTCTCCTTGGGGAAGAAAGTGGTGGTGCCCATCAAGGTTTGTCCGTTAGTACGCAACTTGCCTTGTTCACCTACGGTTACCTGCATGCCATATTCCTTCACCTTAGTGAAGCCAGACCAACTATTCGCACTGGCATAGGCATCGACGGACCCTCTTGGTACATACAGCGTACAATCGTCTAAGTCAATGTTCCTGAACGGGTTTTCATTTGCATCAATAGGCGTTGCCCGGCTCACATAAAGACGCTCCAATATGGTGGGGAGGATGTCATTGCCATATATGGAAGATACGGCGGCAGGCAAATGTAGTTCTGTCAGTTGAGCATCCTTAAATGCTTCCCAAGATAACTGATATTCGCCATTCTCTGGTAATAGTAGCGAGGTACACTTACCGAAGGGGTTATTGTTTAAAGACCCAGTAAACGTACACTGACTCAGGTCGAAATTGCGAACAGAAGAACCATAGAAGACATTGCTACTAATAGTTGTCAGTGTTGCCGACATCTCCAGTTTCTCTGGCAATGAAATACAATTGTCGAATACATTGTATTCAATACTCATGATTTTATCACCGAAGGGGAAGTTCGCTAATTTTGAACAATATGCAAATGCAGAATAGCCAATCTCCTTCACGTTTTCATAGCCATCTACCGTTGTTAACTGCTGGCAATTCTGGAATGCTGAATAGCCAATGATGGTAACCGTTGAAGGCAGATGTATATCCGTGAGTTTCTGATGATCTTGCAATGCCTGTTCGGGAATGGCCTTTAAATCCGTCTCTCTGAGGTCGAACTCTTGCAACTCTGGCATATAGTTTTTGACATAACTCCAATCCTTGGCAGCCATCTTGCCCGTGACCTTTATCGCACGTATGGTACTGGGGGTGATGCCTAAAGCAGCAATCTTATCCTTTAGTTCCCCGCCATTAGGATTCTCGATGGTGAGCATATTGGAGGTAAACGATATGTCGAGTGTGCCAACAGTCGTTCCTGCTGGAATGGTAAAAGTATCGTCGTTGGACACGTTTACGGTATTACCATCAAGTTTGACGGCTATCCATTCATTATCCTTGTCAGGCACAAGTTTCAGAGTGGTAGCACTACCTTGCGTGGCGAATAAGGCATCACCATCTGTGTAAGTAATATTACCTTGCATCAACGCGCCGAAACCAGTGATGTTTACCTTGATACCCTGCTCCTCTATTTGGGTAAACAGGGACCAGCCTTGAGCCTCGCTATAGGCATCTTTGCTACCAATGGGTACACATAGTACACAATTGTTGGGATCAACATAATTGAATGCTTTGGCATCTGCATTGATGGGAGTGACACTTCGGGCATAGATACGTTCCACAGAAGAAGGAACGACATACTCTCCTATATATGTTACACAGGATGGGAAAGTTAGTTCGGTAATGTTTGAACCCTCGAAAGTATGGAGATCAACGCCATAACTGCCATATTCTGGCAATATTACAGAAGTCGCTGCACCAAACATCCATTGAGATATACTTTGAGTCAGATGACATTGACTCAAGTCAAACTCTCGGATAGACGAGCCCTCGAAAGTTCTAGCCCAACCGATACTCTGTACCGATGCAGGAAGGACTAATTTAGCAGGCAGCGATGTACAGTTGTTGAAACAACAGTCCAAAGTTTGCAGTTCATTACCGAACGGGAAGTTCGCTAGTTTTGAACAATATGAGAATGCAGAAGAGCCAATCTCCTTCACGTTTTCACAACCCTCCACCGTTGTCAACTGTGGACAATTAAAGAATGCGGAACTACTGATAGTTGTTACCGTGGAAGGCAGATGTATAACCGTGAGTGCCTGATGTTCCTGTAAAGCCTGCTCAGGTACGGCCTTCAAATCCGTCTCGCTGATGTCGAATGTTTCCAACGCAGGCATATTGCTCTTGACGTAACTCCAGTCCTTGGATGCCATCTTGCCCGTGACCTTTATCGCACGGATGGTACTGGGATTGAGACCTATAGCAGCAATCTGATCTTTCAGTTCCCCACCATTAGGATTGTCGATGGTAAGCATATTGGAGGTAAACGATATGTCGAGTGTGCCAACAGTCGTTCCTGCTGGAATGGTAAAAGTGCCGTCGTTGGCAGGGTTTATGGTATTTCCGTCAAGTTTGACTGATATCCATTCATTATCCTTGTCAGGCACAAGTTTCAGAGTGGTAGCACTACCTTGATTAGTGAAAATTACGCTACCATTTGAATAAGTAATACTACCTTGTTGCACCGTGCCTAATCCACTGATGTTTACCTTGATGCCCTGTTCCTGTACATTGGTGAAATTAGACCACCCCGTAGCTGCTTCGTAGGCCTCTTTACTACCAACAGGCACGTAGAGGGTACAATTGTCATAATCAAAATTCTTTAAAGCATTATTGTCCACCCCAATAGGTTCTGTACGACTTACATAGAGACGTTCCAGCGTAGTGGGTAATGTGTACTCACAACTAAGACTATTGACGGCAGCAGGTAGACGCAATTCTGTGAGATGTGATTCATTCAAGGCGTAACACGACAAACTATAGTCACCATTCTCTGGCAAGAGCAATGAGGTACATTGGCCAAAGGGGTTAGAGGAAATACCATTTGTCATGGTACACTGACTCAGGTCAAAACTAGTGACTGAAGATCCATAGAATACGTTACTTCCAAGACTTGTTAATGAAGGAGAAAGTACTAACGTGGCAGGTAATGAACTGCAATTATAAAACGCGTTATAATCAATTGATTGTATCGCATTGCCGAAGGGGAATACAGACAATTTTTGGCAAGATTCAAAGGCATAACACCCTATTCCTTGGACATTCTCACATCCATCAATAGTGGTAAGTTGCGGACAATTTGCGAATGCCCAATTGTCAATAGAAGTAACTGTGGAAGGCAGATGTATGGTCGCAAGTTTTTGATGATTCTGTAATGCCTCATTAGGAATGGTCTTTAAATCAGTTTCGCTGACGTCAAACTCTTCCAATGCTGGCATGTTGCTCTTGACGTAACTCCAGTCCTTGGCTGCCATCTTACCCGTGACCTTTATAGCACGGATGGTGCTGGGATCGCTACCTACCGATGCAATCAAATCCTTCAGTTCCCCGCCATTAGGATTGTTGATTATGGGCAAATTGGAGGTAAACGATATGTCGAGTGTACCAACTGTCGTTCCTGCTGGAATGGTAAAAGTGCCGTCGTTGGCAGGGTTTATGGTATTTCCGTCAAGTTTGACTGCTATCCATTCATTATCCTTGTCGGGCACCAGTTTCAATGTGGTAGCACTACCTTGCGTGGCGAAGAAAACATCGCCATTTGTATAAGTCGCATTACCCTGCATCAATGAGCCAAATCCACTGATATTAACTTGGAAGCCCTGTTCCTGCATATACTGGGAAATCTTACTCCAGCCATTTGCAAGTGCATATTTTCGTTTGGAACCTTTAGGAATATAAACCGTAACATTGCTCTCTGAAAAACTGTCAAAGGTGTATTCATCGCATGAAGGAGGTGTAGAAGATTCTACATACAACGTCTTCATAGTGCGTGGTAAGCAATTGCCTCCCAAATAGGTCACAGCCTTTGTCAGGGTTAAGGTTTCCAATCCTTTGAATATCCATTGCTGAGTATTATCGTCCCATATTTGGCCAGCCTCAAAGCACCCCCCTTCCAAACGAAGATTGCCTTGACTGGGTAACAATACTTCTGTTATGTTGTACGCATTATAGAAGGCAGAACATCCGATACATTCCAAGACTGTACATGCAGAGAAGTCCAGATAAGTCAGCGATGTACAGTTATTAAAAACGCTACATTCTAAATAGCGCAGACTGGATGGGAATACAATCTTCCCCGCTACCGCTGTTTGACTGCCAAAGGTAACAGATACCAACTGCTGACAGTTGCTAAATGCATCAGAATGAATATAGGTGATTCCTTCTGGCAGACGTACTGTCTTCAATTTCTCCTTACCAGAAAATGCCTGACTTGGAATTTCTTTAATGTTAGTACCAGCGATGTTCACATTTTCAAGATTAGACATCTGGTTCTTGATAAGTAAGAAGTCATCATCACCTAATTTTCCTGTCACTGTCAGGTCCTTCACAGAGGTAAAGTCCGAAACTCCTTGATCTTCCAAGGCATCCCATAGACCGCCGGCAGAGTTTACCTGCACGGTCACTGTTTGCGCCATCATGGTGATGGCGAAGACTGGTGCCAATAGCATCAGCCATGCTGTTGTTAATAGTCGCTTTTTCATACTCTTTTTCATTTATAGTTATTATTATTGTTGTAAAATCGTATGTATGACTTCCACCACATCGGTGATGGTGATTCTCTGATCCTTATTCATGTCAGCCTGTAACTCCGTGAATCTGGAAAAGTCTCTTTCCAACAGGTAGTCGATGATACAGGCCGCGTCTGTGACGGTAATCTTTCCGTCGTTGTTGGCATCGCCCAGGATTCCGGACAAACCGCCGATACGTAGGCTGGCCGTGGTGGATGAGGCGCAGTTACGCTCATCCTGGGTACTCAGGATGATCTGGTCAGCCATGATATTGGTTCCGTTATAGTCAGATCCTTCCACCTTATTATTATATATAAGGGTGAGTATAGAACCTTCGCCCGAGGCGATGGGTTTGTTTTCACTCGAATAGATCAATATCTGATAGTTGCCTTCTGCCTGTTCGGTTATCTTCACCTCATGTCCTGTTGCACGGGCAGACAATTTGACGGTCTCCTGAACAGGAACCATTCCGGGAATCCAATGAAGGTTGAACTGTAGGGCGACGACAGGCAGGGAGTTCTGCATGGAGATTGTCAGGGCATACTGACTGGGTTGGCCGCTCACGGTCTCTCCACTTAATGTCATCTCGTTGGTGGCGTAGGTTATGCCACTCATCTCAACGGTCTGCATACGGTTTTGCGGGTCGTTGCTGTAAATCTGCATGACACCCGTAAACGTTTCCTCGCCTGCGGGATGGTAGCAGACCTCTATCTCTGTCGTTCCGCCAGCGGCGATGGTTGGGAGATTGCTGGCATTCGTCAGACTGAATGCCTCGTTGGTGAATTCGACGCGTTGGATGACCAGTGGTGACTCACCGCTGTTCCTGATGGTGAAACGCTGTTTGATGTCTTTCTCCAACGGCATCCTGCCGAAGTCTAGTTCGGTGGCACATTCGATTCTCGGTGCAGCAATGCGGATCGTCGCACCTTTGACCTCCGATGTCATGTCGCTTCCGGCTAGGTTGCTTAGGAGCACATCCGTCGGCTTCAACGGGTAGTCGCCGCCCATACCGTCCAACAGGAGTTTGAATGTGAACAGTACGCCCTCGTTGCCAGACAGGGCCGTATTATCGGCAGAATGGATGAAGAACGAGAGTTGGTCGTCCTTCATGGTTCCCGAGATCTGATGGGAACTTGTTGCCCTTCCGGAGAGAGCGGCGCTACTTTCCACATACTTCAGGGCTTCCGGTAGGGTGAAACGGCATTGGGCCGCCACGATGGGTTCCATGTTCTGCATGCTGACACTCACCGTCACCTCCTCACCCGACTGTCCGGCGACATCTGCAACGGACAATGTGTTCACGGAGAAGGGAGCGGCAGAGACATGAATGGTCTGGTTGCCATTCGTTGCATCGGAAACAAATGTGATGTCGGTGAGATCGTTTCCAGCATTCTGAGGCGTGTATTCGATGGTCAGCGTCTGCTGCTTTCCGGCAGCAATGGTCATCGACGTCGGACTGACCTTGAACAAGGTTGAGCCACTCTTGATCTCAGAGACGGTCAGTGTCTCGTTACCCGTATTGCTGACTGACACCTTTTTGGTATGGGTGCTCCGGATAGGCACGCTGCCATAGTCGATCTCCGTCTCACTCAGTGAGATCTTCGGACCGAGAATGGTCATCTTCCCTCCCTTGGCATTGACGGACAGAGCCTTGCCGCCGGCATCGCTCAGGACAACCTCTGGCTTGAGGTCATAGGTGCCGGGTTCCTTATCCAGTTGCAGACGGAAGGTAATCAAGGCCTCTGTTCCCTCCAGGAATGGGTTGAGGGAGATGTCGTAGACGTAGAGACTCAACAGGTTGTCCTTGTCGGAAACGGAGAGTTGATGAGTAGCGGAAACCCGTTGCTTGTTCAGCACGGCAGAACCGTCCACATAACTCATATACGGTGAGTGGGGGATATTGATCTGCAGGGCTGTAGCAGACTGTGCGTTGCTGAGCATCACACTCACCTCCACCTCATCGCCCGGATGACCGGAGGATGAGGTGAGGGAGACGGTGCTCTGTGCGCTAACCGACACTATCGTTGTCAGTGCCATGCACAGGATAAACGCATATCGTTGCAGAAATCGCATAGGCCGGTATTAATAACACACTTTCTTTCCGTTGCTGATATAGACACCCTTCGACGGTTTGACGATACGGCGTCCCATCAGGTCGTAGATACCTTCCCGCTTCACAGGCTGCTGAGCCGGGGAGATGGTCTCAATGACGGTCGGCATCTGATACAGGGCATTCACATTGTTACCCCATTTGTCACTCAGCACGATGTCGTCCAGAGTGGCATCACCCACATATGCGATGGCATGGCGTCCGGCAGGGATGGTACGTCCTATCATGGAGTAGGCCATCATCAGACATGTTGAGGTCTCCTCATCCTTGAAGGTCATATATTCCATACCCTCCAGAGCCTTGAACGGTGCGAAGTCGGTGTCTTCTGAAGTAGTCAGTCGGAATTGGACACCACCCAACTCCACAGGACTGTCGAGGTAGAGGATGCCGTCTTCAATCGTAAACTCTGCCGTGGCGAGGCTCAGTGCCGTCATGTTGGTCTTGGTAAGACCCAAAACGATGTTGATGGTACCTACCACATCCAGGATATTAACAACCTTATCAGAGTTGACATCTGCTGCCTCGAAGATGAAGGGCTGTGGGTTCTGATTGGTGAGGTAATCGATCTCCGTCACCACGTCGGCTACTGTCACATTCATACTGCCATTGGCATCGCCCTTGGCGGCAGACACCGGTTTAGCTGCTACGGTGCGAGATGGTTCAGAAGAGTCAAGGTTCGAGCGTAAGGCACGGTAATAATAATAATAGGTGGTGCCTGGGGTCACATCGTAGTCGGTGAAATCGAACTCTTTTACATCTCCTGTTTCTTCAATAATCTCCTTATTCACGAGAGTGGTGTCAGACGAGATTCCTTCCTCACTCATGGTATAGCGGTACATGTTGTAGCCCATCACATCCTCCACTTCTTCAGGATCGACAGGCTCCCAAGTCAACTTGACGCGTCCTGGTCCGGGTTCTGCCATGAAACCTGTGCTCTTACTGCCGGCAGCACCGACGGGTACGTTGAAACGGTACATTTCCGTCGGAATCGTGAAATGATCCAGATCCTGGGCATCGGCCACATAGAAGCGGTTGATGCCGTCGAAGGCACTCTTTGCCGTGATGGTGATATAGGCGGTATAGATGGTACCGTCTTCATTCCATGAGGGATTCTCGTTGATAAAGGTCTGGGTGTAGGGAGGACGAACACCCATCGAGAGCCAAGGCTGGATGCTGGTATCCATTGGACGGTTGAAGTAGACCTCAACCTTGTGTTCTCCGACGCCTAAAGGAGTGATATCGTCGTATTCATCCTGGGCATCCTTTCCGTCTACCAGAATCTTCCATACGATGCCATGAGCCTCACTGCTGGGCTGGGTCATCATGTTTGACAGTTTTACTTTGCCAAATGAGGTATAGAGCACATCGTCATTGGCCTCGTTGTAAAAGTCCATCACACCCAGTCTGGCAATCTCTTCTTTGGCAGAACCCAAATAAGACGGGTAGTCATTGGACACCACCTTTGGGTCGGCTTCTATGCAGTGGATATTGGCAAAGCGGCGCAGGTAGTTGGAGGAGTTGCCATAGACGTTGCAGGCATTCACATCTGTCCATTGGGTATTGTATGCTGGAACATAGTTAAAATAACTGGTGACAACATTGCCGATGATGTTGGTGTTCTTATGAGTGTTACCATATTCATAACCCAATTCTCCCGTACAATCCATGATGACGCAACGGGTAGTCGTCATGCCTGTGACTCCATATCTGCCCATGTAACAATCCTTGAAGAGACAGTCTGTGAACTTGCCGCCAGTGATAAGGTTATTAGATGAAGAAGATAGCATCAGGAACTGGCAGTATTCGAATACACAATAGTTGTTGAAAGCCAGTGTGGGAAGGTACCCTTGACTCAGGTCACCCTTGGTGATGATGATTGGTTCGTCGGCAGTTCCGATGGCCCTAATACGTCCTTTCTCGGAGACTTTAATCAAAGCACCGTCATGCAACTTGATTTTTGCTCCAGGATTGATGGTCAGGGTAATACCATTTGGAATCGCCAAAGATTTGGTGACGATATAGTGTTTGCCGGCATACAGGGTCGTATTTGTCTCTAAAATACCTCCGAGTTCCTCACCGTTCTCAGCGACGATGACAATGTCCTGATGAATGGTCTCTCCTGTGCCGTTCTCGCAAGTACTGCTAAGGGTGAGACGGATATGGCGTCCGTCAACACAGTTCTTGTTGATCTTGAAACGGATGGGGTTCACACTCACTTCCTTACCGTAACTATGCAGGGTACGACCGAAATCCACGTTGTTCTCTAAAACCTCGATGATCTCAGGGTCTTCGTTGTCGCTGGTGGACAGGGAGCACTTGATGCCAATGGCCTCACCCCAGGTGTTGCGCATGATGGGATAGAGTTCGATGGTCTCACCTGCATCGAAGCGTCCGTCGTTGTCACCGCCGATGGAGTCTTTCATGACGTAACTAACAAACCAAAGTGTTGGCTTGCGGTCTGCATCGGTCACGTTATAGGCCGCCATGATATCCATCACCTTTGAACTGGGGTTGGCTGTGGCAATGATGTCGCCGAAGAGCAGTTCCTTGCTGCTGTATTCCTTGGTCTGAAGCAAACGACTGATGGAACCGGCGGCCAATGGGGTAGCCATAGATGTGCCGTTCATTGACTTATAGCGACCGCCAGGATAGGTACTTATGATGTTCGTACCAGGCACTAACAATTCATAATTATAGAGTTGCTCTTCGCTGAAGACAGCCAAGTCGGTATAGATGGGGCCGTCATCATCCAGATTACTGAAACAGGCCCGCCAGGGATTTGCGTTATATGGATACTCTCCTTTTGGACATGAACTATAGCAAATTCCGGCATAGTCCTTACTGGCCTCTACTCCCAGCACGAAGGTGAAAGCACCTGGGAACATCGGCTTCGAGCAGCAGGAGTGTCCGGGATAGATGCAGAGTCCGTCGTTACCGGCAGCAGCCACGATGACACTGTAGTGATAGCATTTTCCCAGTGCCAACTCCTCGGCCTTGGAATAACTGTATCCGCCAAGACTCATAGAGATGACGTCCACCTCACGCTCGAGACAGTATTCCAGTCCGCGGATGATGGTACCCACGTCACCGATACCGTCGCTCTGAAGCACGGTGACGGGCATGATCAGTGCATCGGGGTTCGCACCGACAACACCGATACCATTGTTGGCCACTGCAGCCGCAATGCCGGCGCAATGGGTGCCATGTCCGTTCCAGTCGCCGAGACGACCGGTCTGGTTCACGCAGTCCCAGCCATGAAGGTCGTCGACATAACCATCCAGGTCGTCATCTTCGCCTTCGACACCATTCGCTTCTTTCTCGTTGGTCCAGATATTGTCCTTCAGGTCAGGGTGCTCGATATCCACACCCGTGTCGAGGATGGCGATGACGGGACGACGTCCCAACACGTTCGGTGCATTGACTGCCCAGAAATCAGGCAGGTTGACGGCGGTGGGACCCCATTGGTCAGGGAGATAGGGGTCGTTATAGTTGACGGGTGCCTTTGCCACTCTGGTAGGCAGGTAGGGAGCAGGCTGGGGCTGTGCTACGGGAGCACCCAGGGCCTGAACCAGATAGTTGGGCTCAGCAAACTCCACCTCGTCCAGTTGGTCAAAAGCCTCGACCACCTCCTGAACAGGCTTGCTCTTGTCTAATTTGAGAAGATACAACTTCGTCAGGTCGCGGTCTTCCAGCATCTTTCCTGTCACGGAACGTAAACGGGATGAGGCCTGTGTCTTGCGGGCACCGGTCTTGGGCATCAGTTGTTCCATGCCTTCAATACCGAACTTGTCCAGCAACGACTGGACTTTCGCCTCGCTTGCGCTGACCTTGCCAGAAGCCCTGCTCCTGACTTTAAGGGCACTGCTGTCCTTGAACTTGACCAATACCTGGCCAGGACGATAGGCACGATGTGATGCGGGGTCAATTGTGACGACATCGTATTGTTCTGTTGGCTGTGCCACAGCAACGGTACAAAGACTACAAAGAGCCACTACCAGAAGTTTCGAAATCTTTCCCATATCAAGCACTTTAAATAAACTACTATATTGTTTTAGAACTGGCGCCAAAAATACAAAAAATAATTAAAACTACCAAATTTTTTTCAAAAAAAATGCGATGGATGAAAAAAAAGACGAAAAAATAACATATTATGACATCCCCGAGATTGTCGGCACGTTTTCTAACCCTTATGATGACGTGCCTGAAATTCCAGGCGCATTTTCTAACCCTTGTGATGACGTGCCTGAAATTCCAGGCGCATTTTCTAACCCTTGTGATGACATGCCTGAAAATCTAGGCATATTTTCTAACCCTTGTGATGACATGCCTGAAAATCTAGGCACATTTTCTAACCCTTGTGATGACATGCCTGAAAATCTAGGCATATTTTCTAACCCTTGTGATGACGTGCCTGAAAATCTAGGCACATTTTCTAACCCTTGTGATGATATGCCTGAAATTCCAGGCACATTTTCTAACCCTTGTGATGACATGCCTGAAAATTTAGGCATATTTTCTAACCCTTGTGATGACATGCCGCGGATTTCAGGCACGTTTTTCCCTTTTTAAAGAATCTTCCCGACGATTGTAACGATATCGGCGGCATTGATGGAACCGTCGCCGTTGGCGTCAGCCTTGTCAGCATTGAATCCGGGAACATCCTTTCCCATCAGGAAGTTGATAATCGCCACGATATCATTAGCATCCACATTTCCGTCATTGTTGGCATCACCGGGAATCGTATCACCGACGGTGATAGGCGCAGAAATGAAGGTTTGGTAAATGGGTTCCCCGTAGTTGTCATATCCATTGATATAAGCCAAGGCTACATTGTAAGTGCCTGTTGCTTCCGGCAGGAAGGAGAAACTGCCGGTGGCATTGCCGCCAGCCTCTATCTCGATGACCCTGCCACCTTTGCATTTTCCGTCGACGAGCAGGAAGACCTCCTTGTTGAAGAAAGAACCGTTGTTGGTAATGGTAAACGCCAAGGGTTGCTTCACGTTGACTTCCAGCACGCCTGTGGCTTTGATGGTTCCTGTCAGGTCAACGAACACATTCCGGATTGTCAGGGTATTTCCGGAGATGATGGCTGTGATACTGTAGTTATCTGCTTCGATATCCTTGTTCCATTCGGAAGCGCCGTTTTCACGACTGATAGGGGCAATGGTGTATGTGCCATCTGGCAGTCCTGCACCGAAGGTGAAGGCATCGCCCATCTCGCCTCCGTATCTGGGGTCGAGATCAACATAAAACAGCAACTGTTCCGTTACCAATGCGCCGGTGGAGTTGTAAGCACCAAATCCCACATCGAAGGTGTAGGGATTGTCAAGAAAGTTCCATCTGACGTTGGCAATGTTGATGATGAAATCTTCGGCAGCACTTGTTCTCGTGATACTAAAAGACTTCTGGGTGTCTTCGCCCTCTTCTTGATAGGCATAGAAACTGCTTGTCGTCATGGCAACCGTTTCCTGGAATGCGTTCCCCGTAGACGGTTGGATGCCGATCACGGCATCCTGTCCGAAACTGTATCCATCGCTGCTACTGCTGGCACTCATCATAGATGGTCTGGTTCCATTCGGCTGCCCTGTAGTACAGACGTTCGATGAACCGGGTGCCGGCATCGTAGTCGAAATAAGTCTTCAGTGCATGAGGAACGTAACTGGTAGATGCGGAACTACCATATACGCCGTAAAACATCTCGACGGATGCGCCGCAGAGTGCCATCAGGGTGGCTACCGCGTTGATCTGTGTCTGACTTTCGTTGCCATTGTACGAAGATAACATGTTGGCCCAGTCGATGGACGTGACGCCCCAGCCCGGAAACGTCGTGGAACTGCCATCATAGTAATCAATAGTGTAGTCCGGTATTACCTGTGTCGACTGGTTCGGGTGTTGCCAGTATCGCATGACCTGAGCCATGGCGGTGGCCACGCAACCGGTGACGCATTTCTGGGTGTTTTCCCCGTCAGGACAATTCTGATTATAGGGATGCCCTTGATTGAAGGCGATGTCACCGAGAAGTGGGGCGATGGCCGCACCGTTGACGGTCTTCTGTGGGACAGCCTTTATGCCGCGTGTCTGGATGGTCAGGATCTGTTGCTCCAGACTTTCCAGGAAGGAACGCATGTTGTCCGGAATTTTCTGACTGTCGAAAGCACCACCTTTGCTATATCCGAGAATTTCCGGTGTGGCATCATCTCCACTGACGATCACAAAACCGCCATTATCTGCGATGTTAAAGACATAATAGGCATCGGAGGCGCTTGCCAGTCTGATCTTAAGTTGTCCTCTGGCGAGTGCTTTATTTCCGAGGATGAACTTGGTTGCTTTTTGTTGGGCGCTCTCCCTGTCAACCGGATTGGCTGAGGCTGACCATGCTGCGACGAGCGCGAGAAGTAATAGATATAGTCTTTTCATATGGCATAATAGTAAGTTGTCTTAGATGATTTGGGAGATCTCCTTCAGGTCGGCCACCGACTTGAGGTTGTCTATGATAGTCTTCACATCCTCGCGGTCATGGACACGCAGTTCGATGGAACCGTCGAAGATGCCGCCCTCGCAGGTGATATTCACGGTGTGGATGTTCACGTTCATCTGCGAAGAGATGATCTGCGTCACCTCGTTGAGCAGTCCCACTCGGTCGATGCCGCCGAGACGGATAGTGGCATCGAAGAAGAGTTTCTTGTGCATGTCCCACTTGATGTCCAGGATACGGTTGCCGTAACTGCTCTTCAGTTTGGTGGCCACCGGACAGGTGCGCTTGTGAATCTCTATTTGGTTCTTGTTGTTGATATAGCCGAGGGCATCGTCGCCCGGGATGGGATGACAGCACCCCACGAACTTATATTGGTTGATGTTCTCTTCTGAGATGTAGATGGGTTTCTTGCGGTTGAATTTTTCCGGGACGATGAAGAGGTCTTGTTTGGGCAGTTCTTCCTTCTTGTTGCCGATGAAGGGGATGAACTTGCGCCAGCCCGACTTACCGTCCTGTTTCTTGTTGTTACCCTTCAACTCGTCGAGGTCCTTTTCGCCCAGTAAGACGGTCTTCTCGCCAAGAGCAACCAGGAAGTCGTTCCGTTTGGGAATCTCGTGGAACTCCGCCAACTGGTCGATGACGGCCGGCGTCAGGTCCATCTCGTTCTTCTGGAGGAACTCCTGTAGGATATCCTCGCCGGCTTTCAGACTCTCCCTACTGTCGCGGCGCAGGATGGCCTGGATCTTCGCCTTGGCCTTGGCAGTGGACACGAAGTTGATCCACGACGGACTGACATGCTGTGACTTTGACGTGAGGATCTCCACCTGGTCACCGCTGTTCAGTTTATGACTCAGGGGCACCAGTTTATGGTTCACCTTGGCACCGATACAATGGCTGCCGAGGAAGGTGTGGATGGAGAAGGCGAAGTCGAGGGCCGTACAACCGGCAGGCATCGTCTTGATCTCACCCTTCGGGGTAAAGACGAATATCTCACTGGCAAAGAGGTTCAGTTTGATGGTGTCGAGGAAGTCCATGGCATCCGGCTGCGGGTCGTCGAGGATCTCCTTGATGGTACGTAGCCAGTCGTTCAGTTCGGCCTCGTCCTCGGTATATTCTTCGTCCTCCAGACCGTCCTTGTATTTCCAGTGGGCGGCAAATCCCTGTTCTGCCACTTCGTTCATGCGGTCGGAACGGATCTGTACCTCGATCCACTGGCCCGTCTTCGACATCAGTGTGACGTGCAGGGCCTGGTAGCCGTTGGCCTTCGGATGACTGAGCCAGTCGCGCAGGCGGTCCGGGTGCGACTTGTAGATCTTCGAGATGGCCACGTAGATATTGAAACACTCGTTGACCTCCTCTTCCCTGACTTTCGGTGTGAAGATGATACGGACGGCAAGGATGTCATAGATCTCCTCGAAGGCCACATGCTTGTTCTGCATCTTGTTCCAGATGGAATAAGGCGTCTTCACACGTTGCTTGATCTCATAGTCGATGCCCATCTTGTCGAGGGCCTCCTTGATCGGCGCCTTGAACTGCTCGAACAACGCTTCGCGCTGTTGCTGGGTCAATTCGAGTTTCTGGGAGATGGAAGCGTATTCGTCGGGGTGCTCGAAACGGAAACTGAGGTTCTCCAGTTCCGACTTGATCTTGTAGAGACCGAAACGGTTGGCTAGGGGCGCATAGATATAGAGCGTCTCACCGGCAATCTTATACTGTTTGTTGGCGGGCTGCGACTCCAGGGTGCGCATGTTGTGCAGACGGTCGCAGATCTTGATGAGGATGACGCGGATATCATCGCTCATCGTCAACAGCAGTTTCTTGAAGTTCTCTGCCTGGGCAGAGGCCTGTTCACCAAAGATACCGCCGCTGATCTTGGTCAGACCGTCGACGATCTGGGCAATCTTCGCACCAAAGATGTTTTCAATGTCTTCAACGGTATAGTCGGTATCTTCGACGACATCATGGAGTAGGGCAGAGCAGATACTGGTAGAACCCAAACCGACTTCCTCGCAGGCGATGCGGGCGACGGCGATAGGGTGCATGATATAAGGCTCGCCAGACAGTCGTCTGACACCTTTGTGTGCCTGACGGGCGAAGTTGAAAGCCTTGGTAATCAGGTCTACCTTCTTGCGGTGGCGGGATGACAGATAACTGTTTAACAGTTGTTGGAAAGCATCATTGATCAACTGCTCATCCGCGACATCTTGTCTGGTCTGCTCTTTATCCATAGTCGTTACCTCCTCCTGCGTGTGGTCTTTTTCTTGGTCGTCCGGGACTTGCTGGTGGAGCGCTTGGCAGTCGAGCGCTTGGCAGTGGTCCGTCTGGCTGTCGAACGCCGTTTGGTGGCTGTCGTCCGACGGTTCCTGACGACACGTTTGTTGCGCGAAGCCCTTGAATTCCGGCGACTGGCCCTTGTGTTCTTACGGGTATAGGTCGGCACATCATCATTGATGGTCACCTCAATGCGTTTGTTCAACAGTTCGTCGGCGCGGTAGGCATAGATGGAGTCTTCCTGGTCGATGAAGCGGCCGGTGTCAGCCAGCGGCAGACGGATGGCGTAGGGCTTGGTCAGTCCGGGTACCACGTCATGACGGAATTCCGGGTTGAGCGAGCGCAGCATGTCGATGTCCAGTCCGAGAACGCCGGCAATCTGTCCCAGGTGTACGTTCCTGTGAACTACCACGGTGTCGGTCTGTGCCGGCAGACGGGTTGTCATCGGACAGATATTGTGGTCGCAATAATAGGTCATGATGTAGTTGGCGGCAATGAACGCTGGCACATAGCCTCGTGTCTCGGCAGGGAGATAGGGATAGATGTGCCAATAGTCCTTCTCAATCTTCGTGATGGGCGTGTCGTCCTGGGCATGCCCTGCTGCCGCACGGGCCCGACGGATGGCCTTGTTGATGTTCTCCGGTCCGCAGTTATAGGCGGCAATGACCAGGTTCCAGTCGCCGAAGATCCGATAGAGTGCCTTCAGGTAACGGGCGGCGGCGTAGGATGACTTGACGGGGTCGCGACGCTCGTCAACGAGTGAGTTGACCTCCAATCCGTATTGTTTACCGGTGGCCAACATAAACTGCCATAGTCCGGTAGCACCGGCTCTTGAGACGGCTTTGGGATTCAGGGCCGACTCGATGATGGGCAGGTATTTCAGTTCCAAGGGCAACTTATAGGCTTCCAGGGCCTCTTCGAAGATAGGCATGTAGAAGTTGGCGGCACCCAGCATATAACTGACGGAATAGCGCAGACGACCGCTGTAACGATCGATGAACTTCTGTACCACGTCATTGTAGGCCAGTTCCATCACCGACGGGATACGACTGAGACGGTCGATATATTCCTCCTTGGTATAGACGGGATTGACATCCTTCATCTGACAGTCGTTGTCGCCGCTCAGATAGGTCTTCGACATGTAGAGATTCAGCAGACTGTCCAAGTCGTAGGTCATGGCTTCGGGGAATTCCACGACTTCCTCGTTGCCTTCATTGTCAGTGACGGAAAACTCGTCTTCCCCGAGCGGTATCACCTCTCCGTCGTCATCATCATCTTCCAAATCGTCGTCTTCATCCTCCTCATCGTAGTCTGTCTCTACAGGGTCTGTTTCCACCACCACTTGTGCCTGTAACGTGTTACAGGTACCGATGAGTAGCATGACGGCTAATAACCATAAAAATTTTATCTTCATATCTCAACTATTGATGTTTCACATCGAGCCCGCTCACGCTCGGCATTGCTCAAGCACGCTTGGCTCTGCTCTCGCTTAATCGCGGCCTTCACTATTCACTATTCACTTTCAAAAGTTCACGCTGCACTGGAGTCCTATCGACGCGGCGTCGAAGGGATTGTTCGAGGCGTGCGTGTTGATGATGGTCGGCTCCACCCTCAGACTCAGGTCCTTGGAGATATCGAAGACCGACAGTTCTGCATCTACGTAGGCGTCGATGACAGAGAGGGCATAGACACCACACAGACAGAAGAAACTCAAGTCGCGCCACCGACGGTACTTGTCCTTGCGCTTCTGGAAGATTTCCGTATAGCGTTTTTTGTTGGCATCTGTGATCTGTACGCCGAGGTGCAGGAATTTATTGTAACTGGCCGTGCCAGGATCGTTGTCCGTGATGTCCAGAAAGGCCTGGGAATAGTCCTTGTACTGGGAGTTGTTCCAACTCATGGCATACAGACAGCCCACGAACCCGCCATACACCAGAGGTAGTTTCCAGTATTTGCGGTTGTAGATCTGTCCGCCCCCCGGGATGACCAGAGCCAGCCATAGCGCCCTTTTGGGATCGGGCTTCCAGGTGGTCCAGTCCTTGGCAACCTTGGTGGGGATGGGCTTGTCGATACTCATGGCAAACTGTTTGCTGATGCTGTCATTGAAGACGCTGTCTGTCGGAATACTGTCCGCAGGAGCCATGTCCTGAGCAGACAGAATACCCGTGCCAGCCAACAGCATCAGAATCAGGATGGCCAGTTTCTCAATCATGGATACCATCAATTATATTCATGATGCGTTCCAACTCATCTTCGTTGGAGAAAGGAATACTGATCTTCCCTTTTCCCTTCGGTGAGCAGGTCATCTCCACCTTGGCATTGAACAGGTTCGACAGACGGTCGCGCAGGATGGCATATTCCCTGGGCAATGTCGCCTTGGCGGGGATGCTCTTCTTGAGCATCTGTATGTCCTTGCCTTTCTTAAGCAACTGCACCATCTCCTCCACCTGACGGACGGAGTAGCCGTTCTTTTGGACATCCTTGAACATTTTGATCTGGGCCGAAGGACTGTCCAGTGCCAGCAAGGCGCGGGCGTGTCCCATATCCATCTCGTGATTCTTCAGGGCCATCTGGATCTGTGCGGGGAGTTTCAGCAGACGCATATAGTTGGTGATGGCGGTGCGACTCTTTCCCACACGGTCGGCAATGCCCTCCTGTGTCATACCCAACGTGTCGGCCATGTGCTGATAGGCCAGGGCAATCTCAATGGCGTTGAGATCCTCACGCTGGATATTCTCCACCAGTGCCATCTCCATCACGTTCGCATCCTCTACGGTACGGATGTAGGCCGGCAGACTTTTCAGACCGGCCTGTTGGGAGGCTCTCCATCTGCGTTCGCCGGCAATGATCTGATATTTGCCGTCGGGCATCTGACGGAGGGTGATGGGGGTGATGATACCGATTTCGCGGATGCTATTGGCCAACTCGTTCATGGCCCCTTCGTCGAACTCTCGACGGGGCTGGTTCGGATTGGGCTCGATGAGGTCGATGGAGATATCGTTCAGGTTGGAAGTACCTTTCGTCTGTACGTCACCGGTGTCAATCAGAGCGTCCAGACCTCTGCCTGTGCCGATTCTGTCCAGACCTCTTCCTAATGCATTTCCGTATTTCTTTTGTACTGCCATAGCCCCTATTTGTTCTTGTTAATGATTTCCTTAGCAAGTGCCAGGTGATTCTTACTACCGGTGGAGTCCGCATCGTAGAGGATGGCGGGGAGTCCGTGACTGGGGGCCTCGCTCAGTTTGACGTTACGCTGGATGACGGTCTTGAATACCAGTTCCTGGAAATGACGCTTCACCTCGTCGTAGATCTGGTTGGCCAGACGCAGACGACTGTCGTACATCGTCAACAGGAAACCTTCGATCTCGAGCGTGGGATTCAGTTTCTGTTTGATGATGCGGATGGTGTTCAACAACTTACTGATGCCTTCAAGTGCGAAGTATTCGCACTGCACGGGGATGATCACGGAATCGGCGGCTGTCAGCGCGTTGACGGTGATCAGTCCCAATGACGGGGAACAGTCGATAAGGATATAGTCGTATTCTTCCTTGACAGGAGCCAGCAGTTCGCGGATGAGTTTCTCGCGACGGTCCATGTTCAGCATCTCTATCTCTGCCCCGACCAAGTCGATATGACTTGGAATGATCTCTAGTCCTTCTATGTCTGTCGTATATATGGCCTCACGGATGTCTGCCTTGTTGACGATACACTCATAGAGTGAACAGTCCACCTGTTGGATATCGACACCCAGACCGCTGGAGGCATTGGCCTGCGGGTCGGCATCAACCACGAGCACCGTCTTCTCCAGTGTGGCGAGCGAGGCGGCCAGGTTGATGGTCGTCGTCGTCTTTCCAACACCTCCCTTTTGGTTTGCTAATGCAATAATCTTACCCATGTTTCAAAAACTTTATACCTTATAAAATAGGAAATTTGGGCACAAAGTTACAAAATTATTGAGAATTAAGAATTAATAATTAAGAGAATTTTGTAACTTTGCACCCAAATAGTTGATATTTTATGGAAATTAAACGACCATTACTCCTCATTTCCAACGACGACGGGTATCGGGCCAAAGGCATCAATGACCTGATAGATATGCTCTCCGACATTGGCGACATCATCGTCTGTGCACCGGAAGAGGCGCGGAGCGGCTACTCCTGTGCCTTCTCTGCCACGACGCCGTTGCGGTTGCATTGTCGTGAGAAACGGCCGGGCGTGGAGATATGGTCCTGTAACGGGACCCCTGTCGACTGTGTGAAACTGGCTTTGGCAGAGATCGTACCGCGCAGGCCGGACATGGTCATCGGTGGCATCAACCACGGTGATAACGCCTCTGTTAATACGCATTACAGTGGGACGATGGGGGTGACGCTGGAGGGCTGCATGAAATATATTCCCTCTGTGGCATTCTCATTATGTGATTTCCATGAGGATGCCGACTTTGAACCGCTGCGGCCGCTCATCCGCACCATCACCCAGCGTGTGCTGGCCGAGGGACTACCGAAGGGGGTCTGCCTGAATGTGAATTTTCCGCTCTTAGAATCGCCTGGGACCACCTATGCTGGTGTCCGCGTCTGTCGGATGGCGCACGGCACCTGGAGCAGCGAGGTTACGAAGTGCAATCATCCGCGGGGTTATGACTACTGGTGGATGGTGGGTCATTATCAGAATGACGAGCCTGAGGCGGAGGATACAGACAACTGGGCCTTGTCGCACGGTTATGTGGCCATCACCCCGACACAGATCGATGTCACGGCCTATGCTGCGATGGAACAGATCAAATCCTGGAACCTATGAAGTACTATCTGATTGTGGGCGAGGCTTCGGGCGATCTCCATGCATCTCATCTGATGCAGTCGCTGAAAGAAATTGACAAGGAGGCGGAGTTCCGTTTCTTTGGCGGTGACCTGATGACGGCCGTCGGAGGTACCCGCGTCAAACACTACCGTGAACTCGCCTATATGGGTTTTATCCCGGTACTGCTTCACCTGTCCACCATCCTGAAGAATATGCGGATGTGTCAACAGGATATCATGGCGTGGCAACCCGACTGTGTCATCCTCGTGGATTATCCGGGTTTTAACCTGAAGATAGCCAAATATGTAAAATCGCGGACAGACATTCCTGTCTATTATTATATCTCGCCCAAGATCTGGGCGTGGAAGGAATATCGCATCAAGAACATCAAACGCGATGTGGATGAACTCTTTTCCATCCTGCCTTTCGAGGTGGAATTCTTCGAGGGAAAGCATCATTATCCAATCCATTACGTGGGCAATCCCACGGCGGATGAGGTGCGGGCGTGGAAAGAGGAAAGAGGAAAGTGGAAAGAGGAAAGAGGAAAGTGGAAAGAGGAAAGTGGAAAGAGGAAAGAGAATATACAAAGGCCCGTCATTGCGCTGTTGGCAGGAAGTCGGAAGCAGGAAATCAAAGACAATCTGCCGGCGATGCTGGAGGCCGCGAAGGCCTATGAAAAGGACTACCGCATCGTGGTGGCTGGGGCACCAGCCATCGCCCCCGATTACTACCGTCCGTTTATGACTGGCAGCCACGCTGAGATTGTGTTCGACAAGACCTACGAACTCCTTTCCCAGTCACATGCCGCCTTGGTTACCAGTGGCACCGCCACCCTCGAGACCTGTCTCTTTCAGGTGCCGCAGGTGGTGTGCTATGAAACCCCCTTGCCTTGGCTTCTCGGTTTTTTGCGCCGACATTTCATCAAGGTGAAATATGTCTCACTGGTCAATCTCGTTGCCAACCGCGAGGTGGTGCCGGAACTCGTGGCAGAGACCTTCTCCGTGGATCATATCCGGAAAGAACTGGGTCGTATCCTGGAAGGAGCGGCCCGTGAAACGATGTTGGAGGGCTATGAGGACGTCCGTCGCAGACTAGGCGACCAGAAAGCGCCCGACAATGCCGCCCGAATGATCATTCAGTTATTAACAAACCATAAAAAAAGCGTATGAAAAAGATTTTATGTATCGCCCTGACGGCTGTAGCAGGCCTCACGGCAAACGCACAGAACATCCAGTTGCATTATGACTTCGGTCGTAACATCTATCCCGATGAGGAAGCCAGTCGTCAGAAGGTGACTGTCACCCTCGAACAGTTCAAGGCCGACGACTGGGGCTCGTGGTACTATTTCGTGGATATCGACCTGAGTCGGAAGGAGACGAAAGGTGCCTACACGGAGATCTCGCGTGAGTTCAGTCTCGGTAAGCAGTCGCCCTTCGCCGCCCATGTCGAGTATGATGGCGGACTGGGTTCCCGTTCCGGCAGTTACCAGCAGGCTGCGCTCGTCGGTGCCGCCTACAACGGACATACCAGTGATTTCTCCACCACCTGGTCGGTACAGTTGCTCTACAAACGTTTCTTCAAGAGTTACGACTACAACTATGCCTTCAACAGCGCCCAACTGACGGGTGTATGGGGCACGACGTTTGCCAATAAGAAATGTACCTTCTCCGGCTTCATCGATTTCTGGCGGGAAGAGAAGGCCAACGGTCACGGTAAACTGGTCATCCTCTCCGAGCCGCAGTTATGGTTTAATGCCACGGAGCATTTCAGCCTTGGCACCGAGGTGGAGATCAGCAATAACTTCATCTTCAATACCTACAACGACAAGACCTTCTTCGTGAATCCGACCGTCGCCGTGAAGTGGAACTTCTAATCAACCCAATTATATCATTAAATTAAAAGATTATGGCTTTTACAGAAACTACAACAACAGGTTACGGAACGCGCGTCGGACGCTCGTTCAAGAGTATCGGATCTGGGTTCATTATCTTCTGCCTTGCCACGGCACTCCTCTGGTGGAACGAGGGACGTGCCGTGAAGACGGAGAAGATGCTCGACGAGGCAGGTAATGCCTACGTGGAGATGGAGAACCCCAACAAGAAGGATGCCTCCCTGGAGGGCGAACTCATCTGCGGTACGGCGATGGCCACCACCGAGGACTCGCTGACGGATGCCCAGTTCGGCATCGGTGCCAAGGCGATTGCCCTCCGTCGTACGGTAGAGTACTACCAGTGGGTGGAGCACGCTCAGAGCAAGAGCGAGGACAAACTGGGCGGTAAGGAAGTGACCACCACCACCTATACCTACAGTAAACAGTGGGTGTCGAGTCCTGTGGAGTCGGCTCAGTTCAAGGATCCTGCCTATCAGAACAAGAATATGGTGCTGACCACCATCGATGAGGCTGAGCAGTATGCCGAGAATGTCTCCTTTGGTGCCTACAAACTGAGCGAGAGTCTCATCCACAGCATCTCTTCCCGTGAGGGCATGGACCTGGCTATCGCCGAGGACCTGCTGGCACAGTTTGACAAGAGCACGCAGGCCGCCTATGAGCGTTTCTATGGCGTGCAGCCCAAGACCACTCAGCAGCAACCCACCCAGCAGCCCGCTCCCCAGCCCGCCATTCCCGACTCTATCAGGGCGCTGCTCTCTGACTCTGCCAAGGCTGTGCTCGACTCGTTGCAGGCTGTGAACGACTCGATCGTGAAGTCGATGGCCAATGCCGAGAACAAGAAAGACCTGCAGTATGTCCACCAGGCCAGTAACGTGCTTTACTTCGGACGCGTCCCCGGCTCGCCTGAGGTGGGTGATGTGCGTGTGACCTTCGAGAAGGTCGTTCCTGCCAAGGTGACGGTGATGGCTGTGGTCGATGGCGACTCCTTCAAGCCTTACAAGGCCAAGAACGGCAAACGCTTCCAGACGCTCGTCATGGGTAAGAAGAGCGGCGATGAGATCATCGATGCCGAGAAGGAGGCCAACAACATGATCCTCTGGGCGCTTCGTATCCTCGGTGTGATGCTGGTCATTGCCGGACTGAAGGGTATCTTCGGTTTCCTGGAGACCATCCTCAAGGTGGTGCCGTTCATTGCGAATATCTTCGGATGGGGTGTCGGTATCGTCTGCACCGTCATCGGTATCGTCTGGTCACTGATCATCATTGCACTGGCATGGCTCTTCTACCGTCCACTGCTCGGTATCGGTCTGTTAGTCTTGGCTGGCTTCCTGGTTTGGGTCTTTGCCTTCAAGGGCAAGGACAAACTGAAGGAACTGGCTTCCAAGGGCAAACAACCGCAGTCCGTTCCTGTCGAGAACGTATAAACAGTAAGGGCTCCCGATTGGGAGCCCTTACTGTTTATTTGATAATGATTTTCTTTCGGTTGTGGAAGTAGAGTCCCGGTTTTGTGGGCTCTTCTATCTGTTGTCCGTTCAGGTTGTACCATTTGTTGTTATTGCCCATCCTGTCTTTGTCGGTATAGAGGATGGGAATGATGCCATCCGTGTCGATCTCTATTACAGGGTCTTCTGACTCGGGAATCACACCTCCAGTAGCTTCAGAGGGGGGATCGGTAGAAATGGCACTCTTGACCTTCACGCTGACGGAAACCACCTTGCCGTGGGCCGTCTCACGCTTGCCGATGGGAACGATGCTACGGGCGCCTGAAGTCTTCTTCACCATATAGAGGAAACAGTAAGTAGGCGCTCCCACATTGAATGGGATTTCTGCCTGTACGTGTACACTTTTGCCATCGTATGGTCTGATGATTGAATTATTTCCATTGAGCGTGATGTGCTTGTTTATACCGATGATCAGGTGGAACTCATAGTCGTTTTCCACAATTTCGTCAATCTCAATAGTACCCGAACCAGCGATCACCTTGAAGGTGAAACCGTCGTAACTCTCGGCGTATAGAGTACCACCAGGCACCATCTTATTATCATGTACATCTTGGGCCACTTGACCTGCCTTTGCATCGGTCATGGTGTCTTCAATATAAATACCGCCAACGCCGTTTTCAATGTCGAAACCGCCAGCGTCTGGACCAATATTGGCAGGATTCAAACTAATATGTATTACGTTCTTTTCCGGTTCTCCTGTTGTCGACGCTGGGGCGTAACTATAGTTCGCCAGGTTTGCGGCTATAGGTTTACCGCTTGCATCTAACTTCGGTTTACCGTCCTCATCTTTCTCAACGAGTTGACTTTCCTCGAAGGTGATGGCTCTCTTTTCTGTAATTGGTACAATCGCCTCGCCGATGGTTATGGTGTCGGCAATGACAATGGCTTCCGTCTCATCCTTATACATCATCTCGAGTGTCGTCGTGTCGTAGTATGACCCATCAGGTTCAATGGCCGTCAGATCCCACTTATAGCTGATATTCGAGAATCCTTTAATGGCACTCTCGCCCTTTGTCGGGTTGGCTATGATAAGTTTGCCAGGGAAGTTTCCGTTCGTGGTGAATGTCAGATTTCCTTTGTTAGAGGTATCGCCGGTGTTGTTAAAGAAGATACGCTTGATCTTGTTTGCATCCTTTATGTATACCGTCAGTTCTGGCATACGGCTCTCAATGACAGTGGTCCTCGTCTGGTCGTTGTCCATATAGAGCTGTTTTTTGTCCTTATTATAAATATAGTACGGTTTGCTGGAGTCAGTTTTATGTCCGAGTACGTCCTCTGCATTATCCGATGTCACCTGAGTGTCATTCACCCAGAGCAGATAGCCCTCGCCCGCAGCGCGGTTTACGGTGAGGGTATAGCTGGCCTCAGAAGCCTCGTAGACGGTCGATCCTGCAAACGTAGCCTTGATGGTGGTCTCGCCAGCGCCCACGAGGGTCACGGCTCCCGTGTTCTTATCCACGGTGGCAGCAGCAGTGTTCGACGATGTGAATTCCACGCCCTCCAGATTCTCAGGCGATTTCGTCAGTGTTGGTGCCTGGAACTCTGCGTTCATCGTTGCCTGAGCAGTAGTTGCTGAGAACTTCAGTTCCGTCTTGGCCTTGCTCACGGTCAGGGTGTAACTGGCGGTCTTTTTGGTATAGTCATCATTGCCTGCAAAGGCGGCGCTGATGATGGTTGTGCCGGCAGCAACGATGTCCACTGCTCCATTTTCATCCACCGTAGCCACATCTTTATTGGATGATGAATACTCTACGGTGAGGTTGGCTGGATTGTATAGCGTTGGCATACCCGAATAGTCTCCTCCGAATATCAGCGAAATCTCCAGGATTTCGATCTCTTCTCCTCCCCAATTGAGCGTCGGCTCTACGGGCTCGGGCTGTGGCTCGGGCTCTTCCTCCTGTTTTGCATCGACGTTAAGGGTGTAGGTTGCTGTCTTGGTTCCATAGGTGTAGTTGTTGCCGTCGACCACCGTCGCCGTGATGGTGGCACTACCGGCACCGATGATGGTCACCTCGCCCGTCTTTTCATTGACGGTGGCCACAGCCGTATTCGATGAAGCATAACTCACCGTGCCGTCGCCCGTGACGGTAGCCGTCTGGGTGAAGGCGGCATCGCCCTCGGTCTTGTTAACGGTAGCCGTTGCGAAACTGATGCTGCCTGCAGCCTGACTGATGGTGACGGTCTGACTGCCAGAGACGGTGGTGAAGTTTGGCTTCGTCACCTGGTAGAAGACCGTATAGGTACCGGCCTCGGTATAGGTCGGTGCCGCATCCAGATTGTAGGATCCTTCTGTCGTGCCATATTTCACGGTAGCCCCGTCAGGTGCCGTGACAGAGATGGTATGTGCCTGACCGTCGTAGGTTCCTGTATAGGCTGTAGCCGACACTTCCATCGCCTCTGTGCCAACACTGAGCAGGTAGGAGGCCGTCTTGGTCTCGTAGGTATAGTTACCGCCGTCCTTGTCGGCCACGGTAGCCGTGATGGTTGCCTCGCCATTACCCACGATGGTCACTTTTCCGGTTCCATCCACGGTGGCCACCTTCTCGTTCGAGGTGCTGTAGGTCACGGTTCCGTCGCCGGTGATGGTCAGTTCGTTGGTGAAAGGCTCATCGCCGTAGGTCTTGCTGACGCTGGCAGTGGCGTAACTGATGGTTCCTGCCGCCTTGTTGATGGCGAAGGTCTTGGTGGCTGTGCCTGTGTAGGCACCGATACCAGTGACGGTTATTGTCGGCTGCGGACTGTTGGCATTTGCCGGTACATTGACGTTATTGCTGAATGCCACCGTATAGTCGGTTCCCAATGTCAGGGTGTTCTCTCCGACCTTTACGGTCACTGTGGTCTCCTTGGCCGTTCCGTCGTAGGTCACACTCTCCGGATTCAGCGTGATATGCTCGGCGCTGATCGTTGTACGCGTGCCAAAGTTGGCCCTGACCTCCACGTCGTAGGGACTGTCGGGCATCGTCAGGGTGTAACTCGTCGGCTGACTGAGGTCTGTTGGGTTCTCGGTGGCTGCCGTGACGGCGATGCTGCCCTCATCGATGCCGGGAACACGGGTACGACCCTGTGAGTTGTTGCTGTCGATGGTCCTGACAGCCGTGATGCCTATCAGGTAGTAGTTGCTTGCCGGTGTGACGGTCAGCGTACAGGTTGTGCCGCTGACACTCGACTGCACCTCACCCGGGGAGGTTTCGGCTGCTTCCACTCCGTTTACTTGCTTGACGATGACTACCGTTCCGTTGGCCCATGTGCCAATGGTGGTCCACAAGAGGGCTATCGTCACTAAAAATGATTTCATATACTGTTTCATCTTGTCCATATCTTTTGTCGTTTACACGTCTTTTACTTGATTACCACTTTCTTTCCCTGATGGATATAGAGTCCTTTCTTCGTGGGCTTTTCGATGCGCTGACCCTGCAGGTCATACCACTTGTCATTGTTCATGATGCGTTCATCATTGAACACGGCCCCGATGCCGGTCGACTCGTCACCGTGTCTGATGCCCAAGGCACGGGCTCCGTTGCCGGTGTTCGCTGCCAACTGCAGGTAGATGTGCTTTGCAGAGACACTGTTGTTGGTGGCTCTTACAAACTGACCGTTGTAGAGCAGGTACACCGTGCCTTCGCTCCTGTTGACAGAGGTATTGTTTGCTGCATATTTCAACATGTTTCCATCCGTCTGGGGAACACCCTCAGGACGTGTGGTGGCATTCTTCTTCTCCAACAGTACCGGCACGTCCTTGGGGATATAGCCGATTTCTGTCGCGGTGACGGTCTTGCCATCGCAGTCTGTGATGATATAAGCCACGACGGTCTCCGGCAACAACAGGTCTTCGGTCAGGTTGATGTAGGTTCCGTAGGTCTGGCCTGCGGCAATGCCTAACTCCTCCTCCGTCGCCGTGCGGTTGATAATGGCGAACTGAGCCGTGACCTCGCCCTTGAAGTTGTTGGCGATGTCCGTCTTAGCCGTTACGGTGACGGTATAGGTGCCGGGTTCCTTACCCGTGTTACCGCTGACGGTATAGAAGTCGCTGGCCACCTCGAGGGTTCCTGCCATGACTTTCGTCACGGTGACGGTCTGGTCACTGCCGGAATAGATCAACTGTGTGGCACTCAGTGTCACGGCATCGATCGTGGCCTGTCCGATGGTGAAGGTGGCGGAGCCGCTACCCGAGTAGTTACCCTTCAGGGTCACCGTGGCCTTGGCCGTATTCGTGCCGGCATTGGTGTTGTCTGAGTAGGCGACCGTATAATCGTTGCTGGTCAGCGTCACGGGGTCCGCATTCTCTCCTTCTCCGGGGATGGTGACGGTGACTGCAGGTTCCTTGGCTGTGCCGTCGTAGACATACGAGGTGGTTGCCAGTGTCACGGTCGGTGTCGTCTCCTTCGCCGTGATGGAGAACGTCGTGCTACCGCTGACGGTGTAGTTACCGCCGTCCTTGTCGGTGATGGTCACCGTCGGCGCGTTGTTGTCGGTGGCGGCTGCCACGTCCGTATTGTTCGTGTAACTGACGGTATATTCGGTAGACGGGATTTCCGTATTGCCATCCTTTACGGTGACGGTGGGCTGCTTGGCCGAACCGTCGTAGACGAAACTCGTCTGACTCAGTGTGATTGTCGGCGTGCTCACCGTCTTGGCAGCGATGGTGACTTCCAAAGAGGCCGGCGCGATGTCGTTGTGGTTGGCATCGCCCTCCACCTTGTAATAGACGGTATAGGTCTTGGCATCCTTGCCGGTGGGGATGTCCTCGCTGTAGTCTGTGGCATCTTCTGCCGTCAACGAGTACTTCATCGTACCGGTGGCGGAACTGCCGGCGGTGATCAGTGCCTGGTTCTGACCATTGTAGGTCAGTCCCTCCATGGCCGTCGGGAGTGTCAGTGAACCGTCGGCTGCGAGGATGGTGAACGTTGTGCTACCGCTGACGGTGTAGTTACCGCCGTCCTTGTCGGTGATGGTCACCGTCGGCGCCTTGGTGTCGGTAGCGGCTGCAGCATCGGTATTGTTCGAGTAACTGACGGTATATTCAGCGGATGGGATCTCCGTGTCTTTGTCCTTCACGGTGACGGTGGGTTGCTTGGCTGTGCCGTCATAGACGAAACTCGTCTGACTGAGCGTGATGGTCGGTTCGCTCACCGTCTTGGCGGCGATGGTGACATTGATCGAGGTAGGAGCCACGTCTTTATGGTTGGCATCGCCCTCCACCTTATAATAGATGGTATAGGTCTTGGCGTCCTTGCCGGTGGGGATGGTCTCGCTGTAGTCTGTGGCATCGGCACCCGTCAGTGAATATTTCACCGTACCGGTGGTGGAACTGCCGGCATTGATCAGTGCCTGGTTCTGACCAGTGTAGGTCAGGTTTGCGATGGCTGTCGGAGGCGTCACGACACCGTCTGCTGCCGTAATGGAGAAGGTGGTGGAGCCGCTGACCGTGTAGTTACCACCGTCCTTGTCGGTGATAGTCACCGTCGGCGCCTTGTTGTCGGTAGAGGCGGCAACGTTGGTATTGTTCGAGTAACTGACGGTATATTCGGTGGACTGGATCTCCGTATCGCCATCCTTCACGGTGACGGTGGGTTGCTTGGCCGTACCGTCGTATTCGAAACTCGTCTCACTCAGTGTGATCGTCGGTGCACTCACCGTCTTGGCACCGATGGTGACATCCAGCGAGGCAGACTCCGTACCGTTATAGTTGTCATTGCCTTCCACCTTATAATAAATGGTATAGGTCTTGGCTTCCTTGCCGGTGGGGATGGTCTCGCTGAAGTCCGTGGCGTCGCCTCCTGTCAGCGAGTACTTCAACGTACCGTTGGTGGCGCTGCCGGCGGTGATCAGTGTCTGGTTCTGACCGTTATAGGTCAGGTTCGCAATGGCTGCGGGGGGAGTCGCCAACGTAGCCGTTCCTTTCGCCACTGTCAGCGAATAGGTGGCGTCCTTGGCGTTGTAGTTGTCATTGCCTGCGAAAGAGGCCGTGATGGTAATCGCCTCTGTGCTGGCTGCCTTTGCCGTAATAGCGCCCGTCGATTGGTCGACGTCAGCCACGTTTGTATTGCTTGAGGCATAAGTTACTGCCAGCCCTGTCGGTGTCGTCGTCAACGTCGGCTGGGTGAACGCCTGTCCGAAGGTATAGGTAGCCGTCGCTGACGAGAAGGTCAGCGTCGGGTTTGCCTTGGCGATAGTATATTCGACTGTTTTTATTCCCATGTACGTGCGGATACCATACAGGGTGATCTTGCCTTTTACCTGATCCGTACTGGCATTGATGCTGTCGGCGTAAAAGGCTCTGTAGTCTGTGTCCAGCGTCAATGTGTTATTTCCCACTTTCACTGTCACGACGGGTTTTATGGCCTCTCCTGTATATGTGTAGGAATCTGCCAGACCAGTCACCGTTGCATTCTCCACACTTATCCTGCTGTGGAAGTTGGCTGTAATCTCATAGTCATACTCATCGCCAGGAACCGTGATGGTATAGGTGGTTGTATTACTTGGGTCAGCACCGGAATTCGTGGCTGTTACCGCCACTGGTGTCATATAATTCGGCTCTCGTGTTCGTCCTTGAGCATACTGGCCGTCAATCATCTTATAGACGGTAAGGTCGGTAGCCTCTAAATAATTACCCTCTTTTGGCGTTACGGTGATGGTACCGTTACTACTTGAGTAAGTTACTATACCAACCACATCTGCCGAACTTGCGTTTCCGTCGAGTTTATATATGACGGTTGCGTCTCCACCTGCAAACGCTCCAAGGGATGCAAAGAGCAGGGCTGTACTGATTAAGAAGTGCTTAAAAACTTGTTTCATATCGTGCGTACATTATTTATTATTATCATTAACAACAATCTTTTCTCCATTTCTGATGTAGAGTCCGGCCTTTGTCGGTTTTTCGATGCGGCGACCCCGCAGGTCGTACCATTTCTCGGTTCCGTCCTCGTCGAACACCAAGTTGTCGATGCCAGTATCATTTCCCTCGCCGTGACTGATGCTGAGGCTACGGGCGCCGGCACCGCCTGAAACAACGAGGTAGCAGCGGTTGGCTGGAATCGTACCTGTGGTAGTCTTTACGAACTCACTCTTATAGAGCACATAGACCGCACCGCCGGTGATGGTACTGACATCCTTGGCGTCAGCCGTTCCGAGCAGTTGATTGTCTGTTGCTGCATCGACGGCATCCTCGGTGCTGGTGCCATTTTCCACCAATACAGCTACTTTCTTCGGAATATAACTGATGCGCTTGGTAGTGACTGTTGTGCCGCTGACACCAGTGATGATGTAGGCCACGATACCGTCGGGCAGATCAAAACTCTCTGTATTGTTGAAATAGGTGGCGTAGGTCTGGTTTTCGCTCAGTCCAAGTTCATCAGCCGTCACTGTGCGGTACTTGATCTTCCAATCTTTTTCAGCGCTGCCCGTGAAATTGTTTTTGATAGGGTTGCCGCTGCTGTCCATTGTCTTTGCTGTAACGGTGAGATTATAGTCTCCAGCCTCTTTCTCAGTATTACCACTGACTTCGTAGCAGTCAATAGGAACCTCAATATTGCCAACAAGGACTTTTGTCACGTTCACGGTCTGGACACTGCCGTTATAGATCAAAGTCGTATTATCGAGCGTCACGGTGGCATTCGAGATGTCAAGTTGTGTGATGTTGAAGGTCTTTGTCTCTGTTTGGGCCCCCTCGTAATTGGTACTCTGGGCGATGGTGGCATAAACAGAATAGTTGCCGGCATCTGTCGTTGACGACACCTCCATTGTGTGGAACTCATTCTCTCCATCTTTCTTAAAATAGAAGGTCACAGCGCCGTTACCCGGGTTGCTGCCGTCTGTGAGGCTCGGCCCGTTTTCTGAGACATCGTAGCCACCGTAGATCCAGTCAGAGACTATTAGCGTAGGCGTGATAGCCAGCCTGCTGATGACGAAAGGAAGGGTGACCGAACCTGTGCAGTCTCCGATACCCTGGATTGTCACCTTGTAGTTGCCGGCATTCGTCGGAGCGTCTGTGCCTATGGCTACATCCTTGCTATCCTTATAGCCGGTTATATTGAAGTGAGTGCCGGATGTGAGTTCTATGAATGCCGGATTAGCACCGTCGAGATCATCGAGTGTCGTTTTGATCTCGGTCACAGGAAGCGGCTCGCTCGTATAGTCTCTGTCTGCTATGACGAAGTTACGCGATGCTTTTGCCAGGTTGATGGCAAACAAGATAGTGGCCATTACATCGTCGTTGGGCATCTCGAACTCCCATTGTGCATAATAGAGACCCTCAGATGTTCCATCAGAAGTCTCCGGGTCGATATCGGTGTTGTTCGTAACAGTCTTGATGGCAATCGTCGGCTCATCATAGCCTGCACCTGATGTGCCCTTGATGACGACGAGTTCATTGCTCAGGCTATACGGGAGAACGTAAATGTCGTTTCCATCCTCACGGTAGATATTACTCATGTACTCAACGGTACCCTTATCGTTCTTGGTCACCGTAATCTTCTTCACACCTGCCAGTTCTGCGCTGTTTATAATATCATCTCCGTCGCCTAATCCGCGCTGGGTGTTGCCAGACTTCGTGACTGCCGGATTATTTCCTTGCCGAGTCTCAACCACAACACCAGCCTGATAGGTGTTGCCCGTAAGCGTCTTTCCCCGTTCTCTCCAACCTACGATGGCACCTGCATATAAGTCCTGGTCTGTTTCGGCTGTATTGGTAATCTTGGTAGTTCCAGCATTGACCTTCACCTCGCAATTGGTGATTGTTGAGCCTTCATAAGTGTGCCCAACAATGCCGCCTGCACATTGTTTGTAGGTAGGTGAGCCGCTCATGGTGATTGTCACGTCTTCAATGCTACAGTTGTCGATGGTGCCGTTAGTCATGTATCCTACAATACCACCTGCCGATGTGATGTTGGAATAATTGTTATTAGTGATAGAACTGTTTTTTACACTACAGTTTTCTATCTTTCCGCTGCTTCTGAAGTCAGCCACAAGTCCGGCTGCGTCTTCACCAGTACTGCCGCCAGTTACTGTACAGCCGGTAAGTGTCAGGTTCTTGATGGAGCCTCCGTTCATGACATAATTGAAGAGACCGTTTTCGGAAGTCAGATTGCTGATGGTCTTGTTATTGCCGTCGAACGTGCCTTCGAAGGAGAAAATGGTGTAATTTCCTTTTCTCACTCCTATTGATGTGAATGCTGATGTTTCTTGAGACCAGTCGATATCATTATTCAGTTTGAAAGAATAATTCAGCACAATACCCTGATTGACGTAAGTGGAGATCGTTTTTAGCTCAGTAGTCGTGCTGACAAGGTAAGGATCGTCTGCTGTACCGCTTCCCGTCCAGGGTGACTTCCTGATGAGATAAAAATATTCGTCATAATTAGTGCTGGTCTGGTCGAAATGAGCGAGACCCTCATAAGCAGGCGTAATATCTGTAAAGAATTTCTTGTAGCCTGCGGTAGTGATATACAAATTGCCCTCAGAGGTCGCTGAAGAACTGAAGGATACGGTTGCATTCTCGCTGGTGCCTTCAAATGCGTAGTAATCTTCACCAGTACACTTTATCTCAGACTGACCGCCACTCAAGACAACTTTAAGATTTGCCAAACCGCTCTTGATTCCAGCAGAATTACTTGTAACGATATAGGCTTTGTTCAGCGTCAGCGTACTTGTTGCAGCGTCAAAGGTTACACTGGCAGTAGATCCGCCCAAAACGTTAGCGGCATTAGCGCTGGTCACCTGAATGCCTTCTACCCACAAGTCGGTGGCTAATGTTACACTTGCCGTCACATCGGCATTGGGCATCGTAAAGGTAAATTCAGTATGATTATAATTATCTGTATCAACACCATTTTTTTCCTCTGCCGTCACATCAATAGTCTCATCATTTAAGGCCATCCTCGGCTTAAAACCAGATGTAAGATCAGGATAAACAGACAGAATCACATCATGTTCGGGCAAGGCATAATAATCGTCACTAAGAGGATAGATTGTTTCTTCATCAAGAACATATTCTGCACCGCTATTCTGATCAATATTGATGGTAATCTTCTTTACGCCTGCGAGTTGTACTTCATCTATTTCGTCAGAAGAATTTCCTATACCGCGTTCCTCATAGCCAGTCCTGGTTGTGGTGACGGAATTAATAGAGGTCTCAGTCGTTACACCATATTCGTAGGTGTTATTAGTAAAAGTGGCATTCCCTCCGATACCTGCTATGGCACCACAGTCGATTGTTCCAGATGTGGTTGGGTTCGTACAGGAGATATTGCTGGTAATTCCTTTCACATTATTATTGCTGATGGATGTAACGCCACTCCCTTCGATACAACTCACAACACCACCAGCATAAATAGCACCTGGAGTTGCGTGTGTACTCGAGATGGCAGTGGAATTCACTTCACACCCACTAACTGTAGCAGATCCCTCATTGTCGATCCATCCCACGATACCTCCTGCGTAAGAAGAACCACTCTTTGTTGTATAGTTTGACGAACTTGCGATGGATCCAGAAGTTACTGTACAGTCGCTAATGGTTCCTCCATATAATTCGCCTGCTATACCGCCAGCACTGACAATTTGTCCAACGTTATCGGTTGAGATCGTACATCCAGAGGTGTGACAATTGTTAATCTCACCATCGTTGAAGGCGCCGACAAATGCTCCGATATGATAACCACCTGAAATAGTGCAGTTGCTCAGTGTCAAATCCTTGATGATTCCTCTATTAAGATGAGAGAAAAGGCCGTTTGTGTTATTATCGTTTGGTGCTATCGTCAGGTTACTGATGGTCTTGCCATTTCCGTCGAAAATGCCAGAAAATATCGCACTATTACTTCCTATGGTTTCAATCGTGATGCCAGTGCAGTCAATCGTTTCGATATTATCGCTGAGTTTGACGTTCGATCCAGGATCAATCAATTCATTCTTGTAGTAGTTTGCGAAGTTCTTAATATCTGCTGCAGTCTTGAGGATGTATGGCGTATCTATGGAACCATTGCCTCCGCTAAGCATCTGTTTTCCGACGAGCGTAGCGTAATAAAAATCACCAGAGAGAACCTGAAGGCTATTTTGAAGAGTTGGAGTGCCAAATCCACTTACACATGCGTCTGTTGCAGGTTTTGCAACCAGAGTACCTGTACCGTCTGTGCTTTTAATAGTTAAATTTGAAGCGGTTGCTCCTGCATACGTGCATTTAATGGCACTGCTGTCTGGGGCAGTGATGTAATTTTCACCTTTCAGGTCGATGGTCAGGTCACCATAACTGTAAATGCAGCCGTCGATGGTGGCATTCTCCAGGGTCAGTGTACGGGTGCTGTAGTCGAAACTGACTTTTCCGCTCTTAATACAGGTGTGTGTAATGTTTGAGGCGTTAGTTTCAGAGGCATGTACGCCTACTTGTGTCGGGAAAGGACCATAACCCTCATGTGATTCATGTGATCCGATAAAGAGTCCATATCTGCTATCAACAAATGTCAGCGTATAGGATGTCTCCTTTGGGAAATAGATAGCATTTCCTTCAAAAGACGCAGTGATTTTTGTTGTACCAAGACCCACTGGCGTTATCACACCTGTTGAGGGATCGATGGTTGCTACACTGGTATTATCAGAAGAAAAAGATACAGACACCCCGGACACCTCATTAGAATTATAAAAGTCAGGATAAATTTTGGTGTCGTTATAGAAGTTCACACTATGCGATTCTATCTTGTGTTTTTCCTGACCATATTCCAGATAGAACATAAAATCGTTATCATCTATATCTACCTGATTATCTTGCGCCCACGCTAGGGTGGGGGTGAGCAGCAGGGCAAAGAGTGCCAAAAGGATTTTGGCAAGAGCATTGAGCCGTCTCGGCTCCTGTTGATGATTGACTAATCTTTCTTTCATAATGGTTATCTTTTTGTTCTTATTCGATGGTTGTAAGTGAAAACACTATTTGGGGGACAAAGTTACGATTTTTATTCGAAACGACCAAGCATTTTTCCATAAAACTATCGACAGTCTTGAGAGGCAAAAATTATCGTTCAATCACTACCTTGTTTCCGTTCTTGATATAGAGTCCGGTCTTGGTAGGCTTCTCGATACGGCGACCCTGTAGGTCGTACCATTTCTCGACGCCGTTCTCGTAGAATACCACGTTGCTGATACCCGTGTCATCGCCCTCGTTATGACTGATGCCGTAGACCGCACGGGCAGCACCAATGCCACTCAGATCGAGGTAGCACTTGCCTGCGGGGATAGTGCCTGTAGCCTTCAGGAATTCATCCTTATAGAGTACATAATACGTCTTGTCAGAAGTAGAAACGCTGTTGGTAGCATATTTCAGCAAGTTACCGCTTGGCAGGGTGCCGTCAGCATCTGTGGCTGACGTGTAACTGAAGGCTGTGACATTCTCGCCTCTCTCCAACAGGATGGCGGTGTTTGGCGGTAGCACCTTTGTCTCAGCAAGAATCACCTTGTTATCGCTCACACCCGTTACGATGTATGCCTTAACACCATCGAGTACTTTATAAGTTTTATTCGATCTATTGCAATAAGTTCCAAACGTCAGACCAGAAGCAAAGATGTCGTCGAGACTCATTGAATAGCTATAAGTCACAGAGACGGTGTCGCTATATACGGTATACGTATCATTCTCCTTTGTAAAGGTGTACCCTACCCTTGCCGACAGGGTTCCTTCCTGAAATGCAACACCGTCATCCGCGTAATTTTTCCATGTTGCAACATTGTCACCTGTGATGTCATCCCACGTATAACTGATGGCCATGCCGGCGACATTCTCCTTTGTCATCGTAATCGCGGCATGATCCTCTGAATAAGCACCGGCGGGCATGCTGATGACAGGAGTCTTTGGTGCAGCATCCACATAGAAAACATAAGTATCCTCTGCGTATTTGCCGCCTCCCGCGTAAGCGAGAGTAATTTTTGCATTACCATATCCCTCAGCAGTAATCAAGCCGTTGTTGTCAACTGAAACAACATTATCGTCATCAGAATACCAAGTCAAATCCGTCGCTGGGATGTCCTCAGGACAAACCACTTGATAAAAATCCTTGATGGCAAACGTATTGCCATTCGTCACTCTGAGTGTCGACAAGAAAGCCTCTCCGTCCTTGATAGAAAGATAGTCTTCGATGCCGTTAATAATAAACGTTTTCGTCTGCGTCAGATCCGTTTTGAAGTTCTTGCCCGCCGACGACAGTATTACCGTTGCCTTTCCGGGGTTCGTGTTGTTGCTGTAATCTGCCTTGTAGTCACTGGCTGCAACAGGGATTGTTTTGTTGTTTGTATTCTTAAACGTCACCGTCAGCTGCGGTTCAATCGGCTCGCCAGTGGCATCCTGATCCGGAATATCAGCAATCTCAACGTTGAAGTCGACCTGGGCGATAGTATAAGTCCTGATTATTTGACCTGTAAAGTTGCCCTTACCGTTGATTTCGCATTTGGCAGTACCTGCATCGATGCTGTCCTTATACGCCGTCAAATAGTCCGTGCCGAGTACCAAATTGTGGTCAAGATATGAGATACTACTCACTTTAGGTTTCTGTGCTTCACCGGTATATACCAAACCGTCAGCACCAATCAAATCGCCGACAATGTTATCCTCCGACAAATTCTTCGGATTGATAGTGAACGTCTTTACGATAGACGTGGCTTCACCAGTGTTGGTAGTGTAGATTCCCTTTCCGGTAATCGTTGCTTTGGCCGTACCGGCATTCACGGTGTCCGAATACACTACGGTATAATCCTTGTCTTTCACCAAAGGGTCACCGTCGGTAATCGTCAGAGCCGGTTCATGACCCTCCCAGTTGAAGGTCTCATCAAGAATATTGGAAACCATATCCAGCGTCAGTGCCTTGCGCGACTGGAAGTTGACTGTTACGTCGACATTACTGCCGTCAGTAGGCACTGTGAACGTATATTTTGTCACACCGCTGGGGTCAGTGTTAGACGCCGATTCCGTAACCGCAATGGTGGAATTGTCCAAGCCTGGATCTCTGGTTCGATTTTGTGCCATCTCGCCAGTCCAAACACTATAGGCAGTAATATACTCTTTGGTCACATAGTTCCCGTCAGCAGGCGTCACCGTTAGGGTACATACACCACCGCTGATACTGGATGATACTGTTCCCGCATTATCGTTAGCCACCCCATTCAGTTGCTTCTTAATATTAACGGTGGGGTCTGCCCATGCTCCCATAGCGAACATGAACATGCCCAGAACTGTCAAGGTCTTAAATATATTATGTTTCATAACTCTACTTATTTTTTACCTTTTTACTTTTTCACCTATTCACCTTTTTATATACCTTCTTTCCGTTCCTGATATAGAGGCCATTCTTCATCGGCTTCTCTATTCGGCGTCCCTGCAGGTCGTACCACTCATCTCTTAATTCTTCATTCTCAATTCTTAATTCGTGAATTCCCGTGTCGTTGCCACCGTGAACGATGTTCAGTCGGGCCGCTGCGGCACCACTGACCACTAGATAGGCACGATTGGCAGGAATCGTACCACTTGATGCGCGCCTGAACATATTGTTAATTAAAATATATACCGTTCCGCCTGTGATAGTGCTGACACTTACTGCCTCAGCCGAACCTTTCAATATGTTGTTCTCAAACGTTGAGGTCGCTCCCGTGTAGGCACTGGCAGAAATGCCAGACCATGAAACATTGCCAGAAACATTCTTCAGTAGGATGGCTGTATTCGCAGGAATATAATCAATTGCTGAACTCGTCACTTCAGATGCGCCTACAGCTGTCACCTGATAAGCCTTTAATCCTTCCGGTGTTGCCAGATCCTCAGTACCGTAATAGGTAGCCCACTCGTTCGAAGCGCTGAAGCTGACGTCAAGCAGACGGTTGATAGTCAGCGTACCCGTCTCATAGACGAAATCGTAGTTTGCGGCCTCACCACCACTGGCTGTAATCGTATAAATGCCCGCCTTGGTGACATCAGACTCACCGTATGAAGCGGTTGGCTCAGTTGTCAGGACATCCTCGTCGTCACCATCCACGAAGCCATCATAACTTACAGTCAACTCTATATTGTCTCCAACGTTATACGTCTTATCGTCAGGCGTCACCGTCAGTTGGGCTTTACTGATGGTGAAGGTCGCCGAACCCGTGCTGCCGTTGTAGTTGCCTGCACCCGCAATCGTAACAGTAGGCGGAGTGGCAGCAGTAGAAGCGGCGGCATTAATGTTGTTCGAATAGACGGTGATGGTGTAGTCGGTGTTGACATTCAGCTCGGTGTCGCCGTCCTTCACGGTGATGTCGGGTGTCTTTTCTGTGCCATCGTAAGTGATGACCTCGTCAGGATCGGCCAGCAAAACGGTGAACGTCGTAACCTTGGGTGCGATGGAAGTTTGCAGGGCAACCTCGCAGGGCCCCCATACTCCATAATTAGCGCTTTCTTCTACCTTATAGAACACAGCATAGTAGCCTACATTTGTTCCTTGAGGAACGGTTGTTGTCCAGTTTGCAGGATCAGGTAATGTGGAAAGGGCTTCATCACCAAACTCGCTGGTACTGTATTTGTAGCAGTACTTAACCGTTACGCCATCAGGCACGGTCGCAGCCGTTATCAGGTCTTTTGCCTCGTTAGTAAATGACAGGTCAGCCTTGGCTTGAGGAGATGTCCATCCTGTAGCCGTCCAATCAACTGATGCCCGGGTGATTTCAAAGTCAAATTCTTGGCCGCCGCCGAAACTGCCAGTGCCGGCAATGACTATCAGATAGTTGCCAACGTCTGTCATTGACTCAACAGTCTCATATCCATCACCTTCAAGTTTCTTTTTATAGGTAACGGTATAGTCGGTGTCTTTTGTAAGTGGCGTTCCTGTTTGGTCTGTTATCGTGGGGGTGCCTGGATTGACAGCCGTACCAGTGTATGCTGCTGTTGTAGATAGTCCTGTCACGGTATAGTCGGAAATGTCTGTCTTCACTGTATAGGCTACCGAAGTGACATCACTGGCTACGGTAGTGCCTTCTGATGTATGCTCCACCCAGGCTTTAAGCGTACCAGTCTGGATGTTGATGCCTCCTGCCGGATAATCAGCAGCGTCACCATTATTCCATTTGTACTTAATAGTTGTATTTGCTAAATTGGAAGATGTAATCGTAATAGGATCGTGAGTATCCAGATATGTACCTGCATCCAAGTTGATGGTAGGAGCAGGAGGTACGACCTCAAAGTTCATCGTGAAATAATTATTCAGTACAAGGGTCTTGCCTACAGTAGTATTCATGGCTACGGAACCTCCGGTGGTGCCAAGAACTGTTGACGACACTTTTCCCGTTTCGGCATTATAGGTTACATTTGCCTCAATGCCCAAAATACTGATACCGTCGCTTTCCTCAATGGCCGGAACCAGGACAAGATCAACGGGATCAGCACCATACACCAGTCGCATCGGATCTTCAGCAGAGTCAAAATACTTACCGATGGATACATCACTATAGTCTTCTGCATACTTATAGCGAACTTTAACTGTCAATACTGAAGCCTTATTAATAGTTAATGGATTTTGAGGATCATATTGAGTAAATGTTGTCACACTTTGCTGATTCGCATCTTCATATTGAAGGGTATAGAAGAAGTTGAAATCATTAGTGTTTGTAATTGGAACATTGTTATTACCAAAGCTAACGCCAAAACTAACTACATTGTTTTCAATACTAATTTTGGGACTGGAAAGATTATAAATATACCAAGTATCGGCATTGGCAAAATAGGCCAGACTGCCACCAAAGGTAACACCACCTTCGAAACCAGACCAAAGAGAACCGTCTAATCCACTACCAGTAAGTTGGGTTCCATCACTCGCGTCTCCAGCCTTTTCAAAACGTAGTGTTGCGTTAGTTTTATTGCTTGTTATCGTAAATAAACTGCAATCTTCTTTAAACCGGATTGTCAAATTTGGCAAATCACTCACAATAGGATATTCCATAAGATTTGCCCCATCAAGTATCAAGACATTCTTATTGTCCTCAACCGTAAAACTCACTTTACCATCAAGATACCCTTCTTCTGCGAAGATATTGGAGGCATTAGCACTTGTCACTGCTTTTTCACCAATCCATAATATCACACCAGAAGGCTCAGTAGAGATTTTAACAGTTTTGGGGATGGCGTTTCCATTCGTAAATCTACTATTTCCATAATAAACTCCAGGAACATTGTCACCTCCTGCAGTTTTGGCTTCAGTTAAGTACAAATCATTATCCCAAGTACACTGCGAGAACTCATATACTGGTCCTGAGTCACCAGTGTCACCAGAAATAGTTATTGAAGGAGAAGTTGCACCCTCTGCTTTAGTGAAATGAATAGTTCCTACATTATCCCCATTTAGAGAATAGTGCCCATAGAATCGTCCGTTAACAGTATTCGTTCCACTGATAGCAACTATTAAATCCTTTACATATACATCAATATCAGGTTCGTAAGTGTCACCTTCTATCACTGCTCCACTCAGCGTCAAAGTGTTGGTGCCCGCATCAAACGAGATGTTTTCATCATCCAGCACATTATCCGTTGTTCCCATGATTTGAGTATTTCCGATTGCCAAGCGCGGCCAAACAGTAGATACAGTATTATTATAAAATCCTAATCCGTTCTCATAGATTACACAATCATACGGAACATTTGTTAAACTATAATTGCCACTAGATGGTTGACCCAGAGTTAATGTACCGGGATCGTCTTTATCAGTAGAGACGGTAAGAAATGCAACCTCGCGATTAAAATAAACACCATCGCCAGTACCTCCTGAACTAATTGTATTATCGCCTGAAAGATAAATCTTAAATTCCTCCTGGTTACCCAAAACGATGGCAGGTTTACCCTCAGTTGTTGAACACACAAATCCATCGAGAATCAATTGATCGTTTTCGTATTTTACAGTAGTGTTATTCTCACCCAGCACATGGTTCTTGTTTGTACCACTCACTTGAATATAGTCAACTCCATTAGAAGACACCACCCAAATGGGATAATAAACATCCGGAGTAATCGTTAAAACGTACAAACCTGAACGTTGAGCTGCGAACCTACTATTATAGCTATCCCAATGCACACCAGGCTCATTAGATTGGATATAGAGACCATCATCTATAGTTACATTATCGAAATTGCTGACAACATCACCATCATTTGAAATATCTAATGAACCAGTACCAGTAAACTTTAAAGTTCCTGCATTTGAGGCATCATTTATAAAACCATAGAGTTTATTTGTTCCAACTAAATTGATAGTCAGCTGCTCATCTTCGAGGTTACTTATAATAGATGAGTTAACAGTAGATGTTCCAATAGTAACACCATTTAATGTCAGCGTAGCAGGCGTGTCTCCACTAGCAGCTGTGAAAGACGCATTACCATCACCAAAGATGTCTGTAGCATTATTACTTGTTACACGGTAGTTCCCGACAGAGATTCCGTAATCTGTTCCGCTAAAGGTCAGAGTGATGTTAGTTATTTGTCCTGTTGTAAAGGTGGGGGTAGTTTCGCTACTGCTACGCTCAATGGCTAATTGTATGTATTCGTTGTTGAATGATTGAGAAACACCATCTTCTGCAATATAGGTATAACTGGGGACATCTGAGCCACCAATGGTAATACTTCCGATTAATGTTCTCTCTGTTGCACTCAAGGTAGCCAGTCTGTAGACTTTAAGGTTAACATTATTGTTGTTGATGCTTCCTGCAAGTGTAAAACCAGTTAGGGGACCAGACAGTGGATTTACGTTTGTGAGCTTCACATAACTAAAACCGCTGTACAAAGAAGAATTTGATTGATAAAATGCATCTGCTGTCACATTCCATTCAGTAACCTGATTATCCCCACTACCAGAATAGTAATAGTTGGGACCAGAATCGCCCGTATAATAGAACGTCAGTGACTGACCTCCGTAGGTATAGTCTGCCCATGCCAGATTTGGCAAAAATACCATGGTAAAGAGTACCATAAGATTGCGTAATCTTTCTCTCATAATGGTTATCGTTTTGTTATTATTATCGTTTTTGTTATTCATCGCATTGCATTATAAATGCAATTATGGGGGCAAAGATACAAAAAAAAAACAAATAAAACGTATTTTTGGATAAAAAAGTTCGTTTTTGGATATTATGGCTCCGAAAAATGAAAAATCAGCCCCAAATCTGGGGGAAGACATTCCGACATCGGAAAAACGTGCCCTGGATTGGGGGGAAGAAATTCCGAACCCGGAAAAACATGCCACGGATTGGGGGGAAGAAATTCCGAACCCGGAAAAATATGCCCCGGATTTGAGGCGGAAAATTCCGACCTCGGAAAATCTTGCCCTGGATTTGGGGGAAGATTCACCCACCTGTGCATAAACGTGCCCCGGATCTGGGGCATAAAATTCCGACTCAGGAATGTCTTCCCCCAGTTTTGGGGCAGGTTTTTCAGACTTCGGAATGCTTATCCACGAAAAAATCGCTTACAAAAATGAATTGTAAGCGATTCCTATGAGATCTGGCGCAAGCCTTAGAACGGCAGGGACAGCACGAACCGGGATCCGGGGCCTTCGAATGCAGTGTCGAGGGTCAAGTCACCGTTCAGACGACGGGCAATACTACGGGCAGCGGTCAAACCGATGCCTGCGCCGTCGAAATAACTGTTGAGTTTCGTGAACGGCTCGAATACCTTCTCGGCATCCTCGGCGGGAATACCGCTACCGGTATCCTCGACGATGAACTGCATCTGTGCGCCTTCGGGCTTGACGGTGAGTTTTACACTGCCTTCCGTAGTGAATTTGCCTGCGTTGTCGAGGATGGCACCAAGTGCACGCACGGCCTGTGCCTCGTTGGTGAGAAGCATGGAAGTTTTCACATCTTCTGCGGCCTCCGTGGTGAAGGTCAGATAACTGGCGGCACCGATGCCTGACTCCTTGATGGCCTTGTCGATCAGGTCGCCTACGGTGATATTGTCATCAGCCTCGATGGCCGTCTCCAGGTTCACGTCGTTGGCGTTGAGGATATTGTTCAACAGACGGATGACGGCAGCCGGGTTGGAGAGCAGTTGTTGCTTGGCCTCAAGGGCGGCCTGTTCAATGATCTGCTTCTTCTGCAGTTGTGAGCCGCTGAGGGCCTGGTACTGTTCCTGCAGGTCGTGGTTCTGCTGCTGCAGTGTGTTCACGGCGTTCTGCATCTTCTGCTTGTCCTCTTCCATCTTGTCGAAGGCGAGCAGGGCCTGCTCATAGCCCTGGCCCACACTGTCGAAGTTCTGTTCCAGTGAACGGTAGTCGGAGAGCAGTTTCTCCTGCTCGTCGACGCGCTTCTGGTAGTCCTTCAGCAGTTGTTGCTGTTCCTCGGTATGCTTGTTGGCTGCCTTGACTTGGAAATAGAGTGCTGCGCCGAGGATGAGCACCAGCAGCACGAGAATGATAATCAGGATGGTCATAGACTACGCTTCTTCTTTTTTCTTTTCTACCTTCATGAACTTCGTAAAGCCGGTCATTGCCAGCACCTTGTAGATTTCAGGGCTTACGTTGGTCATCTTGAACTGGCCCTTCAACTGCATCACGGTACGCATGGTCTTCTGGATGATGCGGAGTCCGGAACTGGCCATGTAGGTGAGTTCGGAACAGTCCATTTCGAGGTCTACGCCTCCGTCCACCAGGGCGGGTTTGATGTCCTCTTCAAACTGGTTGGCGTTCATGGTGTCGATACGAGCACCGGTCTGGATGATGGTCTTACCACCTTCTTTGATAATCTTTGTCATAGTTGTAATAATTTTGATTTTACTTTTTTTCTTTTTTACTTTTTTCTATCAGATAGTTTTCTTCATGGTGAGCAGGTTCTTACCTTCGAGTCGTTGGTAGGTCACCTGGTTCATGATGTTCTTAACGATGTAGATGCCCATGCCACCGATGTCGCGATCCATGGGATTCACGTCGGGATCGGCATCTTCCTTGGCAGTCGGGTCGAACTCCTTGCCTTTGTCGCTCAGGACGAAGGTGAGTTCCTTCCCGTCACTCTCGGCGATCAGTTCGATTTCAGCCGAACTCCCTTCAGGGTAGGCATAGAAGATGACGTTGGATACCATCTCTTCCATCACCAGGTTCAGGTTCATCTGGAGTTCCATGTCGAGTCCCAGTTCCTCGCCAATCTCTTCGACGAACTGGTTCACACGCTCCAGTTCGCCAACTTGATTTTTGATTCGGATTTCCTTTTTCATTATTAATAGTGTTTGTTGGTTATTGATTTTCCTTGATGAACTTCACGCAGAGCATGGTGAGGTCGTCGTTGGGCTCTGCCCCCTCACGGTGCTTCTCCACCTCCTCGCGCAGCATCTCGATGGTCTTCTCACAGCTTTCAAACGGGGTGGTCTGCAGAATCTCTAATAGTTTCTCGTCGCTGAACTGTTCCTTCTCGTTGTTCTCTGCCTCGTTGAGGCCGTCGGTATAGACGAACAGCGGACGGTTGGTGATATCGGTAATCTCCTCGCCCTCGTATTCCAGTTCCGGCCAGAGACCGATGGGGGCGTTGGGAATCATCTCAATAAATTCGGTAGTGCCGTCGCCAATCAGTACGGGCGGGTTGTGACCGGCATTACAGAAGTCCAAGTGGCCCGAGGTCAGGTCGAGCAGACCGAGGAACATCGTGACGAACATGCCGCGCTCGTTGTCTTCGCCAGAGAGGGCATCGTTGATGCGGGTGGCGATTTCTGCCGGCATCATACCTTGGGCGGCGAGGGTGCGGAACAGACGGGTGGCCTGTGCCATGAAGAGTGAGGCGGGCACACCCTTACCCGACACGTCGCCGAGGGCGAAGTAAAGTTTGTCGTCCATGAGCACATAACCGTAGAGGTCGCCGCCGACTTCCTTGGCAGGGGTCATCGAGGCATAGAGGTCGAGGTCGGGACGGTCCGGGAAGGTGCTGGGTACCATCGACATCTGGATGTCGCGGGCGATACGCAGGTCACTCTCGATACGCTCCTTGGCGATGGTGGTCTCCTCGAGTTGGTCGTAGGCGGTAAGCAGTTCCTGGTGGGTGGTCTCCAGTTTGCTATGGGCATCCTCCAGTTTCTCGTGGGCAATCTTCAGACGTTTCGCACTGCGGATGCGGAAGAAGAGGAAGATGGCGAGAGACAGGACGATAATCGAGGAGATGATGATGATGCCAAGACGCTGTTGCTGGGCTTTCTCCATCTCGAGCCGGGCCTGTTCCTGGGCCTGTTTGGCCTTCAACTCATCCACATGCAGGAGGGTGTTCATCTCCGTCAACTGCCGTTTGGTGTCATGGGTGTTGATGGAGTCGTTGATGAGATACATCTCATGGTAGAGGAGGGCTGCCTCCTGATAGCGTCCGATGGCCTCGAAGATCTGGGCTCGCTGTTGTCGGACACGGAAAATCTCGGTCTTGTCGCTGGTGTCGTCCATCATACGCATACGACGGTCATTGAGCGCCAGAGCCTCGTCGTAGAAGCCCTGTAACCGACAGAGTTCGGCGCGGTAGTAGAGCCAACGCATATAGAGGAAACTCTCCTTGCTGAACGTACGCTTCTGTACTTCGTCGAGCATCGCGCTGGCCTTTTGATAGTCGGCTTCACCGATGGCGGCCTGGGCACAGGCCAGGTAATAGTAAGCCCAACGGTTAGCGGCCTCACCGGTATCTTCTTTCTTGTCGGCGTAGTAGTCGGTGAGGAAGGTTTTCCATTTTTCCGTCAGGGCATCCAGTTTCTGGTATTCCTTCTGGATCTCGAGCACGTCGCCGTAATAGGCATAGATGTCAGAGACTTGCATCGGCATCGAGTCGATGTTGGCAAACAGGTCGAGACTCCTCTGGTAGGAACTGGCTGCCTCCTCGATATTGTTCATGTTGGCATAGACATTTCCCATGGAATAGTAAGCCATGCCCATACCGTAGTCGTCATTGCGCCCCTTGGCATCGTCGTACATCTCCTTAGCCTCCTTCAGACCGGTATTGGTCAGACCGGCGAAGTTGTAGCCGTTGATCAGCAACGACCAGGTCTCGTAATAGTTTTTCCATTCGCTGTTCCTACCGAGGAACTCAAGGGCGTCGGGAGCCTGTTGAAAAAGGGAGTCGTTGAGGTCGGTATTATAGAAGAGTGTCATCTTCAGCACGCGGGCATTGCCCTCCTCGCTGTGATCGCCCTGATGACGAGCCTCGTTGATCCAATCGTTGATACACTTCAACTGATAGTCCAGGTCGTCGGTCTCCAGACTCAAGTCATAGAGTTTCTGCAGGATGCCGAAACGCTCCTTGCCCTGTACGGACGGCAATTGTTTCCTGAGTTTCTCAGCCTCATCGCCGAAGATGCAGACTGTGACAACCAGGAGAAGCAGGGTGACAAACCAGCGGTTGAAGTTCATAATTGCACGCAATACGTTCATAAATTGCTGCAAAAATACGAAAAGAATCTGATATTGCCAAGTTTTATGGCAGAAAAATCAATAAATGGACCAATTTTCCACCTCTTTTATAGGTCCAGACCATTATTTATGACTACTTGGCGCATGTTTTTCAACAAGTCGCTGGCGAAAATGAAGTCTGTCAGACGCTCGTTGGTGGACTTCATGATCTGACTGCTTTCGCCCTGCCATTCCTTCTCACCCTCGTAGATGAAGATGATGTTCTCGCCGATGCCCATGACGGAGTTCATGTCGTGGGTGTTGATAATGGTGGTGATGTTAAATTCTTTGGTAATACCTTGGAGCAGGTCGTCGATGACGAGCGAGGTCTTCGGATCCAGACCCGAGTTGGGCTCGTCGCAGAAGAGATATTTCGGGTTGAGGGCGATGGCACGGGCAATGGCCACGCGCTTCTGCATACCGCCGGAGATCTCGCCCGGGAATTTTTCTTCAGCCCCGCTGAGGTTGACGCGGTCCAGACAGTCCATGGCGCGCTTCGTTCTTTCGCGGAGGGTCATGGAAGAGAACATGTCGAGCGGGAACATGACATTCTCCAGGACAGTCAGCGAATCGAAGAGGGCGGCACTCTGGAAAATCATACCCATCTCACGGCGCATCCTCACCTTCTCCTGCTTGGACATCTTCACGAAGTCGCGCCCATCGTAAAGCACCTGCCCACTGGTGGGCTCCAACAGTCCGACGAGGTTTTTCATCAGCACGGTCTTGCCACTGCCGCTCCGGCCGATGATGAGGTTGGTCTTGCCATCCTCGAAAACGGTGTTGATATCTTTCAGGACATCCTTGTCTTCGAACGACTTGTATAGATTTTTGACTTCAATCATGACAGCAGTTGGGTTAAGAAGACATCACTGAACAGGATCAGTACACTGGAGGTGACGACGGCATCGGTACTCGCCTTGCCGACATTGACACTGCCACCCTCGACGGTATAGCCGCAGAACGCAGGGACACTGGAGATGATAAAGGCAAAGAACTGGCTCTTAATGATACTCATCCACATGAACCAGGGTTTGAAGTCGTGCTGCAGACCGAGCGTCAGGTCGTCGGGCGGTAGCACATGACCGATATACGACGTGGCGTAGGCGCCCAGGATACCTGTGGCAGATGAGAAGATCACCAGGAACGGCATGATGGAGAGCATGCCCATGATCTTCGGGAGAATCAGGTAACTGGCAGAGTTGACACCCATGATCTCCAGGGCGTCGATCTGTTGGGTCACCCGCATCGTACCCAGTTCGGAGGCGATGTTCGATCCGACTTTTCCAGCGAGGATCAGACACATGATACTGCTGGAGAACTCCAGTAACAAGATCTCACGGGTGGTATATCCCGACACCCAACGGGGCATCCAGGGGCTCTGGATATTCAGTTTCATCTGAATGCAGATGACGGCGCCGATGAAGAAAGAGATGAGCAGCACGATGCCGATGGAATTGACACCTAACTGGGCCATCTCCTTGACATATTGCTTGAGAAACATCCTGATGCGTTCAGGTCGCGAAAACGTGCGGCCCATCAGCATCATGTACCGTCCGAATATAGTGAGATATTTGGTTATCAACATGCTCTTGCTCCCTTATTTGGGTGCAAAGGTACTAAATATTTCTTAATTATGAATATTTATTTCTTATTTTTTGTACCTTTGCACCCGATTATGCAGCCGATTATGGAAGAAAACATGAATAATGAGCGTTTAGTGCTCCGGACGGAAGGACTGGTGAAACGCTACGGGAAACGTACCGTCGTCAACGATGTGAGTTTCGACGTGAAACAGGGTGAGATCGTGGGACTGCTGGGGCCGAACGGTGCCGGAAAGACCACCTCGTTCTATATGACCACCGGACTGATTGTCCCTAATGGCGGTCATATCTTTCTGGGAGAAGAGGACGTGACATCGTACCCGGTCTACAAACGGGCCCGTGCCGGTATCGGCTATCTGGCACAGGAAGCGTCGGTGTTTCGTAAGATGAGTGTGGAAGATAATATCCTGTCAGTCCTGGAGATGACAGGCAAGCCCCGCGACTACCAGTTGGAGAAACTGGAAAGCCTGATTGCTGAGTTCCGTCTGGAGAAGGTGCGCAAGAACAAGGGTGACCAACTCTCGGGTGGTGAGCGACGCAGGACGGAGATCGCACGTTGTCTGGCCATTGAGCCGAAGTTCATCATGCTCGACGAGCCGTTTGCCGGCGTGGACCCCATCGCTGTGGAGGATATCCAACAGATTGTCTGGCATCTGAAATACCGTAATATCGGTATCCTGATTACCGACCATAACGTAGACGAGACATTGGCCATTACCGACCGTGCCTATCTGTTGTTCGAAGGCCGTATCCTGTTCCAGGGAACACCGGAGGAACTGGCCGCCAACAAGGTGGTGCGCGAGAAATACCTCACCGAATCGTTCGAACTCCGTAAGAAAGGTTTTCAGAGTTAAAATATCTAAATTGTGCTTTTTTTCGGCTGAGATTGCGTAATTTTGCACCTCCAAATTGAGATATATAATAAATAAGGTATAAGAAAAGATGAAAATTTCATTTGATTGCGCCGATAAGATCAATGGTCTGTTGACGATGACCATTGAACCGGCAGACTACCAGGAGAAGGTAGAAAAGACACTGAAGGACTATCGTAAGAAAGCACAGATTCCCGGTTTCCGTCCGGGGAATGTTCCCATGGGATTGATCAAGAAACAATATGGTACCGCCGTGAAGGTGGAAGAGGTCAATAAACTGTTGGGTGAGAAACTCTATGAGTATGTGCGTGAAAACAAGATTCAGATGCTGGGCGATCCCCTGCCCAATACGGAGAAACAACAGCCGCAGGACTTTGAGAAGGAAGGTGATCTGACGTTTGTGTTCGATATTGCCGTGGCTCCCGAATTCGAGGCCAAGTTGAGCGGACGCGACAAGATTGCCTACTATACCATCGCCATCGATGACAAGATGCTCGACCAACAGGTACAGATGTATGCCTCACAGGCCGGCGAGTTTACGAAGGCTGAGGTGTTCAGCGGCAACGATACGTTGACCGGCGACCTGCGGGAGTTGGATAAGAAAGGCAATACATTGGAAGGCGGTATCACCACTGAGAGTGGCATGATCATGCCGGCCTATATTAAGGAAGACAAGCAGAAGAAACTTTTCGACGGATGTAAGGTGGGTGATATCATTACCTTTAACCCCAAGAAGGCTTATCCTGACAATGATGCAGAGGTGGCCGCCCTGTTGAAGGTGGACAAGGAGAAGGTGAAGGACCTGAAGTCTGACTTCAGTTTCCAGATTACGGAGATCCGTCATTTCCAGCCCGCAGAGGTGAATCAGGCCCTGTTCGACAGAGTCTTCGGAGAGGGCACCGTCAAGAACGAGAAGGAGTTCCGTGAGAAGATCGCCGAACAGTTGAAGGCTCAGTTTGTCGGCAGCAGCGACTATAAGTTCATGCTCGATGTCCGTGAACATCTGGAGAAGAAAGTCGGAAACCTGGAGTTCCCCGAGGCTTTGTTGAAGCGTATCATGGTGAACAACAACAAGGATAAGGGTGAGGACTTCGTGGAGAAGAACTTCGAGGGCAGTATCCAGGAACTGAAGTGGCACCTGATCAAGGAACAGATCGTGGCCGCCCAGAAGATTGAAGTCAAGGACGAGGACCTGAAAGAAGTGGCCAAGAGCGCCATCCGTGCCCAGTTCGCACAGTACGGTATGAGTAATGTGCCTGAGGACGTGGTGGAGAACTATGCCGACGAGCAGTTGAAGAAGCGTGAGAACATAGAAAACTTCGTGGACCGTGCCGTCGATCAGAAGTTGACGGAAGCGCTCAAATCGGTGGTCAAATTGGACGAAAAAACCGTCACTTTGGACGAGTTTAATAAGTTAATGGAGAGAAAATAAGTTTTTTTACGAAAAAATAACTCCATTTTTTGAGGGGTTATCGACTTTTTTGTTTATCTTTGTGTCCCAATATACAAGATAAAAGGTCGATAACCCTTTATTGTATAAATGAATAGTGAATAATGAATAGTGAAAAGTGATATGAAGAATGATTTTAGGAAATATGCTGTAGGGCATTTGGGAATGGACGGTCTGACTCTCGACGAGATGATGAAGGCTCAGGCACAGTATCTGAATCCGTACATTCTGGAAGAACGTCAGTTGAATGTGACGCAGATGGACGTCTTTTCACGTTTGATGATGGACCGCATCATCTTCCTTGGTACACAGATAGACGACTATACCGCCAATACGTTACAGGCCCAGTTGCTCTATCTCGACTCCGTGGACTCGGGCAAGGATATCTCCATCTATATCAACAGTCCCGGCGGTAGTGTGACGGCCGGACTGGGTATCTATGACACCATGCAGTTCATCTCGAGTGATGTCGCCACCATCTGTACCGGTATGGCTGCCTCGATGGGAGCCGTCCTGCTCGTGGCCGGTACGGAGGGCAAGCGTTCCGCCCTGCCGCACAGTCGGGTGATGATCCACCAGCCATTGGGTGGCGTCCAGGGTCAGGCTTCGGACATCGAGATCGAGGCCAAGGAGATCTTGAAATTCAAGAAAGAACTGTATACCATCATCTCCGACCACTCCCATACCCCCTACGAGAAGGTCTATGCAGACTCTGACCGTAACTACTGGATGACGGCGGAGGAAGCCAAGGAATATGGCATGATTGATAACGTATTGACGAGGAAAGGATAAGAATGGTAAAGAAAGGTTGCTGCAGTTTCTGCGGAAGATCTGAGAAAGAGGTCAGACTGTTGATCACGGGACTGAATGCCTATATCTGTGAGGACTGTGCCCAGCAGGCCTACCAGATTGTCCAGCAGCAAGACTGGATGCAGAAGAAAGAGGTTGATGGGTCTCATGGGAGCGCAAAGGTGCAGATCCCCAAGCCTCGGGAGATCAAGGCTTATCTTGACCAGTATGTGATTGGGCAGGATGAGGCCAAGCGCTATCTGTCTGTAGCGGTCTATAACCATTACAAGCGGCTCCAGCAGCCTTCCAGTGCCGACGAGGTGGAGATCGAGAAGAGTAATATCATCATGGTGGGTTCGACGGGAACGGGAAAGACACTCTTAGCCCGGACCATCGCCCGACTGTTGGATGTGCCGTTTACGATTGTCGATGCTACCGTGTTTACGGAGGCCGGTTACGTGGGAGAGGATGTGGAGAGTATCCTGACCCGTCTGCTGCAGGTTGCTGACTTTAACGTGGAGGCTGCCCAGCGTGGTATCGTGTTCATTGACGAGATCGATAAGATTGCCCGTAAGATGGATAATCCCTCGATAACCCGTGACGTCAGTGGTGAGGGCGTCCAACAGGGATTGCTGAAACTGTTGGAGGGAACAAACGTCAATGTCCCGCCCAAGGGAGGAAGAAAGCATCCTGACCAGGAATATATCCAGTTGGATACCCGGAACATCTTGTTTATCTGCGGTGGTGCCTTTGACGGCATCGAACAGAAGATAGCCCAACGGATGAACACCCACGTGGTGGGATATAATTCCGTACAGAATGTCGCCAAAATCGACAAGAAGAACCTAATGCAGTATATTGTGCCGCAGGATCTGAAGTCGTTTGGACTCATCCCGGAGATCATCGGCCGACTGCCGGTCCTGACTTATCTGGAACCACTCGACCGTGAGGCGTTGGAAAAGATTCTTGTAGAACCGAAGAACTCGATTATCCGACAGTACGTGAAACTCTTCGAGATGGATGGAATCAAACTCTCGTTTACTCCAGAGGCATTGAATGCAATTGTCGACAAGGCCGTGGAGTATAAACTTGGTGCCCGAGGACTCCGGTCTATCGTGGAGAGCGTGATGATGGACACCATGTTTGATGCACCCTCGAAAAAGATAAAGTCATTCGAGGTGACAGAAGAATTTGTGAAGAAACAGTTCGAGAAGTCACATCTGCAGAAGTTGGCTTCATAAGGACACAAAGCCTATAAATAACGAAATAATATGCCCCAGGAGATCAATCTTACAGCAGCATTGAAGAAATACTTTGGATTTGACAAGTTCAAAGGTGATCAGGAACATATCATCCGGAATGTGTTGGAAGGAAAAGACACGTTCGTGCTGATGCCGACAGGCGGTGGCAAATCCCTTTGCTACCAGTTGCCGTCATTGTTGATGGATGGTACCGCTATTGTCATCTCGCCCCTGATAGCCCTGATGAAGAATCAGGTGGACGTCATCTCCAATCTGAGTGAACACGAAGGGACGGCCCATTACCTGAACTCCTCGTTGAACAAGGCGGCTATTGACCAGGTGAAGGCAGATATCCTGGCCGGTTATACCAAACTCCTCTATGTGGCCCCCGAGTCGTTGACGAAAGAGGATAATGTGGAATTCCTCAAATCGGTGAAGATCTCTTTCTATGCGGTGGATGAGGCACATTGTATCTCGGAATGGGGACATGACTTCCGTCCGGAATACCGACGTATCCGTCCGATCGTGAACGAGATCGGGGAGGCGCCCATCATTGCCCTGACAGCCACCGCCACCGACAAGGTGCGTTCGGATATCAAGAAGAACCTGGGTATTGTGGATGCCACGGAGTTCAAGAGTTCATTTAACCGTCCGAACCTGTATTACGAGGTCCGGGCGAAGACAAAGGATGTCGACAAGGACATCATCAAGTTCATCAAACAGCATCCCGGCAAGAGTGGCATCATCTACTGTCTCTCCAGAAAGAAAGTAGAGGAACTGGCTGCCATCCTCCGGGCCAATGACATCAAGGCGGCTGCCTATCATGCCGGTTTGGATTCTACGACGAGAACACAGACACAGGATGCCTTCCTCATGGAGGATATCGATGTGATTGTGGCCACCATCGCCTTTGGCATGGGCATTGACAAACCCGATGTGCGGTTTGTGATTCATTACGACATCCCGAAGTCGTTGGAAGGTTATTATCAGGAGACGGGTCGTGCCGGTCGCGATGGGGGTGAGGGTATCTGTCTGGCCTTCTATTCCAGCAAGGATTTGGACAAACTGGAGAAATTCATGGAAGGAAAGCCCGTGGCCGAACAGGATATCGGTCGACAGTTGTTGGTGGAGACGGCGGCCTATGCCGAGACGAGCGTCTGTCGCAGAAAGATGCTCCTGCACTATTTCGGAGAGGTCTATGAGAAGGACAACTGCGGCAACTGCGACAATTGTCTGCATCCGAAGACAAAGATCGAAGCCAAGGATCAGTTGATCACGGTACTGAATGTGATTCAACTCATTAAGGAGAACTTCCGCAGTGACTATGTGATAGATTTCATTATCGGTAAGGAGACGGAGGAGATTCTGGCGCATAAGCATCACGAACTGGATGAGTTCGGCATCGGAGAGGATGATGATGAGAAAATCTGGAATCCGGTCATCCGCCAGGCGCTGATCGCCGGTTATATCAAGAAGGAAGTGGAGAACTACGGTCTCTTGAAGGTCACGGCTGCCGGAAAGAAATTCCTGAAGTCACCGAAGTCGTTCATGATCGTGAAGGATGCCGAGTTCAGCGATGACTACGAGGCTGGCGCGGAGCCAGAAGGCGGAACGGGTGCCCTTGACCCGACACTTTCTGCGATGTTGCGTGATCTCCGTAAGAAGGTATCGAAGCGGTTGGGACGTCCGCCCTATGTCATCTTCCAGGATGTCAGCATCGACCAGATGGCTACGGACTATCCTGTGACCTTGGAGGAACTGAAGAATATCCAGGGTGTGGGCGAAGGAAAGGTGAAACAGCCATACGCCAAGGAGTTTGTGGATTTGATTGCCAAATACTGCGAAGAAAACGAGATAGAGCGTCAGATGGACCTGCGAGTCCGTACTGTCGCCAAGAAGTCGATGCTGAAGGTGAAGATCATCCAGAGCATTGACCGCCAAGTCGCCCTTGACGATATTGCAAACGCCCAGGGTATCGATTTCGACGAGTTGCTCGATGAGATAGAGGCGATTGTCTATAGCGGAACAAAACTGAATATCGACTATTTCCTGGAGGAGGTCATGGACGAGGATCATATCGATGATATCTATGATTACTTTGCGGAGTCAGATACCGACAAACTGAGTGTGGCTCAGGATGAACTGGGAAAAGATTATTCCGAAGATGAGATCCGACTGGTCCGTATCAAGTTCATCTCAGAAATGGCGAATTAAATTGTAAATTGTAAATAGTAAAATTGTAAATACATATGGCTTCATTTGTTGACGACAAGATTGTGATGGACGGACTGACATTTGATGACGTCCTTTTGATTCCGGCTTATTCGGAAGTACTGCCAAAGACAGTAGAGTTGAAAACCCGTTTTTCCAGGAATATCGAGTTGAATGTTCCTTTCGTGACGGCGGCAATGGATACGGTGACGGAGTCCCAGATGGCTATTGCCATTGCCCGTGAAGGTGGTATCGGCGTAATCCACAAGAACATGTCGATTGAGGAACAGGCCCGTCAGGTGGCCATTGTCAAACGGGCAGAGAATGGTATGATCTATGACCCGGTGACCATCCCTCTCGGTTCAACGGTAGCCCAGGCACTTGATATCATGTCGGAATATCATATCGGTGGTATTCCTGTGGTGGATGAGGATAAACGTCTGGTGGGTATCGTGACCAACCGTGACCTGCGCTTTGAGCGTCGTCTGGACCGTCCCGTCGAGGAGATCATGTCGAAGGATAACCTGGTGACGACACATCAGCAGACGGATCTGACGGCTGCTGCCGACATCCTGCAGAAGAACAAGATTGAGAAACTGCCGGTGGTGGATAAGGACAACCATCTGGTCGGTTTGATTACCTATAAGGATATTACGAAGGCCAAGGATAAGCCGATGGCCTGCAAGGATGAGAAGGGTCGTCTGCGTGTGGCTGCCGGTGTCGGTGTGACCTTCGACACGCTGGACCGTATGCAGGCTCTGGTCGATGCCGGTGCCGATGCCATCGTAATCGATACGGCTCACGGTCATTCGAAGTCTGTGATAGAGAAACTGGTGGAGGCCAAGAAATCGTTCCCCAATATTGATATCGTGGTGGGTAATGTCGCTACTGGTGAGGCTGCGAAGATGTTGGTTGACAACGGCGCAGATGCCGTGAAGGTGGGCATCGGTCCGGGCTCTATCTGTACCACCCGTGTGGTAGCCGGTGTGGGAGTGCCCCAATTGAGTGCCGTTTATGATGTCTATAGTGCCTTGAAGGGTACAGGTGTGCCTCTGATTGCCGATGGTGGTCTGCGCTATTCCGGTGACATCGTGAAGGCACTGGCTGCCGGTGGCAGTTGTGTGATGATCGGCTCGCTGGTGGCAGGTACCGAGGAGAGTCCCGGTGATACCATTATCTACAATGGTCGTAAGTTCAAGAGTTATCGTGGTATGGGATCTCTGGAGGCTATGGAGCAGAAGCATGGCTCCAAGGATCGCTATTTCCAGGGCGACACGAAAGAGGTTAAGAAACTTGTGCCGGAGGGAATTGCCGGACGAGTGCCGTATAAGGGAACCGTTCAGGAGGTGATCTACCAGATGGTAGGTGGCCTTCGTTCTGGCATGGGCTATTGTGGAGCAGCCACGATAGAAAAACTCCACGAGGCTAAGTTCACCCGCATTACCAATGCCGGTGTCAACGAGAGCCATCCGCATGATATCACGATTACCAGCGAGGCTCCAAATTACAGTCGTCCTAATGATTAAATAATAAGGTAATAATGAAAAGAATTGTCTTTATTTCGGCTTTTTTCCTGAATACTGTTGTCATGATGGCACAATCGGATCCTGTAATCATGACAGTCAATGGGGTTCCAGTGACACGTTCGGAGTTTGAGTATTCCTATAACAAGAACAATTCGGATGGAGTCATTGATAAAAAGACGGTCGACGAATACGTGGATCTGTTTATCAACTATAAGTTGAAAGTAGCAGCAGCACTTGACGCAAAACTCGATACGATGAGATCCTTCAAACAGGAGTTTGCGATGTATCGCGACCAACAGGTGCTTCCGACGATGGTGACCGATGCAGATGTACTTGCACAGGCCCTTGAATATTATAACCAGGCCAAGGAACAAATTGGTCCGAAAGGATTGATCCTTCCGGCACATATTTTCTTCCGTGTGCCATCGGATGCGACTCAAGATGAACAGAATAAGATTAAGCACCGTGCGGATTCTATTTACGGACTTCTGAAGGCTGGCGCGGATTATGCGGATCTGGCCAAGCGCTTCTCTGAAGATAAGAAGACTGGTGCCAAAGGTGGAGATCTGCCTTCATGGATTGCTCCCAATCAGGCTTTCAAGGAGTTTGAGGATGCGGCTTATGCCTTACAGGTGGGTGAGTTCAGTCAGCCGGTGTTGTCGCCGAAAGGCTATCATATTATTATGCTGAAAGACCGTAAGCAGTTGGAACCTTTCGACTCGTTGAAGAATAGCATGATTCAGAGAATAGAGCAACAGGGTATCCGTGACCGTATTGCGGAAGAGAGAATTCAGAAGGTCGTGGAGCAGTCTGGCGGAACGTTGAGTAGGGAGGATGTCATAACCCAAAAGGTGGATTCTCTGTCGGCAGCGAATTCCGATACGAAATACCTGATCCAGGAGTACCATGACGGTCTGCTGCTCTATGAGATCAGTAATCGTGAGGTCTGGGACAAGGGTGCCAAGGATGAGGCTGGACTGGCTGCCTATTTCAAGGCTCACAAAAAGGATTATGCCTGGGAGGAGCCTCGGTTCAAGGGTATGGCCTATCATGTGAAGGATAAGGCAGATGTGAAGGCCGTGAAGAACTGTGTCAAGAAACTGCCTTTCGACCAGTGGGCAGAGGTTTTGCGCAGCACTTTCAATCCAGATTCCGTCATCCGTATCCGGGTGGAGAAGGGACTCTTCAAGCAGGGCGACAACCCGTTGGTCGACAAAGAGATCTTCAAGCAGAATACAACGGTAACGCCTGTCGAAGGTTATCCGATCGATGCAGTCTTTGGCAAAGTATTGAAAAAAGGTCCTGAGGACTATACCGACGTGCGCGGACAGGTCACAGCCGACTATCAGGACATGCTTGAGAAAAATTGGGTCACAGACCTGCGTCGCCGTTATCCTGTGACGGTGAATAAGGACGTTTTGAAAACAGTTAATAAGCATCAATGAAAATAACGAGAAAAATGATCGTGCCAGTCATGGCGGCAGTACCTCTCTTGAGTATTGCCACCATGCCTGAGCATTCTGCCATCCCATATCAGGCATCTGCGCCTGCCGACACAGATTCCATCGTTCCTGTTCCGGTACAGAGTGTCATCGATGAGGTGATCTGGGTGGTCGGTGATGAGGCCATCCTGAAGTCTGACGTGGAGAATATGCGTATGCAGGCTGCCATGGAGGGCATCAAATGGAATGGAGATCCGGACTGTGCGATTCCGGAACAGATCGCCGTTCAGAAACTCTTCGTCCATCAGGCAGACATCGACAGTATCGAGGTGACGGATGCCGATGTGGCACAGGATGTAGAGAACCAGATCAGTACGTGGCTGGATATGGTCGACGGTTCCCGTGAACGATTGGAGGAATACAAGCATCAGACCATCACCGAGATGCGTAACGAGATGCGCGATGAGTTCAAGGATCGTCAGAAGGTACAGAAGATGAAACAGAAACTGGTGGAGAATATTGCCGTGACACCGGCAGACGTGCGCCGCTATTTCTCCACGCTTCCGCAGGACAGTCTGCCGTATGTGCCGACAGAGGTGGAGGTGCAGATCGTCTGTGAGACACCGCGTATCGATCCGGAGGAGATCAACCGTGTGAAAGATGAGTTGCGTGAATATACGGAACGTGTGAATAAGGGAGAGTCGACGTTCCAGACCTTGGCACGACTGTATTCCGAAGACCCCGGGTCTGCCCGTCGTGGCGGTGAACTGGGTTTGATGGGTCGTGGCACGTTGGATCCGGCCTTTGCGACGGTAGCGTTCAACTTGACCGATCCGAAGAAGATTTCCAAGATCGTAGAGTCGGAGTTCGGCTATCATATCATCCAACTGGTAGAAAAACGGGGTGATAAGGTGAATGTACGACATATCTTGAAGAAACCGGTTGTCTCCGACGAGGCCATTGAGAAGGCACTGGGCCGTTTGGACTCCATTGCCGCAGATATCCGTGAGGGTAAGTTCTCGTTCGAAGATGCGGCTTCCATGTTGTCTGACGATAAGGAGACACGCAGTAACAAGGGACTGATGTCCAACTCTCAGATGCAGTATGGTCGTAGTATCACTTCCCGTTTCCAGATGCAGGATCTCCCGCCCGAGGTGGCAAAGGTGGTCGACACCATGCAGGTCGGACAGATATCGAAGTCTTTCCAGATGATCAACTCCAAGGGTAAGACGGTTTGTGTCATTGCCAAACTGAAGAGTCGTGTCGATGGCCACAGGGCCAATATCAGTGATGACTTCCAGGTGCTGAAGGAGGTGGTACTCAACAAACGCCAGCAGGAGACACTTCATCAGTGGGTCGTGGATAAGATCAAGGGTGTCTATACGCATCTGAATGATAATTACCGCGATTGTAAATTCGAGTACGAAGGCTGGATCAAGTGAAGAAGGTCTTATATTTCCTGATAGTTGTGTTTTTGCTGTCCGTGGCGGGTGCCGACGCTCAGAAGAACCGGACGCGGAAGCGTTCGGCCCGGAAGACACGTGTTCAGGACAAACGCGTCTATCTGGTACATGCCGACGTGCTTCATTTCGATCAGTATAAGAATCCCGATGCCACCATCCTGAACGGCAAGGTTCATTTTACCCATGTCGGGGCCAGACTGTATTGTGACAGTGCCTATTTCTATGAGGCCAGCAATTCCTTCGAGGCCTTCGGTCATGTGAAGATGTATCAGGGCGATACACTCTCCCTCCTCAGTGACTATGCCTACTATGACGGTAATGAACAGATTGCTCGCGCCCGTTATAATGTGGTCCTGAAAAACAGAAAGACGACCTTGTATACCGATAGTCTTGACTTTGACCGTCTTTATGACAATGCCTATTTCTTTGAAGGTGGCAAGATGATAGACGGCAACACGACGCTGACTTCCGACTGGGGGGAGTATAATACGAAGACCAAGATGTCGGTGTTCAATTACGATGTGAAGATGAAGAGTCCGAAGTTCTATCTGACGACGGACACGCTTTATTACGACAATGCCCGTTCCCTGGCACATATCGTCGGTCCGTCGAACATCACGTCTGGGGACAGTCATATCTATTCCGAACAAGGCTATTATGACACGAAAAATGAACAGGCACGGTTGATGGAACGGTCGGTGCTTGACAACAATGGAAAGACACTGGTGGGCGACAGCGTCTACTATGACAGTAAATTGGGCGTCAGTCAGGCTTTCTGGAATGTCGTGTATGTGGACTCGGTCAACAAAAACAAACTCACGGGAAACTATGGCGAGTATTATGAGAATACGGGTTTTGCCCTATGCACTGACAGTGCGGTGGCTATTGACTATTCCCAGGGCGACTCGCTCTTCATGCATGCCGATACGTTTAAGGTTGTAACCTATAATATCGACACGGATTCCGTCTACCGCAAGATGTTTGCTTTCCATAAGGTCAGGGCCTACCGTACTGATGTGCAGGCGGTCTGTGACTCCTTGATATATAACTCTCTGGACTCCTGTATGACGATGTATAAAGACCCGATTGTCTGGAATAACAACCAACAATTGCTGGGTGATGAGATACAGGTGTTTATGAAGGATTCTGTCATCGACAGGGTCCATGTCATCGGGAATGCTTTCTCCATCCAGCAACTGCGCAGCGATACCGCATGTTATAATCAGGTCTCTTCCAGGGATATGTTCGCCTTTTTTGTCGACGGGAACATCCATGAGGCACAGGCGAAAGATCAGGTGACTATCGGCTATTATTTCGAAGAAGGCGATTCTGTACCTATTATATATAATTATCAGGAGACGTCAGAACTGAGGATGTTCCTCAAGGACCGGAAGTTGCAGAGTGTGTGGACACCCAAGACCTCCGGTACGATGTATCCCCTGAACCAGATACCGGCAGACAAGAAACAATTGCAGGGCTTCGCGTGGTATGATTATGTCCGTCCCCGTGACCGCTATGATATCTTCGTTTGGCGACAGAAAAAGTGAATAGTGAATAATTTGCTACCGCCATCATGTCCGATGTGATCTCCCTTTTGCCCGATAGTGTTGCCAACCAGATTGCTGCTGGTGAGGTGATACAGCGTCCGGCTTCTGTCATCAAGGAGTTGGTTGAGAATGCTGTGGATGCAGGTGCCAAGACCATTCATGTGATCGTGCTGGATGCCGGGCGGACGTCTATTCAGGTGATTGACGATGGCACGGGCATGTCTGAAACGGATGCGCGGTTGGCTTTCGAACGTCATGCCACCTCGAAGATCCGCAAGGCAGACGATCTCTTTGCCCTGCATACGATGGGTTTCCGTGGTGAGGCGCTCGCTTCTATAGCGGCGGTGGCACAGGTGGAACTCCAGACCCGGACAGAACAGGACGAAATCGGCACGTTGATTTCTCTCGCGGGTTCGAAGGTGCTCAGTCAGGAACCGGTATCCTGTCCTGTAGGCAGTAACTTCAAGGTGGAAAACCTCTTTTTCAATGTGCCGGCGCGTCGGAAGTTCCTGAAGACAAATGCCACGGAACTCAATAATATTCTGACAGCCTTTGAACGGATCGTTCTCGTCTACCCGGAGATCTGTTTTACCTTACACAATAACGGCGTGGAACTGATGAACCTGAGGGCAGGCAGTCTTCGACAACGTATCACCGATGTCTTTGGCCGACAGTATGGGCAGGATCTGATACCTGTCGAGGTGAATACGGCCTTGTGCCGGATCTATGGTTTCGTGACAAAGCCGGAGTCTGCCAGGAAGAAAGGCGGTTGTGACTATCTCTTTGTGAATGGCCGCTACATGAAACATCCGTATTTCCATAAGGCTGTCATCACGGCCTATGACCGTTTGATACCAGAGGGGATGCTGATACCCTATTTCCTTTATTTCGACATCAATCCCGCTGATATTGATGTCAATATCCATCCGACAAAGACGGAGATCAAGTTTGAAAACGAACAGGCCATCTGGCAGATCCTGATGGCGGCTGTCCGCGATGCCATCGGCAAGTTCTGTGAAGTGCCTGCCATCGACTTCGATACCGTCGGTCGTCCGGAGATCCCCGTCTATAATCCTGACCAGCCAGTCACCCCGCCCGAGCCTCATTATAATCCGGACTATAATCCATTTGAGGTGAAGCGGAAAGAGGAAAGTGGAAAGTGGAAAGCGGACAGTGGAAAGTGGAAGGGGAGCGTGGACTCGCAATGGCAGACACTCTATGACAATCTTGTCCCACCTACCAGTACCCCAGATTCCACCGATCTTTTCGAGATGAACACGTCGACGGTTCCGGAGATGATTGCAGAGAAGTCGCCCGTTCATTACCAGTTTAAGGCGAAATATATCATGACGGCAGTCAAGTCGGGACTGATGATTATTGACCAGCATCGTGCGGACATCCGTATCTTATATGAAAAGTACGTGGCGCAGCAACGTGCCATGACGAGTAACACGCAGAAGATGCTCTTTCCTGAGACCATCCAGTTCTCGGCATCCGATGCCGTAATGTTTGAATCAATCCTTCCCATGCTCTCCGGGTTGGGATTCGATCTCAGTGACCTGGGAGGGAATACGTATGCCATCAATGGCATTCCGGCCGGTATCGAGGGCATCGATCCTGTCATGCTGTTGCAACGGATGGTCAGTGATGCCTTGGAAAAGGGGAGAGGCGTGACGGACGAGATCAACAGTACCGTGGCTTTGAGTCTGGCGCGTAGTGCCGCGATACCCTATGGTCAGATTCTCAGCAATGAGGAGATGGAGAACCTGATCAACGAACTGTTTGCCTGCTCAAATGCCAACTACACGCCTGACGGTAAAGCAATCCTTTGTATCCTTCCCCAGTCGGATATTGAGCATTTGTTGGGTTGAATTAGTTAAAAAACGTCAACGAAAAATAACTTTTCACTTTTCACTTTTTACTTTTCACTTTTTTGTAGTACCTTTGCACCCGCAAAACAAAAAGAGGGCGTTTAGCTCAGTTGGTTTAGAGCATCTGCCTTACAAGCAGAGGGTCGGCGGTTCGAATCCGTCAACGCCCACAAAACAGAAACTTCAGAAGAAATTCTGAGGTTTTTTTTGTTGTTTCAGAGAAATTGTTTACCTTTGTACCCTAAATTCCCTAATATCCCTAACAACCCTACAAAACATTAGACTTATGATTTGGAATGAAACCGTAGAATGTATGGATCGCGAACAGTTGCGAGAGATACAGAGTCGCCGTCTGGTGAAGATGGCGGAATATGTGTATTATAATACTCCCTTTTATAGGAAGAAATTCCAGGAGATGGGACTGGAGCCGGGCGATATCAAGAGTATCGACGACATCGTGAAACTGCCGTTTACCAACAAACTCGATCTCCGCGACAATTATCCCTTCGGCCTGGCGGCCGTACCGATGAGTCAGATTGTACGTATCCATGCCTCTTCGGGTACGACGGGTAAACCGGTGGTTGTGCTTTATACCCGTAAGGACCTGGCCACATGGTCGGAGGCTATCTCCCGTGCCTTCACGGCATACGGTGCCGGCAAGGAGGATATCTTCCAGGTGGCTTATGGTTATGGTCTTTTCACTGGCGGCTTGGGAGCGCACGACGGCGCTACGAATATCGGCGCTTCGGTCATTCCCATCTCGTCGGGTAACACCCAGAAGCAGATCACACTGATGCACGACTTCGGGACGACGATACTCTGTTGTACTCCCAGTTATGCCATGTTCCTGGGGGAAGCCTTGGGCGAGTGCGAGTGGCCGCGTGAGGAATTCAAACTGAAGGTCGGTGTTTTCGGCGCTGAGCCTTGGACGGAGAAGATGCGTGTCAAACTGGAAGAGTCACTGGGTATCAAGGCCTACGATATCTATGGACTGAGTGAGATAGCCGGACCGGGTGTCGGCTATGAGTGCGAGTGCCAGAATGGCACACACCTCAACGAAGATTATTATTATCCGGAGATTCTGGACCCGAATACGGGTGAGCCGCTTCCTGAGGGGGCCTTTGGTGAACTGACCTTCACCCATCTCACCAAGGAGGGTATGCCGCTGTTGCGCTATCGTACCCACGACCTGACGGCATTGCATTATGAGAAGTGCGCCTGCGGTCGTACACTGGTCCGAATGGACCGTATCCTCGGCCGTTGCGACGATATGCTGATCATCCGTGGCGTCAACGTGTTCCCGTCGCAGATAGAGGATGTCATCCTGAAACAGAAGGAGTTCGAACCGCACTTCCTGTTGATTGTCGACCGCGTCAACAATACCGACACCTCCGAACTCAAGGTCGAGGTCAAGGAAGACTACTTCACCGACGATATGTCGACGATGGTGGGTCTGCAGAAGAAACTGGAGGCAGAACTGCGCAGCGTCATCGGCCTGGGCTTCAAGGTCCGTCTGGTGGAGCCGAAGGGCATTGAGCGCTCGGAGGGCAAGGCCAAGAGAGTGATAGATAAGCGACAACTTTAAAATATAAATAAAATGAAAGCAAAACAATTAAGCATTTTCCTCGAGAACAAGTCCGGGCGACTGACCGAGGTGACAGACGTTCTTGGTGAGGCAGGTGTAAACCTCTCCGCCATGAGTATTGCCGACAATAGTGACTTTGGCATCCTGCGTTGTATCGTTTCTGATCCGGAGAAGGCCTATCAGGTGTTGAAAGAGGCTCATTTCGCCGTGAAGATTACCGATGTGATCGGCTTTGTCTGTCCGAACACAAGCGGATCACTGGCGGTTGTCCTCAGGTATCTTTCCCAGAAAGGCATCTTCATTGAGTACATGTACTCCTTTGCCAATGGCGATGTGGCTCATGTGGTGATCCGTCCGACGGACTTGGATGCCTGTGAGCGCGTCCTGGAAGAGAAAAAGGTGGAACTGATGGCGGCAAACGACCTCTATCAGTTGTAAACAGGGAATAATACACCGTGAATCTGCAAGTTTTTCGGGAGAAAATTTTGCAGATTCATTTTTTATCCTTACCTTTGCAGCCCAAACGACACACTATTATAAAGATAATTATCGAGAGTTAGAAGAATGGAATTGAGTTTACTGACAGCCATCTCGCCTATAGATGGCCGCTACAGAGGCAAGACAGAACCATTGGCCGAGTACTTTTCTGAATATGCGTTGATCCGTTACAGGGTACGTGTGGAGATCGAGTATTTTATATCCCTTTGTGAACTGCCATTACCGCAACTGGAAGATTTCAACCATAGCCTGTTTGAGAGGCTCCGTGACATCTATCGCAACCTGACCCCTGCCGAGGCTCAGCGTGTGAAGGACATCGAGAAGGTGACCAACCACGACGTCAAGGCTGTTGAATACTTCATCAAGGAGGAGTTCGACAAGATGGGCGGACTTGACCAGTACAAGGAGTTTATTCATTTCGGTCTGACCTCCCAGGATATCAATAACACGTCCGTTCCCCTTTCTGTCAAAGAGGCACTGGAAAACGTGTATTATCCGTTGGTCGAGGAACTGATAGAGCAACTCCATGACTATGCAGAAGAATGGAAGATGATCCCAATGCTTGCCAAGACACATGGACAACCGGCTTCTCCTACCCGCTTGGGGAAGGAGGTGATGGTCTATGTCTACCGACTGGAAGAGCAGTTGCGCGCCTTGAAGGAGACACCGGTGACGGCGAAGTTCGGTGGCGCTACGGGAAACTACAATGCCCATCATGTGGCCTATCCCCAGTATGACTGGCGGGAGTTCGGCAACCAGTTCGTCAGTGAGAAACTGGGACTGGAACGCGAACAGTACACCACGCAGATCTCCAACTACGACTGGCTGGGAGCCATCTTCGATGCCATGCGACGTATCAATACCATCGTCATCGACCTTGACCGTGACTTCTGGATGTATATCTCCATGGACTATTTCAAGCAGAAGATCAAGGCTGGTGAGGTGGGTAGCAGTGCCATGCCGCACAAGGTGAATCCCATCGACTATGAGAATAGTGAGGGTAACCTGGGCATCGCCAATGCCGTGCTTCAGTTCCTGGCACAGAAACTGCCGGTGAGTCGTCTGCAGCGCGACCTGACGGACTCTACTGTCCTGCGCAACGTGGGTGTGCCGATGGGTCATGCACTTATCGCTTTCCAGAGTACGTTGAAGGGATTGCGCAAACTGATCCTCAATGAGGAGAAGTTACAGGAGGATCTTGACAAGACTTGGGCCGTGGTGGCCGAGGGCATCCAGACCATCCTTCGCCGTGAGGCGTATCCGCATCCCTATGAGGCCTTGAAGGCCCTGACCCGCACCAACCAGGGGATCACTGCCGAGACGATTCGTGAGTTTATCGAGACACTCGAGGTCAGTGAGTCTGTCAAGGAGGAACTGCGAGCCATCACCCCATCCACTTATACAGGTATCTAATATAATACTAATAGATATATTACATATATATTATATATAATAATAAGGTATAGAAAGTAAAGATAGATTTTAATTAGCAAGAAAAATGGATTTCGAGAACGAAAAGAAACAAGAGGAAACACCAAAAGAAGGTTTTCAGAGAGAACAGCGTGAATTCCGTCCGGGCCGTTCACCGCGCCCCCGCATTCACAACGGACAGCGTCCAGCCTATGAGCGTCCGAGTTACAACAATCATGAAGAAGATGAGGGCGGCTTCCGTCCGGAAGGTTTTGGCGCAGGTCTGCAGAGCAGCACACCCCAGCGTCCTAGTTATCGTCCGAGGACGGGCGGCTACAACAACGACCGTGGCTATCAGCCCCGTCAACCCCGTGAGGGTGGTTTCCAGCCTCGTCAGGGTGGCTATAATAGCGGTCGTCCTGGTTATGGCGGTCAACAGCGCGGCGGTTTCCAACCCCGTCAGCCTCGTGAGGGCGGCTACAACCAACAGGGTGGTTACCAGCCCCGTCAACCCCGTGAGGGCGGTTATGGTCAACAGGGCGGCTACCAGTCTCGTGGCTATCAGCCTCGTCAGGGCGGTTACAACCCGAACTACCCCAACAACCCGAACAAGCCCTACAAACCCTTCAAGAAACAACGTCCCCGTTCGGCTGATTACGATCCGAATGCCAAGTATAGCATGAAGAAGCGTATCGAGTACAAGGAGGTCAACTACGATCCCAACGAACCGCTTCGTCTGAATAAGTTCCTGGCCAATGCCGGTGTCTGCAGTCGCCGTGAGGCTGATGAGTTCATCCAGGCAGGTGTGGTGACGGTCAACGGTCAGGTGGTGACGGAACTGGGTACGAAGATCCTCCGTACCGATGAGGTCCGCTTCCACGACCAGCCCGTCAACATCGAGAAGAAGGTCTATGTCCTGCTCAACAAGCCGAAGGACTATGTGACGACTTCCGATGATCCGCAGCAGCGTAAGACAGTGATGGACCTGGTGAAGAATGCCTGTCCCGAGCGCATCTATCCTGTGGGTCGTCTCGACCGTAACACCACTGGTGTGCTTCTGCTCACGAACGATGGTGACATGGCCTCGAAACTGACTCATCCGAAATATCTCAAGAAGAAGATCTATCATGTCTTCCTCGACAAGGCCTGTACGGCTCACGACCTCCAGCAGATTGCCGAAGGTATCCAACTGGAGGATGGCGAGATCAAGGCCGACGATGTGCAGTATGCGCATCCTACCGATAAGAAACAGGTGGGTATTGAGATTCACTCTGGCAAGAACCGTATCGTGCGCCGTATCTTCGAGAGTCTTGGCTATAAGGTGACGAAACTGGATCGTGTCCAGTTTGCCGGCCTCACCAAGAAGAACCTCAAGCGCGGTGACTGGCGTTATCTGACAGAAGAGGAAGTCGATCGTTTAAGAATGGGAGCATATGAATAGAACAAAGATCATCGATGTTTTAAAATCGACAGAATATGGCAAGGAAGTCTGCGTGAAGGGCTGGGTGCGCACGCACCGCAGTTCCAAGGCCGTCGACTTCATCGCCCTGAACGATGGCTCTACCATCAAGAATGTACAGATTGTGGTCGATCCGACCCGGTTCGACGAACAGTTGCTGAAGGATATCACCACGGGCTCCTGCATCTGTGCTGAGGGTACACTGGTGGAGAGCCAGGGCGCCGGACAGAGCAGTGAGATCCAGGCCACTCGTCTGGAGGTGTACGGTCTTTGCGGCAACGACTACCCCATGCAGAAGAAAGGACAGTCGTTCGAGGTGATGCGCAAGAATGCCCACATGCGTCTGCGCACCAATACCTTCGGCGCCGTGATGCGTATCCGTCATAATATGGCGATGGCCATCCATACCTATTTCCATGAGCATGGCTTCTTCTATTTCCATACACCGCTGATTACGGCCAGCGACTGCGAGGGTGCCGGAAACATGTTCCAGGTGACCACGAAGAATCTCTACGACCTGAAGAAGGATGAGAACGGCAAGATCATCTACGACGATGACTTCTTCGGCGAGCAGACCTCGCTCACCGTCAGTGGACAACTCGAGGGTGAACTGGGTGCCACCGCACTGGGTGCCATCTACACCTTCGGTCCCACGTTCCGTGCCGAGAACAGTAACACCCCGCGCCATCTGGCTGAGTTCTGGATGGTGGAGCCGGAGGTGGCCTTCCTCGATCAGGAAGAACTGATGGATCTGGAAGAGGACTTTATCAAATATTGTGTCCGTTGGGCACTCGACAACTGCAAGGACGACCTCGCCTTCCTCAATCAGATGGTCGACAAGACTCTGATCGCCCGTCTCGAAGGTGTGCTGAAAGACCGTTTCGTCCGTCTGCCTTATACCGAGGGTATCAATATTCTGCAGGAGGCCATCAAGAACGGCAAGAAGTTTGAGTTCCCGTGCAACTGGGGCGACGACCTCGCCTCTGAGCATGAGCGCTATCTCGTAGAGGAGCATTTCAAGAAGCCTGTCATCATGACTGACTATCCCCGTGCCTTCAAATCCTTCTACATGAAACAGAACGAGGCTCAAGGTGAGGGTAGCATCGGCTACAAGGGCGCCATTGCCCCCGGCCCCACCATGCAAGGCACCGATGTCCTCTTCCCACAGATCGGTGAGATCATCGGCGGTTCTGTCCGCGAGGAGAGTTATGATAAGTTGATGGCTGAGATCAAACGTCGTCAGATGGATCAGACCCATCTCTGGTGGTATATCGACACGCGCCGCTGGGGAACCTGTCCGCATGCCGGCTTCGGACTCGGCTTTGAGCGTCTGATTCTCTTCGTGACGGGTATGCAGAACATCCGCGACGTCATTCCGTTCCCAAGAACACCCAAATCGGCGGAATTTTAGATGCTCTGGTCGTGGTTTTATGGTTTTTTTACTATAAAAATGCAAAAAAAAGCAAAGAATATTTGAATATTCAAAATATTATATTACTTTTGCACCCGAAAATCAAAATCATAAACGAGTCTATATAATAATAATAAGGTAATAGGAGGACCTTTCGGACTACGAAACAGAAACAATGGTTATCAATAGTGTGCAAACCCCGATGTATAAACGGAATTTCGCGCAAAATACGTCGTTTTTTCGATGAATTGCCCTGAAAATGGCATAATTTTGGCGTTTTTTCAAAAAAAAAGTCGAAAATGTTTGCAAGATTTCGGATTTATGTCTATATTTGCACCAAATTTGTAACTCCGCGCAGGAGAAACTATGCCCTTTTAATGGGGTAATACATATATTTGAGAGAAAGAAAAAGAAGTACAACAACTTAATTTTTATTATTAATTTAATTTTTTTAATCGTATGAAAAAAAGAATTTTTGGTATGCTGCTGATGGGAGCAATGGTAGTTGCTTCTATGAGTACGTTTACGTCTTGTAAGGATTACGATGATGACATCAAGGACCTCCGCAATCTGATCGAACAGAACAAGAAGTCCATTGAGGACATCAAATCGAAGATTACAGACGGAAGTGCAATCACCACTGTTACCGGTGTTACCGATGGTGGCATTGAGATCGAGATGAGCAACGGCCAGACCTACACCATCAAGAATGGTGAAGACGGTAAGGACGGTAAGGACGGTAAGGACGGTAAGGACGGTACAGTCTGGACGATCGGTGACGATGGTTACTGGTACAAGGACGGCGTCAAGACCGACTACTGTGCAGTTGGCAAGGATGGCCAGGACGGTAAGGACGGCCAGGACGGCCAAGACGGCAAGGACGGCAAGGACGGCAAGAATGGTAAGAACGGTGCTGACGGTAAGAACGGAACCAATGGCAAGAACGGCCAGGATGGTAAGGACGGTAAGGACGGTCAGAACGGTGAATACTATGTTCCCAATCCCGAGACTGGTAACTTTGACGTTTACAAGTGGGACGCTGCTTCTGGCACATATGTCAAGAGTGCTACTGATATCTCATTCGTTGCTCCTGGTGTGATCACCGCAGTGATGGATAAGAGCAACCTGACCCTTTTCGGTGTGAAGGATGCTGACGGTAAGGTGATTAAGAATGGTATTGTTATTTCTCTGAACAATGCTCTCCGCTCTATCGTATTCGCTGGTGACGAACTTGCTGATGCTACCAAGGCATTCAGTAACAACAATATCAAGCGCACTTATCTGGATGGTGTTCCCGCTATTCTGGTGAAGTCGTTCTCTTTCAAGGATCTGGAAGTTTCTAAGAAGGATTCTAAGGACGAGATCTGGAAGCAGAAGACTGGTTCTACCTATATCAACCCTGTAACATATGCTTACTATCATGTCAATCCCAGCAACGTGAATGTTGAGGATCTGAAGAAGTTGAGTTATGTTGTGAAGGCTGATGCTGACTACATCGTAACCCGTGGTAAGTCTAGCAGTTTCAAGGCTACTGCTGAGTTCGCTGAGTTCAAGGATGGTATTCTGAAGGTGAAGGTGATCACTGAGGGTCAGCCCGCTTCTTCTGATGCTCTTCTTGCTAAGGATGCAAAGAACAATATCACTGCTATTGCCCTGCAGGCTACCAAGAAGGTTGGTGATAACGACGAGGTGATTACCTCTGACTACACTGCTGTGCACAAGGCTGCTCTTAACGACCTGATCATCGCTGAGAACTCTAAGTATTATAAGGCTAACGCCTATACCGGTAAGGTTCACTATTTCTCTAACTTCGCTGCTGATGGCGTAACTAAGGAATATGTGAAGGATGCTGCTGGTGTAGAGTATGGTCACGCTAAAGCATTTAAGGACTATCATTTCCGTCAGGGTGACAATGTCATGAGCGGTAATGTTGCCAAGTTTGACATTCAGGACCTGAATGCTGGTACGCTCAACGACCAGATCGTATGGGACGAGACCACTGCTGACCAGTACACAGAATATGACGATCCTACCGTTGACTGGAAGTTGGAATACGACAAGTCTTACGATCTGTATGAGTTGGTTCGCGTTCATGAGAGCAACGACGTAGACGGTTACACTAACACAACAAATGTTTGCGCCGAGAAGGAAGTAACAGATCTTGCTGCTCTGGGTCTGAAACTGAAGTTCGAGGTTGTTAAGAACTACAACCTGGAGGTTAAGAACGCTAATCCTAAGATCATCACCAAGCAGGAAGACTTTATCGACCTGGATGAGGCTACTGGTATTGTGAAGGCAAAGGTGTTCGGTGAGACCAACGTGATTGCTGCTGTCGGTCGTACCCCGATTATCCGTGCTATTCTGTATCAGGAGGACACCAAGAAGGTTGTTCGCGTATCCTTCATTAAGATTCAGTGGGTTACTGCTTCTGCTCAAGCTCCTACAGAGAGATGCTATGACCTCTATCTCGATGACTTTGCATTCTCTTGCAATGGCGGTCAGTTGAAGACGACTGTTAAGCAGATCAACACTCAACTCTACACCAAGTTGAACATGTCTAAGGAGGCCTTCCACAAGGCATATCCGTACTTCCAGGATGTTTACATGGGCAAGACCAAACTCAAGAATGAGAAGGATGAGGATATCGACTACGCAGGTGATATGCTCGGATGGGTTGAGAATGCTGCTGATCCTGTAACTGCTTATGCTGCAACTGTTGCCACAACTTATGGCAAGGGTAAGGATGGTAAGATTCAGTCTACACAGGCTGGTATGGAAGGTGAGGCCTTCGCTATCGACGGTTCTACTCTGAGAAACTACACCACTGGTGGTAACTCTACATACGAAATCACATTGTCTGCTACTGCTGACTTCTTGTGGGACAATGCTGGTAAGACTGTTTACAACGTCGTGACCTTCGCAAGTGCTAAGAGCGCTGACAACACGAAGTTGGAGGGTAACAAGGTTCATGTCCGCCTGATCGCTAATGTTGGTGCTAAGACCAAGGCTTCTGCCCTGACTCACGAGGCTGACTACCGTGACGCTTACTGGGATGCTGCCTTCAAGGCTACCTCTTACAACGTGAACGTTCCTAACACTACCACAAGGAACGATGCAGATGAGTGTCTGTACAGGAATAACCTGAACATGTCGTTCAAGACCTACGGTGCTGATGATGGTATCTACAATGGTATCGTTAAACTGCCTGGAATCAATAAGACCGACGTGAAGCGCATGGTTTACTACTTCTGTAAGGATATGGCTGGTAACCAGAATATCGGTGGTATCGATGTCGAGTTCCTGATTCTTGACAACGACAAGAGTACTTGGAATGGTACAACAACACCTGCTCTGGCTGACAACCGCGCTGATACGCTGCTTGCTCGTCCGAAGGGAAGCACTGGTGCATACTCTGTAATCGCTTACATCCAGAACTACGAGATCAAGGCTAACAACTATGCACAGTCTATCCTGAGCAAGGCTGCAGATCCTACAGTGAAGGAAGTTTACAACCTCTTCGAGTATAACAAGGATAATAACAACCGTGCTCCGAAGACTGGTACTATCCAGATTTCGAAGACCAAGAGCATCAATTACACCACCGATGCTACACTGGCTAAGCGACTCCTGAATACTGAGAAGATGAATGTTCTGATCGGTTCTTATGCTGAGGTTTGTGAGGTTAACACGAAGGTTAAGACTATCAGTGTATCTTACGACGGTAAGGATCACTTCCAGGCTGACATTATCAAGCCGGTATACGGTGAGAAGAACGAGGGCGCTAGAATCTACGACGCTATCAACTTCCCGATCAATGCCGACGGTACGAAGAAGAGTTACATCCGTCTTGAGGATATGCTCGACCTGTACGAGTGGCGTTATCTGTTCGACAACAAGAACGCTAACGAATACAAGTTCGGTTATCCTGAGTATAACAAGGCTAACAACTATACTTCAATCGGTACATGGCACTGGAATTTCTACGGACCGTTCACAATCACTGTCAACCCGGCTGACGTAAGGTGTGATATCGATGGTGATGGTACCAAGAATAAGGTTCCTGCCGGCTTCTATGTAGGCTACGACAAGTTCGGTACAGGTCTGTTCGCTCCTGGTGCAGTAGGTGCTGCCGCTAACAGCGTGAATGTGACCGACCCGACTGACGGTGCTCTCTCTGGTCACTTCGTGAAGACTGAGTTCGGTGTACTGACATACCACAACAACGGTACGAAACTGACAAAGAACCGTCACCTCTATGTTCCTATCAAGGTTCAGTACGGATGGGGTGAGTTCACCGTTGAGGTTACAGTGCTGATTTATGCTACTGACGAGGCATAATAGTCGAGTTAGAACATAACATAACTATCATAGGGTGCCTTCCTTCTGTGTGAAGGCACCCTATTATTTAAAAGGTTTTTTAATAGGTATTAAGATGAAAAAGTTTTTAGGAATTGTCTGCCTGCTGGCAGTGCTTTTGCTGGCAGCCTGTGGCAGTAGCAGTTCAAACCGCGACAACCGCCGTTTCGCCGGTTCGTTTACCGATGAGTTTGGCAACAAGTTCGTGCTGAACGAGGACTATACGGCTACCATTCAGTTTGCCGGTTCTGAGAATGTGAATCAGACCACTTGGCACGATGGTCCAAACCATCAGAGTCCGTATGCCACGATTGAGTATAATGGTGATCCTACATACTATTATCTCCGTGACGGCTATCTGTATCGCCGTCAGGAGGACATGCAGAACGGTACATGTGCCATCGTCATTGAATACGACGACTAAATGGAATTGAAGAGACTGTTCTTCCTCGTCTGCCTGCTTTGCGCTGCACTGACCGCCCCTGCTCAGAAGTCATCTGAATTTCGTGGTCAGATCAAGTTCGGTGCTATTAAGCACAATGTTGGGAATGTGTATAGGCACTATCCCCTTCATCGGGTAGTATTCCAATTCCGGAATGTCGGAAAACAGCCTCTGAAAATCTATAAGGTGGAGCCGTTCTGCGGCTGTGTGACGGCTAAGTTCACTGAGAAGCCCGTCCTTCCCGGTCAGTTGGGATACATCACTCTGACATACAACGGTGGTGGAAAGCATGACGGCTATTTCAGCGAGAACATAGAAGTGTATAGCAGCAGTGAGAAAGACCCACGCACCTACCTGAACATCTCAGGTACCCTCGTGGAATATCAGCCCCCTGCTGACAAATAATCCCCTAATAAAGAGCGACGACAGGATACCTGTCGCCGCTCTTTTTTCTACGGAATTAGTATACCAAGCAGATTTCAGGGGAAGGTTTTGCACCCCGGGCAATATGTTGCCCCAGATTCAGGGCAGACCATTTTAGAATTTCATTTATATGCCCCAGATCTGGGACACGTTTCTGCACACCGGGCAATAATCTGTCCCAGTTTTGACACTGTTATTGCACCCCAGGCATAATGATGCCCCAGATTTCGGACACGTTTCTGCCCACCGGGCATTATCGTGTCCCAAATTTCAGGCACTCATATTGCACACCTGGCAATATTGTCTCCGGATTTTGCCATGTCATTGCCCCCTGTGCATTGTCATGCCCCAGATTCCGGACAGACTTCTGCCCCCCAGGCATAGTTATGCCTCAGATTTGGGGCAGACTTTTGGAAATCTGAAGCGATATCTTTGATTTTTCAGACAGACCTCTCCACTTCTGGAACGCAATGTCACAAAATCCACTCATACCATCGGAAAACCAAAATGGCTTGTCCGGAAATCCAGACATATCATGCCGTTTCAAGAATGTCATGTTTCAGATTTCAGGCATGTCGCAACGGTCGAGGAATTCTTATCTTCTCAATCATTCTGAAATAATTCGATATCTGCACACTATATGGAATTCAGTATTCGGCTGTTAGCCTCGTCAATGATATTAACATCGATGGATTTCAGGTAGATTTCCGTTGTCTTTTGGTTGGTATGACCCATTCCCCGGCTAATCACTTCGATAGGCACCTTCATCTGTCTGGCGATGGTGGCCCATGAGTGACGCGCCACATACATTGTCAGTTTTTGACTGATACCTACTTGACGGGCTACAATCTTGAGATTGTGATTGATGATGGTCTGCGAATATCTGTACTGACTGCGCTCTTTTCCATTCCGTTTGTGGATAAATGGCAATAGATACTCGTTGGTGTCCGACGCATATTTACTGACGATATCCTGCATCTTCTTTTCCCACCGGATATGGAGATCTTGACCCGTTTTCCGTCGTTTGTAAGTAAGGATGCCATTTTTGACGTCGTTCTTCTTCAGGTTCGCCATATCGACGAACGACATACCCCGTGTATAGAAACTGAACAGGAACATGTCTCTGGCAAACATCAGTTCCTTGTCATCTGTCGGGAATTCCTTCAGCGTCCGTATTTCCTCTATGGTGATGGCCCGCTTCGAAGTCTTTGCCATGCCGGTATAGACGTGCCGGAAGGGGTGATGGTCTATGGTCAGTCCCTGATCGACGGCCTTATGATAGACGGCTCGGAGGATTCTCATGTAGAAGGATACGGTATTCATAGCCAGATCCTGTTCCCTCAGATAGACTTGGTAGGCTTCCATCAGGTCGCTGGTGATCTGACCAGGCAGGATATCCTTTCCCTTCATATAAGTTTGGAATTTCTTGTACGCTGCCCTGTAGGTTTCCAATGTGCGCTGGTTGCCGCCGTTTTTCAACTTGTCGATTTGCGCTTTGAAGAAACAGAAGAATGTTGTTTCATGCCGTTCAGGCACTTTGTTTGATTGGGAATCAACGGAAGTATCTGAGAAGTTGATGTAAATCTTATTGTTCTGGAGCAGTTCCTCCAGTTGCTGGTGTGATAAATGAATAATGATATCAGGCATTTTTCTCACAAAGATACAAAAAATGTGCCTGAAATCGCAGGCACGTCATCACAAGGGTTAGAAAATGCGCCGGAAATCAGCGGCATAATTTCACAAGGGTTAGAAAATGTGCCGACAATCAGCGGCATATTTTCACAAGGGTTAGAAAATGTGCCGACAATCTCAGGCACGCTAATTCAGTATAAGAAGAGCGGCGGCAGGATCAATTCCTGCCGCCGCTCTTTATGAGGGGATTATTTTTGAGCAGGGGCGGTCAGCACAGCGCATAGCAGGCAGACAAGGAAGAACGGCCTCTTCATATTCATTTACTCGTCGTGATCAGGGGGGCAGGTCCCATGGTCATGATTGTCTTTGGTGACAAACGTTATTTTGTCTTCTCTTGCATGTCTTGCTCGAACTTTTTGGCGACTGAATCGGCCTGATTGTTGTCAATGACACGCTCGTCGCCCTTGTTCGTGTCTACCACGCAAAGACGCCAGTTTCCCAAATAGTCGTATGGCTTGAAGTAGAAAACGGTCTTCACTTCCGGCATGTCACCTTCGGCATGGGCAATGATGGCAGAAACCTTCACCTCGTTGGAATAGGTTTCATTGAACTTGATATACTCAATTCGATGATCGATGATCGGCAACGACTTCAGCATACCGGTCATTCGCTGGATGTGCTCATTGTCGAGCAGTTCCGGCTCCTGATTCGGGTCATTGGCATTGTCCATATAAAGCATGGCGACGGCATCGGTGACGTTACCACTCTCGACACATTGGAAGAAATGATTAATCAGGTTGACGATTGTCGTCGTGTCCTTGTCCGTCATTGCCAGTTCAAAACCGGTGGGCTGGTTACCCTGAGGGGCCTTATCGCTCTTACAGCCGCCAGCCAAAAAGAGGATGCCAGATAGGAGGATGAAAAATGAAAAACGCTTAAGTGATTTTCCTGTCATAATAACTTGTTGAATTTAAAAAATCGGCAGGCAACCCTGCCTGCCGATTCAATTAGTATCTTATAATTGCTAAGAACTCAGATTACTTTTTACGAGCATTATCCTGTGTCTTACCAACTACGCTCTTAATGTAAGTCTTGATCGTACCCCAGTCGTACTGTACCTCAACCGGGAACCAAACGGTGAATGTACCAACGGTCACACCATTGTTCTCATAGTGGATTGAACCGAAGTTCGTGGTAACAACACCTGTGGTTGCATTTACTGATGAAGTAATGGCTGCGGCATTAGAGAACGTAGCATCGGCCTGCACAGTACCATCGGCTGCAATGTAAGAGAATTGCAGTTTACTTGTGATATTGCTCAACTTCGTGCGAGCACCATTCAAGTCTGTCTCAGCATTGGGAACGTCAACCTTAATCTTTATACCGCCAATATTCTGGCCGTAGTAGTTGAAGTAGTTCTGACCCTTACGCTTGTTCTTGTCAGCGGCATCAACGAAGTCGTGGTCACGCCAGTCAACAAACTGGAACTTAACAGCAGAGTTAGAACCGAGTGTCTCAGCATCCTCGAAGTTTGCAGAACCCTCGTTAATGTCAACAGGACGGAGGAACTTGATGTCAAATGAATAGTTCTTTACATCCTTGGCACCGATTGTACAGTAGTCTGCGAACACACCAACCTTTGCAGTGACAGTCTTGTCGAGTTCCTTATGACCATAAGCATTCAAGAGTTGCTTAGCCTTAACGCCATCGTTGTAACGGACAACACCTGTCAGAGGATCCATACTTGCAATCAGGTCTGTATAGGTATAAGCATATACAGGAGCAGCAGCAGTTCCGAGATTAACGGTACCCTTAGTCCTCTTTGCATACAGTTCATAACCGTAGTTGGCATCAGTATAACGGGTTGCATCGGTTCTTGTTCCCTGATAAGCATACAGTCCGTGACCATCCAGGAACTCAATACGCGGGAATCCAGCAGTGAATGCCAGTGTTGTGTATGGAGCAACCATCACGGCAGCATTGTTCAGCGTATTCTTAACGATTGTATTACGGATATCAAATACATACTCATCATCAGCAGCAGCGGTAGATGTATAAGTAGGAGCATAGTTGGCATTTGAAGTCGGGATAGTCAGCACATCGTTAGTGGTTCCGATAACCTCAACGTTACCATGGATATTCTCGTAGCCACTTCCTGCAGTAGCATCGTTGTCAGCATACCAGTAACCGTTAATCTTGTTGGCAGTTGTGAACTCAGGCTCTGGAGTGATATTAATCTTTCCAGGCTTCCAAGTGAACTTCACATAGAAGTACTGAGGACCAGAACCAGCGACACGAGTGTAACGTACGTAGGTGCTGATTTCAGTCTTACCAGCCTTGAAGAGTGCGTACATGCGCTGGTTGTTGAGAACCCACTGGAGAACCTCAGTCTGTGTTCCAGCAACGTCAACTGTCGTCTGTGAAACCACACCGTTCTTGTTAGCAACAGTTACAGCAGTTGCAGTCGTTGTATTCTCCGTGAACTGGTTAGCATCAGCCGTACCACCATCGAGCGTATAGTTAGCCTCGAAGGTTGCCTTGGAAACCTGAAGTTTGGCAATAATCAACTCTTCTATGTCATGCCATGCCAACTTAACAAGCGTTGTATTTGCATCACCACAAGCAATCGTGTAATCAGGCTTTGTAACAGGATCGATTTCAATTCCGTCTGCCTTCTGAGGAGCAGCACCAGCAGCAACAATCTTAATCTTGAAGTAACCAACAGCAGCGATATTGCCATTATTGGTATCGGTCAGCAATACACGAACGACAGGTTCCTTATCAATACAAGCCTGATTCTGTTCAGAACCATAAGGAGCCTGCTTACCATCGACGGTCAACTGTGGACGGAAGGTATAGCCATCCTCAGGATTGATGGCTGCATGAGCACTCTGAGAAGTAAAGTTGGCACCCTTGGTATAACCAACGAGTTGGAAAGAATAAGCGAAGCCATCCTTCTCGACAGTACCAGATGTAGCGTCTGCATCCCACTGCTTGCAAGTAGCACCATTATCCTTTGAACGGTGGGTATTAACAACAGTACGGAGGTCAAGGGTCTTGTTCCAAGCCACCTCAACAGTAGCAGCAGCAGCAATGGCAGCAGCGGCAGTCTTATAGAGGTGTGAAGGAGTAACAGGAGCAGTTGCTGCCGGTGTAGCCTTCAAGTGGATTTTTGCACCAGCCAAAGCAGCCGGATTTGCGCCAGCCTCATACACAGGGTTGTTCAACTCAAGATTTGTCCAAGTGCTTGTCATAACAGCAGCATAGTCTGAAGTCACAATAGAGTCCTTCTGGATGTGCTGGAGAGCCACAACACTTACAGTATCCTTAGCACCGACACCGGTCTTAATGACCTCACCCCAAGCAGCCTTCCAGCCCTTGATGGCATCGGCATTGTAACGAGCGTGAACCGTCACCTTGCCTTTTGTGCCAAGGTCAACCTTGTTGACTGTAAACACGCTTGAGATATCTCTGTTGGTAGAACGAGTAGCCCACTTATTGTAAGCAATGAACTTATAGTCGTCAGCCTTGTCAGAAACCTTTGCATTGGCAGGATTCAGATGATAGGTAGCCTGCAGGTCAGGAGCAACGGTTGTCAGAGCGGCAGCAGCCGTCGGAGCATCGGTGTTATACTGCTTCTTAACAGAAGAGATACCACCTGTAGCAGCATAATTGTATTCCACATCAGCAGACACAGCATTTACAGTAAGTTTGTTATACTTGTAAGTAGAGAACTCGAAAGCCTCGATACCGTCGAAATAGAAGTCTGGCTCGAAGACGAGGCTCTGCAGGTGTGACCACAGGGTAATTACAAACTGCTTGTCCTTACCAGTACCACCCTCCACATTGTAGAGATAGAGGTAACCAGCCTTCTCGTCATATACTGCAGTAACAACACCTGCACCTTCAGCAAGCCACTTCTGTGTGGTGATGGTGCGTGTAGCAGGATTGGTGTTGGGATCAACCTTCACCCAGAAACCGGCCTCGTCACCTTCTGTTCCAGGAACATAGTAGATGCCGTCTGCACCGTCCTTACCATCTTGGCCGTTCTGGCCGTCCTTGCCATTGGTGCCGTTCTTACCGTCGGTACCGTTCTTGCCATTCTTACCGTCCTTGCCGTCCTTGCCGATAGCGTTGTAATCGGTCTTTTCACCATTAAGATACCAGTAACCGTCATCGCCGATAGACCAGACTGTACCGTCTTTACCATCCTTGCCGTCAATGCCGTCCTTACCGTCCTTACCGTCCTTACCGTCTTTACCGTCTTTACCGTCCTTACCGTCGGCACCGGCCTTCACAGTGTACTGTGTACCGTTAGACAAAGTGACAGTAACCCCACCTTCAGCGGTCGGAGTTACAGTCGAGACTGCAGTACCATCGTTTACCTTGTTCTGAATAGCGGCAACGGCATCAGCATTCTTCTGGATCAGAGCGCGGAGGTCCTTGATGTCATCATCGTAATCCTTACAAGACGTAAACGTACTCATAGAAGCAACTACCATTGCTCCCATCAGCAGCATACCAAAAATTCTTTTTTTCATACGATTAAAAAAATTAAATTAATAATAAAAATTAAGTTGTTGTACTTCTTTTTCTTTCTCTCAAATATATGTATTACCCCATTAAAAGGGCATAGTTTCTCCTGCGCGGAGTTACAGAAAAAGAAGTGGTAGGGGTATAAAAAAGCCGGACTTTGGTTTCAAAGCCCGGCGATGTGATTATTGTACCCTCAATTAAAGTTGAATATTGTTTTCTGGTAATTCTATCAGACCATCGCGGAGGTGGATGGTGCGGTCAGTGATCTGGGCGAGGGCCTCGTCGTGGGTGACGATAACGAAGGTCTGGCCGAACTGGTCGCGCAGATCGAAGAAGAGTTGGTGGAGTTCGGCCTTGTTCTTGGAATCGAGGGAGCCGGAGGGCTCATCAGCCAGAATGACGGCGGGACTGTTGACGAGGGCGCGGGCCACGGCGACACGTTGTTTTTCACCGCCGGAGAGTTCGTTGGGTTTGTGGGTGGCACGGTCAGCCAGTCCCATGAAGTCGAGCAGTTCCTGGGCGCGCTGTTTGGCACGTTTCCGCGAGAGTCCTGCGATATAGGCGGGAATCATGATATTCTCAATCGCCGTAAACTCCGGCAGGAGTTGGTGGAACTGGAACACAAAACCGAGGTGTTGGTTGCGGAAGTCGCTCAACTTTTTCGATGAAAGTGTGGTCGTATCGATGCCGTCGACACATACTGTACCGGTGTCGGGACGGTCGAGCGTGCCGATGATCTGCAACAGGGTGGTCTTGCCGGCGCCTGATGGACCGACGATACTCACGACCTCGCCCCGGTCGATGTGGAGATCGATGCCTTTCAGCACCTGTAATGTTCCGAAACTTTTCGTTATATTACTAATGGTAATCATAATTCCTTTTTCCTTATTTCTAATTTCTAATTTTCTTGTCCAACCAGCGCAGGATTGTATCATAGATACTCTTCTCCTCATGGTGCTGGGCCTCGGTGAAACTCATACGGTCTTCCTTCTGGTGGCCATACTGGTCGGGGAAGATAATCATGAGGTTCTTGCCGGAGTAGTATTTCTGGAGTTCATCGGGCAGACGCTCGATGGCATTCTTGTAGGAGATAGTACCCTTACGGGCCGTGATGACCACGAAGAGATGGTCGTCGGCGATGCTGGTAGCGAGTTGGGGCAGTTCTTTCCAGTGCCCCATCTGGGTGTATTCAGCGCGGACGTTAGGGTGGCGGTTGTTGATGTATTCGGCAATGAGTACCAACGACTCCTGGCGACCGTGGAACTGGATGCGGCAGTCCAACTGTCCGGCCAGTCTACTGAGACGCTCCAACCACCGGTGGAAGCCGGGTTCAAACTCCGCTCTTGACGGTACACACACCTGAATGCGGCGCAGGGTGTTGAGCGGCTGGATGAAACGGGTGAGGATAATCTGGCGGTTCAGGCCGTTGTAGAGGCTCTGGATGAACTCGCCCCAGAATTTTGGACTGATATCGGTGTGGACATGCATGCCCATCACAATTTCCGAACAGGCAAACTCACGGAAGGCGTGCTTGATGCCGTTGGCGATGTTGGAGGCCAAGCGTACCTGTGTCTGCATCTGTACTTCTGTCGATGAAGCCCGCTGCTGCAGGCTCTCCAACAGTTGGAGTCCCTGCTTGCGTCCTGCCGAGGCGTGCTGGTCGTCATAGACCACGTTCAGACCCACCAGTTCACGGTTGAGTTTCTGGTTGCGTATCAACAGGGCCAGACTGAGCAGTTGCGGGGCAATATCGGGATATTTCACACAGAGCAGGATCTTCTCATCGTCGGCTTTCGGATCCTCAGCCTGCAAGTGATTCTTCTCGTGGATGATAATCTGTTGGGAAGCATGCTCCGTCATCAGGGTGGAGATGATACAGGTAACCAGAATCATCATCACGACACCGTTGAGCATGTGGTCATCGACCAGGTAGATGCCGGGAGCCACTTCGAGTCGCATGCCCACCATCACCATGGCGATGGCACCGGCAGCGTGGGCGGAGGTCAGTCCGAACATCATATTACCGTCGCGCTTGGGCAGACGGAACACCAGACTGGAGATATAGGCAGCCACCGCCTTGCCGAAGGTGCCGAAGAAGGCAATGAGGAAGACTATCCATAGCACCTCAGCACCAGTGAAGAGGGTGCGCACGTTGATGAGCATGCCCACGCCAATCAGGAAGTAGGGAATGAATATCGCATTACCAATGAACTCGATGCGGTTCATCAGGGGGGAGACCTTCGGGATATACCTATTTAATATAAGTCCCGCCAGAAACGCGCCGAAGATGCCTTCCAGTTCGATGAGGTTGGAGAGGGCTGCCGATAGGAACATCACGGCCAGCACGAAGATAAACTGCATCACGGCATCGCTGTAACGACGCAGGAAATAACGCGCCAGTCTGGGAATGAGCCAGATGGAGCCGGTGATGAAGACGATGAGTTTCAGGAAGAAGAACAGTTGGGAGGTGAGCGGCGAGAGACGGGAGGACTCATCGGCACTGAACGAGGCCGACAGGGCGGCAATCATCACCAGGGCCAGGAAGAGTGAGATCATCGACGAACCGACAGAGAGTTGTACCGAGGAATGGCGCTGTAGGCCGTATCGCCCTATGATGGGGTAGGCAATCAGCGTGTTCGAGGCCATGATACAGCCCAAAAGGAAGGCGGCACTGCCCGAATAGTGCAGCATCGTCCGAGCCATGATGTAAGTCATGATGAGTGGCACGAAACAGGTAAGCAGTCCGAAGATCAGAAACTTGTTGGAGTTCTTTTTCAGACTTTCCATATCCATCTCCAGTCCGGCGAGGAACATGATATAGTAGAGTCCCACGCTGCCGAGGATCTCGAACGACATGTCACGCTCTAGGATATTGAAACCGTAATGCCCCACAGCGACACCTGCCAGCACCATGCCGATGATGTGCGGGATACGCAGTTTGCTCATGACGATTGGCGCAAAGAGAATGATGAGTAGCACCACGAAGAATATCAACGTAGGGTCTGTAATCGGGAGATATGCTGCCATCAGTCTCATTTCGAGTGCAAAGTTACGAATTTTTAAACACGGATTATATGGATTGTATGGATTTTTTAGTGTTTTTTCTTAAAAAAACGCCTTATAATCTTTATAATCCGTGTTTTTTTGTACCTTTGCAGCCAAATTGTAACAAATAAAAGGAATTAGGCTTATGAAAGTAGCAATTGTGGGTGCGAGTGGGGCCGTAGGACAGGAGTTTCTGCGTATTCTCGCCGAGAGGAATTTCCCGATGGATGAACTGGTGTTGTTTGGTTCTGAGCGCAGCGCAGGTAGGAAATACACGTTCAAGGGTAAGGAGATTGAAGTCAAACTGTTGCAGCACAACGATGACTTCAAGGATGTGGACATCGCCTTTACCAGTGCCGGTGCCGGTACGTCGAAGGAGTTTGCCGAGACGATTACGAAATACGGTGCGGTGATGATTGACAATTCCAGTGCTTTCCGTATGGACGATGATGTGCCCTTGGTGGTGCCTGAGTGCAATGCCGAGGATGCCCTGAACCGTCCCCGTGGTATCATCGCCAACCCCAACTGCACGACGATCATGATGGTGGTGGTGCTGCAGCCGCTGGAGAACATCTCGCATATCAAGCGCATCCACGTGGCTTCTTATCAGAGTGCTTCTGGTGCCGGTGCCGCTGCGATGGCTGAGTTGCAGCAGCAGTACAAGGAGATGGTGGAAGAAGGCGAGGTGAAGACCATCAAGAAGTTCGCCCATCAGTTGGCTTACAACGTGATTCCGCAGATCGACGTGTTCCAGCCCAATGGTTATACGAAGGAGGAGATGAAGATGTTCAACGAGACGCGTAAGATCATGCATACGGATGCCAAGTGTTCGGCCATGTGTGTCCGTGTCTCTTCTCTGCGTTCCCATTCAGAGTCTGTCTGGATTGAGACCGAGCGTCCCATCAGCGTCGAGGAGGCCCAGAAGGCCATCGCCGCCGCACCTGGTTGTACGTTGAAGGATGATCCTGCCACGCTTACCTATCCGATGCCTTTGGAGACAGCCGGTAAGGATGATGTCTATGTGGGTCGTATCCGTAAGGACCTGAGCGACGAGAACGGTCTGACGTTCTGGCTCTCTGGTGACCAGATTCGTAAGGGTGCCGCCCTGAATGCGGTGCAGATTGCAGAGTACCTCGTTAAGGTAGGAAACGTGAAGTAATTTGTGGAAAGTGGAAAGAGGAAAGTGGAAAGAGAAATGTTCATGCGCGAGATAATTAATTATCTGAAAGAAATAAGGTCTTCTCATTTATCTTTCCTTTTTCCACTATTCTCTTTCCTCTTTCCTCTTTCCTCTTTCCTCTTTTTCTCCTGCGGAGGTGGCGACGATGACGGTCGACGTCTGGGAGAACTGATTGTAGGTACCTGGCAACGGGGCTGGGGTGAGGGAGATGTCATCATCGAGGGTGATACGGACATCGAACCGGAAAACTTCGCCTACGACACGTTTGTATTCATGTCCGACGGGAAATACAATGGCATGGTTCGTGACGGGTCCTTCCTTGTCTATGACGATGCTGGTGATGTGCTTTATGAAGGACAATACCGTTGTGACAACAGTAACCTGAGACTGGAGTTTGTGGATGGGACAGGAAAAAAACAGAAGATTCTTGCACAGGTACTCTCCTTCACCGACGATATGATGACCCTACGTTACGAAAACGAGGATTACAACGTCACCGTAACCCTCATCCTCCGAAAGTCCACTCCATAGTATTCTCTTTCCACTTATTCATCCTCTTCCACGTCTGCCAAGTGATAAATACAGTCGTAGGTGATCTGGTGATAGGCTGAGAAATAGCCTAAGCATCCCCCTGAGAAATTTGGAATGGGGTTGGTACCCGTATTGTCCATGATCTGCATGGAGTAGAGATAGTCGTAGGCCCGTTGGTCGATGGCACGGATCTCAATATACAGGCGGTCGCCTTCCTGTAGTACATCACTGTCGTTGCTGCCCTCGCGGAAGAACGTGAAGAGTTGTTGCAGTTCCTTGTTGGGATTCTGGTCGTCGCGCATCACCGCCCAACGGTAACCGATGCCGTTGCGGTAGATGTGCATGAAGTACCAACTGTCTTCGTTGGGGATATCCTGTAGCCGCAGGTCACCGAACAGAATCCGTTCTGAGGCTGCCTTCATCCAGACAAAACGGAATTTGTTGAATGTCGGTGTCCGTTGCATGGTGGAGGTGGAGGCGTAGTGATGTCCGTTAAGTTCCACGTTGATGGTATAAGTGGTACCTGCCTCGCCCCGTAGTGTAGAGGAACGATAGAAACCATTACGGCTAAAGGGAATGTCCCACTGTTGTCCGTTGTCGGCAGAGAGGGTCACCGTAGCATTGTTTATGTCGCTGATACCGTTGTTGTCGTCCATTGCATTCGTCCTGCTGACACGCACCTCTGTACCGTTGTTTGAGATGGAGGCCTCCACGACATAAATCGGGTCTACCTGATGGTAGTCGAGATCGATCTCCTTCTTGCAGGAGACGAGAAGGAGAGTGGAAAGTGGAAGGAGGAAAGAGGAAAGAGAATACTTCATAGGTCAGAACTTGATGTTAAATGCGACAGACGGCACGATGCCAAAGAGTGAATACTGCACTGCCTTGGTTCGGGCACCGTTCTCGCTGTCCTCGAAATTGATGAGGTACGGGTTGTAACGGTTGTAGAGATTATAGATGCTGAATACCCACTCATGCGTGGAACGACGGTATCGCTTCGACCAGACCGCACTCACGTCGAGACGGTGATAGTCAGGCGCACGGTAACCGTTACGCTCTGCATAGTAGTATATCCAGTTGTCCTCTATCTGGTATTTGCCACTGGGCGCCGTGAAGGCCTGACCGGTATTAAATACCCAGGCACCGTTGAGGGTCCATCGCTTGCTCAACTGATACATGCCCACGATGCTGATATCGTGGCGACGGTCATTGTTGGCGTCGTACCATCTGCCGCCGTTGACACCCGGGATACGGGTTTTTGACCAGGAGAGGGTATAGGCAAGCCATCCCGTCAGTTTACCCGTGTTCTTGCGGATGGCGAGTTCGGCACCGTAGCCTTTCCCCTCGCCGGGCAGGATCAGACGTTCTATCTCGATCTCACTGCTGAAACTCTTACCGTCGCGATAGTCCAGTACATGGTCTACTTTCCGATAGTAACCTTCAAGGGAGACATCGTAGGCCTGGTCGGGGGTGGCGGCAAAGATACCGAGACTGACCTGATCGGCAATCTCAGGCTTGACAATATTACTGCTCAGTGTGTATCTGTCGAAGGGGGTAGAGGTGTTCTGGTTGCGAAGGGCATGGATGTTCTGTGAGGTACGGGCGTAGGCAAGTTTAATGGAGAATGGAGAATTGAGAATGGAGAATTGATAATTAAGGCTGGCACGGGGTTCGAGGGTGAAGTGGGTCTTCACGATCTGGTTTTTGTTGTAGTTGTAGTACCAGCCGATGTCGCCATTCTCCTCAATATCATAATAGAGGGAACCGCCGAGAGGAGAGAAGGTGACTGCCCGCAGTCCGGCCGAGGCTGTCAGACGGTCTGAGAGGTGGAAGATGCCGTTCAACCAACAGGCGTTCTCCCAGGCACGTCGCTGTTCTTTCACATGTTTGCTGACAAACTGCCATTCTGCCGACTTCACATTCAACAGTGCCGACGACAAGCCTGCATCCAACTGATGCTTGCCAAGGTCTAGATGAAAGTCCTGCCGGAGACTTCCTTGCCGGATGTGTCCGTTAAACCAGATATTCATGCCAAAGATATCGATACCGTTGTCAGTCAGGTAACCACTATATAATAAGGTGGTCTGGGCGTATGAGTTGCCGCCGAAATGGTGAAGCCATTTCAGACTGCTCGCCAGGTTGCTCCAACGGATGTCGATCATGTCCTCCAATGCCGTACGGTCATAGCCTGTGAAGAATGAGAGGAAGAGTTGGTCGTGCTGACTGATGGTCCAGTCCAACTTCGCATTGATGTCATAGAAATAGAGGGTGTTGTTCTTGAAATCATCCGTCAGTTTGAGGAAGGCATCCATATACGTGCGACGGGCTGTGACCAGAAAGGAGGCCTTGTCCTTGACGATAGGTCCTTCTATCGTGCCCTTTGCCGAGAGCAGGCCGATGGAGGCTCCTCCGTGCCAGTCCTGTTTGTTACCAGTGCGCCCCGTCAGGTCGAGCACGGCCGATGAGGCACCGCCATACTGGGCTGGTAACAGACCTTTGTAAAGTGTGGCACTGCCGAGGGCATCATCGTTGAAAGCCGAGAAGAGACCCGCCAGATGTCCTACGTTATAGACGGGCGCATTGTCGTAGAGTATCAGGTTCTGTGCTGCAGTACCGCCTCTGACCTGAAAACTACTGGATGCATCGCTCTCCGACTTGACACCAGGCAAGAGTTGGATGGCACGCATCACATCGTTCTCACCAAAGAGCGAGGGGGCTGCCGTCAGGTCCTTCAGTTGCAGTTGTTCGGCGCCTGCCTGCACATTCTGGACACGTTGCCGGGCGGAGTTCGAGGTCACGACAACTTCCTCTATCTGCTCCGTGCGGATAGTGTCGTTTAGTGTGGGTGACTGCAAAATGAGTGCAGAACACAGTATGCTAAATGCGAACATATGTGCAAAGGTACTCATTTTATACACGGTTTATATGGATTTTATGGTTTTTTTAGTGTTTTTTCTTAAAAAAACTCCTTATAATCCTTATAATCCGTGTTTTTTCGTAACTTTGGAAGAAATTGCAGGATT